>Ga0335071_10006556_pt1 | contig 12005 bp, 6 predicted proteins | sample Lox_Sample_15_FD_206724 | JGI IMG/M metagenome (GOLD analysis project Ga0335071, IMG submission 206724) | Soil microbial communities from Loxahatchee National Wildlife Refuge, Florida, United States - Lox_Sample_1.5 | ecosystem: Environmental > Terrestrial > Soil > Wetlands | place: USA: Florida...
ATGGAAGGAGCAGGTCCCCCTGCTTTGGATCTCTCGGGCCGACACCCGCGGTGTGACCCAGCCGGCGAGGCTGGCCGCCCCTGAAGGACATAACCCGCGCAGCAAGGCGGGTACCCCGGGCCGATCTCCGGCGCGGCCGACCGAAGTCGTGAGGTCAAGGTGCTCGACCTGGGGATGGCGCACGCCTTTGGGCGACGCCGCCCGGCGGGCGGTACGCCCGGGTACATGGCACCGGAGCAGCAGCAGGACGCGTCGGAGGACGAGCGAACCGACGTCTTCGCCCTCGGCGTCGTGCTGTACCGGGCACTCGCGGGCCAGCTACCGTTCGGGAGCGAGGCCAAGGGAAGAGGCCGGGCCAACACCCTCGCGCCCAGGCTGGAAATCCCAGATCTCCTGGCGCTGGGGGTTCTCCTCGCCAGGATGCTGCAGAGGGACCCGGTCGAACGCCCCCGCAATGCGGGCGAGGCGCTCGCCGTTCTCTCGGCGTTCCAGGGGGAGCTCCAGCACGCGGCCTGTGGCGAGGCGGCGGTGACGATCCGCAGGTGGTGGCGCGCGCGAGTCGTCGCCCTCGGCGTGCCCGCGGTGCTCGCCGCCGCCGCAGTCGGCGGGCTCCTCGTCGGCCGTTCCCTTCCCGGCGCTTTCGCCTGGGCCAGGATCGCTCACCGGAAGGTCGCCGCGTCGACGGTGCCGAGCCCCGCGCCACCTCCCATCGCGGTGTTGCCGTTCGCGAACCTGTCCGGTGACCCTTCGCAGGACTACTTCGCCGAAGGGGTGACCGAGGAGATCTCCGCGAAGCTCTCGAAGCTCAACGGACTCTCCGTCACCACTGGATCGAGCGTGGCGAGGTTCCGGAACGGTACCGCTGGACCAAAGGACGTCGGAGCGAGCCTCGGGGTCGGGTACGTCCTCGAAGGGAGCGTCCGCCGGGTCGGCGACCGCATCAGGGTGGCCGCACGCCTGGTCACGACCGCCGACACCTTTCGCACCTGGTCGGACGAGTTCGATGGCAACGTTGACGACGTCTTCGGGGTGCAGAAGCGACTGGCCGGTCGCATTGTGGATGCGCTCGGGCTTCGCCTCAGCCCCGAGGAGTCCGTGCCACTGGCGCGCTGGAGGACCAGGAACGCCGCCGCGTACGACGAGTACCTGCGAGGCATCTCCCTCCTGTCGCGGTTCGGCGACCGCGCCCGGCTCGAGGAGGCGAAATTGCACTTCGAGCGCGCCCTCTCCATCGACCCGGGATTCGCCCCGGCAATCGCCGGGGCCGCGGACGTCGAGATCCAGCTCTTCCGTGACTTCGACGCTCGCCCGGAGCGCCTTGCCTGCGCCGAGCGCATGGTTCAGGAGGCGCTGCGCATCGATCCGAACCTGACCATCGCCCGGAGTACGCTCGGCGATCTCAAGGCCAACCGTTTCGACTACGCCGGGGCTGCGGACGAGGCGCGCGGCGTGATCTCGCGAGCCCCGGAATGCTGATGCCCGGGACTCCCTTTGCTGGGCGCTGGCCTACGAGGACCCTCCGAAGGCCGTCGAGGCCGAGGACGCATGTCGTCGGAGCATCACGCTCAACCCAAACCACGGCGAGGTCTACTACCACCTGACCCGAGCCCTGGCGCTCCAGGGGCGGGTTGGAGATGCAGAGCGGGAGCTCCGGGTCTTCCAGTCGATCACCGCCAACGACTTCCTCTATCAGTCGGGGCGCTGTTCGGGATCGCGCTGGCCGCAGGAAGGCCTGCGGACGCCCTGGCTGCTCAGCGCTCCGCGGAAGGGGTCAACGGCCGGACACCCCTCGATGACGCGTACGACGCGATGGCGCTTGCATAGATGGGAGAGCAGGACCAAGCCTTGACGGCCCTGGAGCAGGCGGTGTCCCGCGCATCCGCGACCTCCCCGCTCTGACGCGATCGAGGTGGTTCGAGCCGATCCGGGGCGATCCTCGCTTCCGTTCTCTCGTGCAGACTGTCAAGCGAACCGCTCGGCAACTCCGCAGGCGCGGGCTACCGCGCCGGCCCACGGTGCCCGGTTGGGGCGGGAGCGGTGCGGGTCCGTCACGCGGTCCCGTCATCGCAGCCTCTCCTGCCGGTAACGCCTGCGGGGGCTTCCGTGGACCGATTCGTCGGAATCGATGTCGGCGCCGAAACGCTCAAGGTCGTGGAGCTTCGCCGCGACTCGGGGGTGCTGTCCGAGGTCGGGCGTTGGCTCGTGCCGCACGGGAAGGCGCCCGTTCCGCACCTCACCGCGCTGCTCGCCCAGATCGGCTGGGAGGGAGTCGCCGGGGCCGCGGTCACCGGACGCCTGGGCCGGGCGATCGCGCTGGCCCGCATCCCGACGTCCCAGGCGCTGGTGGCCGGATACCGGCATCGCCACGGAGACCATCCCGCGACCCTGGTCAGCATCGGGAGCCGCGGCTTCTCGGTCGTGGAGTTGCACGGCGCGGGGCGGACGGTGACGCGCGAGAACGCCCGCTGCCCCCAGGGGACCGGGAACTTCCTGCGACAGCTGGTGGAGCGGCTCGGGCTCGACGTGGCCGAGGCCTGCCGCCTGGCGGAGGAGGCCGATCGGGCCGCGCTGCTCTCGGGTCGCTGCCCGGTCATCCTCAAGACGGACATGACGCACCTGGCCAACCAGGGCGAGCACCGGGAGCGGATCCTGGCCGGCCTGCTCGACGCCATCGCCGAGAACGTCGAGGCCCTGGTGAAGCCGGGGCTCTCGCCGGCTCGCGTCGCGCTGTGCGGCGGCGTGGCTCGCTCCAGTCGCTTGCGTGGACACCTTCGCCACTTCCTCGCAGGGCAGGGGATGACGCTGCTCGAGGAAGACCGCGACGGCGAGCTGCACCTGGAGGCGCTCGGCGCCGCGCTCCACGCCAGCGCCGGCCCGGCCCCTGTCCCGCCACTCGATCGCCTCCAGGGCGCCCCTCCCCCCGTCGCGCCAGAGCTCCTGCCTCCCCCCCGCGCTGCCCTGGCGCGCGTGCGCCGCACGCCCCCCCCGCCGGCTGCTCAGCGCCCCGCGGCGCTGGTGCTCGGGCTGGACATCGGCTCGACGGGTTCCAAGCTGGTGGCCATCGACGCGCACCGGCAGGAGCCCGCCTGGGAGACCTACCTGCGCACGGGCGGCGACCCGGTGGGTGCCGCCCAGGCGCTGGTGCGCGCCTTCCTGGCGGGACCCGTGGGCGGCGCTCGGGTCGTCGGGTTCGGCGTAACCGGGAGCGGACGCGAGATCGTCGGCTCGCTCCTCACCACCTGCTTCGGTCCCGGGGCCGTGTTCGTGCTGAACGAGATCGCGGCCCACGCGGCGGGAGCCGTTCACCACGACCCGCGCGTCGACACCATCTTCGAGATCGGCGGGCAGGACGCGAAGTACATCCGGCTGGAGGCCGGCCGCGTGGTCGACGCGGCGATGAACGAGGCCTGCAGCGCGGGGACCGGGTCGTTCATCGAAGAGCAGGGCCGGCGCTTCGAGGGCGTCGCGGGCGTGGAGGAGATGGCGGAGATGGCCCGGACCGCCGATGCTGCCGTCGCGCTGGGCCAGCACTGCTCGGTGTTCATGGCGGAGGTCATCGACGAGGCCATCGCCGCCGGCGTGGCCCGGGAGCGGATCGTGGCCGGGCTGTACGAGTCGGTGGTGTCCAACTACCTGAACCGGGTGAAGGGCTCCCGGCCGGTGGGTCGCGTGGTCTTCTGCCAGGGGATGCCCTTCGCCTCGGAGGCGCTGGCGGCGGCCGTCGCCCGCCAGACGGACGCGGAGGTAATCGTCCCGCCCAGCCCGGGCATGGTGGGGGCGCTGGGGATCGCGCTGCTCGCGGCGCGGGAGCTCCGGCCCGAGGGGCTGGCCAGCCTCTCGGCCCAGGAACTCCTCGAGGCGCGGGTGGAGCGCAAGGACACTTTCGTGTGCGGGTCCGACCAGGGCTGCGGCGGTACGGGAAGCCGGTGCCGGATCGATCGCCTCACTACCCTGGTCGCCGGAGAGCGGCGGCGGTTCACCTGGGGCGGCGCCTGCGCCCTGCACGACGGCGCGACCCGGCGGAAGCACCTTCCCGACCGGACCCCGGACCCGTTCCAGGAGCGGGAGGGCTTGGTGGCGGACGTCGTGACCCGGCTGGGCGGGCCGCCGGGAGGGAGGCGGATCGCCATCAGCGACGAGTTCCAGCTCAAGGGGCTGTTCCCCTTCTTCGCCACCTTCCTGCACGGCCTCGGCCTCGACCTCGACGTGGTTCGCCACCCCGGCCGAACGGCGCTTCAGCGCGGCGGCCGCTCGGCTCACGTCCCCTTCTGCGCGCCCATGAAGCTGCAACACGGCCTGGTGGCGGCGATGGCGGAGCGCGGCGACGATTTCGTCTTCCAGCCCATGCTTCTCGATCTGCCGCGCGTCGGCAGCGAACGGGCCTCGCAGCTCTGTCCGGTGGTGCAGGGTGCGGCGGACGTTCTGCGCGCCGATCTGGGCCCCGCGCTGGACGGGCGCCTGCTGGCGCCGCTGCTGGCCATGGGGCCGGGTCGGCTGGATGCGCCCGGGCTCCTGGACGGCTGCCGGCGGCTCGCCGCCGAGATCGGCATACGCGACGACGCGACGATCCGCCGTGCCCGGGACGCGGGGCGCGAGGCGCAGCTCCGGTTCGACGCCGCGCTCCCGGAGCTGGGACGTCGCGCGCTCCAGCATTGCCGCGAGATGGACCTCCTGCCGGTGGTGGTGCTGGGCCGCACCTACACCATCCACGACGAGGTGCTGAGCGCGAACGTCCCGGCGATCCTGCGCCAGCAGGGGGCGGTCGCCATCCCGGGAGACTGCTACCCCGTCGACTCGGGAGCCCCCATCTTCCCCTCCATGTACTGGGGACACGGACAGCGGGTGTTGCGGGCGGCGTGGCAAGTGCGGCGCGAGCCGGGTACCTACGCCCTCTTCGCCTCCAACTACTCCTGCGGGCCGGACAGCTTCACGCTGCACTTCCTCTCGGCCCTGATGGAGGGGAAGCCCTTCGCGGTGGTCGAGACCGACGGGCACGCCGGAGACGCCGGAACGCGCACGCGCGTCGAGGCCTTTCTCCACTGCGCGCGCGAGCATCGGCGCAGCGAGGAGCCGGTGCGGGTCGCGGCCGGCGCCGCGACGGCGCCCGGGCCGGAGCCGCGCTGGGGGCCCGCCCAGGCGTCCCGCATGGCCCTGGACCGGCTGACGGTGCGAAGCAGCTGTCTCTCCGAGCTGCTGCGGAACGGAGAGCGGCTCCTCGTCCCGCCCATGGGCCCGCAGGCGGCGGCGCTGGGCGCCGTGCTGCGCGGCCTGGGCCTCGACGCCGAGGACCTGCCCGAGCCCACCCGGGAGACGCTCCGGCGCGGGCGGCGGTACACCTCGGGGAAGGAGTGCCTGCCCGCGGTGGTCACCCTGGGGTCCCTGCTGGAGCGAGTGGATCGCGAGCCCGACCCGGCCACCCGGTTCGCCTACCTCATGCCTGGCACGGACGGGCCTTGCCGTTTCGGCATGTACAAGGAGCTGCACCAGCTCGTCCTGGAGCGCGTCGGGTTGCGCCATCGGGTACGGATCTGGTCGCCGCCATTCGGCGACTACTTCCGGGGCATCCCGCCGGGTGCCGGCGCGCTGGTGCTGGCCGGCGCAGCGGCGATCGACGTGCTGCGCGACCTGCGCTACCAGGTGGAGCCGACCGAGACCCGGCCCGGCGCATCACGGCTGATCTTCGAGCGCCACCACCGCCGGATCGTGACCTGCCTGGAGGAGGAGTCCGCGCAGCCACTGGGGACGAGCCGCGTCCTGCGCGAGGCCTTCACCGGCCGGGTGTACGGGTTGCCGGCCCTGGTCGCCGAGGCCGCGCGGGACCTCTGCGCCGTGCGCGGTCCGGGCAGGCCGCCCACCGTGCTGGTGGTGGGCGAGATCTTCCTGCGGAACGAGCCGTTCTCGAGTGGCCAGGTGGCCGACGCGCTCGCCCGCCGCGGCATCGTCGCCCGGGTGGCCTGGGCCACGGAGTTCCTCCACTACTCGGAGCGCTGCGGCCGGCAGGGCCGCATCCACGGGCTCGGCGACCGGCTCGACGGATGGGTGCGGTGGCGGCTCGGGACCGCCTGCCAGGCGGCGGTCGCCTCCGCCATGGGCTGGCCCAGGCCTCCGCGGATCGCCGAGACGCTCGCCCACGCGGCCCCGTACCTGCGCGAGGCGCTCGAGGGCGAGACCGTGCTCACCATCGGATCGGCGGTGGGCGCCTGGCGGCGCGGCGAGGTGGACGCCGTGCTGTCGGTGGGACCGCTGGAGTGCATGCCCAACAAGCTCGCCGAATCGCTGTTCCACCACGTCGCCGCGCGGGAGGGCCTGCTCTCGCTCACCCTGTCCCTCGACGGCGAGGCGGTCGAGCCGGAGGTCCTCGATGCCTTCGCCTTCGAGGTGCACGCCCGGGCGCGCCACGGCCGCTCGCGGCCTTCCCCGTGCTCGCCGATGGGCGAGCCGCGGGAGCGGCGCGCGGTGCTCGACGCCGGGGCGTGCGCCCGGGGAGGATGACCGTCGGCTATGGACCGGCACGCTCGCGCAGCGCGCGCGCCTCGGCGAGGAGGGGTGTTTCGGGCTCGGCGTCACGCCAGGCGACGAGGAACGCATCCAGGACACGCCTGGCCTCCTCGCGATCCCCCAGGCGGAGCAGCGCCTCGCCCTTGCGAACCTGGCTCTGCGGCCACGCCCAGCTGCGCCACATCTGGCGCCACAAGTAGAGCTCCTCGAAGCGGCGAAGTGCCTCGAGGCCCTCGGCGTCACGCCCCAGCTGAACCAGCAGATCGCCGAGCAGATAGAGGGGCGCGACGCGCCAGAGGAGGGCGGGAGCCCGCGCGCAGACCCGCCCCAGCGCACCCACGGCGTCCTCCCGGTGCCCGCGGTGCCAGGCGATGAGCGCCTCCGCGGTCTGGGCCAGGATCGAGCCCGGGGGGGAGCGGCTCGCGAGCGCCGCAGCGCCCTCGACGTCACCCAGCCATGCGAGGTTCACCGCCTGCTCGGCAGCCACCTGCGGATCGAGCGCCTCCAGGGACCGGATCTCCTCGTGAACCCCGCCCGGATCCCCGTCGCCGACCAGGTAGTCGGCCCGAAAGGCGTGGTAGTTCGATTCGGCCCGGACCGCCGGGATGGCGCGCGCCAGCTCGTCCAGCATGGCCGCCCCGGCCCGCCGCCGCCCCTGGTAGGCCTCCAGCCCCGCCAGCGCGTAGAACCCCATCCGCCGAACAGGGCTCGCCGGCTCCACCATGGGCCTGGCCAGGTCCTCGGCCTCGGCGAAGCGGCCCGAGAAGAAGATGGCCGCGAGGTGGTCCTCCCACCCCGCCGCGCCACCCCCCAGCGCCACCGCTCTCTCGCCGGAGCGCCCCGCGGCCGGAAGATCGCCCAGCCAGCCGTAAGCCTGGCAGAGGCCGTGGAGGCTGGACAGGCCCGGCGACCGTTCCCAGCAGGCCACCCAAGCCTGGAGCGCCTCCCGCCGTCCGAGGATCCCGAGCGCCTCGGCCAGGTGCCCGGCCGCCCATCCGAACTCGGGATCGAGGGCCACGGCCTGCTCCAGCCAGGGGACAGCCGCGGCGAGCTCGTCCCGGTGGCGGAGCAGATCACCGGCGTGGTACCAGGCGCGGATCTCGTCGGGCCAGGCTGCGACGATCCGCTCGTACAAGGCGAGTGCCTCGCGGTCCCTCCCGGCAACCTGCGCCGCCCAGGCCTCGATCAGCAAGCGCTCATGCTCGGGCGCATCCCCGGCGTGGCGGAGCGCGCAGGCCACGGCGGCCTGCTGGTCCTCGCTCGAGCCGCCGAACCACCTCAGCCAGACCGCCAGCTCGTAGTGGGCCGAGGCCAGCTCCGGGTCGAGGGCCACCGCCCGGCGGAGGAAGGCTCCGCAGTTCTGCCCCATGGCCGGGTACCGGGCGCACTGCTGGCCCAGAACGAGCTGGCGGTGGGCCTCCAGGCGAGCCGCATCCGTGATCCCCGCCCTTGCGGCCGACGGCGGCGGCACGCGTCGGGAGCCCCCACGCCCCGCCGGCCAGGCCCTTCCAACCTGGTCCAGGGCCTCGAGCACGGCGGCGCTGCTCTCCGGGCGCCGGGAGGTCTCCCAGTCGGTGGCACGCTTCACCAGCACGCTGGTAGACGTGGGTCGACGAGAATCCGCCGAAGTCTTGGAGACATTCTGGAGACGAGACGTCCCACTGGGCAACAAGCGCCGTGATGGCTGTGCGTCCGCCCGATTCGAGGTGGTGGCAGGCTGTGCTGGAGGTAAGTTACCCGGATGCAGAGCCGGTTCCACCAGGACGCTTTGAGACGACTGGCCGTTCGGTATGAGGTCGATGCCGCCGCGGAGCGAGCGCTCAGGGCGCGAGCCTCTGCGTTGGGTATCTCGCTGCCTCCATCCTTCGTCGAGTGGTACAGCATGCGAGGTGGCATCGCGCTTCTGGGAAGGCACAGCAACTGCGACGATCCAATCGAGATCGAGAAACTTGGCCTCCCGATCCGGTGGCGCTGGCAGGCGAAGCACGACCTGGTTCGGGAAGGCCTCCTCCTGTTCATGGTCGAGAACCAGGCCGTCTCCATCTGGGCCGTGAAGCTTGACGATGGCGATGACCCGCCCGTGGTCTTGGCCCGTGACCCCGAACTTGAGTGGCGCCTCTGCGCTCCGAGCTTCTCTACGTTCATCGCTTGCCAAGCTTGGGATCACGTCGAGGTGTTTGGTGAAGTCGACACCAACGGCCGGCGCTCCCTGCTTCAGGCGCAGGCGTCGCCACTACGGGCGCAGGATCTCGGCTTCTTGCGCGAGAGGTTCACGGAAGAACCGAGCACTCACGGGTGGCCCGGGAACAATCAGTACCGGTTCCAGCGAGGGGATTCTCGCATCCTCATCTGGGATAGCGATGATCAAGCTGACTGGTTCATTACCGCAGGCACACAGGAACACCTTGCGGAGGTGGCGCGTGAGCTCTGGCGATGCGGCGATCTGAGCTCGTCACTCTGGAGCAATGACGAAGGGGGAATGGCCGTGCTCAAGATCCTGCGAGGTCAAGATTGAGTCGGCCTGACAGCGTGGCCAAGCGGGTCAGTTAGTAGGCGTCTCCGTTGCGGATCCCCAGTTCTTCAGGGACTCAAGTCCGGACAACCAAGCCTGAGAGGAGCACTGAGAGTCCTGGCTTGTCCAGCCTGTGCTCCGCGATCGCGATCATGGCGTCGTAGAGCTTGCCCTCAGCATCGGCGATCGCGATCCCGTTCAGGTCCAGGAACACGATCGCCGCGAGGAGGCCGGTGCGCTTGTTGCCGTCGACGAACGGCTGGTTCTGCGCGATGTGGAAGGCATAGGCGGCGGCCATCGCGAAGAGATCTGGGTGAGCGAACTCGCCGCCGGCGCTCGCCCGAGGCATGGCCACGGCAGACTCCAGGAGTCCACGGTCGCGGATGCCCGCAGAACCGCCGTACCGGGCGAGCTGCTCGGCGTGGATGAGGAGGACGTCCTCGAGGTCGAGGAAGACCGGGTCGGTCACTTCGCGAGTTTCCGGAGGGTCGCGTCGTGGGCGGCCATCGCGCGCCGGACAGAGGCGGTTACCTTGGCGCGGCGGGCGCTCCGGATGGGCTCGATGATGAGCCGCTCCCCGTCGGTCCGCATCTCGAGCTCGGTCTCCCGGTCGATGTCCAGGAGCTCGAGGATGGGCTTCTCGATGACGATGCCGAGGCTGTTGCCGATGGCGGAGAGCTTCTTGCGCATATCGTGCTCCGTTCTTACGAACGTATAACTCTCCGGCCCGCCTCCCGCAACCGCTGGTCGTCGACTCGGCTGGCGGCCGGGCTTCGCCCGTCCGGGATGGGGACGCCCTTGAAGATGCCGCTCAGGAAGGATGGCGGGTGCCGCTTCGATGGGAGCCCTGCCGGTCCTTAACCATACGCACCTACCGTGCATTCGCATGTTCGCGGAGTTCCTGGGCTTCTCAGGAGCAGGTCCATCAGGGGCGAAATCATCACGCTGACACTTCCTCGCGAAGGTTCCGATGTCACTCAGCGTGTCTGTCATCACGGTGTCATCACCCACGATTGCGGACGGCTGCGCGGGTTGCCTCGCACGGCCGGTGCCTTGCGAAGCCTCGTGGGCCTTTGGGGCACGGTGCTGCCCGGAGCGGCTGGCATGCGGAGCCGTGCCCGTCCAGGGGTGCGGGCGCCCCGGCTGGCCTCGGTGGGTGGCTTGGCAGGGAATGCCAGGAAGAGCATGATGCCGCCAGTCCGATGAGTGGGAGCCCGGTGTGCGGGCGCCGCGGGGCATCGGGCAGCGGAGTTCGCGCATGTCCGAGACGAACGTTGGCCAGGGGCTGTTCAGGTTCGGTTCGAACCCACCTCCGGAAGCCGCCCAGGAGCGCCCAGGCGCCCGCACAGCAGCCGCCCTCGAGGTCGGTGGGCAGAGCAGGAGGCCCGATGCCTCGTGCGCGCTCCAGGGCCGCGCCAGGCGGTCCCGGCTCGGCAGGAGCCCGCCGCCCGCGCCTGCCTCGCAAGCGGCCTCAGGAACCGCGCTCCGCTAGCTCACCGCCACCGAGGCGTCGGCCTATCTCGGCTTCCCGACGCGGAAGGCTCTCTACGCCGCCGTCGAGCGCGGCCAGGTCCCGGCTCACAAGCTCGGGCGGCGCCTCCGTTTCCGGCGGGAGGAGCTCGACGCCCTGCTGGGGCGGGCTCGCTGAGTGCACCCGTGTCCGTTACAGTCCACCACCGGAAGGCGTGCACCGTCGCGCTGCAGGAGGCGCGATGGAGAAGATCAGGCCTTACGTGGTGGCCGTGAACCACGTCCCGGGTTGCCCGCGTTTCGAGAGCGGGCAGGGCGGCCGGAAGGCAGGCCGCCGGCCGTGTGCCGCCGGGTGTGAACGCGTGACGGACGGGTGGGAAGTGGACCTGGCGCTGCGACTTCCGGATGGGACGCCGATCCGCGAGCGGGTGAAGGCGCCCGTGAGCGGGAAGAGCGCCGCGCTCAGGTGGGCGCAGGAGCGCGAGGGCCAGATCCTCGCCCAGAAGGGGAGGAAGCCAAAGGAAGCGAAACAGGCACCGACGCTCGCCGAGTTCAAGCCGCGGTTCATCGACGGCCACGTGAAGGCGAATCGGCTCAAGCCCTCGAGCGCGCAGGCGTACGAGGATCTCTACCGGATGCACCTGCTCCCGCAGTTCGGCACGCTCCGCCTGGACGAGCTCAGCAACGAGCGGGTCCAGCGGTTCAAGGGCGGGCTGGTCGAGGACGACTACTCGAGCAAGACCATCAACAACGTCCTGACCGCGCTCTCCGTCACTCTGAAGCGCGCGGTCGACTGGGACGTGCTCCCGGACATGCCGTGTCGGATCAAGCTCCTCAAGGTCACCCGCGGCGAGCTCGCGTTCTACGACTTCGCCGACTACCAGCGCCTCATCGAGGCGGCCGCGGCGCTCGATCCCCGCATCGAGCTCCTCGTGCTCCTCGGCGGCGACGGTGGTCTTCGTCGCGGCGAAGCGATCGGCCTGGAGTGGACGGACGTGGACCTGCGGCGACGGGCGATGAACGTCCAGCGCAGCGACTGGGACGGGCACGTCACGCCGCCCAAGAGCGGACACTCCCGCCGCGTGCCGCTGACCGTGCGGCTCGCGGAGGCGCTCCAGGCGCACCGGCACCTCCAGGGTCCACGAGTCCTCTGCCACGAGGACGGTACCTCCATCGGCCGGAAGGCGGTCCACGAGTGGATGTACAAGGCACAGCGTCGCGCGATGCTCCGCGCGACCGGCGGGTACCACATCCTGCGCCACACCTTCTGCTCGCATCTCGCCATGCAGGGCGCGACGCCGAAGGCGATCCAGGAGCTCGCCGGCCACCAGGACCTCGGCACCACGCAGCGGTACATGCACCTCTCGCCGGCGCACAAGGACGCGGCGATCCGGTTGCTCGATCGCCGGCCGACCGAGGAGGAGCTGTTCGACGAGGCGCCAGCGCCTGCGCAGCTGCTCCCCGTGAAGCCGACGAGCGTTGGAGACGTTGGAGACGGAGATGGGTGGAGAGAGAAACAGCAGGA
>Ga0335071_10006558_pt1 | contig 12004 bp, 9 predicted proteins | sample Lox_Sample_15_FD_206724 | JGI IMG/M metagenome (GOLD analysis project Ga0335071, IMG submission 206724) | Soil microbial communities from Loxahatchee National Wildlife Refuge, Florida, United States - Lox_Sample_1.5 | ecosystem: Environmental > Terrestrial > Soil > Wetlands | place: USA: Florida...
GCGAATTGCAGCGATTGCAAAGCGATTTCGTGCGGCTGACCGCGACCGATCCCGAGGAATCTATCGTGCTGGTCCTGCGGTTGACCACCGCACCGCCAGCGTCGGTACCAAGCCGCCGCAGTCTGAGCCGAGTCCGTTCCCGACGCCTCTGATCCGACGCCGCCGCGCGGTGATGTCGCGTCGGCGAGGGCCGTCGGGGCGATGGCCACCTCAGAACGGTTTCGCCGTGAATCCCCAGCGCAGCAACGCCGACTCGCGGCGGGCCCGACCGTCCAACTGCGCGTCACGCGTGCCGCTCAACGCGTGCGGTTTGCCGCGCGCACCGAAGATCCAATACGCCTGCAGATAGGGCAAGGGTGTCGAATGACCACGGTGCATTCCTTGCAGTCCCGCTGCGGCAAGCTCTTTCGACAGCTCCGCGATGGTGAACGCCGCCGCCTCGCTTGCAATTGCATCTTGGCGCAGGACAGCCGGCGAGGCGGGGTCGACGATCCCCAGCATGTTGGGGCCGGCGGTCGGGTCCCGGAGGCGCTGAAAATCAGAGATCCATACTGCTGCCGCGCTGCGGCGTTGGATGGCGGCGATCTGGCCGAGGGCGCCGCGCAAGGAGTCGAAATCCGGTAGCTGATGCAGGGTCCACATGCAGGAGATCGCGTCCCACGGACGCGTCAAAATCTGCTCCGGCAGCGCGGTGATGTCGGCTCGCAGCAGTTCGACCCGTTCGGCCAGGCCTTCAGCATCGAATAGCTCTCGCGCCGTGGACAGCATGTTGGGGGCCAGATCGACGGCGGTTGCCCGAACTTCGGGCCGTCGGCGCAGGACGGCGCTGAGCGCACGGCCTGAGCCGACGCCGAGGTCCAGCAGGTGCCCACCGGGCGGCAGCAGCGCATCGAGCGCGCGAGCACACAAATCGTAGACCGCGCGAATCCCCGGGTTGGATGCGCCACCGGTGTGAAACTGTGCAACGGACTCCGGATCGTCCACCACCATCGGCTCGGGAATGCGCTCGCGCCCTGCTGGATGGAACCGCTCGCGCAAAACGATCCCGGGCACCCGCCATAGCGGCCGAATTCTCTTCACCCTCAACCTCTCGTGGACTTCCGCGTCATCGATTTCGAGTCAGGTTATGGCGGTAGTCAGGTGCCAAGCCAAACCGTCATACATGATTATCAACCTGACTCAGGAGGTCTCCATCCGGCCGCGGGCCGACTTCCGATGTCCCGGAATGGACCCTGAAGTGCTTGCCCGGTCAGGGGGGATCGGTAAGCTTTGGCCTGCGCGGTCCTTTGGATCGGCGTAGGCGGCGTTATCCGCGGGAGGTAGGCGTGGTTCAGGCCCTTACGAATGACCGACTCAAGTCCTTGCCCCTGCCGCCGGTGAACCCGATGCCTTTTCGTCAGCGCCTCGCGGCGGTGCGGGAATTCAGCACGGGGACGGAGAGGCTGCGGGATGCCGGCGGGCGGGTGACCTTTTTCAGGTTGGGGCCGCGATGGCTGATGCCTCCGATGGTGCTGGCGACGTCGCCGGATGCCATTCGCGACATCCTCAGTACCAAGGACGATTCCGTGGACAAGACCACCCCGGTCTTCGACCAGGTGCGCCGCGTCATCGGCGCCAGCCTCACTGATCTCCCCTTCGAGCCGTGGAAATCGCGCCGGCGCACCCTCCAGCCGGTGTTCACCAAACAGCGCGTGAGCGAGTTCGGCGGCCACATGGAGCAGGCGGCGCATTCGGTGAGCGAAGGGTGGCGTGAGGACGCCGTGATCGATTTGGACGCCGAATGCCGCACGATCACGTTGCGGGCGCTTGGCCGATCGGTGCTCGGGCTCGACCTGGAACAGCGGGTCGACGAGGTTGTCGAGCCACTGCGGGTCGCGTTGGCCTACGCCGTCAGGCGCGCGACGCGCCCGCTGCGTGCCCCTCGCTGGTTGCCCACACCGGCGCGTCAGCGCGCGCGAGCGGCAAGCGCCAAACTTCACGCCCTGACGCAGGAGATTTTGCGGGACTGTCGCGCCGATCGGACACGAGTCGCACCGCTGGTCCGAGCCCTCATCGCCGCCAAGGATCCAGAGACCGGAAAAGGGTTGTCTGATGAGGAGATTTGCGACGAGCTGGTCATGTTCCTCTTCGCCGGCCACGACACCACGGCGACGGCGTTGACGTATGCTCTGTGGGCGCTGGGACACCACCCGGATTGCCAGGACCGCGTCGCCGCAGAAGTGGCAGCCTTGCCGGACCGGCCGCTGACGTCCGACGACATTCCGCGGCTGGGCTATACGGTGCAGGTGATACGGGAATCGCTTCGTCTGTGCCCCCCAGCGCCGACCGGGACACGTATGGCGTGCCGCGACGTTGAGGTGGGCGGCTACCTGGTGCCGAAAGGCACCATGCTCATAGTCGGGAGAATGGCCGTACAACGCGACCCGCAACTTTGGGACAATCCACTTCGATTCGACCCCGAACGGTTCAGCCCGGAGAATTTCAAGGCTCTCGGTCGGTGGCAATACGTGCCATTTGGTGGCGGACCGCGCTCGTGCATCGGCGACCATTTTGCCATGCTCGAAGTCACACTCGCGTTGGCGACGCTCATCCGCAAGGCGGAATTTCGCTCTCTCGATGACGAATTTCCACTTGCATTGCATTTCACCATGATTGCCGGTGGCCCCATCCATGCCCGCGTTCGACCGCGTCGAACCCAAAGACGGTGATAAGAACCAAGTTCTTCGAAGGTTTTCCGGGTCGTGCCGCGGGCTCGAAATTCTGCGCCGCCCGAATGTCATGGTCTACCTGGCGCAAACGGAACGCCGGCAGCGCGCTCGGACACCCCGACCGGGGCTGGTGAGTGCTGCCGTGGCCGGATCACCGTCACCGGTTCACCGATCAGCTAATAGGAACGCAGCGCGGCGTTCGAAACCTGGCCGGCACAACTGCCGACGAATCCGTGGTGCTGGTATTGCGGTTCGCCGCGGGGCCAGCGGCATCGGGACCTGGTCGCCGCGGCTTGGATCGGGCTCGGGTGCCGAGTTGGGCGAATCATTGCTAGACGCGCTATGCAATGCCGACCTCGCGCAGCAGTTACCGCTACGGTAAGTGTTGATGTCGGGCACGCTGGACTACCTGGTCACCGCTGCTGCCGCCGAGTTGATGGCGGCCACCGCGGCTGACTCTGCTGCGATCAGCGAACGCGTGCTCGGCAACCTGGTTCGCGACCTGGGTGTGGACTTCAGCTTCCTGCGCCACAACGATCACACCATCCGCGCGACGGTCCTCATCGCCGAATTTCCGCCACGCAACGCCGACCCGGACCCGATCGGTGTGGTGTATTTCGATGACGCCGATTCCGTCTTCGCGCAGACGGAGCACCTCAAGGTGCCCGAGGTCGTGCGCCCCCAGCCGCAGAACGCCGACTACCAGCACCATATCGAACAGGGCACCGGGGCTCCCGCCGTCTCCCTGGCAGCCGTTCCGCTGCTGTCCGGCGACGTCACCACTGGCACCCTGGCCTTCGGCAAGCTCGGAGACCGTGAATGGCTACCAGAAGAACTCAACGCGCTGCAGGCGATCGCCGCGCTGTTCGCTCAGCTGCAGGGCCGCACCGTCGCCGAGGAGCGGCTCCACTATCTCGCCGAACACGATGACCTCACCGACCTCCTCAACCGCAGGGCGCTGATCGAATATCTGGACCAGCGGCTGGCCGTGGGGCAGCCGGGCCCCGTCTCGGTTGTGTTCCTTGCCCTGGACCGCTTCAAGGTCATCAACGATCACCTTGGTCAAAACGCCGGCGACCGGTTCATCGAGGCCTTCGCCGAACTGGTGCGCGAGGCCATCGATATTCCCTCGGCGATCGGCCGGTTCGGCGGTGATGAGTTCGTCGTCGTGCCCGCGGCAGCAATGGACGTCGAGTCCGCCGAACTGTTCGCTCAGTCGCTGCACGATCGAGTCAACAAGCAGGTCGTGATCGAGGGCGAGATGCTCACCCGCACGGTCAGCGTCGGCGTCGCATCGGGTCGACCGGGGCAGCACACCACCTCGGACCTGCTGCGCCGGGTCGACCAGGCGCTCCGGTCGGCGAAAAGTTCCGGCGGCGACAAGGTCGCAACTTTCAGCCCGGAGATGTTGAGAACCAACATGATCCGCAACGACATCGAATTGTATTTGGAAGGGATGATCGACAGCGGTAGCGGCGCCATGGTGCTCCACTATCTTCCGGAGTTCGACATGCGAACCGGTGAGATCCTGGGTACCGAGGCGCTGATTCGTTGGCAACACCCCACTCTCGGACTGTTGATGCCGGATTCGTTCATCCAGGTGGTCGAGTCGATCAACCTGGGCGCCAAACTCGGTCGTCTCGTAATGCGTGCGGCGTGTGCGCAATTCGGGCTGTGGCAGTCACGCGACATTGGGCGCGGTGCCGTGCTGCGTATCAATGTATCGCCCGTGCAGCTCGTCACCGACGGCATCGTCGACACGGTGGCGACAACACTCGACGAGTTCGGCCTCGACCCCGACACGGTATGCCTGGAGATCACCGAAAGCGTGGTGGTCCAAGACATCGACGCCACACGCAAAACACTCTTCAGATTGAAGGACATCGGAGTACAGATCGCCATCGACGACTTCGGCACCGGCTACAGTGTGCTGACGTATCTGAAGTCTCTCCCCGTCGACACGCTCAAAATCGACAAGGGGTTTGTCCACAGCCTCGACACCAATGCCGGCGATATGGCGATCGTGCGCTCCACGATGGCCCTGGCGGACGCCTTCGGGCTGAAGGCCGTCGCGGAAGGCGTCGAAACCGTGGCTGCGGCCAAGGCACTGCTCGATTTGGGTTGCTATCGGGCGCAAGGCTTTCTGTTGTCCCGCCCGCTGGACAGCGCGGCAATGGAGGCGCTGCTGGCCCAACGGGCCATACCGATGGACTTCTCCCACGCGCCGTCTGCTCCACCCGATCAAGGCCGCGCCGGAGAGAAGGCGATTCGGATCCGCGGGAAGCGGGGCCGGTGATCAGCGCTTACAGGCGGCGCTGAAACAGGTAGTAGTAAGTCGGGGTCTTGTCGTCGAGCTCCCGTTCGTCGCCGGTGGACACCAGCGTCCAGCCCGGGGTGAATCGTCGTGTCATTTCGGCGTGGTCGATGCCCGGCACGCCGAGCCTCCCGCCGGCGCGGAACGCGGCAACGTACAGCCGCGCATCGGGTGACGCGACGGCAGTGACTTCCCGGACATAGGCTTCGCGATCGGCGGGGCTCATGTTATGGATGCAGCCGTTGTCGACGACCAACTGGAAGCCCGTACCGATCCCGGCTTGAGTCAACTTCGTGACGTCGCCGGGCACAAAGTTGACCGAAACATCGGCGGCGCCGGCCTTGGCGCGCGCCTTCTCGAGCGGCTTGGCCACATAGTCGACCCCGGTGACCCGCCAGCCGTGTTGAGCGAGGTAGATCGCACAGTCTCCGGTACCGCATCCGACATCCAGGGCCGACCCCGGAGGCAGCCCGGGCGCGTCGGAGGTTCCCTCGACAAGGTCTCGTAGAGCCTGCCCGATCGGATGGCCCTCCCATGGCGTGAAGCCGATGCGGTAGAAGATCCGAAAGCGGGTGTGTCGAGACGCCATAGCCGCAATGATGGCATTCGAGGCGACGAGCCGGCCGCCGACCCCGTAATCGCAACCGTTGAAGGAGAGTGGCATTCGCGGTTACGGCATTGGCGCCGCGGCCGGCCCGTCAGAGCGCGAATTACGCTGTCATCGCCGGGTTCGCCGGCGTTGGTGCCGCTGACCGGGTTGCCGAGCCTATCCCACCCCGGCACGGTGGGGTGATCACCCGGCGGCTCGCGCGAGTCGAATTCCGCGCAGTGCCAGAAAGATAGCCGCGGCGACCCCGCACCGGTCCCACATCATCGACCAGATGTCAGCTAAGCCGACGCACGACGAAGGATGACCGAGTCCTCGGCGCACATGAGCTTGAATTGTTCGGGTTCGGCATGCGTGGCAATGGTACGGCGATCCCACCACATGACTTTGGTTCGGTAGTTCTGATTGGGATAGGCGGCCGTCGGTATCCGCGAGGCCACCACCCCCCCGGACGATCGCCACTGTTCCAACACGTGAGCTGCCGCGGTGGCCATCACGAACTGAACACCCATCAGCGTCATCGTCGGTAGCGCGGTGCGGGCCAACACCCTGGAAAGCGCCCGGCTGCCGTACTGGTGGGAATTCGCCCAGGCGCTTTTGACCTCTACGACACCGAACGGGAGGCGGTTGGCAATCATGTGGCGCAGCACGGCACCACCGGGGTTGCCGTTCCACTCCTCGAGCGCGTGGGATTCCTCGGGCGCCCGCAGAGGCCCCACGACGCGCGTACCTCCGACCACCCGGCCTTTCGGATCTATCGCGGCAAAGAACAGCGCCGTGTCGCCGCCGTCCCGAACCGAGTCGACGTCGAGTACCCATTCCAGTCCGTGCCGGCGATAGCTGTGCAGCGCGCCTTCCAGGTATTGCTCCCATAGATCGGGCTCGGCCTGCGGCGTCGACGCGGTGACCCAACATCCCGTCGCTTCATCCCGCCACCCCGAACTGCCTTCCAACCCAGGGCCATCGGTCACCCTAGGTGCCAGCTGAGCCGCGTCCATCGGTACCCCTCATTTCGGATCGCTGCTGATCGGACCTTTTCCGCTAACGCTCTCGAAGTGTTTCGTTATCTCAGCGCGGTAAATTACCGCCACAATTGCACATTGGAACTCCGGTTGTGGCGACGACACGGTAGCTTTAGTCAAGTTCATTGTCCACATTCCCCCGGCTTTTGAATAAAGATTTGCCTGCAACGGTGCAGATGCGTTGCCTGCGCGACCCACCGGGCGATCGCGGCGCTCGCCCCTTTCGGTTAACCCTGGGGGTACGCGTCCGCGTGGCCGGGTACGAACGGGGCCATCAGGCCTGTTCGAGGCCCCTAGGCAACTTCTCATTTAAATGATTTAACCGCACGACACTGGCTGCTTCTAGTTCCAATTTTTGCCGCGCGCCGGGTGCCGAGTACCGCGGAGTTAGCTGGTTTTGGGCCACGCGGATCGACTCCGGGGACTACAAAATCGGCGGAGTTGTCCCGGCGGCCCCGAAAGCAACGAATTTCGGCCGGCGCAATTATGGAGAGTCGTTTAGACGACCGCCCCGAGCCGATTCTGCGGCCGGCGCCGAAACTTCGCCAAACCCGGGCGGGGGCGCAGACTCGACGTGGTGACCCCAGGCTCGACCGCTGCCCGCGTCAGGCGCGCAATCTTTGCGCGGCACTGCAATCCGTGGAGTGCCTGGACACGCTGGGCGACCACACCGCTGACCCTCGTGCCCGTGTGGACGCGGCGCTGGAGCCATGCGGCGTGGATCGCGCTGAGGTTCGTCGTCAATCCGTTCGTCTTCGGCAAGCCTGCGCACGAACGCGCCTGGTCAACCCGGGCGATGCTGGGCGAAGAACTGTGGATCAGCCGTCGGCCCGGGGACGCGGCATGCTCGTCAGCGCCATGACATCGGCGGCCGCGCTGAGCGCCGTCGTCGCCGCCCGGCGTCGTCGTCCGGTGCCGGCGACGATCGCGACCGCGGTGCAGATGGCCCTGACCCTGGTGTATTGGGAGCAGATGGTGCGCTGTATCGATCGGCCGGCGCAGTAGCGTGACGGCATGCCCGACCAGCCAGCGACTCCCGACACCCCGGAACCCGACCCCGGGTACGACGCCGCCGGCGTGCCGACCTTCGAATCCGTCAGGGAGAAAATCGAGTCCCGGTACGCGACGGCACAGGGGGCGGCCGAACTCGACGCCGAAACCACGCGCTCGGTCGAAGAGCAGTACGAAGAGCGCGAGCGCGCGGCGGCCGAGCGGTTGGCCCAGATCCGGGAGTCGATGCGCTCCGACGGGCGTTGAGGTGCGCACATTCGGCTGGCGACCTTCGGGCCGGAGCGACCGCGTGCTCACCTCGTGGCTGGACGGCGTGCGCATCAGCCCCCGCTTCCCGTCGCCGCTGTCGAAGGCCGCTGCCAAGTCGGGCTGATCGCGGGCTCGAACGCGGCTCAGGCCGTGACTTTGCGGCGCCGGGTCGCCCGCCGCGGCGCGGGGGCACGGCCGACCACCTCGGCGAGGAACTTCCCCGTGTAGCTTTCGGGCACCGCGGCGACGTCCTCCGGGGCGCCTTCGGCGACAACGGTGCCGCCCTCGGCGCCACCCTCCGGGCCCATGTCGACGATCCAGTCCGACGTCTTGATCACGTCCAGGTTGTGTTCGATCACGATGACCGTATTGCCCTTGTCCACCAGGCCGTTGATGACCTTGAGCAGCTTGCGGATGTCGTCGAAATGCAGCCCGGTGGTGGGCTCGTCGAGGATGTAGATCGTCCGCCCGGTCGAGCGCTTCTGCAGTTCGGCGGCCAGCTTGACCCGCTGCGCCTCGCCGCCGGACAGCGTCGGGGCCGGCTGGCCGAGCCGGACGTAGCCCAGCCCGACGTCGACGAGGGTGCGCAGGTAGCGGTGGATGCCGGTGATCGGCTCGAAGAACTCCGCCGCCTCCTCGATCGACATGTCCAGAACTTCGGAGATGGTCTTGCCCTTGTAGTGCACTTCCAGGGTTTCGCGGTTGTACCGGGCGCCGTGGCAGACCTCGCACGGCACGTACACGTCGGGCAGGAAGTTCATCTCGATCTTGATGGTGCCGTCGCCCGTGCACGCCTCGCAGCGGCCGCCCTTGACGTTGAACGAGAATCGGCCTGGTTGATACCCCCGGACTTTGGCCTCGGTGGTGGCCGCGAACAGGGTGCGGATCTTGTCGAACACCCCGGTGTAGGTGGCCGGGTTGGACCGCGGGGTGCGGCCGATCGGCGATTGGTCGACCCGCACCAGCTTGTCCAGGTGGTCCAGGCCGGTGACCCGGGTGTGCCGGCCCGGGACCTGCCGGGCGCCGTTGAGCCGGTTGGCCAGCACCGCGGCCAGGATGTCGTTGACCAGCGTCGACTTTCCCGAGCCGGACACGCCCGTCACGGAGGTGAGCACGCCAAGCGGGAACGACACGTCGATGCCGCGCAGGTTGTGCTCGCGGGCGCCGACGACGGTCAGTTGCCGGCGCCGGTCGACCGGCCGCCGGATCGCGGGGATCTCGATGCTCTCCTTGCCCGACAGGTAGGCGCCGGTGATCGAGTCCTCGTTGGCCAGCAGCTCGGCGTAGGTTCCGCTGTGCACGATCTGGCCGCCGTGCTCGCCGGCCCTCGGCCCGATGTCGACGATCCAGTCGGCATGCTCGATGGTGTCCTCGTCGTGCTCGACAACGATCAGCGTGTTGCCCAAATCCCTTAGGCGGGTAAGGGTTTCGATGAGCCGGCGGTTGTCGCGCTGGTGCAGCCCGATGGACGGCTCGTCGAGCACGTAGAGCACGCCCACCAGGCCGGACCCGATCTGGGTGGCCAGCCGGATGCGTTGGGCCTCACCGCCGGACAGCGTGGCCGCCGCGCGCGACAGCGACAGGTAATCCAGCCCGACGTCGAGCAAAAAGCCCAGCCGCGACTGGATCTCCTTGAGCACCTGCCCGGCGATCGCCCGCTCGCGCGTCCCCAGGGTGAGCGCGTTCAGAAAGTCCGAGCAGTCCGAGATCGACAGCTCGCACACCTCGGCGATGGACTTTTTTCCGCGACCCCCCGCGGCCAAGGAGACCGCCAGGATCTCCGGCTTGAGCCGGGTGCCCTCGCACACCGGGCAGGGCACGTCGCGCATGAAGCCCTCGTAGCGCTCCTTCATCTGCTCGGATTCGGTCTGCGCCATCTTGCGCTGCAGAAACGCCAGCACGCCCTCGAAATCCGCGTAGTACGACCGGGTGCGGCCGTACCGGTTGCGATACCGCACGTGCACCTGGTGGTCGGATCCCTCGAGGATCGCCTTGCGGGCCTTCGCGGGCAGCTTGCGCCACGGCGTGTCGACGTCGAAGCCCAACTCGTCGCCCAGCCCCGCCATCATGCGGGTGAAGTACTCCGCGGTGTGGCCGGTCGACCACGGCGCCACCGCGCCCTCGGCCAGCGTGCGCTCCGGATCGGGCACCACCAGGTCGGGGTCGACCTCCTTGCGGATGCCCAGGCCCGTGCACTCGGGGCAGGCGCCGTAGGGCGAGTTGAACGAGAAGGACCGCGGTTCCAGGTCGTCGACCGCCAGCGCGTGCCCGTTGGGGCAGGCCAACTTCTCGGAGAACCGCTGCTCCCGGTTGTGGGCGTCGTGGTCATGGTCGACGAACTCGAGCACCACGATGCCGTCGGCCAGGTTCAGCGCGGTCTCCACCGAGTCGGTGAGCCGCTGCTTGGCGCTGGCCTTGACGGTGAGGCGATCGACCACCACCTCGATGTCGTGCTTTTCCTGCTTCTTCAGCTTTGGCGGATCGGTCAGCGAATGCACCACACCGTCGACGCGCACCCGGCTGTAGCCCTGGGCGTTGAGCTTCTCGAAGAGGTCGGCGAACTCCCCCTTGCGGGTGCGCACCACCGGGGCGAGCACCTGGAAGCGGGTGCCCTCCGGCATCGCCAGGACCTGATCGACGATTTGCTGGGGCGTCTGGCGGGCGATCCGCTCGCCGCACACCGGGCAGTGCGGCGTGCCCGCACGGGCGTAGAGCAGCCGCAGGTAGTCGTAGACCTCGGTGATCGTCCCGACGGTCGACCGCGGGTTGCGGTTGGTCGACTTCTGGTCGATGGACACCGCCGGGGACAGACCCTCGATGAAGTCGACGTCGGGCTTGTCCATCTGCCCCAGGAACTGGCGGGCGTAGGCCGACAGCGACTCGACGTAGCGGCGCTGGCCCTCGGCGAAGATGGTGTCGAAGGCCAGCGACGACTTGCCCGATCCGGACAGCCCCGTGAACACGATCAACGCGTCGCGCGGCAGGTCGAGATCGACGCCCCGCAGGTTGTGCTCGCGGGCGCCCTTGACGATCAGGCGGTCAGCCAACGCTGCCCCTCTCAGTGAATCTTTTAAGTACTGCAGCCCTTAATGCGCACGGCGCATTCCATGCTATGTGCCCGTACCGACAAGCAACGTTTGACCAGTAACGTGGCCGCTATGACCGTCGTGGACGACAACTACACCGGACACGTCGACCCTGGTACCGCGGCCCGCCGGATCCTACCCGGCGCCACGATCCTAAAGGCGTCGGTGGGCCCGGTGGACAACAATGCCTATCTGGTGACGTGTTCGGCCACCGGTGAAAGCCTGCTGATCGACGCCGCCAACGATGCCGACGTCCTCATCGGACTGGTCCGGGAGTACGCGCCGAAGCTGTCGCTGATCGTGACCAGCCACCAGCACTTCGACCACTGGCAGGCGCTGGAGGCCGTGGCCGAGGCCACGGGCGCCCCGACCGCCGCCAACGAGATCGACGCCGGCCCGCTGCCGGTCAAACCGGACCGTTTGCTGGCCGGCGGGGACACCGTGCAGATCGGCGACCTGAAATTCGACGTCATTCACCTGCGCGGGCACACGCCCGGGTCGATCGCGCTGGCCCTGGACGGCCCCGCGACCGGCGGGGTCACGCAGCTGTTCACCGGCGACTGCCTGTTCCCGGGCGGTCTCGGGCGGACCACCAAGCCGGCGGAGTTCGACTCGCTGTACCACGACGTGAAGACCAGGGTCTTCGACCGCTTCGGCGACGACACAGTCGTCTATCCCGGCCATGGCGACGACACGACGCTGGGTGTCGAGCGCCCTCATCTCGAAGAATGGCACGACCGGCGGTGGTGAAACGCCCTGACCCGGCGTCGGGCGCTCTGCCCTGAGAACCGGGCTTCGGGGGCGATCGAGCGGTTAGCGGCGGCGTCGGCCGAGGATGATTTCGCTATGCGCGACATTTGGGGATTGGCTTGCGGGCGCATGGCTGACCGTACCGATCGCGTCAGACTGGTACGACGTCGACCAGGCCGGCCAGTCCCTCGAAATCGCCGGCGTTGCGGGTGTACAGCCGGGCCGAATGAGCGTGGGCGGTAGCCGCTATCAGCAGG
>Ga0335071_10006560_pt1 | contig 12003 bp, 12 predicted proteins | sample Lox_Sample_15_FD_206724 | JGI IMG/M metagenome (GOLD analysis project Ga0335071, IMG submission 206724) | Soil microbial communities from Loxahatchee National Wildlife Refuge, Florida, United States - Lox_Sample_1.5 | ecosystem: Environmental > Terrestrial > Soil > Wetlands | place: USA...
GGCATGTCTCCCAAGATGCAAGAAACCATTCTTCTGCAGAGTCTGAAAGAGATGGACACCGTGGGAAAGGAGTTCTCCGAAATTCTACAAGCCTGGCGGGAGGGAGATGCAAAAGGCTTGGAATCGACACTCCTGGAAAACTTCAGGGAATTCCCTGAGGCTTACTCTCAACTGGTTGTGGAAAGGAACACCAACTGGATGCCGCAGATTGAATCTTTTCTCCAACAGAAGGAGAACTACCTCGTCGTCGTTGGCGCCGGTCACTTGCTTGGAAAGGATGGCCTCCTGGCTCTGCTCAAGGCCAAAGGCTACGGGGTTGAGCAACTTTGACCTGTATCCCTCAGCAGCAATTAACATGGATTTAATTTAGAGTTCACCCGCGTTTCATTACAGGCGGATATTCTTCCTGATGGAACCGTCTCAGAGAGTGCAAAAAGACAGCCGGGGCAAGGGATCGTATCCGCAAGGTTGACAGAGTCTCTTATTGATCCTTTCCGACCTTTTGCTCCGACGCGGCACATCCAGAAATTCTCTCACCCTCTGAGCCGCTGCCCAAAATGACAAAACCAATCTTATGGAGGTATCCGCATGCCTCATGCCATTGAATCCTGCAGTCGGGTCTCGAAGAAGCGCGAGACCTCCAAGAGAATCCTTCTCGTCGATCCCGACCCGGGCCACCGGACCATCTTGTCGGCGCTTCTCGAATTGGAAGGTCACCGCGTGACGGTCTGCGCGCATGAATCTGAAGCTTTGTCCCTGTTTTCCCAGAGATCTATTGACTTCGTCATTACCGACCATTCTCGAGCCGGGGTGGACGGGTTATCTCTTCTGGAGAAAATCAATCGATCTAGTGGTCGGGTCCCTGTCCTCTTGATTTCGCCTCAAAGAGAATGGGAGCCTTATATGCAAGCCATGAATCGGGGTGCCTTGGATTACCTGACCAAGCCTCTGGACTATCAAGAAATCCAGCGCTTGCTGGAATTGGCTACCTGACGCCGGTTTTCTTAGTGACTTTCAGAAGGTAAAAGTCCTTCTTCGCAAGAACATGCTAGGACCGGAGGGGATCCCGTCCGGCGTTTTGGCTTTCCGGTCTGCGACTCATGAGTCTGCCGAGTCGGACTTTCTTGCCCGGATAAAGACGCTCATGAACTTCTCCTCGATCGCTGGTCCTATCGTCTTGACATCAGAGCCGAACCTTTCAGAAATGGCAGGGCTTCCCCCGCCCGATAGAAAGACTCCAGAATAGACCCGTTCTCTGTCAGCAGAGCCCAAGAGGCTGATATCGAGGCCAGCTACGCTCACCTACGTGGCTGGGTTGCGCATATCATTGATTCTTTCGAGCAAAACCAGACATCTCGGAACAACTTTCAGGCGAAAGAATAACTAAAAGACGCACGGCCCAAGGGACCTGGCGTGCGACTTGTGGCAGCACTGATTTTTTGGACTGCGCGGGAGAGGGATTTGACAAGCACTATGGGGAAGCATGTATTCGACTCTTTCGGGATTGGCTGCTGACAGCGAGGAGTGAGAATTGACAGTCCATGGAGGCTGTGCTACTGTCGCGCTGGTCAAGCAGGATGTGGTTTTGTCGAATAGCTGCTTTTGAGATTCCTCTCCAGTAATCTGAATATTCGACCGAGGGCAGCCTGCCATGAAGGATATTCGTCCTTTCCGATTCAAATGGTGGTCCAGTTTCCATGTTGTCTCTATCTGGCTGATTGGTGCATTGATAGTCATGATCGCCTGCGACCAGAAACCCTGGGCAGGAAGGTCACGGAATGGAACCGTTGCAGGTTATGATTCGGCGTACCTGGGCAAGATTGAAATCTCCCACCTGAATTTAGCCAAAGGAGAAAGCTACCTAGGCGACTCTGTATATTTTGTGGAAGGAGAAATCAAGAACAGTGGAGACCGGATAGTGCAGAGAGTGGAACTCACGCTCACCTTCAGAGACTCGCTGAAGCAAGTAGTCCTGAAAGAAACCCGCCGCGCACTCGATTATAAAGCTTCCAAAGGTCTGGAGGTTCAGAAGACCGCCAAATTCCAAATTGGATTTGACCACCTGCCAAAAGACTGGAACAACTTCCTTCCAGAGGTCCAAGTAACCGGAGTCGTCATAAGATAGAGGCATTCTCCCACTTCTTATAAGAGCCCGTTTCATCCATCGGGGTTCAAGCTCCTTTACCTGCCCAACCGCAATCGGTCGATCAGGTAGGGGGGGAGACCTGCTTTGACCATCTTTTCTTGAGTGGTCTGAAGGGGGTAGTCTACGCGCATGTACCGAACTCGTTGCTGCTCTGCCTGATAAATGACATAGGCCGCTCGAGGATCGTAGTCGCGTGGTTGGCCAACTGACCCGGGATTAATGAGATATTTGTGGCGCGGATCGATCGACAGTTCACCTTCAAAGGCTCCCTGCCGAATTACCGGGTTCAAGACTCCCGACCTTCCATCCTCAAGAACTACAAACCCACCCTGAATGTGCGTGTGACCGAAGAATGTGACTGCATTCGGCGCACTCTTTAAACTGAGCAGGGCTTCGTCGCGATCGATGAGATACTCATCTTCATCCAGAAGGGAACCGTGAACGAGGGTGAACTCCGAATTATAAATCGGTCCGGTGGGGATTAACCTCAAGTACTCCCGGTTCTCTGCTGTGAGAACGTTCCGAGTCCAAAGAGCAGCCTGCTTGGCTAACGGATTAAACAAAGATAAGTCGACCATGCCCAGCGCCGCCTTTTCATGGTTCCCTCGCACTACCAGCGGCTTCAAATCACGGATAGCCTCGGTCACCTCATTGGGGTTCGGACCGTATCCTACGATGTCACCACAGCAGATGACCTGATCGAATTCTCCTCGAGCCTGGTCCATGACGGCCTGCATGGCTTCGAGGTTTCCATGAATGTCGCTCAAGACGAGGTAGCGCATATCTCCTAAATAGCGAGTAGCCGCAGGGAACTCCTCTTCCTACAGGTCGACACTGCTCACACTGGATTTCTTTGAGACTATCAATCAGGGCTGTAGCCGGATTGAATCGTTTACCTAGGGCCAGCATAGCATAAGCAGCACCAAAGCGTCATCATTTCAGCGATTTGTCAAAAGACAATACCGGCCTTGCGCATATCTTGCTTCAGTTGGGCCTCATTGTGAAATTGAACGGCCTGGATACCCACCGCCAAACCTCCTTCCACATTCTCGGGACGGTCATCCGAGAAAAAGATCTCTGCGGCGCCTACCCGGGATCGTTCAATAGCGACCTGGTAAATCTCTTTTTGTGGTTTCATCCGACCTACCTGGAAGGAAAGCACCCGTTCTTTGAAGTGGCGCAACAAGGGATATCGACTGACCACGAAATCGTAATGCAGCTCATTGGTATTTGACAGCAAATGTAACGGGTAGTTCCTTGCCAGGGACTGCAGGAACGATTCGGACAAAAGAGGTTCCGTCACAAAGATCTCTGACCACAGGGTCTTGAATTCCTCAACAGGAATGATGGTTTGAAGGCTTTCGCAAAATGTTCGGTAGAAAATATCGGTCGAGATTCTTCCCAATTCATATTCCTGAATTAACTCTCCGTTCAAAAACTGAGCGATATCGCTAAGTGGCCAGGAGGTAGCTTTCTCGAGTCCTCGAATCGCTACATTGAGATCGATATCAATCAGGACTCGTCCCAAATCCAGATAGATAGCTTTGATCATTCCCGCGATATTAACCAAAAGATCTCAAAAAGGAAAGGCACGGAGAGGGTCGGGTAGGAACGAACGAAAGCGTGGAAGGGGAGCGCATCACTGAGGCCATGACTGACAGTGAGTTTTATTTTCGCCCGTTCGAAGCAGCCAAATGGGCAGATTGATCCAGTTCATCCAATGCTTCGTGATAATCTTTCTCACTGATGTGGCGGTACTCGAGCATACGCGAGAGAATCAAGTTGGCTCTGTACGTAAGGCGGCGGGTTATGTGACTGGGACTCATCTTTCGGGGATTGGGAATCATGGCGGCCAGTTGGAGGGCTTGGCCTGTAGTCAGAGCCGAAGAGGACTTTTTGAAATAGATCTGGGAGGCCGCTTCGACGCCATAGATACCGTCACCCCACTCGATGACATTCAGATAGATTTCAAAGATCCGTCGCTTGGTCAGCTCTTCTTCCAGGCGCCGGGCAATGAGAAATTCCATGAGTTTCCGAAGCGGGTTCTTGGAGGTGGATAAGTACAGGTTCTTTGCCAGTTGTTGAGTGATCGTGCTCCCGCCCCGTACCAAGCCTTTTTTTTCCCAGTTCTTGATAAAGGACTCTTTAATCTGTTCCAGATCATAACCCTGATGCTGAAAGAAGGCGTCGTCCTCGCCAATCAGAACCGCGGATTTGAGTCGGTTGGAAATCGTGTCGTAGCGAACCCAGATTTGAGTTTTCCTGGGCCTTTTTCCGGCAGCTCTTGCCTCCAGTTCCCGCTGGCGCATTAGAGCCGTGGAACTGGGATTATTCGTTTTCAGATCGGAAACATCCGGAAGGGTCAGGCATGTGACGGCGATCACGACCAGCAGAAGACCAAAGAAAGCCAAGATGAGCTTCTTTAAAGGCATTGGCTCAGCTTAGACAGTGAAGGTTTTCTTCACTTGCTCTGATTTTTCTCGAACCTTCCTTTCTAGTCCTTCCTTGAATTCGACGAGTCTCTGGGCAAGTTCCGGGTCGCCAGTCGCGATGATCTGGGCTGCAAAGATGGCGGCATTGATAGCTCCAGCCTTCCCAACCGCCATCACCCCAACGGGGACGCCCGCCGGCATCTGGACAGTTGAAAGTAAAGAGTCGATCCCGCTTAAGGGACTACTGTCGATAGGTACTCCGATGACCGGAAGGATGGTCTCAGCGGCTACCACCCCCGCCAGATGGGCTGCGCCTCCGGCGCCGACGATCACTGCTTTCAGTCCCCGCTTTACTGCACTCCTGGCATATTCTGCAGTCCTCAGCGGCGCGCGATGGGCCGAAGAGATTTCAATCTCAAAGGGTATGCCAAAATCCTTCAACTGCTTCGCGGTTTCACTCATGATAGGCAAGTCGGAATCGCTGCCCATGAGAATTCCAATCAGCGGTGTCATGCATTACACTCCTCAGAATTGAGATTTTAGAATTGAGAAGATCCAGATCCCCCTCGGGAACTTCAGATGGCATCTTTATGGAGTCCTTTCACGCCAATATCCTTACGGTAATGGACATTGTCGAAATGGATTCGTTCGACAGCCCGATAGACCAAGTCAATTGCTGACCTAAGGTGTTCGGTATGAGCCGTCACTCCGAGAACCCGCCCGCCCGAAGTGACGAAATTGCCCTCGTTCAACCTGGTCCCTGCATGGAAGACTTTGACCCCGGGCAGTTTCTCGGCCTCGCAAATGCCGGAAATGGGTTTGCCCTTCTCGAAGTCGTGGGGGTAACCCCCGGAGGTAAGAACAACGCAGATGCCGCATCCCGAGGACCACTGCACACGAACCTGATCCAGGTTCTTCTCTAAGATCCCTTCAAATACGTCTACGATGTCACTTCTCAGCCGCAGGAGGACCGGCTGGGTTTCCGGATCCCCCATCCGCGCATTGAATTCGAGCACTTGAGGGCCCTCTTCTGTAAGCATTAATCCGAAATAGAGAATTCCGCTATAGGGGTTGCCTTCAAGAGCCATTCCTTGAACCGTGGGACGGACAATTCGATTCATAATAAGACGATACAGCTCCGGGGAGACTAACGAATCAGTCGAATAAGCTCCCATCCCTCCGGTGTTGGGTCCGCAGTCGCCATCCAATACTCGTTTATGATCTTGAGAGGGCACCATGGGGAGAATATGGACTCCATCGGTAAAAACCAAGAAAGAGATTTCCTGCCCTCGCAAGTATTTTTCGATCACGACCCGATTACCTGCAGATCCTAGCACCTTGTCTTCCAGCATTTGCCGAATGGCCAGATGTGCCTCTTGAGCGTCGTCGGCAATCACGACGCCTTTTCCAGCTGCCAAACCGTCTGCCTTAATCACCAGTGGAAAGCCAAATCGTTCCTCCTCCACTACGGATCTGGCTTCCGCCGCGGAATTCGTCTCGAGGTAAGGGCTGGTAGGAATTTGATGCCGCAGCATAAATTGCTTGGCAAACAATTTACTGCCCTCGAGACGGGCAGCAGACATTTTCGGCCCTATGATCGGGAGCTTCCGTTCTTCAAAATAGTCTACAATCCCTTGAGTCAGTGGCAACTCCGGGCCCACAACCGTCAGAGAAATCCCTTCCTGGGTGACGAAATCCGCCAAGTCTTCGATCCGACTGATCCCGCGCTGAATGCGCCCTGTTTCCTTGGCGGTTCCACCATTCCCAGGTTCGCAGTACACTTGGGCGACTCGCTTTGACTGAAGAATTTTCCACACGAGGGCGTGTTCGCGCCCTCCAGAGCCCACAACCAGAACTTTCATAGTGCTTCAATCTCAGGTAATTTTTCTTGGGTAGTGCTGCTTATCGAATTCGGCCTTTGCGGCAGAGTCCAGCATGGTTCTTACATTAGGGATGATCTCTAGCTTATGGCAAGACCTCGTTCAAGGCGCCTGAGCGATAACCTTCCAGATCCACTGTGACGAACTTGAATCCGAGGGCTTTGAATTCCTTAAGCAGGATAGCCGCCATGGTCAGATTCAAGGCCTTAGGCAATTCCTCGGGTGAGAATTCCAACCGGACAAGCGATTCGTGATACCGAACGCGGAAGATTCGGAACCCGTAATTCTTCAGTATTGTCTCTCCTTTGTCCACCACTGAGAGCTTCTCGGCTGAAATTGAAATCCCGTAAGGAAAGCGTGAGGAAAGGCAGGGCAGCGCGGGCTTATCCCAAGTGGGGAGACCGGCCCGACGCGACAATTCCCGAATGTCCAGCTTTGTCATCTCAGCCTCAAGCAACGGGCTGCGAACCGCATTCTCAGCCGCGGCCTTGCGACCTGGACGAAAATCTCCCAAGTCATCACGGTTCGTGCCATCCAAAATGGCGTGATATCCCTTCTCTGTCGCGATGGCCTGTAGACTGGTGAACAGCTCGCTCTTACAGAAGTAGCAGCGATCAGGTGAATTTTCCAAGTATTGGGGGTTCTCCAGTTCGTCGGTATGGATGATGAAATGATTCAACTGGAAGCGGTCTACAAAATCTGTAGTTTCCTTAAGTTGGTAGCTCGGAAAAGACGGGCTCAGGGCTGTCACACACAGAGCATTCTTTCCGAGAACCCGGTTGGCCATGTATGCCAGATAGGCGCTGTCGACTCCTCCACTGAAGCCAACCACAGCCGATTTCAAATCCTGGAGGATCGTGACGAGCCGCTCTTCTTTGTGTTCCAGAGCACTGATGGGGTTAGTATCGGTCTGAAGCATGTAATTCCTTTGGTTTAGTTAACTTGGCTTAAAGATTTCTCAGTACAAATTCTAACACGTCAATGGCTCGACCGTACTCTTCAATTTCAATGTGCTCCTCGGGAGTGTGGTCCAGTGCTGAATCTCCCGGGCCATAGGCAACAATCGGACAATTCCAAACTGGTGCAACGACATTCATGTCAGAGGTCCCGCTCTTCAGTTTGAACTTGGGAATCCCGTGGCAGGCACGGATAGAGTGCAGGAATGTCTTTACTAGTGCGTTGGATTTGTCGCTTCGAACGGCCAACTCCTCTCCGTAAAAATGGCAACGTCCCTCTCCAGCCGCTTCAAGAAGAAAGTTCTTAAATCGCTCCAACGGGAAACGCAGCGGCAACCGTAACCCGAGCCCCAAATGAGCCGCCTCATGGAATCCATCGTCCTCGGAATGGAAGGACCGAATCGAGGGATCAATACTCTCGAATGCTGATTTCCCCCGGTTATAATGCTTGCACCACGACTTGATCTCATTCCAGAAATCTACCGCCTGTTCACAAACCAACTTCCCGCGGGCCGCAGTATGTTTCAAGGGGACTTTGAGCTGGTATTCCACCAGCAAGCGACCCTTGTAAGCCAGGGTAATGGCGTTCCATCTACTCGGCTCCCCAATTATGCAGAAATGCGGAGTGGCAAAATCTTTGGCCAATTGGCGCGCACCACGCGAGGTCGCCGCCTCCTCCTCCACTGCTCCAAAGACGACGACCCGCTTGTCCAAGGAGGTAACCTCTTCTTTGAGCCGATGCGCCGCATTGATGAAAGTAGCCATGGGGCCTTTCGCATCAACTGCGCCCCGTCCGTATAGTTTGTTGCCTTTCCTTTGAACGGGAATATTTCCCGGGACGGTGTCGATATGCCCTAGCAGAAAGATCGTTTTAGAGCCGGAGCCCATAACCCCAATGGCATTATGGACAGTGTCCTGGTAAGCTTGGAAACCGAGACTCGTCATCCGCTCCACCAGGAAAGCAGATAGACCGATCTCCTCCCGGGATGGGCTGTAGATGCGCAACATGTCTTCCAACAGTGCCAGTTCTATTTCGTGCATGAAGTCAGCTTATCTCAGCCATTCCGGCAAGGCCTGAGCCTTGTGGGCCTCCTCTTCTAGGTCCTGAATAGATCTGGCGATGACGCCTCGTTTGCGCTCCAGATCTGCTAATTTCCGTGAGAGATCTTGTTGGCTCCCCTTTGCAGGTGCCTTCAAGTGGCCGTCTCTGGAGACTCGAACGCCCCCGGTTGTTCCTAAATCCGCTTGCTTTTGTCGCACTGACCCAATTTCAGAATTCAAGTTTTCAAACTGGGCTCTTAATGGTTTTAGTTTCTTGTGCCAATACTCCCGGTCATGCCCGTTCACGTCCCGATAACCGGAAAGGCTTAGATCCTTCTCCCTGTCCTTGTCCTTTCCTTTCGAATTTGAGAGGCTAGGAGTATTCGTGGTGGAAGTCGGACTTTCCTCCTCTTTGTGCTTGTCCCTCAGTTGGTTCAGATCCTCGTTGGTGTAAACCCTTGTCTTTTTTTGCTGCCCCTCAGTTTTCTTACCGGACTCTCCGGGATTAGAGCTTTGTTCCGATTGGGCCGGGTAGCCGAGTCCCACATCCAGAACGACCGCCAGCAACAACCCGATGCAAGTTCTCTGTCGCAGTTCCGCCATAGATCCTCCTAGCCCTGATTTGTATTCCGAGGAACCAAAGACAGGTTCAGATCTATGGACAGCCTGGCAGGACCAATACTCTGCCCAGTGACGCCCTAGACAGAGTGTCAGGCCAGGACTTCTGCCGTGACGGCGGCGACATGCTTCAAGTCATCTCGGTCGATGACCAGAGGCGGCAAGTAACGGATGACAGTGGGTCCAGCACCCAGGGCGAGAACATTTCGCTCCATTAACTTCTGAATGTAGGGTCCGCTTTTCTCCTTCAGTTCGATGCCCACCATCAGGCCGAGGCCCCGAACTTCACGGATCCGTGAGGACTGGATCTTCCTCAAATCTTCGATAAACTCTGCTCCTAGCTCACGGGCTCGTTCTGCCAAATGATAGTCTTCGAGATATTGTATTGCCGCATTGGCAGCCGCACATGCCAGCGGATTTCCTCCAAATGTGGAGGTGTGTGCCAACTTAAAGAGCTTTCCGGCCACGAAATCGCTGATTCCAATGGCCCCCATAGGGATACCACCCGCCAGCGACTTGGCCATGCAGAGAATGTCTGGTTGAAGCCCAAAATGCTCGAGGGCAAATACCCTTCCAGTTCGGGCGAATCCCGTCTGAACTTCGTCCAGGATGAAGAGGGCTCCAGTCTCTCGACAACGGTCTTGTACTCCCTGGAAATACTCGATCGAACCTGGGCGAACACCACTTTCACCCTGTATGATCTCCACTACAAATGCAGCGGTCTTCTCGGTGATAGCCTCACGGGTTTTCTGCAAATTATCAAAAGGAACATGGGAGAAGCCGGGAACCAGGGGATTGAAGGCCTCGCGGTATTCTTTATTCCACGTAGCACTCAGCGCCCCCATGGTTTTTCCATGGAACCCCCGCATGGCAGCAACTATTTCGGTGCGGCCTGTGGCCAATCGTGAAAACTTGAGAGCTCCCTCGACAGATTCAGTCCCGGAGTTACATAAAAAGAACCGGGTGATGCGGCTAGGCGTAATGCGAGCCAATTTATCAAGCAAGAGTGCTCTTTGGTCGTTATAAAACAGCTCGGTGCATGTGATTAATCTCTCTGCCTGTTCCTGAATCGCTTTGACCACGTAAGCGTTTCGATGGCCCAGATTTGCAGAGCCCTGGCCTCCTACACAATCGACATACTCCCGCCCGTTCTCGTCCCATAGCCTTGCCCCCTGGCCACGCACGATCACGATCTTGCGCTTGTAATAGGTCCCGGATCCGAGTTCGTCTTCCAACTCCAAAACCGTCTTCTTCATTTCACCAAGCATGAATGCTCCGCACTGACGATAAAAACCTGTATTATACTGAATGCGCCTCCTCGGTGCACAAATCTTCCATTCATGGAATGACCACCACAAAACCCATCTCTTCGGAGGAGCACAATGCGAAGACTAATGACTTGCCTGCCGGTCCTCATCGTTTCCGCTTCTTGGCTGCCGCAGCTTCCTGCACAGGAGCGGCCCGGATTATTTTTCAGAGAGGACTGGAAGGAAATTCCTGCGGCCAAGCCGGTGACCCAGGATCATGTCAGCAACCCAGACCTCATCCTCACCCGGCATGGCCCTGGCGAAATCGGCATCAAGAAAAGCCATCATGACACCCCGGCTGATGACCCGTATTACATATGGTCCGGTGAATCAGAAGGAAACTGGGCCGTTTCTCTCAGGCATCGGAAAGCTTTTGTCGATCTCAGCGGCCTAGCCAAAATTCGCTGGCGGACCAAGCAGGCCGGATACCGCCAGCTAAGAATCATTCTGAAATTGGCTGGAGGATCCTGGCTTGTTAGCGACCAAAGTGATGGTCCCTCCAACGACTGGCGAGTCCGCGAGTTCAACATCTCTGACCTGCACTGGCGTCGACTGGACATCAAGAAGGTGATTGAAGGGGTCTGGGAACCAAATCCCGACCTGAGCCGAGTTGATGAAGTGGGTTGGACTGATCTGATGATTGGGGGTGGAAGTGACGCTTGTTCCCGACTGGACTGGATAGAAGTTTATGGAAAACCAGTTTCCAAGGAGAAATGAAACCATGAAAAAAAGCCTCTTTCCTGCTTGGCCACAACTTGACAAAGAAGATTATGAAATCGTGAAGGGGGTTCTGGATTCCGGACAGTTATGGTGTGGTGCCCCCAAGTCCCCCTGTGGAAAAAACGTGTGGAAATTCCAGAAAGAGTTTGTCCATTTCCAAGGGGGCAAACATTGCATTGCTGTTACCAATGGGACCCACGCTCTGGAAGTGGCTCTTTTGGCTCTGGACATTGGACTCGGCGATGAAGTGATCGTCTCCGATTATACCTTTGTGGCCTCAGCTTCAGCCATCATGGCCGTGAATGCCGTTCCCATCTTGTGCGACATTAATGCAGCCACCCACAATATGGATGAGACAAAAATCGAATCCTTGATTACATCCCGCACGCGAGCGATTATTGCAGTCCATCTGGCTGGGATGCCTAACAACATGGGCCGGATCCTCGAGGTTGCCCAGAGGCATGGCCTCCGCGTGATCGAAGACTGTGCCCATTCGCACGGGAGCAAGTATCGGGGCAGACGGGCTGGAAACTGGGGTGATTGCGGCACCTTCTCTTTTCAGGCCAGCAAACTGCTGGCATCGGGCGAAGGGGGTGCCATCCTCTGCAATGACGATAGCCTGGCAGAAAAGATATACAGCATTTCGGATTGCGGTCGACTCCCCGGTCGGTATTTCTATGCCCACTACCGGTATGGCTCCAATTATCGGCTCGGCGAATTCCAGGCCGCTGTTCTTCGTGCCCAATTGAAGAAACTGAAGGGCGGGCAGCATAAGCTGAGAAACAGGAATGCCGACTATCTGAGGAAACGGCTGGACTCGATTGACGGTATCCGCTGTCAACAGAAAATCGCTGGAGTAGAGGAAGTCGGGCAATATGTTTTCCCGGTCTCATTTGACCCAGC
>Ga0335071_10006561_pt1 | contig 12002 bp, 9 predicted proteins | sample Lox_Sample_15_FD_206724 | JGI IMG/M metagenome (GOLD analysis project Ga0335071, IMG submission 206724) | Soil microbial communities from Loxahatchee National Wildlife Refuge, Florida, United States - Lox_Sample_1.5 | ecosystem: Environmental > Terrestrial > Soil > Wetlands | place: USA: Florida...
ACCGGGGAGTGAGCTCGCGGAGGTTGTTCAGGCCCACGAACATGTTCCGGAGGTCAGAGAGCCGTCCGTCGAGGATCCGCCCGGTTTCCTCGACGTAGTCGGGGGCGGCGACCTCGAGGGCTTTCCTGTGCCGGTCCCTGAGCTGGGTGATGAAGGGCTCGATACCCGGCTTCTCCCGGCAGGTCACCACCTCGTTCGCCATCTCGATAAGCTGGTTCGTCACGCCGGACATCGCGGAGACGACCACGCCGAGCTCGTGCCCCTCCTCGTGGTACGGCTCGAGGATATCCACCACCTTCTTCATCCGTTCGCCGTCGCCCACGGATGTGCCGCCGAACTTCATCAGGAGCCTCATGCATCCCCTCGTAATCCCTGACAGTTTTTTTATCTATATGCGATCCATGTACTAATAAGATGCGTGCAGACGATACGGTGGAGTGTCACGTCCTCGTCATCGGGAGCGGCGGCGCCGGCGTGAGGGCGGCCATCGAGGCCGAGAAGTTCGGGGACACGGTCCTCGTCTCGAAGTCGCTCGCCGGGAAGGGCGGGTGCACCCCAATGGCCGAGGGAGGGTACAATGCCGTGCTCCGGGAGGAGGACTCCTGCGTGGCCCACAAGGAGGACACCATCCGGGGCGGGGCGTACCTGAACGACCCGGTCCTCGTTGACATCCTGGTGAACGAGGCGCCGGAGCGGTTCCGCGAGCTCGTGAGCTGGGGAGCGGTCTTTGACCGGACCGACGCCGGGGAGTTCGCCCAGCGGGCCTTCGGGGGCCAGCGGGTGCCGAGGACCTGCTATGCCGGCGACCGGACCGGCCACGAGATGATGATGACCCTCCTCGAGCGCCTCCGGGCCTCCGACGTGACTGTCCTCCAGGAGTTCTCGGTGATCGACCTCCTGAAGAGGGAGGGACGGGTCGTCGGGGCGGTCGGTCTCGACCGGAACGGGGACCTGAAGGCCCTCCAGGCCGACTCCACCGTTATCGCGACGGGCGGGGCATCACGCATCTACGACATCTCCACGAACTCGGCGACAGGCACCGGCGACGGGTTCGCCATGGGGTACCGGGCAGGAGCCGAGCTCATCGACATGGAGATGGTCCAGTTCCACCCGACGGGAGCGGTGTATCCCTATGACGCCCGTGGGCGGCTGATAACCGAGGCGGTGCGGGGCGAAGGGGGTATCCTCGTGAACTCGAAGGGAGAGCGGTTCATGCAGCGGTACGATCCGGAGCGGATGGAGCTCTCGACCCGGGACGTCGTCGCACGCTCCATCGCCCGGGAGGTCGCCGAGGGGAGAGGAACCCCGCGGGCCGGGGTGTTCCTGGACGTGACCCACCTGCCCCCGGAGCAGATCGAGAAGAGGCTCCCGCTGATGCTCGAGCAGTTCCTTGCCTTCGGGATCGACATCCGGAAGGAGAAGATGGAGGTCTCCCCGACCGCCCACCATTTCATGGGCGGCATGCGGATCACGCCGACGGGCGAGACCACGGTCCCCGGGCTCTTCGCCTGCGGCGAGGCCGCCGGCGGGGTCCACGGCGCGAACCGGCTCGGCGGGAACTCCCTCGCCGAGACCCAGGTCTTCGGGAGGCGGGCCGGGGAGGCGGCGGGACGGGCCCCGTCGAGGGAGATCCGGATCGATGCCCGCCAGCTGGACGGGTACCGGCGGAAGCTCGAGGAGTTCCACGCGGGCGGCGTGAACCCGGTCACCGTCGTGAAGAAGCTCCAGGAGGCGATGTGGAGCGGGGCCGGGATCGCGAGGAACGTGAACGACCTGGAGCGGACCCTCGTCGACGTCGAGAAACTCTCGAAGAAGAAGCTCCTCGCCCAGACCCCGCTCAACCGTGCGGAGTGCTTCACCGTCCAGAACATGTGCCTCGTCGCGTCCCTCGTGATCCGCTCCGCGCTCCTGAGGGGCGAGTCCCGCGGTGCGCACACGCGGACGGACGTCTTCCAGAGCTGGGACGCGGCGAACTCCCCGTATGGCCATACCTACATCTCCCTCCATAAAGCAGGGATCGAGGAACGGAAGGTGCCGGGATGAAGCGATATACCGTCACGGTCTACCGGCATAACCCGGCCAAGGACTCCCGGGCCCGGTACCAGACCTACACCGTCGGGGTCGAGGAGGGGGCGAGGGTCCTCCACGTCCTCCATGCCATCCATGCGGAGGACCCGACCCTCTCGTACCGGTACTGCTGCGGGACCGGCCAGTGCGGCTCCTGCGCCGTGCGGGTGAACGGGGAGCCTGTCCTTGCCTGCATGACCGAGGCAAAGGACGGGATGGTCATCGAGCCCCTCGGGCTCCCCGTCAAAAAGGACCTCCTCGTGGACATGGAACCGGTCCTCGCAAAGATCGCCACCATCGCGCCGAAGGGCGAGGCCTGTTACCCGGCAAAGGAGGAGGCCGAAGCCCTCAAGGCCCTGCGGTCCTGCATCGAGTGCCTCGCCTGCGTCTCGGTCTGCCCGGCGATGGAGGTGGCCGACTTCGCCGGCCCGCTCTCCATGAAGCAGGAGATGCGCCTCGCCATCGACCCGCGGGACTCCTGCGACCGGATCACCGAGGCGGTGAAGTCGGGGCTCTTCATGTGCACCACCTGCCAGCGGTGCTGGAAGGTCTGCCCGAAGAAGATCGAGATCCCGGGGAAGGCCATCGAGAAGCTCCGGCGGATGGCGAACAGGAAAGGCCTCACCCTCCCGAAGCACAAGGAGGTGGCGGCCCTCGTCGCAGAGACCGGCCGATCGGTGCCGAGGAACCAGCCCACCTTCCTCGAACAGGTCCCCGAGGTCATCGAGCCGAAGGGCCCGGTCCGGTGCACCGTGGGGTTCTTCGTGGGCTGCATGTACAACAACCGCATACCCCAGACGGCCCTCGACGCGATGGAGGTCCTTGCCCGGAACGGGATCCGGGTCATCGTCCCGCACGAGCAGGTCTGCTGCGGCTCACCCCTCATCAGGACGGGCCAGACCGACATCCTCCCCGACCTCATGGAAAAGAACATCGCTGCCTTCACCAGCCGGGGGATCGACATCGTCGTGACCATGTGCGCCGGCTGCGGGTCCACCCTGAAGAATGACTACCGCACTCCCTTCTGCGTGAAGGACGTGAACGAACTGCTCTGCGAGCTCGGCATCGAGGAGCCGGCCCGGCTGCCCATCCGGGTCGCCTACCATGACCCCTGCCACCTGCTCCGGGGCCAGGGGATCTCGCGGCAGCCCCGGGAGCTCATCGGGAAGGTCGCCGAGATCGTCGAGATCCCGGTGAAGTGCTGCGGGGCGGGCGGGGGGACCCGGTCCGGCCAGCCCGAGGTCTCGAAGGCCCTTGCCGAGAAGAAGGTCGAGGAGATCGAGAAGGCAGGCGTCGAGTGCGTGGTCTCCTCCTGCCCCTTCTGCGAGTTTCACATCGGGGAGCACTCGAAGCGGCCGGTGAAGAACGTGACCACCCTCCTCCTCGAGGGCTACCGGCGCAAGGACCAGGACCGGGGCGGGGAGTCATCCGAATCGGCGGCCGCATGACGGGCGGCGGGGCGGGGCAGGGATACGGGGAAAGCCCGGCAGGAGAGCCGGGCGAGATCCGGGTCCTCATCGTCCTCTCCGACCCCGCTCTCATCGAGTATGCGAGGAACGACCTCCAGTCCGAGGGCTGCTTCCGGGTCGAAACGGTCCGGTCCGGCGAAGAGGTGCTGGAGAGGCGGAGGCTTTCCGGTTCCGATGCCATCGTTTCCGGCCTCTCCCTTCCCGGGATGACCGGCACCGCGCTCCTGAAGAGCCTGCGGTGCGCCGGGAACCAGGTCCCGTTCATCCTCATCGGCGCGAGGCCGGACCTGAAAACCGTTATCGAGGCCTTCAATGCCGGGACCTCGGCCTTCATCGACACCGGGACCGAGGGGGGTCTCCTCCCCGGGAACCTGTGCATGGCTGTCATCCGTGCTGTCGGGGAGTACCGGTCGGCGCAGGCGATCCGCGAAGAGAGGGACCGGTACCGGGTGATCCTCGCCGCCCAGCGGATGGGCCTCACCCTCGTGAACCCCGACCTCACCATCGCGTGGGCAAACGAGGAGACGCGAAGGCTCTTCCCCGGCCGGGAGCCCGTGGGGAAGGTCTGCCATGTCTTCTACGAGGCACTGGACCATCCCTGCGAACCCTGCCCGACGATTCGCACCTTCGAGACCGGCACCATCCAGGAATGCGAGCGCCGGAACCCCTTCGACGGGAGGTGGTACCACATCCTCTCCCAGCCCATCCGGGACCGGGAGGGGCGGGTGGTACAGGTCCTCGAGGGGGTCACGGACATCACGGACCGGAAAGGGGTGGAGGACGACCTCCGCATCTCCCGTGAGAAGTACCGGGGGCTCGTCGAGAACGCGAACAGCATCATCTTCCGCTCGGACCGCGAGGGGACCATCACCTTCTTCAATGACTTCGCCCAGCGGTTCTTCGGGTTCACGGCGGAGGAGATCCTCGGGAAGAACGTGATCGGCACCATCGTCCCTGCAAGCGACAGCGCGGGGAGGGATCTCGTGGCCATGATCCGGGAGATCCGCGAGAACCCCGACGGGTACCGGAACAACGAGAACGAGAACATCAGGAAGAACGGGGAACGGGTCTGGATCTCCTGGACGAACCGGGCCCTCTACGACGAGAAGGGGGAGTTTGTCGAGCTCCTCTCGGTCGGGAACGATATCACCGACCGGAAGAGGGCGGAGGAGGCTCTCTCGGCGGCGAACCGGAAGCTGAACCTCCTCTCGAATGTCACCCGGCACGACGTCCTGAACCAGCTGAACGTGCTCGCGGGGTACCTCGGGCTCGTGCGGGACCGGATCAGCGACGTTGATACCTCCGCGCTCCTCTCGCGGGCATGGGACTCGGCCTGGAACATCCGCAAGCTCATCGCGTTTACCAAGGACTACCAGGAGATCGGGGTGCACTCGCCCCGGTGGTACGATGTCGCGAACACCATCCAGAGGGCCGCATCCTCCCTCGATCTCGGCCCGATCGCCCTCGACGTGGAAACGGGCGATCTCCAGATCTATGCTGACCCGCTCCTCGAGAAGGTCTTCTACGCGCTCCTCGACAATGCCATGCGGCACGGGGAGCGGCTTGACCGGATCGGGGTTTCCTTTCGGAGAGCAGAGGATGCCGTCGACATCGTCGTCCAGGACAACGGGGTCGGGATACCGCCACAGGATAAGGAGAAGGTCTTTGCCCGGGGGACGGGCCGGAACACCGGCTATGGCCTCTTTATCGCCCGGGAAATCCTCTCCATCACCGGCCTCTCCATCACGGAAACCGGGACCTTCGGCGAGGGGGCGCGGTTCGAGATCCGGGTCCCGGCCGGCACATTCCGGTTCGGAAAGGGCTGAACTCTCCCGATCACCCGGCGCCGGGCGAATCAGGCGTGTCCGGACTTCACCAGGTACTCGTAGACCTCGAGGGCGGCCTTCGCCCCTTCCCCGGCCGCGATGATGATCTGCTTGCCCTTGACGCTCGTGACGTCCCCCGCGGCAAAGACCCCCGGGACGGAGGTGTGGCAGTTCTCGTCCACGACCACCTCCTTCTCCGGGTTCATGGGGACAAAGCCCTCGAGAAAACCGGTGTTCGGGAGCCACCCGATCTCGAGGAAGACGCCGTCCACGTCGACCCGTGCCTCCTCCCCCGTCTCCCGGTGCCGGATGCCGAGCCCGGTGATAAACTGGTCGCCGTAGAGCCGGGAAACGTCCACGTTCAGGTGGGTAACGATGTTCTCCTTCTTCTCGTAGACCTGCTTCAGGACCTCGTCGCACCGGATCCGGGACCGGACGATGAGGTGCACGGTCTTCGCGATCTTTGCCATCTCGATGGCCGTCTGGAGGGCCGAGTTCCCCCCGCCCACGACCGCCACGTTCTTCCCCCGGAACAGCGGCCCGTCGCAGGTGGCGCAGATGGAGAGCCCCCTCCCGATGAACCTTTCCTCGCCGGGGAGGCCGAGCATCTTCGGGTGTTTCCCCGTCGCGATGACCAGGCTCCGTGCCCCGAAGGACCGGTCGGTCGCGGTCTTCACCGTGAAGGAGGAACCGTCCCGGGAGAGCCCGACCACGCCGTCGAGCTCGAGCTGGATGTGGAGCTCCTTTGCCTGCTCCTCGAACCTCTTCATCAGGTCCTCGCCGGTGATCATCCGGTACCCCATGTAGTTCTCGATGGCCCAGCTCTCCAGGGCCTGCCCGCCGATGTTCTCGGCGATAACGAGTGTTTTAAGCATCTTCCTCGCGGTGTACACGGCGGCGGCGAGGCCGGCCGGGCCCGCACCGAGGATCACGACGTCGTACACGTCGACCGGTGCCTCGGCCCCGCCGAAGACCTCGTTCAGGGCCTGGGCATCGAAGCCGACGATGATCCGGTCCCCGGCGACCGTGACCGGAACACCGTTCTGGCCGGAGATCCGGATCATCTCGCCCGCCGCCTCCCGGTCCTGCGAGACGTTAATCTCGGAGTACTTTATTCCTTTCTTCTCGAGGAATGCCTTGACCATGCGGCAGTAGGGGCACTGCGTCGTGGTGTAGACCCTGACTTCGGGCATCGAACCGTGTACTCGTCCCTGTAGGTATAAAGGGGTATCGTGACGGCAGGCATGTGCCAAAGCGGAGCCCGGGGGTAGGAGGCCGGGATCCATGGGGCCGGTGCCGGGAAACGTTTATCCATCCCCTCTCCGATCGTACCGTCACCATGGCGAGGGAGGACAGGAAGGGCCGGATCCTCAGGGTGAACCTCACCCGGCGGACAGTCGGGAAGATCCCGTTCCGGAAGGAGTGGCGGGAGCAGTACCTCGGCGGCAGGGGCCTCGGGGTCAGGCTCGTGTACGACCTCGTCGATCCGGAGGCTGACCCCCTTTCGGACGGGAATGCCGTCGCCTTTGCCCCAGGCCCGCTCACCGGCTCGGGGATGCCCCTCGGTTCCCGGTACGCTGTCGTGACGAAGTCCCCCCTGACCGGCACCCTCGCGTCGAGCAGCAGCGGGGGGTTCTTCGGGACCGAGCTGCGACGAGCGGGGGTGGACGCGGTGGTCGTGGAAGGGAAGTCCTCCTCGCCGGTCCTCCTCCTTATCAGGAAGGGAGGATGCGAAATCCGCGATGCGTCGGGCTTCTGGGGGATGACCACGGACCAGGCCATCGGCGCCATCCCGGGGGACCTCGGGGAGCCGAATGCGAGGGTAGCCTGCATCGGCCCGGCGGGGGAGCGCCTCGGCCGGATGGCCTGCATCATGAACGACCATGGCCGGGCGGCGGGCCGCGGGGGGATGGGGGCAGTGCTCGGGTCCAAGAGGCTGAAGGCCATCGCGGTCGCCGGGGAAGGGAAGGAGGTTCCGCCCGACCCCGCGGAGTTTACCCGGGTCAGGGATGAGATCCGGGAGAAGATCGAGAAGGCCGGCCTGAACAGGGGAAGCCTCCGCCGGTACGGCACGGCGGGAGTTATGAACGTCATCAACGAGGCCCGGCTTCTCCCCACGAGGAACTTCCAGGAGAGCCGTTTCGAGGGGGCAGAGGCGGTTTCCGGCGAGCGGATGACCGAGACCCTCGTCGACCGGGTCACGGCCTGCTATTCCTGCAGCATTGCCTGTGGGAGGGAGACGAGGGCGGGAGACCGGAAGGGGCAGGGACCCGAGTACGAGACCCTCTGGGCCTTCGGGCCGATGTGTGGCGTCGCCGACCTTGCCGCCGTCGCCCGGGCGAACTACCTCTGCAACGAGCTCGGCCTCGACACTGTATCCACCGGGTCAACCATCGCCTGCGCGATGGAGCTCTCTGCCCATGGGTACATCGGGGAGGACATCCGGTTCGGTGACGGGCACGCCATCGTCGACCTGGCAAGGATGATCGGGTACCGGGAGGGGGTCGGCGATGCCCTTGCCGAGGGCTCGTTCCGGTTCGCGGCGGCCGCCGGCCATCCCGAGCTCTCGATGTCGGTGAAGGGGCAGGAGCTCCCCGGCTACGACCCCCGCGGGCTCCAGGGCCAGGGGCTCGAGTACGCCACGTCGGTGCGGGGGGCATGCCACGTGTACGGGAACATGGTCTACCCCGAGGTCTTCGGTGTCCCGGTGAAGCTCGACCCGTCCGTCGACGAGGGGAAGGCCGCGTGGGTGAAACGGCTCCAGGACCTCGCCGCCGCCCTCGACTCGGCAGGCATCTGCCTCTTCACCTTCCGGGCCCTGTCTCCCGCCGATTACGCAACCATGATCTCGGCGGTGACAGGTACCCCCCTCGAAGAAGGAGACCTCCTCCGGATCGGTGAGCGGACCTGGAACCTCCAGCGGCTTTTCAACATGAAGGCAGGGTTTTCGAAAAAGGACGACACCCTCCCTCCCCGGCTCATGGAGGGGGCTCCTTCGGCGGGGGCCTCGTCAGGGACCGGCTGGCGGAGAGAGCCGCTCCTCTCGGAATACTACCGGCTTCGGGGGTGGGACAAAGAGGGGAGGCCGACCCGCGAAACCCTCGGGGCGCTTGGCATTCCCTGATGATCCGCAGGATCATCGGGGTTCCGGAGGTCAAGGGGTCCTTCGGGATTCCCTGAGTACCCGAAGGGTCGGGGGTTCCGGATTACCCGCCCTTTTCCCCGGGGGTCGCAGCCTCTTCCTTCGTGAGCACGGTCATCTCGCAGGTCCGGCCCTCCATGCAGAGCGACCGGACGAACCGGGCAGTGAACTTCGGGTTCAGGGCCTCCACCATGGCAACCGACAGGGCGAGGCACTTGGGGAAGAGGTTCTTCGGCGTGCCGCCGTACTCCTGGGTGCCGGCATGGAACGGGCAGGCCTTCGTGATGAGCGTCGCCCGTTCCGGTGAAATCTCGAGAACCTCGTACCGGAACCCAGACCCGAAGATGATCTGGGTAACGAGCCGGAGCGTCCGGGCAAGCTCGCCGGCATTACCGGTCGAGAGATGGAATGCATCGGCCACATCCTTTGCATCCATCCCGACCTGGAGCCAGACCTGGTATTCAAGCTCGTCGTACTGTTTCCCGACCGCCTCCCTGAAGGCCATGTCGTACATGACCGGCAGGGATGCAAGGACCTTTGTCGCTATCTGCCACCGGGCCCCCTCGGGTATGTCTCGCAGGTCAGGCATGGGAACACGAACCCCGGCGTATACCGCCGCTCCCAACCTGACCTTTTCCTGCCGGGATGATTAACCCTCCTTCGCGACTTCGTCGCTCGAGGTCGGGTTCTGATGAACCCTCGCTCTTCGCACCATGCCTGATGACATGGCGCTCCAGCTCGGGTCCTGATGACCAGACGCCCCGCTTCAGGGGTGGCGGCACGTGAGAGAACCATCAGGTTCTTGAAACCTCGCGACTGCGTCGCTCGAGGTCGGGTTCTGATGAACCCTCCCTCCTCGCACCCCGCGAGATTTAAATGGGCGCGCGATCGAGTACTACTTAGGGGGAAACGGACTTACCACCATGCCGAAGCGCCTCTTACTGGGAAGGCTCATCATCATCGCCCTCACGTTCGTGATCATCTTCGGAGCCGGGTTCCTCCTCCTCTCAAAGCCGGCAGCAGTGTACCCGTCCATCCAGCCGGTCGAGGTCGAGGGGGGGACCTACCGGGATGTGGGGATCGATTTCACTTTCGAGGGCAGGCCCGAGTCGGTCACCATCCCGGTGAACGGGACGGTCTATTTCGGTGCGCAGCGGGCCCAGAAGGAGGCGATTCTCACCAGGGATATCCCTGACAGTGTCTTCATTCCCACCTACTACCTCGCATTCCTGAACGACCCGAACCTCGACGAATTCTACCGGGACCTCTCCGGGGCGTTCCGGCAGATCCGGGAGAAGGAGTCTCTCGATGACGACGAGTACCTCGAGCTGATGACGGTCGCGGTCCAGTCCCTCCCGTATGTCACGGACAGCACCCTGACGGCGCCGAAGTACCCCATCGAAACCTACGTGGACGGCGCGGGCGACTGCGACGACAAGAGCCTCCTCCTCGCCGGCCTCCTTGCCCGGGAAGGCTACACCGTGTCCCTCTTTTATTTCAAGAATGAGACCCACATGGCAGTCGGGGTAAAGGGCTACCAGTGTGACTATAAGGGGACCGGCTACGGGTACATTGCGAGCACGAACCTCTCCCTGGTCGGGGTTGCGACGAGCAAGCTTGCCGGCGGTGTGACCCTCTCGTCAGACCCCCTCGTGATCCTCGTCGCGAACGGGACCCGGCTCTACGGTATGTGCAAGGAAACGGAGGCAATCGAGAACGCGCTCGACCGGACCGAGGCGCGGGAGGTCTCCCTCTCCCGGGACCTCACTTCCCTGCAGGCACGGATGAACGATCTCCGCTCACAGGGGAAATACCCGGAATACAACCAGCTTGTTGGGCAGTACGGGTCACTCGTGGACGACTATAACACGAACAGTGAGATCCACAACTACATCCTCCTCCACGAGGACGACAGGAAGGGGACCTATTCCTGGCTGCAGGCGAGGGCAGCTGTCTGAGGGGGGTTATTCCCCGGCCTCGAGGATCGACGTTACCCGGGCCATCACCTCGTGACGGCCCCGGACCGTGGAGAGAAAGGCGGTCGAGCGCGGGCTCCGGGGAAGGGGCTCGAACCGGATGCCGCAGTCCACTTCCCAGAGGACGAGTCCCTGCGCCGGAGCAGGGGGGTGGCGTTCACCGGACTCCGAGAACAGGGCCCGGACTCCCTCGATCGGAAGGACACCCGTTCCCACCGAGAGGAGGGCCCCCGCCATCCCGCGGACCATCATCCAGAGAAACGATTCTGCGGTAACCCCGAGGCAGGTGAAACCGGCGTCGCTGAAGATCTCCGCCGAGAGGACATTCCGGACCGGGTCCTTCCCCTCGACCCGGGCAAACCGGGAGAAGTCATGCTTCCCCAGCAGGAGCCGGGCGGCCTCTGCCATGGCCGCCGTGTCAAGCCCGATCCTCGGGAAGTAGTAGCGATAGGTCCGCGTCCTCGCATCGTACCGGGGATGGAACTCGTCGGGGACCTCTGCTATCCCCGTGCACCAGCAGTCCCTCGGCAGCTGGAGGTTGAGGGCCGCCCTCGCCCGGCCGGGATCCGGGGTATCGAAGGCCGCGACCTGCCCCCTCGCATGGACACCCCGGTCGGTCCGGCCGGCGAGTGAGAACCGGGCGGCTCTCCAGTCGGTGAACAGGGCGAGCCTTCCGGCCGCGGCGATGATCTCGCCCTCCACGGTCCTCCGGTCGGGCTGCATCTGGCTGCCCGAGAAGCCGTCGCCGAGGTACGCGACCCGGAACGCGAGCCTCATGGCCGGACCCGGCGCCTCATTCTCCTGAAGGCATTCCTGAGGGATTGCCGGGAATAGGTACGCAGGGGGGTCATCCTGCCCCCCGCGATGGTCCGCCCTGCCCGTATGGCGGCGAGGATGGAGGGGACGGCCGGCTCTGCGGCAATGAGGGTGTACCCGAACCCGACGAGCCGGGCATTGTGGGCGTCGCTCCCCCCCACCTGGGCGATCCTCACCTTTCTCGCTATCCTCGCTGCCTTCCGGTTCGCAGACCCGACGATGTACCGGCTGTTGAACACCTCGATGGCATCGACGGCCCCGATGCTCTCCGGCACCCGCCGCGCCACTCCGTGCCGCCACATGTGGTACGGATGGGGGAGGACGGCAACGGCGCCGAGGCTGTGGGCGAGCCGGATCGTTTCCATCACGTGCCAGCCGGCCGGGAGGGGCTCCCGCACGCCGAGGACGATCAGATGGCCCTGTTTCGTAGATACCTCGACGCCCGGGATGATGACGAGGCCCGATCCGGCCCGCTCGGCACGGGCTACCCCGTCGCAGGTGTCGTGGTCGGTGATGGCGACGGCGTCGAGGCCGGCCGATGCGGCCCTCGCGAGAACCTCCTCGACGCTGCTCTCCCCGTCCCTCGAGAAATTCGTATGTACGTGCAGGTCGCAGCGAAGCATTGCCTGAAGATCATTTTTTCACCTTGCGCATATTAAACGCACTTATGCGCCTCCTCCTCCCCACCGGCCGCGCCACGGCCGAT
>Ga0335071_10006563_pt1 | contig 12001 bp, 5 predicted proteins | sample Lox_Sample_15_FD_206724 | JGI IMG/M metagenome (GOLD analysis project Ga0335071, IMG submission 206724) | Soil microbial communities from Loxahatchee National Wildlife Refuge, Florida, United States - Lox_Sample_1.5 | ecosystem: Environmental > Terrestrial > Soil > Wetlands | place: USA: Florida...
CCTCCCACCCTCGGATTACGGGAATCCTCTGTCCGGAACCGCGGCTCCCGCCGACACAGTAGTTGTTCGCCTGTGTCCCCAATACAGCAACGGTTATTTTTTCAGGATAATCGATTAACATATTGAAAGTGTCGGGAATTTCCCGTTCCTGGTACCGGAATTTGCCGCCCGTAGCCACCACTGTGTCGGGCATCTTCACTCCGAGGATGTCGATCACGGGGGTGAGTGAGTGGGGAAACAAATCGGTGACCGGCCCACCCGCATAGTCTTCATACATTCGCCAACGGAAGAAGCGGCTGACATCGAAAGGGCGTTTGGGAGAATCACCCAGGAAGGCTTCCCAGTTCAAGTCCGGTCCAGGTTTGACATTGGCGTCATCGATGGGCATCCCACGTTCTCCCCAATCGCCCACGCGAAAGTATCCGCACTCGGCATGAATGGGCTGGCCGATCAGACCGTCCTTCACCAGCTTCTTCATCTGATGCCAGGCACTGTCGGACATCCCTTGTGTGCCAAGCTGGAAGATCCTGTCGGATTTCCCGACTTCCTCTGCCAGACGTTTGATGAGATCAAACTGGCGCCAGTGTGTCACCGGTTTCTCACAATACACATCTTTCCCTGCATGGATGGCGTCAATGGCTTGCTGGGCATGGTGGTGATCGGGGGTGGCGATACAGACGATATCGACCCCAGGGTTGTTCAACAACTCACGGTGATCCATGTATCCCTTAGCTTTATAGCCCTCAGCCACCCGTTGCATCCGAGGCCGGTAGACGTCACACACTGCCACAATCTCAACATTGCCCCCGTTGTCTTTCAACCAGTTCAAGGTTTTCAGGTGTGCCTCGCTGCGTCCCCCCGTTCCGATGACCCCGACGCCGAGCCGGTCATTGGCAGCGGGTGTGCTTCCAGGGATTCGATGGACCGACGCGGCTGTTACTCCAGCCACTATGGATCCCTTGACGGTTTTCTCTAGAAAAGAGCGGCGAGTCACAGGAGAATGAATCGATGCAGGCACCAAGCGCGAAATCGACATTTTAGCCTCCTTGGGCTTCTAGCTTTCCACCACTGTCTGATGGATGGTTCTTCGTGAACCCCGAGCCTCATAGCTGTCTCCAAGTTCGTTCATCACTTCGTCGAGAGTTGTGATCTATGGGGCTGATCGAGCTCCGCTTTTAGTCCAACTAACCCACCATTGATAAAGCTTATCGATCGAAGAGTTCGGGGCCTTCTCATCCCAGATTGCTATAAGGTGACGGAGCTTCAATGGCTGATCTGGCGAAATTTGCAGCGGCTCCTTGTGCAATTTCATGGTTGCAGAAAGATAGGCAAATGGGCGAGCCATGGTAAACCAGGTCACCGGCCGCCGCGGATTCTCGGGATGGCCCAGCATGGCCACAGTCACTGGCCGGCCAGCGACCTCAGCAGTGTAAGCACACCAGATTGAGTCCGCCAATCGTTCCTCACCCCGGAAGATCTCACCGGCAGTCCCATCGGCATTTCGGAATTCTCCGATGGCATCCATCGCTTCGATGAAGCGCATACCCAGCCCATGATAATGAGATCCCGAGAGAGTGGACGATTGTTTTCCTGGGGGGACCTTCAGTTGGGACTCCCAGACTAGTAAGGTGACTTCTGTTCCTTGGACCTGAGGAACCCGGAGAGTGCGACTTTCTTGAAGCAGCAAAGCATTACTATCGGGCTTGATCCAATCAATCTGCTCCGTGAATCCTGCGCAGGCGACATCCTTGTCACTTCGGACAGTCATGTCGGTAAAGGACCTGTGTCGCTCACGGCCTGGCGCCTGTTGTTCTTCCCAGAAATTGACCCCGTCGACATCCAGGGCAAACATCAGCGCATGGTGGTGGAGGTGATCCTTTGGGGCATCGAGAAGAGGGTTAAACCCGCGCGGCGAGATGAGGTCCTGCACGTAGGGTTTAAAAGGAACATTCTGGTAATGATAGCGAAGCAAGAGGTGCTGGGCTGAATGAACAGACACATAGTCATCCTGGATGGTTATCCGTAAAGGACTTTCGGCCAGTAACGAAGTCTGAACTCCGAGAGCCAGCAGGCCGCTCCCTGTCCAGGTCATGCCCCATAATGCCAAGTTAATCCATCGCTTCCTCATCATCATGGACCTCTTCGATCCCAGATGCTCACCAACCTGCAACACAGCTCAGCGGATTAGAGGCGTCATCGGTAATGGGTCAGTCTTCAAGCGGGACTCCGTCAGGAGTCCCCTGTTTGTAGGTTAGGGAGTCTCCCGAAAAACCCTCGGATGGCGGAGATCAGATGAATGATGTCCGCATTGCTTTAAACATTGGCCTCCTGACGGATGTAATTCCCCATTTGGCTGCCTCATTAGCGTTATTTATTCTATTTAGCTGCAATCCTCAATGTTAAGACTTGATGGGGTTCGATGTGAAACTGGACTTGATGTGCGTCAGCAGTAAGAGGTTTTCCCTCCACTTCAAGGGCATTGGCTTCATTAGCTGAATTGATATTTATGAAAGGAAGAAAGAGCCTTCCTTTTCCAGAACTTCCGGCTGTCTCATAGATTCGCACAATCAGACCTTTTTCGTCCTCAGAAACTTTCAGAGTGTTGATGATGAGGTTGTCTGGCTCTACGGAGGCCAAGCTAGCGGCTCCTGCAGGCAGGTTGCCGACATCATCAGCTATCTTGTCGAAATGGCGCACATGATCGATTTCGAGTGGGATCCGAGCTTGCCTGCCCTCACGTTCAGCCTGCGAGGGCTGAAACTGCCGAGCACTGGTGAGCACGTAACGGAATTGAAAATCTCCGGATTGGCCAGGGGGCGTGTTGGTGAACCAATAGTTGTTCATTGCATAAGAAAACACGGCAGCCGAAGATTTTGTGAAGGTTTGCGGCCAGCGTCCCCGATTAATGTCTCCCAGACTATACAGCGGAGCATCCAGACCTGCCACCAATCCCTCCGCCGTGCCGTCTGAAGTAATGACCGCATTTTGGGGCGAGAACCATTCCACGTCAGCTCCTGCCAGGAGATCTCGTTCCGGATTCAACCAGGACAATTGGCTGTCAAAGCGGAACGATGGCTCCGAAAACGCCCAGGGAAACGCAAAATAGACAGCCTCTTTGGCATAAACCAGATCCTTGTGCACGCGGTTGACGATTTCGATTCGCTTGGCCTGATCGGGCAATAGGATTTCCGATTCAATTGCGGGAGTGTGAACCGAGCGCGCAGTGAGCCGGGCCACCTGCCCCCAAGGTGTCTGTCGAACGGAAACAAGCCGACCTTCCTTGGCTGAATGCACTTGCAGTTCAGCAAGTGGCAACGAGAGAGCCAAATGAGTCAGCTGAGTGGCATCGGGCCCTTCACCCCGGTCGGCCTCGCTGCCGCCGCCACTGACATAGAGGTATTCGTTTAGTCGGTAAGAGCTTGAAGCATCAACCAGCTCTCGGTTCAATTCTTTGTCAAAGAGGCTGCTAATAGCCCCGTGCTCAGGATCAAAAGTCACACGATAATAGCGGTTCTCTAGAACGTGCTTTTCGTTGGATTGCATCGTTTGAGAAAGAGGCTTTCCCGGTACCAATCGATACACACGATAACCCAACGAGGGAATGTCCTTTGCCCAAAATCGAATCGTCTTGTAACCCGGCCCGGATTCTGCGACCTCACATTCGACAGGCTGGTCTTTCTCGACTTCTAGAAGAGCCAGCCCATCCTCCAATTCAAACTGCACCAAACCGCTACGGCTCCAACTGAGTGGGTTGTAGACCACCAGGTTCTGACCCTTCGTGGGGATTTGCTCACCCAGTTGACTCAGCCCCAGTCGCATTAAATCGTCCACTCCCTGGCTGGCTGCAGTTGTCCGGCTAATCTTTACCTGTGTCTGTTTGGTCATTTCGTCGTGCCCCGGCTGCATGGGGCCACGATAGGAAGTGATGGTGTGCTCACCATAGAGCAGCAGGTTGCGCCAGATCCGTAGGTCAAGCTCCATGGGGAAACGCAGCCTCCGATCAAGGAAGGTGGCGAGAGAACTCAGAGACTCGGCTGCCAGCGCCCGCGTTTGATTCTGGCGGTAAGTGGAAGTTGCCTGAGCGATTGTACCCACGCCGTCTTCCCAGTATGCGCCACCGTCCCCACGAACTATAGCCAGACTTTGAGCAAAGTTCTTCTCGATATAATCAAAAAAGTCCGAAAAGCGGCAGGGGACGATCTGAGGGAATTCGTATTTTTGGTTCCACTGGGACACGAAGTCCGCATCGAGGAAATTAGCTGTCACATTGTCCACATCAGTGCCATAGACCAGGACTGCATCAGGCTTGTAGTCATTCCGTTCATAGGGGCTCAAAAATATGGGCAGACTGTCACTGGCTGAGTCCAAAGACGGAGAAGCGCCAAACAAGGAGCGCCACTGGTGGTAGTGGTATGAATACCAGGCCAGTACCCGCTTCCCATCAGGGCCTTCCCACCAGAACGGAGATTTGTGGTTCCACTGGCCATACGCCAGCATGGGTCCTCGTGTCTGGTTCGCAGCGGCAACAAAAAAACGCACTCCTGTGGCAGCCAGGATCGAAGGAAGAGCGCTGGAATATGAAGGCACGTCGGTTGCCCAGGCGGTATCGGCTGAGATGCCCAGGCGCTTTTGAAGTTGCTGACCCAGGTATAGACCGCGGAACAGTTCTTCCTGAGAGAGGACCCCCGTCATGAAATTTGCATAGAAGGCGTTAAGGCCGACTCTTCCAGCACAGGCCTCTTTTGCCAGTTGGCTCACCTGCCCGGCAGAACGGGTACTGAGCCAGTGTTCCAGGGCAAAACTACCGTCAATGTTGAAACGATATTCCGGATGGTTTCCGAGGACCTCCAATAGCCGGTCAAAATTGCGGGCATGAACCTCCGCAATTTTGGCCTGGTAGTCCGTGTAACCGATATCCAGGTGGACATGGGGAGCATAGTAAAGCTTCCAGCGTCGAGCGGGGACGAAATTGACCGGGAAAGATTTCTCCTTCTGTCCCCCCGTTTTTGCCAATGGGATCAATTCAATGCGAGCCGTTCCTGGCGGAATGCTGCCCGGGATCAGGATCTCTGCTCGCGTCTCTCCAAATTCAATTGATCCGGGAATCTCGACCGTACCCGAAAAACCTCCCATTACAACCTTGGCTTTACCTCCAACCCAACCGGATGGTACGTCTAGAACCACCCAGCACTTCTCCCTCGTTTCGATGGAGCCCTTCCGATAAAAGACTGTCGGTTTAAGAGTTGCTATCGTCTTTGCGGCCCAGGGTTCTTCGGGGTTCTGAGAAAGCGAGATGGCATCATAATAAAGTCCTGAGTCGCCGGGCCCTCCGGAAGTCTCGTTGAATGTTACGACGGGCGGATCGTCCAGGCAGGTTAAGGTCAGATCGTTGGACCCGGCATGAAAGAACGTGGGCGGCAAGAGGATTCTCTTATGTTGGGTCGAATGAATAGGGTTAAAGGCATCGGCCTCTTCAGCGAGGTCATGACTGGGCTGGGGGTCGAAGAGGACGTAGCCGGTGTGACCGTTAATCTTGACTTCCATCAAGGGGACCCGGGGATTCCGGAAAATAAGGTCGAGATTCAAGTAATAGCTACCCATGGGCTTGCCCACAACCGGAAACTCGATGATGTAGGAACGCGCCCTGCCTCCCATGTTCCCATTCCCCGAGCCCGGATGGAACCGCGGCCAGCTTTTCTCGGCCGTGCTTTCACCGATGCGAACCCGGACAGGACTGAGATCTGCCGCATTGAGAGGAGCGGCAAATTCATGTTCCGAGTGGTCTATCTTCCCCAATTGCCAGAGCACTTGTTCTTTCGCATCTCCTGTTGCATTCCAGCCCAGAACGAGAAACACACTTAAGAAAGATAGCTTACGCATAGACGAGTTACCTCTTATGAGTACTTAGAATAGTCGGGATCAGACTTTGAATTGGGAATTCGAGCAACTAAGCGATTGCAGAACTTGGCCTCGAGCACCTGATGCTGCGCCTTTTGGGGGAGATTTCATTTGGTGCCTTGCCCCGGAGAGAATTGCGACTCCTGTGTGCCGGCGAACCCGGTTCGCTGCGGTCGAGTCTTGCGACAGGCTCGCGGCTTCTTAGATCTCAATTCAAGGTCTAATCTCAACCGCTTTTGGCTGTCAATCATAATGTGAGTGCCCCCTGGTGCCCGGGTAACTCCGCTTCCTTGGGACCATACTCTAACGGGCTGACTTGGGGGGCCGATTCTGGAGAAACCAGGACTGGCTGCCTAGAGCGGGAGTTTTCTCATCAGGCACAAGGCGAGAGTAATTTCCATCGCTAGCCATAACACGAGCCTTGACATTGTCCTGAAGGTAGATCTCCAAGATCTCGTCTCTCAGTGACCGAATCAATTTTGGATCCTCCACCGGAAAAACTGCCTCGACACGGTGGTTCAGGTTCCGAGGCATCAGGTCAGCGCTGCCTAGGTAAACTTCCTCCTCTCCGGCATTCCGGAAATAGAAAATGCGGGTGTGTTCCAGGAAACGGCCGACAATGCTGATGACTCGAATATTGTCACTGACTCCTGGCAAGCCCGGGCGAAGGCAACAGATTCCGCGGACCAGCAGATCGACCCTAACCCCGGCCTGAGAGGCTTCATAAAGCATGCGGATGGTCGATTTATCAACCAGGGCGTTGATCTTGAAAATGAGATGACCTTGGCGGCCATTACGCTGGTGTTCAATCTCTCGCTGAATCAATTCTTCGAATCGCCTTCGCAAGTTGATCGGGGCCACCAGCAGTTTTTGGTAGTCCCCTTTGGCCGAATATCCGGTCAGGTAATTAAACAGGTCGGTGGCGTCGGACCCAATAGTGTCATCGCAGGTGAAATAACCGATGTCTGTGTAGAGCTGGGCAGTCACCGGATTGTAGTTACCGGTCGCCAGGTGAACATAGCGGCGAATGCGCCTGCCCTCCCGCCGGACTACTAGCGCAATCTTGCAGTGAGTTTTTAAGCCCAACAGGCCATAGACGACATGGACCCCCTCAGCTTCCAGAGCCCTTGCCCACTGGATGTTGCTTTCCTCGTCGAAGCGCGCTTTCAGTTCTACGAGTACGGCTACCTGCTTATTATGTTCCATGGCCTTCAACAGAGCGGCTACCACCGGAGAGTTCCGCCCCACCCGGTAAAGAGTCATCTTGATGGCAAGGACGTCCGGATCTGTGGCAGCGACATTGAGGAAATCAACCACCGGCTTGAAGGAGTCAAACGGGTGATGAAGCAAGATGGGCCCTCGACGAATGGCAGCGAAGATTTCCCCGTCTTCAGCGCTCTTCTCCAATACCGGCTGAATGTGTGGAACAAAAGGAGGCTCTTTCAAGTCATGGCGCTCGATGCCATAGAGACTCATGAGACTGCTCAACCCTAACGGGCCCTCCACGGTGTAGACATCCCTGGGATCCGCTTCCAGATTGCTCGTCAAAATTTCCAGGATCCGTTGTGGCATGGCGCGTTTGACCGTCAAGCCGACCACACTGCCAAAACGACGTTGACGCACGCTCTCCTCAACGGTCTCCAACAAATCATCCGCTTCCAGTTCCTGGATCACTGGGTCGGCATCCCGCGTCACTCGAAAGGGGTGAGATTCTATAATCTCCATTCCGGGGAAGAGCCTGGCAAGATTGGCAGATATCAGTTGGTCCAACCAAACGAAGTAATGATTGTGTGGTACAGTGCCGTCTTTGCGAAGCCCCCCCGAGGTCTTCTTGATCGGTACCAGTGCTGGAAGCGTATCCGGAACCTTCAACCGAGCGAAGTGTTCGTTGCCAGCCTTGTCCCTGATCAGGATGGCCAGGTTCAGGCTCAGATTCGAGATGTGGGGAAAGGGGCGCCCTGGATCTAGTGCCAGTGGAGTCAAAACCGGGAATACACTCTCGTTGAAGTACTTTTCGACCTTGGACTTCTGCTTCTCATCGAGTTCTGAATAATTCATGACAAAAATCCCGGCCTTGGCCAAGGCAGGCATGAGCTCCTGGAGGAAATATTCACGGGCCTGAACCATCAGCTTGCTGATAACTCGCCGAACCACGGCCAATTGTGCTGCGGGGGTGTGCCCATCCTCTGACATCTCAAATACCCCGGCCGCTAGTTGTTGTTGCAGGGCGGCAACACGTACCATGAAGAATTCGTCCAGGTTCGATCCAACGATGGCCAGGAACTTAACCCGTTCCAGCAGGGGATTGTTGGAATCTTGGGCTTCCTCCAGGACTCTATATTGGAACTGAAGAAGGCTGAGCTCTCGATTGATGTATAGTTGGGAATCCTGCAGGTCACTGCCAACTTCAGCCTCGACTTTAGCAGGCGTTGCAGGCTCTGACATAATCTGGCTCCCTGATACTTCTGGTTTACGAGCAAATCTCCCTCAAAACTTGATATCATACATGATTGCAGCCCCGAAATGGACCCTTAATTGCCAGCCTAGGCTTCCAGCCACTGTCGCTGCAAGTAGTGGAGAGCTCGCTGTAGGGCTGATTCTGGGTTGTCGGTGGCACCCGATTCCACGGTCAACCAACCTGAGAAGCCGAACCTCTTGAGAGCTCTGAAGCCGGGACGATAGTCAAATGGAAGGGAACCCGGTTCAGTCCGCTTGACTCCATCGGCCAGATGGACATAGCCAGTGCTCCTCCCGTACTGACCGAGTACAGCGGTGATATCCCTTTCTTCCATTTGCATGTGATAAAAATCGCTGAGCAACTTAACACCTGGAACGTGGGCCTCTTCGATAATTCGCGCCCCGTGACTCTGCAAGTTCATGTAGTGAGTTTCTTTTCGGGTCAATGGCTCAATGAAAAGGTCCACTCGGGTCCGCTTAAGGTCCTCTTTGAGTTGGCGGATTGCTTCAACGAGCAGCTGATCCTCCAAACGGTGAGGGGCTGGCGCCTTCTCCTGGTTGGGAAAACGACAGGGGCCGAAGGTCGGCACTTCAATCACACCAGCCGCCCCCAGGATTCGCGCCATTTCGAGTCTTTTACGGTCCAATGCCACGGCCTCAGTGCGGACCGTTGGGTCGGGATCCAACAGCTTCAACGATCCCACAATGGCGCTGATGGAAATAGCAGTATCCTTTAGCTCTGCCAAAATCGACTCGGCAGAACGGCCTAAAAACTCGGGCCCCAACTCGAGTCCCTGGTAGCCCAGCCGACTTAGCAGGAGGGCCCGATCATGCAGGCTTTCTTCTGTAAAGGGAGAACGAACCCCCCAACGGACCCCCAGAGGAGGGTCAGGACTCGACCCCCTAACCATTCGTGGGAAAACCCTCATTCCTGTCAAGGACAGGCAAACGGTCTTCAAAAAATCTCGACGGATTTCCCTTGTCATAGTGCCCTCTTAATATCCGTATTCTCCGGAAGCGGCCATAGAGCATCGCGCAATCCGGAGTTACGTTCGGTACGTCGCGAGATTGCCCATCTTATTACTTCGTCATTCCCCCAGATTTCAAGACGCTTTCGGGCGCGTGTAATGCCGGTATAAATCAACTCCCGCGTCAGCACTTCAGAAGGGTGAGGGGGGAGGATTAACAAAACCCTGTCAAATTCGGACCCCTGGCTCTTATGAACGGTCATTGCATAAGCGGTTTCATGACCGGGCAGCCTCAAGGGCGGGATCCGGCGGAAGCCTCCGCCTTCCGCCGGCAAATAGACCCAGAAGGATTGATCTAAGGAACTCCCCACTGATTCGGTTGGAAACACGATGCCAATGTCCCCGTTGAAGACCTTCAACTGATAGTCATTTTCGGTGATGAGGATTGGCCGGCCTCGATACCAGGGGGCACGTCGGCGAATAAGGCCCTTTTGGACCAAGAGCTTCTCCAACAGCTGGTTCAGGGTTTCAACCCCACAGTCTCCTCCCCTCAAGGCACAAAGAATGCGAAAACGGGGAAAAGCATCAAATGCACTCTCGATGTCATCTTCCCTGAGATACGCCGCACAGTCCTCGAGGACGCGATCCTCCAAGTCAGTCTCCAAGAGGGAATTGGGACCTATCTCGCGATAGACGAGATCCCGGAAATGGCCTTCCTTAAGGACCCGTAAAGCCTCTTCGACTCCTCCTTCGTTGACGATGCGACTCAGAATTCCAATCCCGCTCCCTTGTCCAAAGCGATAACTTTTTTCGAGAAGCACGATGGAATCCTGGAGTTTCCCCGGTGGGTCCGGCTGAGAATTCTCCGGTATTTCTTTCCCCAGGACGGCCTGCATCGTGGCACGGAATCCGGGAGAGAAAGAATTACCCCTGCTGGCTCTGCAGATGTCTCCGAAGACGGCACCCGGTTCCACCGAAGCTAGCTGGTCTTTGTCGCCCAGCAGAATAAGCCGGGATTCGTTCTTCAATGCATCGACCAGCTTGGTCATCAAAGGAAGATCCACCATCGAAGCTTCGTCGACCACCACCGCGTCATAAGGGAGGGGGTTCCCGCGATGGTGCCGGAACCTCGTGGAGTCAGGTACCGTCCCCAGGAGGCGGTGCAAGGTGCTGGCTTCGACGGGAACCAGGTTCAGGATTTCCTGGTTACAATCCAGGGCTTCCTTAGCAAGTCTAACCGTTTCTTTTAGCCGGGAAGCGGCTTTTCCGGTGGGAGCGGCCAGGGCTATCCTGTATTTGTCACCCCCGGCCTGCTCTAGAAGAAGGACCAGAATTCTGACCACCGTCGATGTCTTGCCGGTTCCGGGGCCTCCGGTAATAACAGCGAATCTGCGCAATACCGAGATTAGAGCTGCAATCATCTGCCAATCGGGCTCTGAATCTCGCACAGGAAATAGCCGCTGGAGTCCCATCTTGAGTATTTCAAGGGGACGGATCTCGACTGGGCAAGAGACTCTCTCTTTGAGGAACTCGAGAAGGCGTTGTTCGTAGTGCCAATACCGATAAAGATAGAGCCGGTTGGAAGTATCCAGGATCAGGGGGCGATATTGGCCTGGCTCGCCCACCACCACCGACCGTCTCAGCGTACTGAGCCAGCACTCCAGATCAGGGAGAGTCTCCCCAGCCGAGGGGATGATTAGACCTGATGGGAATGGCCTGCCGGCATACTGGGGCAGGTCCAGGCAGACATGGCCCCTTTGGGTTACCTGACTCACTAAGGCAGCCGCGATCCAGAGCTCAGGCTCACTGGCACCCGCCAATTGAATCATGAAATCCGCAAAGTGACGGTCCAGCTCTGTGAAACCGCTCCGTTCTTGGGAAACAAGGATCATGTATCTGCTGAGGATTCCTTTCCTGAAATTTCCCCTTCTTCAAAGGGGGAATCGAGATCATTTTCGTCGACCTTGATGACCTGAAAAGGTCACGACGCACCTTCCTGGAAACAATCGTCCAAGGCCTGGATCAGTCTCTCATCCGGTCTATCCTGGAAAACTCCGTATTCTGACCCACTTCCAGGGTCAATGCCGCGCAAAAAAACGTAGAAGACACAGCCAAAATGGGAATCGTAGTCATAATTCGGGATGCGTAATCTCAAGTATCGGTGCAAAGCAACGGTGTATAGGTAATACTGTAGAAAATAGAAGTTCTCTCGGATCAATTCCTTTAAGGCTGCGGTTCGATAGGCTTCAATCCGGTCGCCAAGATAGTTGGACTTCCAGTCTACGAGGTAAAAGCGGCCGTCCCGTTGAAAGACCAGGTCGATGAATCCCTTTAACCAGCCTCTGATCGTTGAAAACTCTAACTGCTCGATCTTTTCCACGAGATCGACGGCGAATTCGCCTGTGGCGTGGTTCTTAAGAATTCGTTTCAGATGCCAGGGAGTGAGCCGTTCGATTGGGAAGGTGAATTCTATTTCCTGCAACCGATTTCCTCCAGCCAGTTGGTTCAAGTAAATGGGATCTTCCGGGGTGCCTAAAGGTATTGACAGCGCGTTTTGAATCATCCGCTTGACCGTTTCCTCCCATCCAAGGTCAAACCCATGCTCACGAAGTCTCTCCCGGATTAATTCTCGTGTCTCTTCCGACTCACCTTTTGAAAAATCAAGTCGCTCGAAGATC
>Ga0335071_10006565_pt1 | contig 12000 bp, 13 predicted proteins | sample Lox_Sample_15_FD_206724 | JGI IMG/M metagenome (GOLD analysis project Ga0335071, IMG submission 206724) | Soil microbial communities from Loxahatchee National Wildlife Refuge, Florida, United States - Lox_Sample_1.5 | ecosystem: Environmental > Terrestrial > Soil > Wetlands | place: USA...
CGAGACCATGTAGCCGATACCCAGTACCACGAGGGTGAACAGGGCCGTGGTCGTCACCAGCGTGCCCAGGCTCCCCCGGAAAGGCACCTCGAACCAGAAGGCGGCGGCGCTCAAGCAGAAGGCCGCATCCAGCAGCCCGATCACGAAATACGGAACGAGCTTGCCGATCATCAGTTCGAGCGCCGTGACCGGCGTCGACACCAGCTGCTCCATCGTGCCGCGTTCCCATTCACGGGATATCGTGAGCGAGGTGAGCTGCGCGCCGATCAGGCCGAGAATGACGGCGACCACGCCGGGAATGATGAAGTTGCGGCTGTCCAGTCCTTCGTTGAACCACACTCGCGGCTCCAGATCGACGACGCCGGCGCGGGACGGATGCAGGCCGTGTGCCGCTGCCCAATCGGCCTGGAAAACGGCGGCGGTCTGCGCGATCACGCCTTGCGCATAACCGGTGGAAATGTTCGTCGTGTTGACGTCGGTCGCATCGAATACGGCCTGCACCGGTGCCGTCCCGGTCTGGGCCAGAGTCCGCGAGAATCCGGCCGGGATGGTCACCGCGCCCGCGCACCGGCCCGCATCCATGGCGGCGCGAACCGCCCGCTCGTTGTCCAGTCTGCGCACGTCCGCGAACCATCTCGAGGCGACGAATCGCTGCACCAGTTCACGGCTCGTCTGGCTGTTCTCCTCATCATGCAGGCACAGCGGCACGTGCCTGATGTCGAGGCTGACGCCGTAGCCGAGCAACCCCATCTGCATCAGCGGCATCAGCAGCGCGATGGCCAGGCTGCGCGGGTCGCGCCAGACCTGCAGCGTCTCCTTGTAGGCGATCGCGAAGACCCGCCGCGGGTTCATGTCGCGATCGGCGCCGCGCGCGGCCTGGAAACCAGTTGCACGAAGACATCCTCCAGGCTCGGCGCAATGAGGCGCGGCAACCCGGTCCGCAAACCCTGACGCTCCAGCAGGGCCGACACCTCGGCGGCGGATCCGCGCGGCGCGATCATCACGTGCAGTCGGTCGCCGAAGATCACCGCATCGATGACACCGGGCGCCTGCTGCAGAGCGATCAATGCCGCGCCGGGTGCGGTGCAGTCGAATTCGTAGAGCTTTCCGGCCAGCTCCCTGGCACGCAATTCCCCGGGGCTGCCGATCGCCACCATCCGGCCGGCATCGATCAGCGCGATGCGATTGCAATACTCGGCTTCGTCCATGTAGTGGGTCGAGACCAGTATCGTGACGCCTCCGCCTGCCAGATTGTGGATCAGGTCCCAGAAATGCCGGCGCGCTTCCGGCTCCACTCCGGAGGTGGGTTCGTCCAGGAACAGAACCGGCGGCCGGTGCAGGATCGCGCAGCCCAGTGCAAGCCTCTGCTTCCAGCCGCCCGCCAGAGTACGCACCAGAGCCTCTTCCCGCCCTTCGAGGCCGGCCATGGCGACCGCCGCCTGGATCCGTGCCGCGAACTCGCTCCGTGGTACCCGGTAGAGGCCGCCGAAGAAGTGGAGGTTCTCGCGTACGGTCAGGTCGCCATACAGGGAAAATCTCTGCGACATGTACCCGATGTGTTCGCGCACGGCCTCAGGCTGGCGACCGACATCGAATCCGGCAACCACGGCGCGACCCGACGTGGGGGTGAGCAATCCGCACAGCATGCGCAGGGTGGTCGATTTGCCGGCGCCATTCGGACCGATGAAGCCCACCACCTCGCCTTTTGCGATGCGCAGGTCGAGCCGGTCCACCGCCGTGAAGCCGCCAAATGACCGGGTCAGACCCTCCGCGAGCACCGCCGTATCGTCCGTCATGGCGTCCGCTCCGACCCGAGCAGCGCCACGAATACATCTTCGATGCCGGGGTCGATGCGCGCGATGCTGACCTCCCCGATGCCGCATGCGGCCAGCCGCGCGCGCAGCTCCGGCACACGGCGTTCGGCATCATCCACGCGGACGTTTACCCGGTCGCCCATGAGCAGGCGGCCCAGGACACCCGGCGCCCCCTCGAGCGCGGCATGGGCACGGCGGGAATCCTGCGTGATGACCGCGAGCAGCGCGCCGGTCATCATCTGCTTCAGCCGCGCCGGCGTGTCACAGTACTGGATTTCACCGGCGTGCAGCAGCGCGAGCCGCGAGCAGCGCTCCGCCTCGTCCATGTAGGCGGTCGACAGCAGGATGGTGACGCCGTGCTCGCGCAGGCCGTAGAGGATTCCCCAGAAATCCCGCCGCGATACCGGATCCACCCCGGTCGTCGGCTCATCGAGAAGCAGCACCTGCGGCGTATGGATCAACGCGCAGACGAGGCCGAGCTTCTGTTTCATGCCGCCGGAGAGCTGGCCGGCGAGACGCCGCTCGAAGGGTTGCAGGCCGGCTGCGTCGAGCAGCTCGCGACCCCGCGCGCGACGCACGCTGGCCGGAATCCCGAAGAGAGTGGCGTAGAAGAAGATGTTCTCGGCCACGGTCATGTCTTCATACAGGCCGAAGCGCTGCGGCATGTAGCTCAGGCACGGGCGCGCGCGCTCCGGATCCGCCACGACGTCGACGCCCGCCAGGCGAATCTCGCCGGTGTCCGGCCGCAGCACGCCGGCCAGCATCCGCATGATGGTGCTCTTCCCGGCGCCATCGGGGCCGACGAGGCCGAATATCTCCCCCCGGGCGACCTCGAAACTCACCCTGTTCACGGCGACGGTCCCGCCGAAGGACCGAGCGAGATTTCGCGCGGCGACCGCGCTGGTCTGCGCAGCGGCGCTCATCGGCCCGCCGGCAGCAGCGCGATGCGGGCGTCGGCCGGCATGCCGGGAAGCAGCTCGTGGGTGGGATTGTCGATGTCGATACGGATCCGATAGACCAGCGTCACCCGCTCGGCATTGGTCTCCACGGTCTTCGGCGTGAATTCCGCCTGCGCGGATATGAAGCTGATACGGCCATGGTAGGTCTTGCCGGGGTAGCTGTCGGTCACGACATCGGCGGGTTCGGCCAGGCGTACCCTCCCGATATTCCCCTCGTTCACGTAGGCACGCAGCCAGACATGATCGAGATCGTCGAGCGTGAAGATTGCCACGCCGGGACCTGCCAGCTGACCGAGCTCGGCCTCGCGCACCGCAAGCACGCCGTCGAAGGGCGCGCGCAGCGTCGTGTAGCCGGCCGTCACCCGGTCGAGCTCCAGCTTCGCCGCCGCGGCAGCTTCATTGGCCTGCGCCAGGGCGACATTCGTCTCCGCCACCTGCTCCAGGGCCTGATCATGTGCAAGCGCAGCCGCCGATTGCCGGGCGGCGGTCTGTGCGAGATCCCGGGCCTGTACGGAGGTGGCGGCCGTCTTCACCAGTTCCTCGGCCCGGGCGGCATCGTGCTGCTTCTGCGCAAGATCAAACTGGTCGCTGGCCACGCTGCTGCGGGCGGCGGTGAGTATGCTCGAGTTGACCCGGACCTGCGCGGATGCCACCTGTTTGTTCGCGGTATCGATGAGAACCTGTTGCTGATAGAGGCGATCGTCCACACGTGCCAGCACCGTGTTGCGGGTGACGTGCGCGCCCTCGTCGAACGGCAGCTCGACGATGGCGGCCTGCACCTGGGTAAAACTCAGGACGCTTTCATGAGCCTCGATATTGCCGGAGACGACGATACGCTCGGGAGCGTCGTGCTCTCCCGTCAGGGCGCCTCGCCACAGCCAATAAGCGCCGGCGGCAGCGAGAATCAGGGCGCCGGGAGCCCATAATTTCCATCGCGACTTCATCGAGTCAGGACCGTCTATCCATAACCATTCCCATTTTAGTCTTGGGGGAGCGCCCGTTCAGGGCTATACGGGAAAATATCGATGCTGACGGGCGAGCGGCTGATATAAGTTGGCCTGCGCCATGACCAGAAAAGGAATGAACGTGCACTCGCCCGGCAAGGCCCGTTCAGCCTTTACCGCCGTCATCGCCGTCGCGATGCTGGGCAGCTGTGCGGTCGGCCCGGATTTCAAACGCCCGGCCGCCCCGGACGTGACCGGCTACACGGCCGGGCCGTCGATCGCGGCAACCGCGGCCGCCGCAGCGCAGGGAATCGAGCCGCAGCGCTTTGCGCAGGATCGTGATATCCCGGCCGATTGGTGGACATTGTTCCGCTGCGAAGCGCTGAACCGGCTGATCGGTCAGGCGCTGCGGGGCAACCCGGATTTCGAGGCGGCCCAGGCGGCCTTGAGACAGGCAAACGAGACTGTGCTCGCGGGGCGCGGCGCCTTGTTTCCCGCGGCGAACCTGAGCCTGCAGGCCGGGCGCGAGCGGCTGGCAGGGGCGGTCATCGGTCAGCGGAATTTCGCGCCCACATTCAGCGTTGTCACGGCCCTGCTCGATGTTTCCTACGCGCCCGATGTCTTCGGGGGCACGCGGCGGCAAGTGGAATCCCTGGCGGCCCGGGCGGAGTACGAGGACTTTGCGCTCAAGGCGACCTATATCACCCTGACCTCGAATCTGGTGATAGCCGCCGTGCAGGAAGCCGCGCTGCGTGGCCAGATCGCGGCGACCGAGGAGATCCTCCGCAGTCAAAGCGCCGAACTCGACCTGGTGGAACAGAAATTCCGGGTGGGAGTCGTATCGCAGTCGGAAGTGCTGTTGCAGGAGGCCATGCTCGATCAGACCCGCGCGACCCTGCCGACGCTGCGCAAACAGCTGTCCGCGGTCCGAAATGAGCTGGCTGCTCTCACCGGATCGTTCCCAGGCCAGGCGGGCGAGGAAAGCTTCGACTTCGCGGCTCTGACACTGCCGCTGGAGTTACCCGTGAGCCTGCCATCCCGGCTGGTCGAGCAGCGGCCAGACGTGCGCGAAGCCGAAGCCGCACTGCATGCGGCGTCCGCGGAACTGGGAGTCGCCGTCGCCGACCAGTTGCCGCAGTTTTCGATTACCGCCGGCCTCGGCACCACGGCAGCAGGATTCGCCGATCTTCCGGGCACGCGGGTCTGGAACCTCGCCGCCGGGCTCGGGCAGCCGCTGTTCGACGCCGGATCGCTACTGCACCGCAAACGTGCCGCTGCCGCGGCACTGGACCGGGCCGCGGCCCAGTATCGCAGCACCGTGATCCGCGCCTTTCAGGACGTCGCGGACGTGTTGCACGCCCTGCAAGCCGATGCCGATGATCTCATCGCGCAGGATGCGGCGGAGCGCTCGGCCCGCGCCAGCCTCGAGCTGGCACAACGGCAATTCCACGCGCAAACCGTCGACCAGCTCGCGGTTCTGACGGCAGAAGCGATCTGGCAGCAGGCGCGCATCAGGCGCATCCAGGCGCAGGCGAATCGCTATGTCGACACCGCCGCGCTCTTCCAGGCGCTCGGCGGCGGATGGTGGCATCAGGCCGATGCCCGGCAGGCGCACTAGCGCTGTGGCCGGCGGCGCCGGGATTCAGGTGCGGGGATACCCCACGGTCTGGGCGAAGGTGACGAAGCGCTCTTGCGGCAACTTCATGGCCTGCGTGAGTCCCGGATAGTCGAGCGCCCCGCGGAATACCGTGCCCAGGCCCTCCGAGGCGCAGAAGAGATAGACATTCTGGCCGATGAAGGACGCATCGACGCTGCTGAACAGCCGGCGCTCCTCGGCCGAGAGATCCTTCATGGGCTCGGCATTCGCGACGTAGACGAGATTCAGCGGCGCGGTCGCCACGAAGTCCTGCAGGCCGGTGTGCGCGCGGATGTCGGCCGACAGGTGCGGCAGCAGCCTGTGCGCCCTGGGTTCATAGAGCCACACGCCGTCGGCCATGACGGCGTAGACGTCGATGACCATGATGTGACGCCAATAGGGCGCCGTACGGTCCCCGTTGCCCCGATTGATGCCGAATGCAGCCCAGAGCAGATCCGAAAGCGTCTGTCGCGACAGAGGTTGTGTCGCGAATTCCCGCGTGGAATGCCGCAGCCCGAGGGCGGACATCAGGGGCAGTCCGCCCTCCCGCTTCGGCGGTGGCAGCTCGATCGTCACGTCACGGCGATCTGCTTGGGTTTCTGGGCCTCGGTCTTGGGTATGCGCACCGAGAGCACGCCATCCTTGTAGTCGCTGGTGACCGACTCCTCGCGGATATTGTCGGGCAACGAAAAACGGCGGGCGAAACTGCCGTAGAAGCTCTCCACCCGGTGGAACTTCTCGCCCTTCTCTTCCTTCTGCTGCTTGCGCTCGCCCTCGACCGTGATGGAACCGTCGCTGACGCTGACCTTGATGTCTTCCTTCTTGACGCCGGGCAGTCCGACGCGGATCAGATACTCCTTGTCGGTCTCGCTGATGTCCGAGGTCGGCGCCCATTCGACACTGACCTCGCCGTCGCGCGACAGCCGCGGGAAGAGCCCCGACGAACGCGACAGCACCGGCGCGAACACGCTCTGCAGATCGGCAAAGGGATCCAGATTGATGATGCTCACAGCCTGCTCCTGACCCGATGGGTTGGTTGATTGAATTCCGCGGCGAGAATCTCTCACCTTGGCGCGCGTTTCGTCGATTGCCGAAAATACGTAGTCGCGAGGGTCCTCCTATACGTACAAGACCGGGCTGACAGCCGCCGGTTTGCGGCTGATCATGACTTCCATGATTCTGCGTGTGACGATTCCGACGGGAGGTACGTGCACCATGACGCCTCGAAGGCATTTTCAGCAGGCGATCTGGCCAGCTGCAGGTCTAGCTGTCCTGCTCGCCGGGTGTGTCACGGAACCCGTGACGAGCACCGAAGCGGTTGCACCGCCACCGGATACGCGGGTGTATTTCTATCCCACCCAGGGCCAGTCGGCGCAGCAGCAGGATCGTGACCGGTACGAGTGCAGCAACTGGGCCGTGCAGCAAAGCGGGTTTGATCCCAGCTCGCCGCCGGTTCCGCCGCACCTGCGCGTCGTGACCGTCGCGGGTCCGCCGCCCGGTGCGGGTGTCGCAGCGGGCGCCATGACGGGCGCCGTGGTCGGTGCCGCGGTGTCCAGGCCCTGGGAATCCGGACAGGGGGCTCTTGTCGGTGCACTGGCCGGCGCCGTGCTGGGCGGCATCGCAGAGAGCGCTGCCGCGGGCCAGCGCTCCGAAGTGGTGGGCGCGCAGGCCGATGGAGCGCAGCGGGCCCAGATTGAGCAGAGTGCCAGGAATTACCGGCGTGCGATGGGCGCTTGCCTGGAAGCCCGGGGTTACAGCGTTCGATGACGAGCAAGGTGATGTCATGACGAAATCGGTCAAGAAGCTCTGGACGGGACTGGTGTTGGCGGGCGTGATGCTCGGCGGTGCCGGTACGGTTTCGTTTGCCCAGCATTCCCCGGGCCATTCGGGAGGCCATGCGCAGGCCAGCCCGTCCCGCGGCGGGCCGAATCAGCATTTCGACAGCCGCTTTTCCCATAACCAGTATTACTACAATCGCGGTTACACCGCGCCTCGCGCACCGGGCGGAGGCGCCGTCGCGGAGCTGCACGGCCGGGACGGTGGACGCTACCGGTACCACGGCGGGAACTGGTACCGCTGGGGCGGGCGGGGCTGGGTCGTCTGGGCCGCGCCGTTCGGGCTGTTCGTGCCCTTCCTGCCGCCCTTCTATACGACGGTGTGGTGGGGCGGCATCCCCTATTACTACGCCAATGACACCTACTACGCCTGGAACTCCGCCCAGCAGGAGTATGAGGTGGTCGCGCCGCCCGATGGACTCGATGCGGCGGATACGAGCGCCATCCAGCAACCGCCGAGCGATCAGTTGTTCGTCTATCCGAAGAACGGGCAGTCGCCCCAGCAGCAGGCATCGGACCGTTATGAGTGCAATCGCTGGGCGGTCCAGCAGAGCGGTTTTGATCCGACGCTCGCCGGGGGCGGGGTCCCACCCGATCAGGCAGGGGCGAAGCGCAACGACTATTTCCGTGCCCAGGTGAGCTGCCTGGAAGGACGTGGCTATTCGGTCAAGTGACGCAGGGACCGGGTGATCCGCTCCACGACATCCACTTCGGTGGTGTCCGCATCGAGGATCGTGATTCCTTCATCGGCGGCAGGCGCCTGCAGATGCTCCTGTTGCCAGGCCAGTACCCGCAGGTCCGCCTCCGAGGCGTCAAGGCCGCCGGCTCGTCGCCGTTCGATACGCGTCCTCTGGACCTGCATCGGCGCATGGCAATGCACCAGGCGCAGGGGCACCTTGAGCGTGGCGGCCATGGTGATCAGGGAAGCGCGTTCTTCGCGCCTGAGGAAGGTCGCATCGAGGATGACGCTGTAGCCACCCGCGAGGGCTTCCGTGGCGCAACGGCCGAGGTGTTCGTAGACGCGCTGCGTCCACTCCTTCGTGTAGAGCCCCTCCAGCAGGCCCGATGCCGCGCGGTCCCGCGGCGCTCGATCGCCCAGGCGCCTGCGCTCCACGTCCGAGCGGATATGCACCGCCCCGATTTCAGCGGCGAGTTGACCGGCGAGCCAGGTCTTGCCGCTGCCCGAGGTGCCGTGCATCAGGACCAGCAGCGCACGTGCCGGCGCAAGCAGCTGCCGGGCCGCGAGCCGGTACGCCTGAAATTGCGCCAGGGCCTCATCACGGACCACCGCGGTCACTGACCCTGATGCCTCGATCGCCGCCACCTTGGCGCGCACCAGGGCGCGATGCGCGCCGTACATGCGACCCAGCCGGCAGACCCGGAAGTCCCCGCTGGTATCGAGATAACCCCCGAGGAGGGCCTGCGCGTGCCGCCGCGCCTGCCGCACCTGCAGATCCATCAACAGGAACGAGAGGTCATCGGCCACGTCGATCCAGCGCAGGGCCGGCTCGAACTCGATGCAGTCGAAGGCCAGCAACCGGCCCCCGTAGCGGACGATGTTGCGCGCATGCAGGTCACCGTGGCATTCGCGAACATGGCCCGCGGTGAAGCGCTCCTCGAGGTAGGCGCCGGCAGCGACGATGGCGCACTCGAGCGGCTCACGCAGCGCCTCGATGTCGGTCGCACGGCCGAGCCTCGCGGCGTACCCCAGGCATTGTTCGAAGTTGGCGCGAAGCTGCTCGCGCACGGTATCCGGCCGGCCCGAGGCCTGGCCGGGACCTGCGACGGGCAGGCGCGAGTGCAGCGCGGCGAGCTCCTCTCCGAAGCGACGCAACTGCGCCGGTGTGACATCGCCACTGGCGAGCAGCCGATCCAGACCCGCCTCGACATCGAACTGGAGCATGCGCACCGCGTACTCCGCGGCTTCTCCCTCTCCTCCCATCCGGGCGTGGCCCGAACGCATCGTGATCGGATCGACCTGCAGGTAGAGTTCGGGTGCGAACCGGCGGTTGAGCCGCAGTTCCTCTTCGCACAGCTCGCGACGATGCTCGAGCGAGCGCTGGTCGACGAATGGATACTGCACCGGGCGCTTGATCTTGTAGGCGAACGCGCCGGTCAGGAGGACCCACGACGTCGGGGTCTCGATGAGCCGCACGGCCACGACCTGATGCGAATACGCCTCAGGCGCGAGCAGCGCGCACAGATGCTGCGGCAGTCCCACGCGATCGGGTAACCGCCTACCCCTTCACCGTGCCGACCGAATGCAGCGGATCGCTGGCCCCGGCCGGGTCCGTCGCGCCCTGCGAATAGCCGAGGTCATCGGACTCGACTTCATCGAGCGGCGCGGTCCAGTCCTCGGGCGGCTCGCCGTGTTCCAGCGGCAGCTCGCTCCACGTCGCGGCCTCGATCTCGTCCACGTCGCCACCGAAATACTGGATCTCGATGGCACGGGATTCTTCGTCGCGACCGACCACCTGGAAGGTCTCCCCCTTGTCGCGGCGCGTGTACCACTTGCCGATATGCGGCATCCCGACGATGGCGTTCATGATGTTGGCTCTCCCATGCCTTGATGGTATGCATCGGTGCGGCCCGGCGCGTGCGTAGATATACCTAGCGTTCTTCCCAGAACGGCTTGACGGCGCAGAACCGATCGCAGGATTCCTGGGCGGACAGCACCAGCTGCGGGCAGCGCGCCTCGACGGCCGCGACGACCAGGCGCGCCGCGCTCGCGCTCGCCGTCCGGGAGCGGGCTCGTGCGACTCCCGACATCAGGGCCACGCATTGCGCGATATCGCTCAGTGCGCCCAGGGCGCTCTGCAGATCCCGCAAGGCGGCGAGCGCCGCCACCTGCCGCATCTGCCGGCGGCGCCCGCTCGCCAGGCAGGCAAAGCTTTCATAGGCGAAGCGCAGCTTCTTGGCGCGGATTCGCAGCCGGTGGCGCTCGGCGGGCGCCAATGAGCCGATGTCGCGCCCCGCGCGCTTCAGTCGACGCCGCCGGCGCGCGAGCTCACCGCCGGCCCACGCGGCGATATCGCGGTTCGCCGCGGCGGAAGGTTCGGACTCGACCCAGGTCGCGAGGTCGGTATACAGGGCACGGAATTTCGCCCCCTGCACCCCGGCGGCGATCCGGCGCAGCGCCCGCGCGCGACGCTCTTCGAACTCCCGGCACAGGCCCGCAAGGCCGCGGCGGCCGCCGTAGCGATGGCGCAGCGGGCGCAGGAACTCCTCGATGACGACGTCCAGGTCCCGCGCCGGCCCCAACGTGTCGAGCAACTCGCGCAGGCGGGCCTTGATCTGCCTGACCTGCCGATCCGCAGCCAGCTCGGCGAACAGCGACAGGGTCACGCGCAGCCGTCGCAGCGCCAGGCGCATCTGGTGCAGCGCCTCACCCTGGCCGGCGGCCACGCCCGCCTGGTTCGCGATCAGGTGACGCAGGCACGCCTGGACGATCAGGCGCAGGGCCTGTGCCGTCGGCATGTCCGGCTGCAGCTGCACATGCGGCGCCTGCACCGCCAACTGGACCGACTGCCCCGATGGGATCCGGCCTGTCGCCCGCTTCATGATCGGCTCTCCCCCATGCGCACAAGTGCGTATGGCCCGCACGATGGGTTGCCGGAATCATGAGCGCAATTGCAGGAGTGATCCATGATTTGCGTACATATGACGACCGCGCCCACCGGTGGTTATCCGGAAGCCGGACCGGGGGCCGGCGCCGCTGCCGAGCCGGTCACGGGATTTCATGGGCTGATCGACGCGCAATCCCGCCACGAACTGATCGCCCGCGCCGCTTTCGCGCTGGCCGAGCGGCGCGGGTTCGCACCCGGCCATGAGCTCGATGACTGGTTGGCCGCCGAACAGCAGGTCGAAGCCATCCTATCGTGCGGAGCCCCGCAAGCCTTCGCCTGACCGCTAGCGCTGCCGCCCCACGAGGATGCCGACCACGAATGCCGCAGCGGCGGCTATTGCGATCGACTTCCAGGCATTCTCGCGCACCTGCTGATCCGCTTCGCGAACGCTGCGGCTGAGGGAATCGCGCATCTGGGAGGTCTTCAGCCGCGCGCTGTCGAGCAGCGTTGCGAGGTCCGCGTGGCCGCCCTTCTCGTCCTCTTCTGGCGGATACAGTGCCTTCGTCAGCCGCTGGATGTCCGCCACCAGGCGGGTCAGATCCTCGACGAGTCTTTCGGATTGGTTCGCCATCTTCACTCCTTGGGTGCAATTCGCATGCGCGCATCGAGCGCGATCACGCCAGCGGCATCCGCCAGCAGCGGATTGATGTCCAGTTCGAGGATTTCCGGCGCATCCGCGGCCAGCCGCGCCAGCTGCAGCAACACCTGCGCCACCGCGTCCACGTCGGCGGCGGCCCGGTCGCGGTGCGAGCGCAGCACGGCGCTGACGCGCGTGCGCCCGATCAGTTCCAGCGCCTGCGCCCGGTCGATGGACGCCAGCGCGACGGCCTTGTCATTCACGGCCTCCACGCTGACCCCGCCCTGCCCGAAGAGGATGACCGGTCCGAAGGTCGGATCGGTGGTGATTCCGGTGATGAGTTCATGGGCTCGCGGGCGCCGGACCATGCGCTGGACGGTGAACCCGCGCAGCCGCGCCGCCGGTTGCCGCTCCCGGCAGCGGCGCAGCATGGCACCCGCGGCCTCTTCGAGCGCGGACGGCGATTCGATATCGAGCGCGACACCACCCACGTCGGATTTGTGGGTGATGTCGGGCGAGAGGATCTTGAGCGCGACCGGGAACCCGAGCGCGCCGGCCAGCCTCACCGCCTCCCCGGCATCGGCCGCGATCCGCGTCTCCACGACCGGT
>Ga0335071_10006566_pt1 | contig 11999 bp, 11 predicted proteins | sample Lox_Sample_15_FD_206724 | JGI IMG/M metagenome (GOLD analysis project Ga0335071, IMG submission 206724) | Soil microbial communities from Loxahatchee National Wildlife Refuge, Florida, United States - Lox_Sample_1.5 | ecosystem: Environmental > Terrestrial > Soil > Wetlands | place: USA...
GTTGCCGGTCACGGAGAACGGCCGCTCCTGATTCCACTGGCTCCGCGGCAGCTCGTAGTACACCTCGAGGCCGTTGCCGTCGGGGTCCGAGAAGTACACACCGATCGAAACTGTGTGGTCGGCGACCCGGACCGGCACCGCGCGATCGTTCAGGCGCTGGTACATCTCCTTCAGGTCGTCGAGGCTCGCCATCCGCCACGCGACATGGTTGAGGCCGACCTGCCCCTTCTGCTGCTCCGGGGCGTCCTCCCCGACCTCGAACAGCGCGATGTCGTGGGCATGGTCCGGACTGCAGGAGAGAAAGGCCGCGCGCATCCGTTCCGTGCCGGGGAAGTTGAAGATGTCCTGCGTGTAGAGGCCCAGGATGTCCGTGTACCAGCGGTACGAGCGGTCGGCGTTCCGGACGAAGATGTTGACGTGATCGAGGGCAACGGGCTTGCAGGCCATGGTCGGCGCCTCCTGGCTCGTGAGTCGCAGAGGATGTCGAACAGCCAGCACCCTACGTGAGCCGGGGCACGAACGCAAATCTGCGGCCCGCGCCGGCCGCCGTCTCGGGCGAGCGGCCGGCGCGAGGCAGATCGCTCAGAGCGACTGCCGTGCTCATCCGAACGATCCGCGAGGCCATCGACCGCACGTGAATCGCGCCCCGTGCACGGCCGTCCTCCGTCATCCGACGGCGAGGTCAGCGGTCGCGAGCGGCCCCATACGCCCGCAGCGTCCAGAACGGAAGGTCTGGACGGGGCCAGTCAGGTCGGAAGAGCTCGAAGCGGACCCAGTCGGTAGCGATCTCCCCTGCCTGGACGGCACCGGTCACCAGCGCCCTGGCGCGGAGCTCACCGGGCAGCCGATAGCACACCGAGCGCTGGCCCATGCCGAGCGCGAACACCGTGCGGTTGGTGAGGAGCGCGACGAAGGCGCACTGCCGGAAGGACGGGCTGAAGGCGACCCAGTCGCCGCACTTCTCTGCGGAGCGAATCAGGGCCTCCCCAGGGTCCGAGTGGCACGACGGCCGATGTCGGGCCAGGTACTGCGCCACGTCCTGGTTTCGTGGCAGATCGATCAGGGCGTTCAGGTCACCGCCCTCAATGCACTTGGGGTTGCGCACGCTGTTTCACCAGATCATCTCGGCAGCGCGTTCTTGTAGATCCTGCCGTCCTTCATGATGATCAGGACATTCTTCCCGGGGTCCTCGATCAGCTTGAGGTTCTCGAGCGGGTTGCCGTCGACCAGGAGAAGGTCGGCCAGGGCTCCCTCCTCGACGACGCCCAGTCTGCCCGGATACGGATTGATCAACCCGGAGAGGCGCAGGAGCTCCCCATTGTCGCCGGTGGCCATCCTGAGCGCTTCGGCCGGCGTATACCAGCGGACCAGCTTGGCGAGCTGTGCGCCTTGCCGTCCCGCCACTCGCGCGTCGAACAGGGCATCGGTGCCGAACGCGGTCTTGACCCTGTACGTCCGTGCCAGCTTGTACGCATGGTCCGTACCGGCGAACACGGCCTGGGCCTTGGCGCGCGACACCGGATCCACGAGGGGCGAGGCGTCTTCGTCGTCCAGAAAGGGCTGCAGGCTCCACCAGATGCCCCGGTCGGCCAGCAGCTTGGCCGTGGGCTCGTCGATCAGGTGGCCGTGCTCGATCACCTTGACGCCGGCGGCGATCGCCTGCCGGATCGCCCGTGGCGTGTAGGCGTGCACGGTCACGTACGTGCCCCAGTTCTCCGCGGCCTCGACGGCCGCCCGGATCTCCGCTTCCGTGAACTGGGTCGACTCGATGGGGTTGTGGGGCGACGCGACGCCCCCGCCGGCCATGAGCTTGATCTGGCTCGCGCCGAGCCTCAGCTGCTCTCGCGCCCTAAGCCGAACCTCGTCGGGACTGTCGGCAATCGCGGCGACGCCTTCGACCTCCGAGTGGCTGAGTGGGCCCCCGGGCAGACGCGGGAGCTCGAAGGAGAACCGGAAGTCCCCGTGTCCCGAAGTCTGCGAGATGAAGGCCCCCGAGGGATAGATGCGCGGGCCCGGCATCACGCCCTCGTCGATGGCGCGCTTGAGACCGAACACGGGGCCTCCCAGGTCCCTCACCGTCGTGAAGCCCCGCATCAGCGTGGCTTCGGCCTGCCGCGCCGCCAGGAGATGGAGATAGGCCGGGTCGGCCGTCGCCAGCAGGGGCTGCGGCGTCGCCGCCATGAATGCGTGCCAGTGCGCGTCGATGAGGCCGGGCATCAACACGCGCCCGTCTCCGGCAATGACCTGGATGCCCGCATCGGCCGGGATCGCGCCGGCCGATATGCGCTCGATCACATTGCCCCGCACCAGCACGTTGAACGGCGGTGACAGCGTCGGGCTCCTGCCGTCGAAGATGCGAACGTTCTGAAACAGGATGGCGGACGCGGGGCTGGCTGCCGGCGATGGCTGAGCATGGCAGGTCTGGCACAGCCCGAGGAGGAGTGCCGCCAGCAACCCGGAGCGCAGGCCGCGCATCCGGACGGCGCCATTTGGCGCGACACGTCGTCTCATAGAGGAGCAGGTCCTGTCACGGCGTGGAGGATAGCGTCTTCCGGCAAGGCGCTCAAGCACGCGCCCGAGCCGGCCGCTTTCTCTTGCTCGGCCGGACGGGCCGGGGCACGATGGCTCACCCGGCGTGCATCCGGCACTCGAGAGGAGCCATCGTGGTCACGAAGGAGCGGTTCGAGCAGGGCTTGACGGCGAGCCAGTACGTCGACCAGATGACCATGAACAGGGAACGCCTCCTCGCCACCCTCCAGTCGGCGACGCTCTCGGCGCGGGACACGGGGCTGCTCCAGCGCCTGGTCGGCACCCGGCACATCCTCGCCATCACCGAGGACTGGTGCGGAGCGGCGATCGCCTCGCTCCCGTATGTGATGAAGCTCGCCGAGAGCGCGCCCCACGTCACCCTAAGGATCTTCCTGCGCGACGAGAACCCCGACCTGATGGATCAGTTTCTCAAGGATGGCCGCCATCGCTCCATCCCCGTCTTCGTCTTCCTCGACGAGAACATGCACGAGCTCGCGCGCTTCATCGAGCGCCGGCCGGAGTGAGGGTCTCCGAGCCCCCGAGACCCTACCGGCCGAGATTCGTGAGGGCGGCGCGGAGCGGCGCGTCCGAGATCTGGATCAGCCCGGAGTACGGCGCATACATCTCGAGGATCAGCAGGATCGCGCCCGACACCGAGAGCGCCGAGACGAACAGGCTCACGAGCACCGTGGCGTTGCGCGGCGCGAAGAGGCCAAAGCTGGCAAAGATCACGGCCAGCCAGCCCACGAGGATGACCAGCATCGGGACGGACACGCCGACAACGTTCTGGGCGTACATCAGCCAGCGCGTCTTCCCCATCGACACCGCAAGGCCCAGCGCCTGCGCCTGGAGCGCGCGCTGGTTGTCGTCCTTCGGCGAGAGCTGCTGGATCCGGTCGTAGAAGGCCTCCCCCTGGAACGCCGGAGCCCCCACCCGGCCCGAGCTGCCTGGGCCCTGCGACCAGATCTGGCCCATGATGGCAGACACCGCGTTGCTCAGGCCTCCCCGCAACTCCTTCGCCTCCGGCCCGTAGTGGGCGAGCGCGCGGTCGAGGAGCACGACGTTGGCGGCCAGGTCCGTCACCTCGGTGCTCTGGGTGTCATAGGAGCCTTTCGCCGACGCCACCAGGAGGCCCAGCACGAGCGCCGCCATCGTTCCGACGAGGCCCATGCCGAGCTTGACGACGTCCTTGGTCTCCTCGCTGAGATGATGGCGGGGCAGGACGGTCTGCAGGATCATGCCGATGAGCGCACCTCCGAACACACAGCCAAGCGTGATCACGCTGATGGCAAGGGAGCTCACGGCCTAGCGGGCCCCGGACGGACGCGCCGTCATCTGCTCGGGCGACATGCCGTAGAAGGTCTGCTTGCCCCGCGCGGGATTCGGCCACGGGTGCGCCCGCAGCACCTTCTCGTCGATGTCCGCGCCCCACCCCGGGGCCGTCGACAGCTGGATGTGCCCATCCTTGATGACGGGCGGGCGCGTCACCAGCTCCGCCTTCCACGGCACGTCGTCGATGTCGATCTCCATGATCCGCACGTTGGGCAGGACCGCGCACAGGTGGAGCGAGTGCAGGTCGGCGAGGTGGCTGTAGTAGTTGTGCGGCGCGATGTTGATCTCGTACGCCTCGGCCATCCGCCCGATCTGCACCGCCTGCGAGAAGCCGTTCCACGGCACGTCGATGATGCAGACGTCCATGGCGTGCAGCTCGAGGAAGGGCCGGTACTGGCGCGTGGTGACGAGGCTCTCGCAGGAGGCCAGGCGCGTCGAGGTCGACTGCTTGATCTGCAGGAGCGCCTGGGGATCCCAGTTGTCGTACTCGACCCACTGCATGTCGAACGGCTCGAGCAGCTTGGCGATCCGGAGCACGCCTTCCGTCCGGAAGTTGTAGTTCAGATCGAGGCAGAGGCCCACCGACGGGCCAACCGCGTCGCGGAACGTCCCGATGAGCCGCTCCACGGCTCCCAGCACCTCGACCGTGGGCGCGCCGTCCGTCGTGTTGATCCCGCTCGCGAACCCCGGGAAGTAGACGGTGGCGGGCTCGCCCGGGATCACGATGTTGGTCTTGAGCGCGGTGAATCCGCGCGCGACGACTTCGCGTCCGAGCGCGGTGATGTCACCGTACGTCCGGAGCGGCGGCGTGCCGAGGAAGTCGCCGAGGCGGGCGCGCGTCGTGCCGCAGTGCGACCAGTAGAGGCGCATCCGATCGCGCGTCGGCCCGCCGAAGAGCTCGTACACGGGCACCCCGAGGGCCTTGGCCTTGATGTCCCAGAGGGCGAGCTCGACGCCCGCGATCGCCTTGTGCGTCACCCCGCCCAGGTTCTGCCGTGTCCGCCTGAGCATGTCCCAGTAGAGACGCTCGATCGGCCGGGGATCCTGGCCGACCAGGAGATCCTCCATGTCCCGCACGCAGCCGGCGATGCCGTAGGGACTCCGGTTGTCGCTGCACTCACCCCATCCGACGAGCCCGTCGTCCGTCTCGACGCGCACGAACGTCCAGGGCCGCCACCCGCCATCGCAATGCAGCGTCTCGACCTTGGCGATCTTCATCCCGCTCCCCTGAGCTTCGTCCTGCGTGCACTCCGGATGTAGCCGCGAGATAAGCACGTGACACGCGAGCCCGTCAAGACGAGCCGGCCGCCGCCCTTCTTGCTCGTCTACGCGCCCCGGGCGCCGGGGAAGGCCGGCATGACCTCCCGCGCGAAGCGCGCGAGCTGCTCGAGCATCAGGTCCCGGGGTGTGCCGAGGGCCCACGCGATCATGACGTGCTCCAGCCCCGGGTATCTCGCCTCGAGGGACTTCAGGTAGGCGGCGACGTCGGCCGGCGGACCGCACAGCCAGCTCCGGTTCCGGACTCCGTTCTCCAGCGTGGCCCCGGTGGGAGACTGGGCCTGCCGGGCCGCGACGGCCGAGACATGCTCCTCGCTGTAGCGCAGCATGCCGAGCGGGGCCATGAACTTGGCGTGCTCCTCGAAGTACGGCCGGGCCCGCTCGATGGCCTGGCCCTCGGTCTCGTCCAGGCACATCCGGAAGCCCAGGATCACGTCCTCACCGAGACGAAGCGAGCGGCCGTGCCGGGACGCCGCCTCCTGGTAGTCGTGGAGCCAGCGCTCCACGACGCTCTCGGCCGTGGCCGAGATCACGCCCTTGATCCCGTGCCGGGCCATGAAGTCGAGGCTGCGTGCGCTGCCGCTCACGATGGGCTGCCAGACCTCTACCGGCTGGTGCGTGGGCCGCGGCACCAGCGTGATCTCCCTGAGCGGATAACCCCGGTACGGGACCTCCGGCGGCAGCGTGTAGTGCGCGCCCCGGTGGGCGAACGACTCCTCGCGGAACGCCCGGAGGATGATCTCCACCTGCTCCTCGAACAGCGCGCGGTTGGCTTCCCCGTCCCGCATCGGGTTGCCGAAGGTCTCGACCTCGCGCGAGTGATAGCCGCGGCCGACCCCGAAGACCACGCGGCCGCCGGTCAGGATATCGGCCGTGGCGTAGTCCTCGGCGAGCCGCAGCGGGTGCCAGGTCGGCACGATGTTGAACGCGCAGCCGAGCTTCACCCGCCGGGTGCGGTGGGCGAGGTCGACGGCCAGGAGCGGGATGTTCGGAATGCACTCGTAGCCCTCGTGCTGGAAGTGATGCTCGGCGAGCCAGAGCGTGTCGTACCCGAGCGCATCCGTCGCCTGGGCCAGCGCGATCGCCGTGTCGAATGTCTCGGCCAGGCGCCGGTTCGGATAGCGGCGGCTGTCGGCGGGCACGCCGGAGAGCCCGCAGGCCTCCAGCTCGATGTGCCCGACGTAGAGGGTCGAGAAGCGCGTGATCATCTCCCGCCTTTCGCGGTCGACCAGAGACCGCCGGCCAGGTAGCCGCCATCAACCGCCAGGGTGTGGCCGGTGATGTACGCCGCATCGTCGGAGGCGAGGAACAGCGCGGCCTTCGCCACCTCGTGGACCTGGCCAAAGCGGCCCATGGGAATGCGGGCCACGCGTCGGGCTTTCGCGTCGTCGGGGAGAGTCTGGGTGAGCCGCGTGTCGATCTGCGCGGGAGCGATGGCGTTCACGGTGATCCCGTGCTGGGCCAGCTCCACGGCCATGGTCTTCGTGAGCTCGATCACGCCGGCCTTCGCCGTGTTGTAGCCCACCAGGTTCTCGACGCCCCGGAACCCGTTGATGGACGCGGTGGTGATGATGCGTCCCCCGCCCTGCTTGACCATCTGGCGTGCGGCGATCTGACAGCACAGGAACACCCCGGTGAGGTTGACCCGGAGCACGCGATGCCACTGGGCCTCGGGATGCTCCAGGAACGGGGCCGAGTGGGCAATGCCGGCGTTGGCGAACATCACGTCGAGCCGTCCCAGCTCGTTGACTGCGCGATCCACGAACGCCTGCACCTGCCCGGCATCACCGACGTCCACGCTCACGGCCATGGCCCGGCCCCCACGCTGGACGATCTCTCGCGCCACCGCTTCGGCGGCCTCCGTCTGCACGTCGCCCAGCACAACCACGGCCCCCTCTGCCGCGAACAGCTGCGCGGTCGCCCGCCCGATGCCCAGCGCACCCCCGGTGATCGCAGCGACCCGTCCCTTCAAGCGCATCACTGGATCCTCCTCACATGGTCGTGGCTTGCAAGCCAGCGCAGTATGCCGTATGGGCCCACGCGGTGTCACTGGCCCGCCGCCCGAGTGACCATTGCGAGCCCGAACCGCGCATGGTATGCAGCAGGGGTCTCGACTCGAAGGCGAACCGGCCAGGCCACAGGCACCACGCGAAGGAGTCCGGGAATGGAGAGGAAACGCGTCTTCGGCACGGGCGGCGAGCTCCTGGTCCATCAGCTGGTGGCCCAGGGCGTCCGCTACGCCTTCACCAATACCGGCAGCGCGGAGGCCGGGTTCTTCAACGGTCTCCTGACCGTTCCCGGCGTGCAGCCCATCTTGCTCCTCGCGGAGTCCCTCGTCCTGTCCGCGGCGGACGGCTACGCGAAGGCGGCACGCAAGCCCGCCTTCGTCAACGTGCACCTGGCGGCGGGCACGCGCCAGGGCTCCGGCCAGCTGCAGAACGCCTACTTCGACGGCACGCCCATGGTGGTCACCGCGGCCATGCGCGACGTGGGCTCATACGGCGACCATGGGGCCCTGGTGGCGAGCGGGGGGTTCTCGCAGATGGGTGCCGTCGAGGACATCACGAAGAAGCGCTGGGAGGTGTGGGAGGCCGGCGGCATCCCCACGGTCACGCGGCGCGCCTTCAAGGAGGCCACGACCTATCCGACCGGCCCCGTGTACGTGGCCTATGCCAGCTCGGCGCTCGAGGCCACCAATGTCGAGGGCGTCATCCAGTCTGCGGATCCGCCCCACATGGGCCTGGTGCCGGAGGCGGGCGTCATCCAGTCCATCTGGGATGCGCTGCTCAACGCGGAGAAGCCGCTGCTCGTGTGCGGCCCGGACATCGGCGCGGCGGGCGCGGAGGACGAGATCCTGACGCTCGCGGAGCGACTGGCCCTGCCCGTGGCCACCGGCATCTTCGACTACGGCAGCTTCCCCGCCCATCACCCGAACTACGTCGGCGGTGTCGAGGCCATCTCCGAGGAGGCCTACGACGTCGTATGCTGCATCGGCTACCGGCAGAACACGCGCGGCAATCCCACGGACCTCCGCTTCCGCGAAGCGGGCACCGTCATCGCAATCGGCCACGACCCGGGCCTGCTCGGCAACACGTTCCCGCTGGACGTCGCCGTCTGGGGCAACGTGCGGCAGACGCTCGCGGCGCTGAATGCCCGGTGGAAGGAGGCCGACGCGCGGCTCCCGCATCTCGCGCGCCGCGCCGCCGCCGTGCGATCGACGGGCGAGCAGCGGGTGCGCCGGCTTCGCGACGAGGCGCTCGGGCACGCGGGTGATCGACCCATCCACCCGAACTACCTCGCGCACGTGGCGGGCAACGTGCTGCCCGAAGGCACGCTCGTGGTGTCGGAGAGCTTCCGCAACGCCGATCACGTCATGCCGTTCGGCTTCGACAAGCGCCAGTGGCGCCTCGTCCGGACGTTCGGCGCCTCGCTCGGCCACGGCATCGGCGCCGCCGTCGGCGCCCAGCTGGGCGCTCCCGACCGGCCCGTGGTGTGCAGCGTCGGCGACGGCGCCGTCATGTACAGCGCCTCCGGCTTCTGGAGCATGGCGCGCTACGGGCTGCCGATCCTCACGCTCGTCTGGAACAACCTCAACTACCAGACGGTGCGCACCAACTTCCACACCTTCGGCGGCGAGATGGCCAAGCAGAAGAAGTACCCGGAGGTCTACCTGGGCGAGCCCGAGATCGACTTCGTGATGCTGGCGAAGGCGCAGGGCATCGACGGCCTGGCGGTGCGGGAGCCGCGGGACATCGAGGCGGCCCTGCGCCGGGGCGTCGATGCCATCACCGCCGGCGAGCCGTACCTGCTGGACGTCCGCGTGGCCACGGTGGGCGCGGACGCCGACTCCATCTGGCATCAACGCTTCAAGCTCCGCGGCTAGGCGCGCGCGGCTTTCCAGACAGGGAGACAGACATGATCGGACCGGACGGACGCGAAGTGTACCGGGTGGTCTGGCCCCGCGGAGGCAAGACGGTGCAGGCCGCCGATGTGGCCCCGCGGCTCAGTTCCCTCGAAGGCAAGGTCATCGGCCAGCTGTGGGACGATCTCTTCCGCGGCGACGAGATCTTCCCGATCCTCGAGGAAGAGCTGCAGCGGCGCTTCCCCACCGTCAGGTTCGTCCGCTACGACACCTTCGGATCCACCCACGGCCGCGACGAGCAGCGGGTGCTCGCCGAGCTGCCTGGCCGCCTCCGGCAGTACGAGGTCGATGCCGTCATCTCCGGGATGGCCTGCTGAGGGAGCTGCACGCCCGCCGTGTTGCGGGCCAGTGCGGTAGCGGAGCGGGCGGGCGTGCCGACGGCGTCGCTGGTGTGCGAGGGCTTCCGGGGCCAGGCGGCCACCACGGCCGCGGGCCTCGGGCTCCCCGGATTGCCGACTGCGCTCGTGCCCGGGCATGTCGACGTGCAGACCGTGGACGAGCTCAGGCAGAACGTGGCCGCGGTCACGGTGGACGCGGTGATCAAGAATCTCACCGAGACCATCGCGCGCGCGGGTCATGCCGTGGCCGAGCCCGCGCCGGCCGACATCGTCTTCGAAGGCGACTTCGACGAGGTCAACCGCTTCTTCTACGAGAACGACTGGAGCGACGGCCTGCCCATCGTGCCGCCCACGCCCGAGCGCGTCGCCAGCTTCCTGCGCTGGAGCGACCGGCCGGGCGAGACCGAGCTCGGCGTCCTCCTGCCCGACCAGCGGCGCGCCACCGTCTGGAACGTGGCCGTCAACGGCGTCATGGCCGGCTGCCGGCCCGAGTACATGCCCATCCTGATCGCGCTGGTCGAGGCGATGGCCGATCCGCGCTACGGCGTCGAGCACAGCGGCAACACGCCGGGCGCCGAGACGCTCATCATCCTGAACGGGCCGCTCATCAAGGAGCTCGGCTTCAACTTCGAGCAGGGTGCGCTCCGGGACGGCGTCCACGCCAACACCACCATCGGACGCTTCTGGCGGCTCTACCTGCGCAACGTCGCGGGCTTCCTGCACCACCGCACGGACAAGGGCACCTTCGGCAACACCTGGCGCGTGGTGCTGGCCGAGAACGAGGACGCGCTCCGGCGCATCGGCTGGTCCACCATCGCCCAAGACGAGGGCGTGTCCGACGCCAACGCCGTCACGATCTCCCGCTTCACGGGCGGCGGCGTCATCGCCTCGGTCTTCGGCAACACGCCCGACAGCATGCTGCCCTACCTGGCTGACTCGATCGTCCGCAAGGTCGGCTGGGAGCTCATGTTCACCGTCGGCATGGGCGCCGGCAGCCAGCGGCCGCTCCTGCTCCTGAGCCCCATCCTCGCGGAGACGCTCGCGAAGGCGGGCCTCGACAAGGCCGCGCTCAAGCAGCGGCTCTTCGAGCTCTGCCGGATTCCCGCCTGGCAGTTCGAGCGCTATGTCGGCGCCTGGACAAATCTCGTGCCGGGACGGCCCACGCTCCACGCGCTCGCCAAGGACGGGGTGATCCCGCCGGTCTTCGCGGAGTCGGACGATCCCGAGCGCCTCGTGCCCATCGTCTGTCGCGCCGAGGACCTGATGGTGGCGGTGAGCGGCGATCCGCTGCGCACCAATGCCTACGCCTTCGCGCACAACGGCATCCTGGGCTTTCCGACGACGAAGCCGATCCGCCTCCCCGCGGAGTGGTCGCGCATGCTCCGGGAGGCTCGGAGCCAGTAGCTGGACGCGCTCTGGGTCGTGCTGCCCGCAGGCCAGCGCGCCTCGGGCGAGTGGATCGACGACACGCTCCGGGCTCGCGCGGAGGAAAAGGGCCTCCTCCCGCGCACCCCGCTCGCCGGCCAGTTTCCGCGCCAGCGCGTGGAAGTAGTCCGCGCCGCCGATCCGACCGCCGAGGTGAACCGGCTCTTCCGGCTCCGTGGCTGGACGGACGGGCTGCCCATCGTGCCCCCCACCCTCGGGCGCATCGACGCCATGATCGGCGGGGGCGCGCTCGACCGCCACGCCGTCCTGGGCGAGATGGAGCCTCTGGGCGGCGTGGCCAGCGTGGAGAAGATCGCGGCCAGCGCGGTGATGGCCGGCTGCCAGCCCGATCACTTCCCCGTCGTGCTGGCTTCCATACAGGCCATCCTCGAGCCCGAGTTCAATCTCCGCGGCGTGCAGACGACCGACGAGAACGTGGCGCCGCTCCTCATCGTCAACGGCCCGGCCGCGCGGCGGCTCGGCATCAACGCGGGCTGGGGCGCGCTCGGCCCGGGCTGGACCGCCAATGCGGCGATCGGGCGAGCGGTACGCCTCGTGATGAACAACGTGGGCGGGGGATGGCCGGGCGCCGTCTCGTTCGCCGGGCTCGGGCAGCCGGGACGCTACAGCCTCTGCCTCGCCGAGCGCGAGGACGACACGCCGTGGCCGCCGCTCCACGTCGAGCTGGGGTACCGGCCGGAGCAGAGCACCGTCACGGTCATGCGGGCCGAGACCGTGATCAACGTGACGGGTGGCCTCGAGGAGCTCGCCAGCGTCATCGGCTCGGCCGCCTCGCTCTTCGGCATGCTCTGGAGCGGCAAGGCGACCGTGATCCTCTCGCCGTTCACGGCACGCCGCCTGGCTTCCGAGGGCCGCACCCGTGCCGACGTGCGCCGCGAGCTCTACGCGCGCGGCCGCCTCCCTGCCGAGACGTGGCGGCGGTCGTGGATCCATGCCACCGTGCGCGCGAGCGACTGGCCCGACTGGGTGCGCGCGGCGGCGGAGAGCGGCTCGATCCCGGCCGTGCGCGAGCCCGACGATCTCACCCTCGTGGTGGCCGGCGCGGACCTGCCGATCCCGCAGCACGTCTACTGCCCGTCGTGGGGCCATCCCCCGTCTCGGGTGACCCGCGAGATCGTGGCTCCGTACCCGGGCGCGCCCCGAGGCTAGTCGAG
>Ga0335071_10006567_pt1 | contig 11998 bp, 8 predicted proteins | sample Lox_Sample_15_FD_206724 | JGI IMG/M metagenome (GOLD analysis project Ga0335071, IMG submission 206724) | Soil microbial communities from Loxahatchee National Wildlife Refuge, Florida, United States - Lox_Sample_1.5 | ecosystem: Environmental > Terrestrial > Soil > Wetlands | place: USA: Florida...
AGGCCATCACGACGCAGACGGAAGCGTCTTTCGACCACTTGAAATCGCCATCGCTGACGCGACCTTCGATCGAGGCCTCGATCGCGTCCACGAGATCGCTCTCCAACCGCATCAGAATCGGCTGTGTCTCGGGATCGCCGAAGCGGCAATTGAACTCGAGCACCATGGGCCCGCGGGCCGTCATCATGAGTCCACAGTAGAGGACGCCCTTGAACTCCATGCCCTCGGCCTTCATACCTGCGACTACCGGACGGGCAATGTGGTTCACCAGCCAATCGCGCATGCGGTCGTCGACGATGTCGGTCGTGGAGTAAGCGCCCATGCCGCCGGTATTCGGGCCAGTGTCGCCATCGCCCACACGCTTGTGATCCTGTGCTCCGACCAGCGGCGCAACGCGCTCTCCGTCGCTGAAAACGAGAAAAGAAAGTTCGTCACCGGTGAGGCATTCTTCGAGAACAACACGCGCACCGGCCTCTCCCAACATGCGGCCGCTGAGCATTTCTGAGGCGACGCTTGCAGCCTCTTCTTTGCTCTTGGCGATGACGACGCCCTTACCGGCAGCCAGACCGTCCGCTTTGACCACTACCGGCGTATGGAAATGCCCGAGTGCGGCGCGCACCTGCTCGATGGAATCGCAAATGGCAAAGGGAGCGGTCGGGATGTGATGACGCTGCAGGAATTCTTTGGCGAAGCTCTTGCTTGATTCAAGTTGCGCTGCCGCCCTGGTTGGACCAAAGACGCGCCATCCGCGCCGATTGAACTCATCGACGACGCCCAGAGTAAGAGGTAACTCGGGACCCACCACCGTGAGGTCGGGTTGCAGTCGATTGGCTAGCGCGACAATTGAGTCCAGACTTTTGAGGTCCGCGGGAAGGCATTGCGCGTCGTCCTCGATCCCGCCATTGCCGGGCGCGCAATAAAGTTGCGTAATCCGCGGCGATTGCCGCAGCTTCCATACAAGCGCGTGCTCGCGCCCACCGCTACCGAGGACCAGAACTTTCATATCCAGAGCCAATCAGGTTAGAAGTTAAAACCGAAACCTGTCAAACGCCAAGTACAGTTTGTGTGGCGCGCGCGCCCTCGCGCGCGTTCTCGTAAATTGGCGTGGCACGCGCCACATGTAGTGAGGCCCTGTCCGCTTACTTCAAGTACGCTCTCACCAGCGAAATCAGGTCCTCCGTCAACTCCTCTGGAGAATCCGGCGCTCGGTTCGGATGCGTGATGTGCAGCCGGATGTGATCCTCCAGGATCTCCGCCATCAGGCTGTTCACGCCGCCGCGAATCGCCGCCAGCAGCATCAGGATGTCGGCACACTCGTCACCCTCAGCCACCGCTCGTTCCACCGCGGAGATCTGCCCGCTCAGCCTCTTGATGCGCGAGAACAGCTTCTGCTTCTCCCGTGATATTTCCGGCAATTTGTCTTTCATAGAATTTTCAGCCCGTCGCGCTTTTTTGCTTGACATATACCCTAGGGGGGTATGATATAAATTCCCCAGGCGGAAAGCCATAGTTCCGCCCAATCCACAAAAAGGACCTATGAATACTAGCAGTCAAGGCGAGTCTCCGAGAGTGTCCGGCGACTTTCCGGTGTAGAAGCAATGGATGTGACCCGATAGCAGGACCTTCTCGTATCGCCTCACCTCTGTTTTTTCTACCTCTACAACTGAGCTGATCGAACTGAAACAATCGGGCGCCCAAGGGTTCCCTTTCGGAGTGCTGCGTGTGTCTCAGTGTCTCGACAAGCTCCCAGGTAGGTGAGCGATGACCAACAATAATCAAATTCTCGCCATTAGCACCGCGGGTGTTGAGGCCACGTTGCCGCTGGTCCGCGGTCGCGTGGTCCGCAATCGATGGCTCTACCGTCTGCTGACATTTCTTACTGTCTTCGGCCCCGGCCTCATCGTGATGGAGGCCGACAACGATGCCGGCGCCGTTTCCACCTACGTTCAGGCTGGCGCGCAGTATGGCACGCGCCTGCTTTGGATTCTTCTGCTCTTGCTCCCTGTCACCTATTTCATTCAGGAAATGGTGGTTCGCCTCGGAATTGCGACGGGAAAAGGCCACGCGGCCATGATTTACCAGCGTTTCGGACGCTGGTGGGGCCTGTTTTCGCTCGTCGACCTGCAACTTGTGAATTTCCTGACGCTGGTCACCGAGTTCGCCGCAATTTCCCTCGCCTTGAGCCACATGAACATCGATCCAAACATCGGCGTACCTCTGGCAGCTTTGGGCCTGGTCGTCATGGTTCTGAGCGGTGGCTATCGCCGATGGGAACGAATCACGGTATTCCTCTGCCTTCTCGATCTGGCCTGGGTCGTGATCGCACTGAAAGTGCGGCCACCCTTCGGCGAGCTGGTGCACAGCACACTTGTGCCCGGCATACCGCCTGGAGGAGTCACCGCGAGCCTGATCTTCCTGGTGATCGCCATTGTTGGTACGACCATCGCTCCGTGGCAACTCTTCTTCCAGCAAAGTTGTATCGCGGACAAGCGTTTGCGTTTTTCCGATGTGAAGTGGGCCCGTCTCGACACCCTGCTCGGAGCAGTCTTCACCATCATCGTTGCCGGATGCATGATGATCGCCGGCAATGCGGCCAAGGTCCACGGCATCAACTTTCTTGATCCGGCGCAGATGGCAAATGAACTCCACATTTTCACTGGCGAGGCTGTTCGCAGCGCAATCCTGCTGCTGATGATCAACGCCGCCGTGCTTGGCACCACGGCCATCTCCCTGTCCAGTGCCTGGGCTTACGGAGAAGTCAAAGGCTGGCCACACAGTTTGGAAATGCCCATCCGAAAGGCACCCGGCTTCTACCTCACGTATGTCATTTGCGTGGGGCTCGCCGCTGCAATCGTCCTGATTCCCGGAGCGCCCTTGCAACTCATCATCCTCGGCGTCCAGGTGCTGGCCGGAATCATGCTGCCGTCCGCAATTATCTTTTTACAGCTCCTGTTGAACGACAAGCAGGTCTTGGGCGATGAGTTCATCAATAAACCGTGGAATAACCGGGTGAATTGGATCATCATCATCGTCCTTTTCATTCTTTCGCTGATTCTGGCGGCGCAAGTGGCCGCTCCTAGACTCTTCCCCGCAGGCTAGGAAGAAAATTCTCGATGCGAGGTGCAACATGAGCTTCATGGCTTTGCTAAGACCGACTCAGATCGCCAATGTGCCCGAAAATCACTTCCTCGTCGTGCACCCGCTTGACGACGTTCCGGAAGAAAAAATCGATTGCTCAACGCTTGGCCCCATGCCGATGACTCCGAGTGTGAAATATTCTTTGTTCGCATTGCGGGGTTATTTGGTCCTGATGATGCTCCTTGTGCTGTATCACGTCATGGATCTGGCTGGCGCTTTCGGCAAACACGCTCAGTGAATGGATCTTCGGCGTTCTTCGAAAGGCATCCGCGGCATCTGGCCTGGAGCGGAACATTCAGAACGCCGGAAACTAACGAAAGGAGGAAAAAACAATGGCTTGCATGACTTTCTTTCCACATCCTTTGGCGATAGCGACGACACAACTCGTTCACGTGGTCGAACGCGAACCCGTCTCGACCCACCCTGACTGGAGCAACATCACCTTCGTTCCACTACGAACGAGTTGGGTCGTGGCTACCGACCATGACGGAAACAATCGCTTACAGATGGAGTGGGGATCCGCATAGATGCGCATGGGCAATGCCATCCTGTCAGTAACATTTCTGTAACGCGGGCTCCGTAAACTAGTGAAATTTGCAATCTAATCGTTCGGGAGTGGGGTTGCGTGCCTCCGTTAACCATAGTTAACGCCACGAGGTACCATACAGTTAACTTGGGGTTGGGAACCGCCTCTCGCCGAGGGCGTGATCCAGAAATCAGGAAAGCTTGTGAATAGCCGGGCCGCAGATGCTGCAGCTGCGGCCGGCGCAAGGATATGAAATTGAAAGTCATCTCCAAAATTAGCCGCGGTTCTCTCCGCTCTTTTCCCAGCGTTGTTGGCTTGACCCGGCTGGCTCTTCTCGCGGCACTCCTCGCGCCAACCGTTGTCGCCCAGCAGACCGAGCCACCGTCTCCCCCGCAACGCGGCGCACCACCCGAAGCTGATCCGCAAACTTCCGAGCAGGAACAGGGCGCCGAAGCCATGTTCCCTCACTTCAAGGACACGCGTTTCTGGCTCTCAGGCCAGGCCAATTTCATCTTTCAGACTCACCCCGAATTTGACGCACCTTACAGCGGCCCTCATAGCCTGATGCCGCATTACGAGAAGGCCACCTCACGCCTGTTGACGCTATACACGGGCTATCGATTGAACAACTCGACCGAATTCCTCGTCGACATCGAAGAGGCTGGCGGACAGGCCCTGACGCAGGGATTCGGGTTGGCCGGCAACACGAATCTCGACATCGTGCGCAACCCGCTGCTCAGCAAGGCGCCCTATCTTGGACGCGGCATGTTTCATCATGTCTTCGCACTGAGCAGTGACAAAGTCGAAAACAAGCGCACCCCGTTTTCTCTTTTTCCCGAACTGCCACGCCGCCGGCTCGAATTTCGGATTGGCAAGTTCAGCATGGCGGATTTTGCCGACATCAATTCCGTCGGTTCCGACACGCATTTTCAATTCATCAACTGGACGACCGACAATAATGGTGCGTGGGACTATGCCGCCGACACGCGCGGATACACCGTGGGGGCAGTCCTGGACTTTGAAGATCGCAATTGGGGATTTCGTTTTATCGAAGGCCTAATGCCGAAGGTCGCCAACGGAATCGATCTTGTGTGGAAACCCTGGGAGGCTCACGCAGAGAATTTTGAATATGAGCTTCGCAAAGGGTTTCTGCCGAAGAAGGCTGGAGTTGTGCGTTTATTGGCCTTCACGAACTCCGCAAACATGGGGATCTACCGGGATCAGGTAATCAAGGCGGCTGAGGCTGGGGAAAGCCCCGACATTACGAACCATCCCTGGCAGATCACGCGGAAGTATGGATTCGGGGTGAACCTGGAACAGAGTCTAACGCCATATCTGAGCGCCTTCGCGCGCTTTGGATGGAACGATGGACGCACGGAGTCGTTCGCGTACACGGAGGTGGATCAGACCTTTGTGGAAGGCCTCGGCGCGAGTGGCGCGTGGTGGCACCGCAAGCAGGACCGCGCCGGGATCGCTGTAGTCAGTAACGCCATCAAGAAAGATCACCAGAATTATCTGAATGCCGGTGGGCTTGGATTCCTGCTCGGCGATGGACGTTTGAATTACGGGCGCGAAAACATCGTCGAGTCGTACTACACGGTACATGTCTGGCGAGGCCTCTATCTAGCGCCGGGGCTGCAGCACATTAATAATCCGGGATACAACCGTGACCGTGGGCCGGTGCTGGTGCCCACATTCCGAGCGCATGTTGAGTTCTGAAAGACGAAGGCCCTATGCAATTCGTTGACCGCCCAACTCCCGCGGGCAAATACACAGGTCCTTCGCGGCAAGAGCCGCCGCTCGGCGATGACAAATGCCGCCGAACCCTGAGTCTAATTTGCCATTTTTGCTACGTGGACCTCGAAGCCCGTTTTTGGCAACAGCGATGTCAATTCGAACGCCTTGAATCCATCGCCCGTCACTTCAGTGTGGCGGTAGATTCCGGGCTCGCTCTCGATCGTTTCCTTGCGGCCATCCATGTCGGCTAAGAATGCGTCTGCTTGTTTGGTGGTGACTTCCATTTCTTTTGCGCGCGTCACGAACGCCTCGGATGCATAAGAGCGCACGAGTTTCGGCCAGTACTTGCTGAGAAGATCGGTGCTGGCGAAAATGTCGGCCCAGATGATGCGTCCATTCACTGCGACGACGACCCCGACGGCGTTGCGATCGCGGAGCTGGCGAATCAGGCTTTGATAGTTCTGCTCGATCGGCTGGGCGACAGAGTCGACGTATTTGCGGACTTCGTCGTTCTCGTTGGCCTTGGCGTAGGAAGTGACTCCGCCAATTGACTTCGCGGCTGCCGGTGCCGTGGGAGCCACCCTGGCGACCAGTGCGTCTTTTTGCCTGCTCACTTCGTCCCAGACTTCCTGTTGATTCTTGTCGGCCATGGCTTTGGCGCGGACGGACGGTTGCACCATGATGGCCATGGGAGCAGGAGTGTTCGTCATTGGGCCACCGTGGACCGCGGCGCCGTACATAGCCTCAGAGGCACCGAAGTGCTCGCTACTGGCGACCCATCGTCCATGCTCGACGCAGAAAACGCTGAGGTCGATGGGATCGCTTTCGGCGGGGACAATGCGATCTTTGCCGATGACGCGGTCCTGCTTGCCGCCAGAGACGACTTCACCTGCGAGGAGAAGCAGGGGGCGCTTGGAATTGTTCACGAGTACGAGGCGGTTGACTTCGGCGCCATCATGACGGAGTGGTGTGCTCGGTCGGCGTACCAGTCCTTGCACGCTGCCCGCTTCAGTGACGACGACTTCTCCGGAACGGAGACCCTCGTCGAGAGTGATGAATTCGTTTGTGGGGTAGCTCTTGGCGGCAACCACGGGAAAGACGGTGAGATTGCCGTGGCGAATGGGCTCGAGGACTTTGTATCCGGGGGTGATTTCTCCGGCGCGCGCGGGGGTTTGCTTCAGAGCAGCGAATCCGGCCAGTAACAACAAGACAGACGCAGCAACGATTGTGGAACGCATATAGGCTCCTTATGTATTGAGCCTGTGTCGTTTCTCTCGCCCTTCGGGGCTTGCGTTGTTTCGCTGGCTTACTCACGGCTTACGCCGTGGGCTGCATTCTTCTGCCGCTTCGCGGCTGGGCAGGATCAGACTTTCGCGTCCACGCTCGGTGCGAACTTGTGAGGTCCCGATGCGGACTTTTTGATCCTGCCCTGATTGAAGCTCACTGCCGCGTCGCGCTGATGGCGAAACTGCGACACCGACTCCTTTTGGTCGGACGGCGCGCCTGGATCTCAGGGGGTGATTCATTCGAGTTACCGGCGTAACTCGAAACCAGATGCGCCGTCCATTTCGACTCCGGTGGAAGAACGGTGCGAGGGGCGCGGCTTGCGCTTATTTTCACGGGAAGTTTCGACGTTCAAGTTTTAAAGTTGCAAAGTTTCAGGGTTTCAAGTTTCAGAGTTTCAAAGACAAAACGATCTGGGGCCGTTGTGAAGGACGCGACAGCAGATTCCTCCGGCGTCGCTGCGCGACTGGTCGGAATGACAAGAGTTGTTCTCCGTTAACGGCTTCGCCCGTACTGCGCGATGAGCAACTTCTTAGCCCTCGTCCGAAGACTCGCCGCACCCGTGTAAAATTGATAGATCACTCGCGGAGCCACTTCTGTTTTGTCTTTTCTTGACCAATTGAACCCGCAACAGCGCGAGGCTGTTGAGACTACCGAGGGGCCGGTGTTGATCCTGGCCGGCGCGGGGAGCGGGAAGACGCGCGTCATCACGTACCGGATCGCCTATCTGATCGAGCAGAAGGGCGTGATGCCGGAGTCGATCCTGGCGATGACTTTTACCAACAAGGCTGCGGCCGAGATGGGGGAACGGGTTGAGAAGCTTGTGGGCGGATTGAGCATTGCGAAGCCGGTGATCTCAACGTTCCACTCTTTTTGTGTGCGTATGTTGCGGCGTGATATTGAGGCGATGCGAATTCCGTCGACGGTGCCGGGGCAACCACCGATTGGGCATACAAAGAAATTCGTGATTTACGACGAAGGCGATCAGCAGTCGGTGGTGAAGTCGATCATGAAGCGGCTTGGGATCGACGACAAGGAACTGACACCTCGCATCGTGCTTGGGCGCATCTCGTGGGCGAAGAATCACATGCTCGATCCGCAGGAACTGTATTTGCAGTCGGCGGATCCAAAGACGGAGAAGGTGGCGCATCTTTTTGAGGAATATCGGAAGGAATTGCGTAAGGCGAATGCGCTGGACTTCGACGACCTGTTGCTGGATGCGGTGCGGCTGCTGAAGTCAGCTCCGCAGGTGCGCGAGTACTACAACAAGCGGTTTCAGTATTTGCTGATCGATGAATATCAGGACACGAACCGGCCGCAGTATGAATTGATGCGGATGCTGGCGGGCGAACATCACAATGTGTGCGCCGTGGGTGATGAGGATCAGTCGATTTATTCATGGCGTGGCGCGGATATTCGCAACATTCTGGAGTTCGAGCAGGATTTTCCGGAGGCGAAGATTATCAGGCTGGAGCAGAACTACCGCTCGACGCAGAACATATTGCAGGGCGCGTCGGCTGTGGTCGCAAACAATGTACGGCGCAAGGGCAAGAATCTTTGGACATCGCGGCAGGGCGGGGCGAAGATCGGATACTACGAGGCTCCGGACGGAGAGAACGAGGCGCTGTTCGCGGCCGATTCGATTGCGCGGTATGTGCGCGAGGCGACGGAGCGTGGAGAAACTCCGCGGGCGGCAGTACTGTATCGGACGAATTCGCAATCGCGGTTATTTGAAGAGGCGATGCGGCGTTACGGGCTGAAGTATCACGTGGTGGGCGGATTTTCGTTCTACGAACGCGCCGAGATCAAGGACATGATCTCGTATCTGAAAGTTATTCAGAATCCGGACGACACGATTTCGCTGCTGCGTGTGATCAATACTCCGGCGCGCGGGATCGGCAAAGGGACGATCGATACGCTGGAGCAATTGGCGCTTGAGGCTGGCTTGTCATTGTGGGGAGCGATCGGCGAGGCGGTGAAGCGGCAGTTGGTCCCTCCGCGGGCGGTAGCGTCGCTGAAGAGTTTTCAGCAGCTGATTGAAGATGCGCGGGCAATGCTGGCGGGAAGCTTTGTGGAGCAGTTGGAGGAGTCATCAGAGCAAACCCGCCACGGAGACACGGAGGCACGGGGGGAGGAGAGTTCGGCAGGTTCCGAAGACGCGACTGCGTTTGATCCTGGTGAATTTGGGAACTTCTCGTTTGATTTCGGGGAGAATGCTGCGGCTTCAGATGAGATGTCGGGTGGGGAGGCGAGTCGCCTCCCCGACAGCCGGCAGGATGCCGGCGGTACGGCGGAGCCTGACGCTGCTAATGCTTCGTTTCCCGTGCCTACTGTCAGTACTGCTGACATTCTCAAGTTTCTGATTGACCGGACTGGTTACATCAACATTCTTGAGACCGAAGATACGCCGGAGGCTTATTCGCGGATTGAGAACTTGCGTGAATTGGTGAACGCCGCGCTGGATTCGAAGGACCGCGGAGAGACGCTTGATGAATTTCTGGATCATGCGGCTCTGATTGCTGATGCGGATGACTATGATGAGCGGGCGCAGATCACGCTGATGAGCCTGCATGCGGCGAAGGGACTGGAGTTTCCGCTCGTGTTTCTGAGCGGACTGGAAGAAGGACTGTTTCCGCATTCGCGGACAATGCTTGTGCCGGAGGATATCGAGGAGGAGCGGAGGCTTTGCTATGTCGGCATGACGCGGGCGATGGATCAGCTGATCATGACGCGTGCGGTTTATCGGCGCCGGTATGGGACTGATTTGCCCGAGGCGAGTGTGCCGTCGCGGTTTTTGGAAGAGGTGCCCGGGCAACTGATCGAGGAACTGGGGACACGTCGCAATACTGGCACTTCGGTCGGTCGGACCCATTCGACTCCCTTCGGTCGCGCAGGGCAGGCTAACGAGGGCGGCCGTCCCAACACCAGCTATTACGATTCCGGTACCGGCCATTACTCATACGAGGATGAGGATCAGAGCGCGGCTTGGCACGGCGCGGGGCGCGATTCCCATGTCTCGCAAAACCGGCGAGACACGGGGCATCCCCAGAAGACGATGCCTACGGCGCGGCCTTATAACTCGATCGAGAACATTGCCGAGTTCTTTGCGAGCCGCGGAAAGAAGTTCAGCGCGCCAAAAGCGGCGCCTGTGGAAGAGCCCACTGGAAAGCGAGGATTTCGCCCGGGGCAGAGGGTACGGCATCCGAAATACGGTGAGGGAACTGTCTTCCAGCGCGAGGGAGAAGGCGAAGAAGCGAAGATTACGGTACAATTTCCACGCTTCGGCTTGAAGAAGCTGGTGGAGAAGTATGCGCAACTGGAGCGTGCGTAGGTCCTCCGGCATTTCAGGAAATCCCCCACCTCTGGCGGAAAGTGCGGCAGAATGGGGCGCCCATCACTTTATCGACCCTTGGGAGTGGGAATGAAGAAAGTTTTGATATTCGCATTTGCGGTACTACTGTCGACGTCGGCGCTGGCGCAGGTGAAGAAAGCGCGGCAGGAACGCCGTCCAGCAAACAATTCAGAGAACCTTGCGCGGTCCATCAAACCGCAGGAACAGCCACCCTACGATTACTTTTCAATTTTGGATGGTACTCCGATGCTGCTGGAACTGCGGCACGATACGGTTGTTGGGACGAATCAACCGATCGATGTATACAAGTTCGTGATTGAACTTCAGGTGATGAATTCGGACGGGAACTTGGAGCCCGAAGGACTGGATATTTTCAATTTCTACACGGCGCACGCGGTCAGCCCGAATACGGCGCCGAATCCGAACAGCGCGAGAGACTGCGCGAAGTGGAATAGCATTATCAACCAGGAACTCAAGACGCGGCCCAATGTGTCGGTGTGGCCTTATGTGGAATTCACGGTCGCGCAAGGGGCACGCATGATTGAGACGAACGAAGACGGACTGGTATGGTGGAGCGACGACATCCAGTGCTGGGGATCGGAAGACCGATTTTCACCGTTTTAGAATGTCTGCGCTGAGAGTTTCATTAACGACAATCTGTAAAAAGGACGAACTGACTGATTCATGGCGAATACGACAGCACTAAGCAGAGACGAACGTAAGAAAGCAAAACGCACTGCGCGCAAGAAACGCAAAGCGGAGAAGCCGTTGAAGCCGCGGGATTATCCGCGGGGATCGAAGAAGCCGAAGGTCAAGAAATTGGCCCGCGGCCAGGCGAAGCGGTAAGAGCGTCACGGATTCAGGGTAAAATCCCCACTTCTGGCAGAACCAGCCAGAAGTGGGGCACCCGTTAGTGCCAATCCTCCGTTCCAGGAGAAATCGGACCTCTTGTCACAACCCACCGCGAGTGAGCCTCCATCGAAAGAAGTTGTGCGCACCTCAGACAAGCAGATTCTTTGCTGCAAATCGATCGACAAGCTGATTTCGGAATCAGAAACTCCGGGACACCGCTTACAGAAGAGTCTTGGGCCTTGGTCGTTGACAGCGCTCGGGATTGGAGCGGTCATTGGCTCGGGCATTTTCATTTTGACCGGGACGGCTGCGGCGGGCGAGTACTTCCAGGCACCGTCGATTCTGCACGCGCAGGTGCTGGACATTATTGTGAACTTTCTGCGTGGCGGTGGGACGGCACAGGTGCTGATGCACGGGCGGCCTGCTGCTGGTCCTTCAATTGCGATCTCGTTTTTCCTTGTCGCGGTCGCTTGCAGTTTCGCGGGACTTTGCTATGCGGAACTGGCATCGATGATTCCGATTGCCGGCAGTGCGTACACCTACTCGTATGCAACGCTCGGTGAGATTTTCGCGTGGATCATCGGCTGGGATCTCATCCTCGAATATGTGGTCAGCAATGTCGTGGTGGCGATTGGTTTCAGCGCGTATACCAAGGCACAACTCGCATCGTTTGGTCTCAACTTGCCGGATCGGTGGTCGACGCCTGTGTGGGAGTCGGGGCATTGGACGGGGGCGTATTTCAATGTCCCGGCATTTCTGATCATTTTTATTCTGACAGTGTTGTTGGTGCGTGGGATCAAGGAGTCCGCCGAGGCCAACAACGTCATGGTTGCGATCAAGATCGGCGCAATTCTGGTGTTTCTGGTAATTGGCGGAGCGCTGATCAATCCATCGAACTGGAAGCCGTTTGCGCCGTCGGGCTTCGCTGGAGTGGTGACGGGGGGAGCGATCGTCTTCTTCACTTATATCGGGTTTGACTCGGTTTCGACGGCGGCGGAGGAATCAAAGAATCCGCAGCGAGACTTGCCGTTTGGGATTATTGCGTCATTGATCGTCTGCACAGTCTTGTACGTCGGCGTGTCGGTCGTACTGCTGGGCATGATGAAGTA
>Ga0335071_10006569_pt1 | contig 11997 bp, 11 predicted proteins | sample Lox_Sample_15_FD_206724 | JGI IMG/M metagenome (GOLD analysis project Ga0335071, IMG submission 206724) | Soil microbial communities from Loxahatchee National Wildlife Refuge, Florida, United States - Lox_Sample_1.5 | ecosystem: Environmental > Terrestrial > Soil > Wetlands | place: USA...
GCTTCCGCGACGAACTGGAGGACCACATGTCCCCGGAATACGCCGAGGAGACGCTGCGCACGGTCATCTCCTGGGGCCGTTACGCGGAAATCTTCGAATATGACGAAGAAGCGCAGCAATTCGGCCTGGAGGAAGAGGACGAGGAAGAAGAGGCATAACGCCTCACTTCCTGAGACCAGGAGTGAAGTGCCGCCGCTGCTGCGCGGCTCCCTGAAAAAAGCCCCCGGAACTTCCAAGGTAAATTTTTGTTATTAAATTATACAGATTTTGTTTGAAAAGTATTTTCTTAAATTCTATTAACCTTCCTCGTCCACAACGAATGGGAGGCTGTCATGTCTGGATCCACCACAGACACCTTTAGCTACGCCGGCGATATTCAAACCTTCACCATTACCTCTTCCGGCGAGTACCAGATCACCGCCGAAGGCGCGGCTGGTGGGAACGGCTCTTCCGGCGCCGGCGGGCTTGGCGCCGAGGTGAGCGGCGATTTCTACCTCACGGCTGGGGAAACGCTGGAAATCGTGGTTGGCGGCCAGGGCGGCAGTTCCGCTGACGGTGGTGGTGGTGGCGGTGGCAGCTTCGTGTTCGTCGAAAACGCTGATGGCTCGCTCACCCCCCTGGTTGTGGCAGGCGGCGGCGGCGGCGGTTCCTTTTCCGGCAGCAACGGCGATAATGGCGAAACCGGTGAGACCGGCGATACCGGCATAAATATGGGGGGTGCCGGCGGCGTGGATGGTGCTGCTGGCGCGGGTGGCAACGGCAACGGCGATGGCGGCGGCGGCGGTGGCGGCTATGAGGGCGGTAACGGCGGTCAGTCCTCCACTTATGCAACCACCGGCAGTTCCGCCCCCATGACGTTTGCCGGCGGCACCGGCATTGATGGCTCGGACAATGGCGGCTTCGGCGGCGGCGGCGGCGGCGGCTATAACGGCGGCGGCGGCGGCGGCGGCTATGGCGGCGGCGGCGGCGGCGGTGGCGGTCAGGGCTCCGATAGCGGTACCGACGACGGCGGCGGCGGCGGCGGCGGTTCCTACGATTCCGGCACCAACGCCGTGGAAACCGCGGGCGTAAATAGCGGCAATGGCGCGGTCTCCCTGTCGCAGGTTCTGTGCTTCTGCGCGGGCACGCTCATCGCCACGCCGGATGGCCACGTCACCGTGGAAGACCTCAAGGCCGGCGACCTCGTGCTGACCGCCTCGGGCGAGGCCAAGCAAGTGCGCTGGCTCGGCCGCTCAGACATTTCCGCAACCTTCGCCGATCCGCTGAAATTCGCGCCCGTGCGCATCAAGGCCGGCGCCCTAGGCGAGAACCTGCCGGTGCGCGATCTGTGCGTCTCTCCCGCCCATGCCATCTTCGTTGGCGGCCTGCTGATCCAGGCCGCCGCCTTGGTGAATGGCGTGACCATCGTCCGCGACCGCATCGCGGCCGATTTCTCCTACTACCATGTGGAGCTGGAGACCCACGAGCTGCTGCTCTCCGAAGGTTTGGCGACCGAGAGCTTTGTGGACAATGTCAGCCGCATGGCCTTCTCCAACTGGGCCGAGCGCACCGCGCCGGAGGTGCCCATCGCTGAGCTGCCCTATCCGCGCGCGAAATCCGCTCGTCAGGTGCCTGCTTGGCTGCGGCTGCGGGTGAGCGCGTCCGCCTAGCGGCGGATGAGCGACCAGTAAACCGGCTGGCGCCCGGCGGCGATGGCCTTGGCCTCGTAACGCGTGGGAGGCCAGCCAACGGGGCGCGCGGTGGCGCGGGTAACGGTGAACACGTCCTGCGCGGCGAGAACCTCGTCCGTCCATTCCTGGTAGGTCGGGTCATCCGAGGCAATGCGCCACTCCCCACCCTGGCGCAGCACGCGCGCTGCTTCCTTCACCTGCTCCGGGTGGACGAAGCGACGTTTGGCGTGGCGCGCCTTCGGCCAGGGGTCGGGGAACATCAGGAACAGCTTGCTTAAGTACCCATCCGCCATGCCGCGCAGCAGCGGCCGCGCATCGTCGGTGAACAGGCGCAGATTTGGCAGCGGTTCCGGGTTCTCCACGCTATCCGGCGCGATGCGCGAGAGCAGCGAGCAGATGCCGGTCTCGAACACTTCGGCGGCGATATAGCCGACATCCGGGTTCTTCGTGGCGTGCTCATAGGCATGCTCACCCCCGCCAAACCCGACTTCCAGCCAGATCTCGCGCGGGGTGATGGCAAACGGCGCCTTCGGCCACGCCATGCGCGGCAGGAACTCCGCCAGCAGCCATTCCTGGCGCGGGCGGAGTTTCTTGCCTTTCACACGGCCATAGAGCCGGTCCGGCGGCGGTTTGACCGCCGCGGCAGACTCAACGGCCAAAGGCGGACTTCAGCGCCGGGACGAGGTCGGTCTTTTCCCAGGTGAAGGTGCCGAGATCGGCATCCGGGGTGCGACCGAAATGGCCGAACGAGGAGGTCGGCGTGTAGATCGGCCGGTTGAGCTGCAGATGCTCGCGGATGCCGCGCGGCGTCAGGTTCACGAGTTCGCGCAGGGTGGCAGCCACCTTCTCTTCATTCACGTCCTTGCCGGTGCCGTGCAGGTCCACATACAGCGAGAGCGGCTGGCTTACGCCGATGGCGTAGGAGAGCTGCAGCGTGCAGCGCTCGGCAAGGCCGGCGGCCACCACGTTCTTGGCGAGGTAGCGCGAGACATACGCCGCGGAACGGTCCACCTTCGTGGGGTCCTTGCCGGAGAAGGCGCCGCCGCCATGCGGGGCAGCACCGCCGTAGGTGTCCACGATGATCTTACGGCCAGTGAGGCCGCAATCGCCGTCCGGCCCGCCGATCACGAAGATGCCGGTCGGGTTGACGTAGAAATCCTTCTCCGCCGGCATCCAGCCCTCGGGCAGCGCCGCGGTGACGATCGGGCGGATCATCTCGCGCACCTGGGCGAGGGAGATGCTCTCCTCGTGCTGGATGGAAACGACGACCGAGGTCGCGCCCACCGGCTTGCCGTTGACATATTTCAGCGTCACCTGGCTCTTGGCGTCCGGCAGCAGCCCCTTCACCTGGGAATCGGCGGCGCGGCGCAGTTCGGAGATGCGGCGCAGGATCAGGTGCGAATAGTAAATCGGGGCGGGCATCAGCGCCTCGGTCTCGGTGCAGGCGTAGCCGAACATGATGCCCTGGTCGCCAGCCCCCTCGTCCTTGTCCCCGGCAGCATCCACGCCGACCGCGATATGCGCCGACTGCGCGTGCAGATGCACGGACACGTCGGCGTTCTTCCAGGAGAAGCCGTCCTGGTCGTAGCCGATATCATGCACCGCCATGCGGGCGAGATGCGCGAGATGCTCCTTGGTGATCGTCTCCGGCCCGCGGACCTCGCCAGCCAGGATGATCCGATTCGTGGTCACCAGCGTTTCGCAGGCGACGCGCGCATACGGGTCGGCGGCCAGATAGGCATCGACAACGGTGTCGGAAATCCGGTCGGCAACCTTGTCCGGATGGCCTTCCGAAACCGACTCAGACGTAAAGAGAAATTCGCCGCGATCACGCATTATGCAGTACCCCCAAAATTCCAGGCGGCCTCGGATGACGTATCCGGCCCCCGGGGTCAATACCCTGTGGCCGCATAGGCTTTACAGGCGCAAGAAATCCCGCATCGAATACAGCCCGGCGGGCTGGGCGTGCAGCCAGAGCGCCGCGCGCACCGCGCCGGAGGCGAACACCCGGCGGTCGAAGGCGTGGTGGGTAAGGGTGATCTGTTCGTCACCCGCGGTGAACAGCACGGAATGGCTGCCGACAATCTGCCCGCCGCGCAGCGTGGCAAAGCCGATCTCGCCATCCTTGCGCGGACCGGTATTCCCGTCCCGGCCGGAGACCATCACCTCTTCCAGCTTCACGCCCCTGCCCTGCGCCACGGCTCGGCCAATGGCGAGCGCCGTGCCCGAGGGCGCATCCACCTTCTGCCGGTGGTGCATTTCCAGGATCTCGGCATCGTATTGGTGCGGCGGCAGCGCGTGGCCCAGCTTTTCGGCCAGCAGCAGCAGCAGGTTCACGCCGGTGCAGAAATTCGGCGAGGCGATGACGGGGATGCTCCTGGCTGCCTCCTCGATGGCCGCCTGCTCAGCCGCGCCATAGCCGGTGGTACCCAGCACCCAGGGCGTCTCGGTGGCGGCCAGGGCGGCTGCGTGCTCGACCACCGTGCTGGCATGGGTGAAGTCAATGACCACATCCGATTCCCGGGCCAGCGCCGTGATGTCGGAGAAATGCGGCGCGCCCTCGGGCCCGCCGCCTGAGCGGCTGGTGCCGCCGGAAAGCGAGGCGGCCGCGGCGGCCTCCTCGGCGAGATAGATGCCCATGCGGCCGGAGATGCCGGCGATGCCAATGCGAATAGTCATGGATGCAGATTACGCCTGTTTCAGCTTAGACACAAAAAAGTGCTTTTGTACCGATATCGCAACTTGCCAATCCGGCCTGCTGGTATGCTATCTGTAAAGTTAGATAGTACGTTGGCGTTTCTACATATAAAATTTAATACCTTTCAGGGACACGGCCGATCATGGCACACACGCTGAACGGAACAGTTGCGCTTTCGATGCTAAGCCTTTCCCTCGCCCTGGCGGGGTGCGTGGCGCAGCCTGGATCCCTGCCCCAGAGCGCGGTCAACGACAGCGCGCTGAACGTGGCCGATGCGGCGATCGCCGGCAACGACCCTGACATGGCGCTGCACGTGAGCCAATCCGTGCTGGCGCAGGACCCGGACGATTTGCAGGGGCTGTTCCATGAGGGGGCTGCCTATTATGCCCTCGGCCGCTGCGAGGAATCCATCGCCGCCTACACTTTGGCGCTGAAGACCGACCCGAAATCCGCCGAGGCCGAGACCGGAATCGGCCGCTGCCTGCTCAAGCGCAACGCCATAGAAGCCGAGCAGGCCTTCGCCGCCGCCGCGCAAGACGACCCAGGCAATGCCGAGGCGTTCAACGATCTCGGCGTTGCCCGCGACCTGCAAGGCCATCACGCCGCCGCCGCTCAGGCGTACCAGCAAGCGCTGCTGCTCGCCCCTGGCACGGCGGCGACCGAGGTGAATCTCGGTCTCTCCCTCGCCCTCGCCGGAAACTCCGAGGCTGCATTGGAATATCTCGGCCCGCTCGCGACCAGCAGCCAGGCGACTCCAAAAATCCGCGAGGATTACGCGGTAGCCCTGTATGGCGCCGGACGGCAGGATGACGCGCGGCAGGTGCTAAGCACAGACCTGCCGCCGGACAAGGTGGACCAGACGCTGGACGCCTTCTCCGCTGTGCTTTCCGCACCGCAGCCCCGGGCAGATGTCAGCCAGCATGCAGCGGAATAATATTAACTCACGGTAATCACGCAACGCCTCTGACGGCTTGCTGACTTCCAGCTGCGGGGCAACATGGCCGAGGCCCAATTCCCGGCGCCATGCTCGTGGTGAAGCTCTTCGCAAGACATGGGCTGCGCTCTCCGGCGGCACGAGCGCCGCCGGAGCCGCCGGACTTACATGCCGCCCGGGTAGTTCGGCCCGCCAGCGCCCTCGGGCACCACCCAGTTGATGTTCTGGGTCGGGTCCTTGATGTCGCAGGTTTTGCAATGCACGCAGTTCTGCGCGTTGATCTGCAGCTGCGGATGACCTTCCTCGGCGCCGATGATCTCATAAACGCCGGCCGGGCAATAGCGCGACTCCGGGCTGCGGTAGAGATCCCAGTTGACAGAAATCGCCTTCGCCGGGTCCAGCAGCTTCAGATGCGCCGGCTGGTTTTCCTCATGGTTGGTGTTGGAGAGGAACACCGAGGAGAGGCGGTCGAAGGTGAGCTTGCCGTCCGGCTTGGGGTAGTCGATCGGCTTGCACTCGGCGGCCTTCTTCAGGTGGTCGTGGTCGGCGTGGTTCTTGAGGGTCCAGGGGGCCCTGCCCTTGAGCAGATAGGTCTCCAGCGCCGCGTTCACCAGCCCGCCATAGAGCCCCCATTTCGCGAAGCCGGGACGGATGTTGCGGACCTGGTGCAACTCGGACCACACCCAGCTCTCCTTCAGCTTGGCGGTATAGGCGGTTACCTCATCCGGCTTGTCGGCGGCAAAGGCCTCGGCAATCGCTTCCGCCGCGACCATGGCGGACTTCATCGCGGTATGCGTGCCCTTGATCTTCGGCACGTTCAGCGTGCCCGCAGTGTCGCCGATGAGCACGCCGCCGGGGAAGGTCAGCTTGGGCAGGGATTGGAAGCCGCCTTCGTTGATCGCGCGCGCGCCGTAGGAGATGCGCTTCGCCCCCTCGAAGGTGGGCGCGATGGCCGGATGCGTCTTGTAGCGCTGGAATTCCTGGAAGGGGGAAAGATACGGGTTCGTGTAGTCCAGCCCGACGACGAAGCCGATCGCGACCAGATTGTCGCCGAAATGATAGAGGAAGGACCCGCCATAGGTATCGGACTTCAGCGGCCAGCCGATGCTGTGCAGGGTCAAGCCCTTCTGGAACTTCTCGGGCTTGACCTCCCACAGCTCCTTGATGCCGATGCCGTAGGTCTGCGGATCGCAGGTCTCGCGCAGTTTGAACTCGGTCATCAGCTGCTTGGAGAGAGAGCCGCGGCAGCCCTCGGCGAACACTGTATAAGTGGCGCGCAGCTCCATGCCGCGCTGGAAGTTCTCGGTCGGCTGGCCATCCTTGCCAATTCCCATGTCGCCGGTGGCAACGCCGACGACGCGGCCACCCTCGACCAGCAGCTCGGCGGCGGCGAAGCCGGGGTAGATCTCCACGCCCAGCTCTTCCGCCTGCTGCCCGAGCCAGCGCACCACATTGCCGAGGGAGACGATGTAATTGCCCTCGTTATGCATCTGCGGCGGCGTCGGCATGGAGAATGCCTTGGTCTCGTCGTACAGGAAGACGAACTTGTCCTCGGTGACAGGGGTGGCGAGCGGGATCAGCCCCGGATCGCAATCGGGGAAGAGTTCCTTCAGCGCCCGCGGTTCCAGCACCGCGCCGGAGAGAATATGCGCGCCAACCTCGCTGCCCTTTTCCACCACGCAGACGGAAAGTTCAGGATTGAGCTGTTTCAGCTTGATCGCGGCTGTGAGACCGGACGGGCCGGCACCGACGACCAGAACATCGAATTCCATCGCCTCGCGCGGCAGGGTTTCGTCTGACATTGATTGCTTCCTTCCTTGTACCAGACCCGGTGTAGTTAAGATCTATAGCTCAACCGGGTGTAAGGGGAGCTGAGAATGATTTCAATCCAGGCTGGAATGGGTAAATAAGGTGCATGGAACTGCTTGAAGCGTTACGCCTGCAATGGGAATGGGGCGCGGATGAGGCGCTGCTCGACGCGCCGCAGGACCGCCGCCATGCCTTGCCGCCACCGCCACCCGCCGAAACGGCGCCTGCATCACTGCCCCGCCCCGCCCAGGCCCCACGCCCTGCCCCGGCCATGCCAGCCGGCCCGGCCGAGGCGCGCAAGCTCGCCGAATCCTGTCAGAGCCTGGCGGAGCTGGAAGAGGCGATGCGCAATTTCACCGGCTGCGCCCTGCGCGACACCGCAACCCAGCTGGTGTTCGCCGATGGCGCGGCGGACGCGAAGCTGATCATTGCGGGCGAGGCGCCTGGGGCTGAGGAAGACCGCGCCGGCAAGCCCTTCGTCGGCCCGGCCGGGCTGCTTTTGGACCGCATGCTGGCAAGCATCGGGCTGGACCGCGCCAAGGTGCGCATCATCAACACCGTGCCCTGGCGTCCACCGGGCAACCGCACGCCCACGGAGGCCGAGGTGGCCCTGTGCCTGCCCTTCCTACACCGGCAGATCGCGCTCATCGCCCCGCGCGGGCTGATGGCGCTGGGCGCTGTGGCGGCCAAGGCGCTGCTCCCGGCCGAGGGCGCCATGGGCATACGGCGTCTGCGCGGCACATGGCGGGAGGCGGAGATCGCCGGTCTGAGCGCGCCCCTGCCCTGTCTGGCGACATATCACCCTGCCTATCTGCTGCGCACGCCACTGGCCAAAGCGGAGGCATGGCGAGACCTGCTGACCTTGAAGGCCTGGCTGGAAGGCCCGCCGACGGCCTGATTTTCACGAAAATTTGATTACCAATCCCCCTTGCAAACCACTGAAAGCAAGGAACTCATCTAAAAACACGAGACTCGTCTCGCCGAAAATGGTTGCGTCATGCGGATTTGCCGTGTAGGGGCGTTAGCTATGCGAGGAGCCCCCAAACCGCTTCCCCGCCTGAACGGCATCCGTCTGGCTTTTGCCACGGCTTCCGTTTTCGCCCTTAGCCTCGTGGCCCCCACGAAGGCATCGGCGAAGTCCCCTGATATGGGACAAGGCCCGGGAACGTACCAGCCCCCCACAGCGCCGCTTAGCGCCATGAATGGCGATAGCGTGGCTTACGCCGTACCGCGCAGTGCCCCGTCGGGTGAGGTGGAAATCACCTTGCCGCAACCGCTCGCCCCAAGCGACGTGGCAATCTACCAACGCGTCCTGCAACTGCAGGAAAACGGCGCCTACGCCGCAGCCGACCGCCTGATTGGCCGGCTGGGCGACACCTCCCTGCTCGGCAGCGTGCTGGCCGCGCGCTATCTGAGCGCGGACTACACCACGAAACCCGCGGAACTCACCGCCTGGTGGGCGCAGTATTCCGGCGAACCGGAAGCGTCCGACATCTACAAGCTCATGCAGCTCAAGCTGCACCGGGCCGAGCTGCCGCCGCGGCCGCAAACGGCGCTGATGCCGGAAACCACCATCACCCCGGGCGCAGCCGCCATGCCGGTCTTCGAGCCGGACAGCAATGCCTGGCACCAGCGCTTCATGATCGGGCTGGACGCCTGGGAGCGTGGCGATATCCGCACCGCCGCCAGTATCTTCGCCTCTACGGCGCAGTTCTCCGGCATCTCGGACGACGACCGCGCCGCCAGCCAGTTCTGGGCCGCGCGCGCGGCGCTGCGCCTGCAACAGCCGGAGCAGTACCTGAACTGGCTGCACCAAGCCTCCTGGGCCAGCAGCACCTTCTACGGCATGCTGGCTGGCAAACTGCTCGGCCAGGGCTTCGGCCCCACGGGTATTTCAGCAACCCTGACGGAAGCTGACGTCATCGCCGTCGACGCCATCCCCGAGGGGCACCGCGCCTTCGCCCTGCTGCAGATCGGCGAGCCCGAACAGGCCGCTACGGCCCTGCGCGCGCTGTGGCCGCAAATGCAGAGCAATCCGGCGCTTGCCCGCTCGGTAATGGCCGTGGCCGCCCGCGCCGGGCTGGTCGATGTCACCGTGGCCATTGCCGGCACCATGCCGAGCCCGGTGGATGAGATCGCCGGCGCAAGGCTGCCGCTGCCTTCGCTGCATCCCTCGGGCGGGTTCACGGTCGATCCGTCGCTGGTCTACGCCCTCACCCGCACAGAATCCGGCTTCGACCCCAACGCCGTTTCCCGCTGCGGCGCGCGCGGGCTGATGCAGCTCATGCCTGCCACCGCGGCCACGATTCGCCGCGCCCAGGGCGTGGATGGCTCGCTGTCCGACCCCTCGGCCAATCTCGCCATGGGGCAGGCCTATCTGCGTTATCTCGCGGCGCAGCCTGGGGTAAACAACAACCTCCTGGCCGTGCTTGCCAGCTATAATGCGGGGCCGAATGCCGCCGCCTCATGGCCTGCTCAGGGTCAGGACACCAGCGACCCGCTGCTGTTCATCGAGAGCATTCCGACTGACGAGACCCGGCGTTACGTCCGCCAGGTTCTCGCGGATAGCTGGCTCTATGCGGAGGAGATCGGGACCAAACCAGAGAGTCTGAACGATCTGGCGGAAGGCAACTTCCCGCAGCTCAACGTCAACGTCCACACCGCGGACGCGAATTGAGCCGGATCGACGAGACCGCGCCGTTCCTGCCTGTGCGCATCGCGGTGGCGACGATCTCCGACACCCGCACGCTGGAAAATGATACCTCCGGGGACACGCTGGCCACGCGGCTTACCACCGCTGGCCACGTGCTCGCCGGGCGGGCGATCATCCGGGACGACGTGGACTCCATCGCAGCACAGCTTGCCGCTTGGATCGACGATCCGGGCGTCGATGTGGTGATCACCACCGGCGGCACCGGGGTGACGGGGCGCGATGTAACGCCCGAGGCGTACCGGCGCGTGCTGGACAAGGAGATCGAGGGCTTCGGCGAGCTGTTCCGCTGGCTCTCCTATGCCAAGATCGGCACCTCCACCATGCAGTCCCGCGCGCTGGGCGGAGTTGCCGCCGGAACCTATCTGTTCGCCCTGCCCGGCTCCACCGGCGCGGTGAAGGATGGCTGGGATGACATCCTGCGTTTCCAGCTCGACTCCCGGCACCGCCCCTGCAACCTGGTTGAGCTGATGCCCCGGCTCAAGGAACATTTCCGGACCGTTAACGAATCGTAACTGCCAGAATTTGCTGGTTGGCCAAGCCCGCAACGAAAATGTTCTTATTTTGTTCTTGACTATCGCAATGCGGAATGATTTTATGCATTGCGGAACGGAGCAAGAACATCATGGCGGCATCCCGGTTGCAGGTCAACAGCGAGGTCAGGCGCGGCATGCTCAAAGGCCGCGGCACGACCGTGAACCCGCCGAACCGGTTCGAGCGCGCCAGGGTGGATGCTTTCGACGATGGCTGGGACCTGCCCGAGGATAGCGCGCCCAAACCGCAGACCATGCTGATCCGCGACGCCACGCGCAGCATCATCTCCCGCAACGACAGCCCGGATATTGCCTTCGAGCAAAGCGTGAACCCTTACCGGGGCTGCGAGCATGGCTGCATTTACTGTTTCGCCCGCCCCAGCCACGCTTATCTTGGCTTTTCCGCCGGGCTCGATTTCGAGACAAAGATCGTCTTCAAGCCCGAGGCGCCGCGCCTGCTGGAGAAGGAACTCTCCCGCGCCAGCTACAAGCCCAACGTTATCGTGCTGGGCTCGAATACCGACCCGTACCAGCCGGTGGAGCGCACCTTGGCGCTCACCCGCGCTGTCCTGGAGGTGCTGGAGCGGTTCAGAAACCCGGTCAGCATCATCACTAAATCCGCCGGGGTACTGCGCGATGCCGATATTTTGTCACGCATGGCGGCGAGGAATTTGGCCAAAGTGTATATTTCGGTTACCACGCTAGACCCGGCCCTGGCCCGAGCGATGGAGCCGCGCGCGGCCTCCCCGGCCCGGCGCCTGGCGGCAATCACCGAGCTTTCGGCTCTTGGCATTCCCGCTGGCGTCATGGCCTCGCCGATGATCCCTGGCGTGAACGATGCCGAGTTGGAGAGCATTCTGGAAGCCGCCGCCAAGGCCGGGGCACACAGCGCGCATACAACGCTCGTCCGCCTGCCGCATGAGTTGGCGCCACTCTTCACCGATTGGCTGGAGAAACATTTGCCCGGCCGCGCCAGCCATGTGCTGAGCCTGATCCGCCAGAGCCGGGCCGGACGGCTGAACGACCCGTCCTTTCATTCCCGCTTCACCGGCTCCGGCCCGTATGCGCAGATGCTGCACCAGCGTTTCGCCCGGGCAGCGAAGCAGTTCGGGCTGGAGGGCGGAGACACCGCATTGGACTGCTCCCAATTCAACGTGCAGCGCCCCACCCCGGCGGCGGGACAGCTGAATCTTTTCTGAATCAGGAGGAACTGACGATGCCGTTTGATGGACATATCGTAATCGGCTTGGCCTCGATGTTTGGCTGCGTCTGCATGCTGTTCTTTTGCGCGGCCCAACTATTGGGGATGCTTGAATTTCTGCGTCTGGCCCAAGATGCGGCGCAGCCCTGGGAGATGCATGCGCGCGTTCAACCTACGCGATTTTCCCTTGATGTGCTCTACACCAGTTCACCCGCCACAGTCTTCGCGCCGCAACATGCGGGGCTCGTGCCATCCGGCCCGTGACCCGGTCGATGGGAGCACGCAATGTCCCGCCCGGCTGTACTAGTGCCGGGTTAGGAGCTATCGACATTCACCTTAGCCAGATCATTGCTGCGGCGATGAGGGCGAATCCTTTGAAGTGGATGGTTCGTCTGTCGTAGCGCGTTGCGAAGCGGCGGAAGTGCTTAAGCTTATTGAAGCA
>Ga0335071_10006570_pt1 | contig 11997 bp, 7 predicted proteins | sample Lox_Sample_15_FD_206724 | JGI IMG/M metagenome (GOLD analysis project Ga0335071, IMG submission 206724) | Soil microbial communities from Loxahatchee National Wildlife Refuge, Florida, United States - Lox_Sample_1.5 | ecosystem: Environmental > Terrestrial > Soil > Wetlands | place: USA: Florida...
GGGCTCATGATTTAACTACAAAATCTACGAACTCTCGCGAATTTTGTATAACAGTGAATCAACCACAGATGAACGCCGATACTTGGATGAAAGGCCAAATGAAAAAGCCATTCTTTTTATCTCCTTTTATCTGTGGTTCGATTTCGTGTAAATTCGTGCGAATTCGCAGCAAACTCCCCTGCCAATGACGATCCATTACCTCATCGGCGTTGCCTGCGGGATCATCGGAGGCTTGCTGAACCAGGGCGGCCAGCTCCTGCAAAAAAAGGTCGTCAACGACATCCGTCACCAGGATCCGAAAAAAGGATTCATGCGCCGGCTGGTGCGCAGTCCGCTCTGGATGTTCGGGATGGTAGTCGGCCTGGGCGGCGGGACGGGCGGCTATATGCTGGCCCAGAGTTTGATCGGTCCGGCCCTCAGCCCGGGGTTGATGGCTTCCGGGTTGATCCTGCTCTCGATCGGCTCGGTCAAGCTCAACCACGAGGAGCTGAATGCATCCGAGATCACCGGAATCGTGATGATGATCGTCGGCATCTTTTGTTTCGGCTTGAGCGAATTGAGCATCGGCCCCGGGCAGGTCCGGGCCACGCTGGCCGACCATTCCGCCCAAATCCGGATCGTGTTCTTTACAGCCAGCCTGTTCCTCTTTTGCCTGATCAGCCGCAGCCTGGCATTGCGAAGCAAGAATCGCAAGGGATTGTTGATCGTCCTGGGGAACGGTTTCCTGGCCTGTCTCTCGGACTTCTGGATCAATCCCTTGCTGGCACTCCTCGCCCTTGTCCTGGCCGGACACGGCACAAGAATCCAGAATTATGCCTTCATCATGGCAGCAGTCATCCTGGCCTTCACCGCCAGCGTGATCACCTGGCAGAACCAGATCGCCTTCAAATATGCCCAGGCCAGCAACCTCATCCCGGCCGCCCAGGTCCCGATCCAGATCAGCCCGGTCCTGGTATACTTTTTTATCTTCGCCCTGACGCCTCCACGCACCATTTCGGTGTTCCTGATCCTGGCCGGAATGGTCCTGACGATCGTCGCAGGTTTTTTGCTCGGACGACGATCGGAGCCTTCACTCGTCCTCGAATAAAGGAGAGCCCATGCGCCGCCTTTTCGTTGTCGTGGTTACCCTGGCATTCCTGTTCAGTTTCGTGACTCCGGCCGCGGCCGGCAACTCGATCCAAATCTACTATGCCGGGCCGCAGGATAACAGCGTCTATGCCGCCTTGAAGCTCGCGCCTGCCGGCACCTTTGCCTTTGTCGAGGATCCGGCGCAGGCGGATGTGCTTGTGCTCAACGGCATCATCCCGGACCCGGCGACTCTGGCGGCCCAGGTCAAGCGCGGCGCAGGGCTGGTATTGATCCTTGGTCCCGACCTGTCTGCGGCCGACGTGTCGACCGTCAGCGGGATTCCGGTTACGCTGACGGCGGAAACGAATGCCGTCAGCCTGACGGAGGTCAAGGTCGACGACCAAATCGTGAAGCAGGTCATTTGGAACGGCGCGCCCCAGGTGCGTGAACGCGACGAGGTAATGACGCCGCTGTCCTCCGTCCGGCCGCTGGTCACCGCCTACGAAGACGGCTCGTGGATGCTCTGGGCAGGCAACCGTCCGAATATATTTATTTTCAACGCTTACCTGACCAACTACACCGATCCACAGACGAATAAAACCGCTGCTTACAACCCGCAGATCCAGGAATGGGCTTACTACAATTACCTGATCTACCATCTGGCTGAGCGTGCAGCCGGCCGGACCCCGCTCTCGTTTGCAGATTACCCCGCCTCGCCCGTCCCCCATGCCCCGGAACGGAACATCCTCCTCGGGGTGATGGCGGTCATGCTTGTGACCACCTTCGCGGCGTTCTTCTTGGTCCGCCGCTACAGCTTGAAACACCCGGAAGAGCTCGACAAGATCGTCTCGGATCGGGCCAGTTTCCAGGTCCACGAAGAATCGACCGAGTGGGAGGACGTCGGTTTCCACCGCCCGTTGAGCGGATTCCTGGTCGCCCTGAGCATCGGACTGATCCTGTTCATTCCGCTGATCGTTTACCAGAACCTGATCCTGCCGACGTACATCCTGCCGTCGGCGCAGGCGCTGGGCATTTGGGGACGGGTCACGCAGTTCTTCAACCTGGCCTGGACCTTCTTCGACATGGGCACCAGCATCGCCTTCATCAAGTACCTGTCCGAACACCGCGTCCGCGACCCGAAAAAAGGCATCCAGTACGGTCAGGTCTTCGTCTGGTGGCAGGCGCTTTCAGGAGCCGTCCAGGTGGCCCTCGTCATCGGCCTGGCCAGCACGCTGGCGCCCCGATCCGCCTACGCCCTCTACGCCTGGAGCGTGATCATCCACTCATTCATTCAAATCCCGGGCTTCTATCAGGTGATGAAGCATGCCCTGACCGGCTTCCAACGCCTGGATTACAGCCGCCTGCTCGAAGTGGGATTGAATGTGGTCCTGCCGATGCTGGTCCAGCCGATCTTTGTAACCATCATGTTCGCCTGGGGGAAGTCCCATCCGGTGTTTGGAGGGGCGATGGGCGGGCTGCTCGGCCTGGGGATTGCGGCCTATGCGGCCGAGCTGCTCACTTTCATCCTCGGCCTATGGCTCTACAAGCGGGTGGGATACAATGCCCGCATCCTGTTCCTGGCCCACTTCGATTGGGACGTGGTCAAGACCAGCTTCCAGTTCGGCGTCTTCGAGATGCTCGGCTCGGCCGCCTGGTCGTTCGGGCAGGCAGCCGAGATCGCCATCACCCAGGCCCGCCTGATCAATTACGCCGAGATCTGGGGCAACTGGGGCCTGGCCCAAAACTTCATCTTCGCCTTCAACGTCACCCAGACCCTGAACGACGGCGTCATGCCGGCAATCTCGGAAGCCATCTCGAACGGCAAGCGCCTCCTGGGCCAGTATTACAGCGTCATGGCCTACAAATATAACGGCCTGACGAGCGCCTTCATCGGGGCGGTCCTTTTGGCGGTGGCGCCGAAGTTCATCCTCGGCTCGACCGGGGTGGAGTTCCGGCGGGCAGCCATCTATGTGATCCCGCTGACGATCTGGGGCGCGGTCCAGTTCCCCTCCTGGGTGGGCGATAACGTCCAGCTCGGGGCGAACAAACCCTACCTGAAATCCCTGCTGGTCTTCTCGGAGCAGCTCATCCGGGTGGTGCTGGCCTGGATTCTGCTGGCGCGCTTCCAGGTCACCGGCTTGATCATCGCTTACTTCGTCGGGCTGTTCTCCAAGGGTATCGCCGCCTACATCATCAACCACAAGGTCTGCTTCCCGCAACGTTTTTACGTCTGGCAATCCCTGGTCGCTCCCCTGCTTGCCGGGGCGGCCCATTACGGGGTGCTCTGGGGGCTCAACAGCCTGATCTGGAAAGGCGACCAGATCACCAGCGTGTTGATTTTCTTCATCGGCATCCTGCCCAGTTTCCCGCTCTATATGTTCCTGTACGGCCTTTTCGGCGGCTGGGACAAAGCCACCCTGGCTGAGCTGAAGGAAGCCGTCGGCCTGACCGGGGCAGCCAAAGGCATCACCCGCTGGGGAGTCTACGAACCGACCGCCCTGGGCGCCCGCCTCAGCCCGTTGAACGACCGCTTCCCGATCACCAACAGGGAGGCAGCCATGCAGGAAGCCCGGGCGTTGACGGATGAGAAGGTCAAGTTATAGTCTACTGGGCCGAGGCAATTTGGAGGAGAGGTTATATGAATCGGTTGTCGGGAAAAGGGCTGCGCATCCTGGTGGTTGTTTTTTGCATGTCGATCTCAGCGGCATGTCTGGCTGGGCCGACACGCTCCAGTTCCACGCCAAGCATGCCGGGAGTGAATATTAAGACGCCGGTTCCGAGTCTCACATCCACCCTGCCGGCTACTCAAATGCCGACTTCGCTGCCCCTTGCATGGGCGCGCCTGAATTCCGGGGAATCCCTGCCGCGCGACGTGATTACCGCCATCGTCTACGATCCGACCGATCCGCGGATCATTTACGTTGGGGCCGAAAATTCCGGGGTATATCGATCCCATGATGATGGAGAGACCTGGGAGACTGCCTCCACCGGCCTCGAAAGCCTGGCAGTCGACTCGCTGGTCATCGATCCCAAAAACCCACAAACCCTGTATGCCGGTGTGTTGAATGCAGGCGTCTATAAGAGCACGGATGGCGCCATGACCTGGCAGGCGAGCAGCGACGGAATCCCAGGTCTCGGGATAGACGCCACTGAATACCGTCCAGTCGCTGTCGTGACCCTTTCCCAACAGGATCCATCGACGCTGTATTATTACGAAGGATATGGGGCTGCGTACCGGTCCACAGATGGCGGGCGTTCCTGGAATGCATTGATGCAGGCATGTCCCGCAATGATCGACTCCCTGGAGGTGTCTCCGGGAAATTCCAGCGTCCTGTTTTCCGGGTCCAACTCCGCCGAGGGATGTGCGACCGGGATCTATAAGTCCAGCGATGCCGGAAAGACCTGGGCGTTGGTCTTGCCGGTTGCGCAATGGGCGGCGTTTGGGAGAAACATTTACATCAGCCAGGATGGACGATATATTTATGCACGTGTCAACAGCAATGATCTTTATAGGTCGAGCGACGGAGGCGCCACCTGGAAGCGATTGTCGATGGGTGTATCCAATGCAAATGTTTACGCAGCTTGCGCCGTCTCGCTTCAGGATGGCAGGACCCTTCTTTGCGTAGGGCAGTATGGCGGTTTGTTCCGAAGCCAGGATGCCGGAAACTCCTGGCATTCCATCATCCGGGAAAGCGATTGGATCAGCGCAATCGCCTATCGACCGGGTGTTGCAGGCACCTTGCTGGTCGGCCGCATGAAAGCCTATGGAAATCCGGAAGACGGCAGCAATGGCTTATATAGAACCTCGGACGGCGGATTGACCTGGAAAACCGAGAATCTGGGCCTGGGAGCAACCCGAACCGAATTATTCAAAAACCCACCGGATGGAGTCAATCTGTTCCTGGAGGAATCCCGGCGGGATTGGTGGGGAAGCTGGAACGAGCTGACCCAGTTGTTCTTTTCGCCGGACAACGGCCGGACCCTGAAAAGGATCGATCGGGCCGGGGCCGGAGCGGCGATCGCAGCGGACGGACAGACGGTTTTTCGATTCACGCTTGGCGGAAACTCGCTGAAACGCATCCTTGACAGAGGCGGCAGTTCGGATACGGTCAAATTGCCTACTGCTGCCGGGGCTAGCAGTGGCGTCAATGTTTTCGCCCATCCAACCTTGCCCGGAACGATCTATGCGGCTTTTATGAATTGGGACAACCATGAAGTATCCTTATTCGTATCGCGGAACGGCGGGCTGGCCTGGAACCAGTCGCTTCCCCCACACTTCATGAGCTTCGATGGTACAACTTCGCTGATCTTCGGCCCGGACCAAAACCTCTATTTTCTCATCCACAATGGTCAGCTCTTTCGCTCGGAGGATGATGGAGTCTCCTGGCTGGAATGCAACCTGCCGGTTTCCACCGCGGACAGTCTGGCCGTCAACCCGCGCAATCCCCACCACATTTACCTGGGGTCGCGCGGCCAGGGAGTGTTCGTCAGCCAGGACGGCGGTCGATCCTGGGCCTCGCCGAATGCCGGCCTTGGCAATTTATACATCGACTCGCTTGCCTCCGACTCGGCCCAGCCGGATACCGTTTTCGCAGGCACGGATGGCGGAGCCTACATCTCCCTGGACGATGCCGTCACCTGGCAGGCCATCAACGATGGCTTGCCAAGCCTTTCAGTAGTCTATTCGATCGTCACGGATGTACAGGGAAATGCCTTTGCATCGACAGCTTCCGGAATCTATCAACTTACCCAAAAATGAACCTTCCCATGATCCTTCCCCTGCCCGACGGCCGCCGGCTGGCCTACGCGGAATATGGAGATCCGGCCGGCAAACCCGTCTTCTTCTTCCACGGTATGCCAGGCTCGCGTCTCTTCCGTCCGTCGGACGAGATCACCCGCCGGGTGGGCGTCCGCCTGATCGGCGTCGACCGGCCCGGGTACGGCGAATCCACCTTCCAGCCGAACAGGCGGATTCTGGACTGGCCGCAGGATATCGCCCGCCTGGCGGACGCGCTGAAGATCGACCGGTTCGGCGTTGCCGGACATTCCGGCGGCGGACCGTACACCCTGGCCTGTGCATATTCCCTGCCCGACCGGGTGAAAGTCGCGGCTCCCATCTGCGGCGCAGGACCGCTGGATGCGCCCGGGGGAACGCGTGGCATGGACCTGCAGAACAGGCTGGGCTTCCGCTACGGCCGGTACATCCCCTGGCCGCTCTGGCAGGCGATCGTCTGGATCGCCTATCGCCACAAGCTGGCTCCCGCAGCCGCGCCCGTCAAGCGCCGCCGTAGCCGCCGTCCGCCCGCCGACCAGGATCTGATGGACCTGCTCGACGTTCGCGAAGCCTGCGTCATCAGCGAGAACGAGGCCTTCCGTCCCGGCCTGCGCGGCTTCGCCTGGGACGCCCGCCTGCTGACGCGGCCCTGGGGTTTCCCGCTGGAAAAGATCGCGACGCCTGTCCTGCTCTGGCACGGCACCGATGACAACACGACGCCCTTCCCGATGGCCGTCTACGTTGCCAGCCGGCTTCCTAACTGCAAAGTCACGTTCTGCAAAGGTGAGGCCCACTTGTTGATATTCCCACACTGGGAAGAAATTCTCAGAAAAATTATCTTGGAGTAACTATGCGCAATATACACGTCGTATCACACACCCACTGGGACCGGGAATGGTACCGCAGTTTCCAGGACTTCCGCCTCAAGCTGGTCCACCTGGTCGACGGCCTGCTCGATCTCCTCGAGAAGGATCCCAAATTCAAGTATTTCATGCTGGACGGCCAGACCACCGTCCTGGAAGATTACCTGGTCATGCGCCCGGAAAACGAAGCCCTCCTGCGCAAACACATCCAGAAAGGCCGCATCCTGATCGGCCCGTGGCACATCCTCCCGGACATGTTCCTGGTTGGACCGGAGGCCCACATCCGGAACCTGCTGCAGGGCGAGCGGACCGCCCGCCGGTTCGGCCCGAAGATGATGATCGGCTACATTCCCGACCCGTTCGGCCACCCCGGGCAGATCCCGCAGATACTGCGCGGTTTCGGGATCGAGACGGCTTGTCTGTGGCGCGGCCTGGACGACCAGCCGGCCGAGTTCTGGTGGCAGTCGCCGGACGGATCGCGGGTGCTGATGGCCTACCTGCGCGACAGCTATTCCAACGGCGCATCCCTGCCTGCCGACAACCTGGCCGCTTTTACAAGCGGACTGGCCCTGGCCGCCGACGCCCTGGAAGGTCATTCGGCCGTCCCGGATCGCCTGGTCATGTACGGCACCGACCATATGGAGCCGTCTCGCAACACTTCCAAAGCCATCGCCTATGCAGACAAAAACCTGCCCGGTTCGCGGGTCCTTCATTCGACCATCCCGCAGTACGTCGCATCGGTCCAGTCTGCCATCAAGAAACGAAAACTCGACCTTCCAATCGTCGAAGGCGAGTTGCGCGCCCCCCGGCGTATGCCCCTGCTCCCGGGCGTCCTCTCGACTCGCATGTGGATCAAGCAGCGCAACCACGCTGGCGAGACCCTGCTCCTGAAATGGGTCGAGCCGTTCACCGCCTTGCACGAACTCGTCGTCGGGGACCAGCCCGCCTCGCCCGTCCTGATTCGTAAAAGCGCGCTCGTCCGCCAGGCCTGGCATTTGCTCATGGAAAATCACCCACATGATTCCATCTGTGGCTGTTCGATCGACCAGGTCCACCGCGAGATGAACGTCCGCTTCGACCAGGTCGAACAGATCGGCGAGGAACTGACCCGCCAGAGCCTGGAGGGGCTTGCGAACAGCATCCAGACCCGTTCTGCCATGGGAGACGCCGCCGTCCTCGTATTCAACCCGACCTCGCAGCCGCGCAGCGACATGGCCGAGGCGACGCTCGAATTGCCGCCGGGGACCAACGAATTCGATTTGCTCGACGAGGCCGGAAAGCCCATCCCCTACCAGACCCACGGGCTGGGCAGCCGCGAAATCGTCAACATGAACCTGGACCTCAAGGGCTTCCAGGCCGCATTCGGCTCGATCAGCGACGGCCGGGCAGCCGGGATGGTTGTCAAGGGCATCCAGCAGCGCCGGGAAGGCGGGGATGTTTTCATCGATGCGATCATGGCTGACAGCGGCGATCCGGACCTGGTCGCCTGGGCCGCAGCCCGCAGACAGGTTGACGAATACGTGGTCGATCCATCTATCACCACCTACCACGTCAAGGCCCGCTCCACAGACGTCACCCGGCTCCTGCTGGCAGCGCCCGACGTGCCCGGCCTGGGTTACCGGACCTTCTGGGTGCGGCCGCGCCGCGGAAGCGAGTCTGCGCCGATGCGGCTCAGCCCGCTGGTCAAGGCGCTTCTGCCGCTGGCCCGCCTGCCCATCCTGCAAAAACTGGCCACCCGCAAACGCTACGCCCGGGCGCCTTACCGGATCGAGAACGATCATTTCCGGGTGGAAGCAAAACGCGACGGCACGCTGACTTTGTTCGACAAACACAGCCAACGCACTTATCCCGGCCTGAACTGCTTCCGGGACGGCGGCGATTGCGGGGACGAATACAACTTCTGCCCACCGGCCGCCGATCGCCAGACGACCGACCGCCTGCGGCGCGCCAGCATCCGTCGCGGACCGGTCCAGCAGAGCCTGGAACTCGAGCTGGAACTGACGACCCCGGCAGGCCTTTCCCCGGACCGGAAGGCCCGCTCGAAGGAAAAGGTCAAGCTGCCGATCACGACGACCGTCACTTTGACCGAAGGCGTGTCGAGGCTGGATATCCACACGACGGTCGCCAACCTTGCCGGCGATCACCGCTTGCGGGTCCATTTCCCGGCGCCGTTCGCGGCTGCGGCCGGACAATACGATGGTCATTTCGACGTCGTCGAGCGCAAGGTCGGACTGCCGGCCAGCGACGCCACCTGGGTGGAGCTGCCCCGCCCCGAGGTCCCACAGCGCGCCTTCAGCGACGTTTCGGACGGGCAGACCGGGCTGATGGTGGCCAACCGCGGCCTGCCTGAAGTCGAAGTCCTCAAGAACGCTGCCGGGAATGCCGAGATCGCCGTAACGCTCCTCCGGTGCGTTGGCTGGCTCTCGCGGGAAGACTTCCCCGCCCGGAATGGCCACGCCGGACCGGCGATGGAGACGCCCGAGGCGCAGATGCCCGGAAGCTGGTCGTTCGATTATTCGGTCATCCCGCACGAAGGGAACTGGGAAAGCGCCTGCCAGCAGGCCTATGCATTCGAAACGCCTCTGCGGGCATTCGGCACCGACCTGCACGACGGGAAGCTCCCTGCAGTTTGTTCCTTCCTGAATGTCGAACCGGGCAGCTTCGTGATCAGCGCGCTGAAGGAAAGCGAGGATGGACATGGCTGGGTGGCCCGAGGGTACAATCCCACCGGCCGCGAGATCGAAGTGACCCTGCGTCCCTGGAAGGCATTCAAAAAAGTCGAGCTGGTCGACCTGGCCGAGAAACGCATCGCCAGCCTCAAGCCCGCCCGGGACGGCCAGGTCGGATTCCGCGTGGACGGCCACGCCATCGCAAGCGTTCGCTTCCAGTCCTGAGCGGGACGCTACCGAAAGAACGATCGAATATGAAAAGATTGTGGGCTCCCTGGCGCATGAAGTTCGTCGAGAAGCACATTGCCGGCTGTGTTTTCTGCTCGGTCCAGGAGGCAGATCGGGACGAGGAAAACCTGATCGTCTTGCGCGGCCCGAACGCCTTCGTCATCCTCAACCGCTTTCCATACACCAGCGGGCATCTGCTCGTAGTCGCCAACCGGCACCGCCCGTCACTCGAAGACCTGGACGCCGGGACCCGCTCCGAGATGATGGAGCTGGCCACGCAGGCGATGCGCGTGCTGCGTAAGGTCTACCAACCCCAGGCATTCAACCTCGGAGCCAACATCGGCGAGGCCGCCGGCGCAGGGATTGCCGCCCACGTTCACCTGCACGTCGTGCCGCGCTGGGGCGGCGATACAAATTTCATGTCCGTCCTGGCGGAGACGCGCGTCCTGCCCGAAGAGTTGAACGAAACCTGCCGACGCATCCGGTCAGCCTGGCCCGGGCTTGGACCCGGTTAAGATCATCAGTTACTTCAAAGAAACCAAACACCGCTCCTTCCCCGGATAACTTGGGTGGAGGAGCGGTGTTTTATTTCCAGCACTCATTCGCCAAAGGAGCCATTGTGGAGTCTACCATCTACGACTATGTAATCATTGGATCCGGTTTCGGGGGGTCCGTCTCGGCCATGCGCCTGACCGAGAAGGGCTATTCGGTCCTGGTGCTCGAAAAAGGCAAGCGGTATCGCGACCAGGACTTCGCCAAAACCAACCTGACTTTCTGGAAATACCTGTGGATCCCGGCCGTGCGGGCCTTTGGCATCCTGCAGATCAGCTTGCTGAAAGGTGTGATGGTCCTGCACGGCACGGGCGTGGGAGGCGGCAGCCTGGGGTATGCCAATGTGCTCGAGATCCCCGGCGAAGATACTTTCGCCTCCCCGGCCTGGAACGAACCCCTGCCCTGGGGAAAGCTCCTCAAGCCTTTCTACGCCACCGCCCGGCGAATGCTGGGAGCGACGGCCAATCCGAAATTATGGACGGCGGATGCGACCCTGCAGCAGGTCGCCGTGGAACGCGGCGAACAGTCAACCTTCCGACCCACCGAGGTGGGCGTCTTCTTCGGTCCGGAGGACCAGGTTGTCCCGGATCCATACTTTGGCGGAAAAGGTCCGACGCGTTCCGGTTGTACCCACTGCGGCGGATGCATGGTCGGCTGCCGGCACAACGCCAAGAATACCCTGCCCAAGAATTACCTCTACCTTGCCGAACAGCAAGGCGCCATCGTCTGGCCGGAAACCCAGGTGCGCCTCATTCGCCCGTTGGCGGACGGTCAGGCCGACGGGGCGCGCTACGAACTGGCCTGCCAACCATCGACTTCTTTCCTCGTGCGTCCCTCCCAGCGGGTGCGTGCCCGTAACGTGATCGTTTCGGCCGGCGTGATGGGGACGCTAAGGCTGCTGCTCAACTGCCGGGACCACTTCCGCACCCTGCCGAGGCTTTCCGGCCACCTGGGCGAACGCGTACGGACGAATTCCGAAGCCCTCCTTGGCAGCATCCATCGCAGCAACGAGGCTGACTTCTCCAAAGGCCTGGCGATCACCTCGATCTTCAACGCCGACGCGGTCACCCGGATCGAACCGGTCCGCTACCCGGCCGGCTCCGACCTGATGCGCATCATGGCCGCCCCGCTCATCTCCAACGGCGACGGGATCCCGATGCGGATGCTGAAGTCCATGGGTTGGATCTTGAGCCACCCGCTCGATTTCCTGCAAGCCCAGGTGCTGCCCGGTTGGGCGCGCAAGGCAACCATCCTGCTGGTCATGCAGAACGTGGACAATCGCATGCACGTCCGGCTGGGCCGCTCATTGCTCACTTTTTTCCGCAAAGGACTGGTCGCCGAGAAGGATGGAGGTCACGAGATCCACGCCCGGGTGGACGCCGGCCACGATGTGGTCCGGGACTTCGCCGCCCGCACGAACGGCATCCCGATGGGCTCGCTGGGTGAAAACCTGCTCAACTTTCCGACCACCGCCCATATCCTGGGGGGTTGTCCGGTCGGCAGAACGGAAGCAGAGGGCGTGGTAGACGAAAGCTTCCAGGTCCACAACTACCCGGGCTTGTACGTGATCGACGGCTCGATCATGCCGGCCAATCCGGGGGTCAATCCCAGTCTGACCATTACCGCCCTGGCGGAATATGGGATGACCAAGGTCCCAATTAAAAACACAGCCGCCTGATACCCCTCTCCCGGAAATTCGTATGTTCTTATAATTACGGCAATTCGACTACGGAGGAGGAGACTTATGAAACTCATTCGGGATGCCTGGGAATTGATCAAGGAAAACCGCACTGCTTATCTCGTCATCAATGCGGTCTATTATGGACTGGTCGTCCTGGGGATG
>Ga0335071_10006571_pt1 | contig 11997 bp, 9 predicted proteins | sample Lox_Sample_15_FD_206724 | JGI IMG/M metagenome (GOLD analysis project Ga0335071, IMG submission 206724) | Soil microbial communities from Loxahatchee National Wildlife Refuge, Florida, United States - Lox_Sample_1.5 | ecosystem: Environmental > Terrestrial > Soil > Wetlands | place: USA: Florida...
CAAGGCGAAGGGCCTGCCAACGACGCCGGCGCCGTTGCGGCGGCTCAAGGCGATGGGCTTTTCCGACAAGCGGCTCGGCAAGTTGACCGGCAACGATGTCGAAGCGGTCAGTGACAAAAGACGCAAGCTCGGCGTGAGGCCGGTGTTCAAGCGCATCGACACCTGCGCCGCCGAATTTGCCTCGCCGACCGCTTATATGTACTCGACCTACGAGACGCCGTTTAACGGCAAGGTCGCCGACGAAGCGGCGCCGTCGGCCAAGAAGAAAGTCGTCATCCTCGGCGGCGGACCAAACCGCATCGGGCAAGGCATCGAGTTCGACTACTGTTGCTGCCACGCCGCCTTTGCGCTCAAGGAGGCGGGCTTCGAGACCATCATGGTCAATTGCAATCCGGAGACGGTGTCGACCGACTACGATACCTCGGACCGGCTCTATTTCGAGCCGCTGACGCCGGAAGACGTGCTGGAGATCATCGACACCGAGCGGTCAACCGGCACGCTGCACGGCGTCATCGTGCAGTTCGGCGGCCAGACGCCGCTCAAGCTCGCCGAGCCGCTGGAGAAGGCGAAGGTGCCGATCCTCGGCACCTCGCCCGACGCCATCGACCTCGCCGAGGACCGCGATCGCTTCAAGAAGCTGCTCGATAAGCTCAAGCTGCGTCAACCGCAGAACGGCATCGCCACCTCGCTCGGCGCCGCTCGCGCCATCGCCGACGAGATCGGCTACCCGGTTGTGATGCGGCCGTCGAACGTGCTCGGCGGCCGCGCCATGGAGATCGTGCGCGACGCCGCCCAGTTCGACCGTTATATGGCGCGGCTCACCAGCGATCTCGACCGGCCGAGCGAACTCGTCATCTCCAAGCGCAGCCCGCTGCTGATCGACCGCTATTTGTCGGACGCGACCGAGGTCGATGTCGATTGCCTCGCCGACGGCAAGGACAGCTTCATCGCCGGCATCATGGAGCACATCGAAGAGGCCGGCATCCACTCCGGCGACTCTGCCTGCGCGCTGCCGCCGCATTCGCTCAGCGACAAGACGATCGCCGAGCTCGAGCGGCAGACACGCGAGCTTGCGCTCGCGCTCAATGTCGGCGGGCTGATGAACGTGCAGTACGCGATTAAGGAGGGCGACATCTACGTGCTGGAGGTCAATCCGCGCGCCTCGCGCACTGTGCCCTTCGTCGCCAAGGTGATCGGGCTGCCGGTCGCCAAGATCGCCGCCCGCGTGATGGCCGGCGAACCGCTCAAGAGCTTCAATCTCAAACCGGCGCAACCCAGGCATCGCGCGGTCAAGGAAGCCGTGTTCCCCTTCGCACGCTTCCCCGGCGTCGACACCGTGCTCGGCCCGGAAATGAAGTCGACCGGCGAAGTGATGGGGCTCGATGCGACCTTCGAGATCGCCTTCGCCAAGAGCCAGATCGGCGGCGGCACCAACCTGCCGCGCAAGGGAACCGTGTTCGTCTCGGTCAAGGACGAGGACAAGCCGCGGATTCTGCCGGCGGTGAAGCTGCTCGCCGCGCTCGGCTTCAAGTGCATCGCAACATCGGGCACCCAGCGGTATTTGGCGGAACAGGGGGTCGAGGCCGCCAAGATCAACAAGGTGCTGGAAGGCCGGCCCCACATCGTCGACGCCATCAAAAACGGCGGTGTTCAGCTAGTTTTCAACACCACCGAGGGGGCAACCGCGCTGGCCGACAGCCGGTCGCTCCGCCACGCGGCCCTCTTGCATAAAGTGCCGTACTACACCACTCTTTCAGGTGCAGTCGCCGCGGCGCAGGGCATCAAAGCCTATCTCGGGGGCGACCTCGAGGTACGCGCGCTGCAAAGTTACTACGGTAGCCGGGCCTAACGGTCCGAAACCAAAGGCGGCGGTGCGAGTTAGGCCGGGAAGTCCACGGTCGCGGCGCAGGTGAATCCGGCCCGCGATCAGGGTTTTTTTGCCGGGCCCCGGCGACAAGACTCCGGTTACGCGGAAAGTCCGTGGCCGGAGTCGAATTACGAGTCGAAGGAACGACTTTTTCAGGATGGGAAGGGGCTTGGCGGCGTTTGTCGTGTTCAGGTTCGGCGCCCGCCAGGAGGAGAAGAAACGATGGACAAACTCCCGATGACAGCAGCCGGCTACGCCGCGCTGGAGAGCGAGCTCAAGCACCGCCAATCGGTCGAGCGGCCGCGCATCATTCAGCAGATTACCGACGCGCGCACGCACGGCGACCTGTCGGAGAACGCCGAGTACCACGCCGCCAAGGAGCAGCAATCGCTCAACGAGGGCGCGATCGCCGAGCTCGAGGACAAGCTGGCGCGCGCCGACGTCATCGACGTGTCGAAGCTGTCGGGCGACACCATCACCTTCGGCGCCACCGTCACGCTGGTCGACGAGGACACCGACGAGAAGAAGGTGTGGCAGATCGTCGGCGAGCCGGAGGCCAACGCCAAGGCGGGACGGATTTCCGTTACGTCGCCGCTGGCGCGCGCGCTGATCGGCAAGGCCAAGGGCACGACCGTCGAGGTCAATGCGCCCGGCGGCGCCAAGGCCTACGAGATCAAAAAGATCGAGTGGCGCTAGGCCAAAACGCGATTAACGATTTCTTGTCCAGACCGAAAGACTGCGTCGGTTCCACTTAACGGACGGCCTACCTCTTTGGTGTAGAGGCTTGGCCTTCGTTTGTGCATTGCCGGTTTGGACGGGTCGCGTGGATTCCGCCGCCTTAATCGAAGAATTGAACGATGCAGTGACGCGCGGCTCGATCGGCCGGCGCGCCGAGATCCTGCATCGTGTCACCGACCTGTTCGTGGTCGCATCGGCCAACTATTCCGACGACCAAATCGAGCTGTTCGACGATCTGCTGGTCCGCATCGCCACCAATATCGAGCTGACGGCGCGGGCAAAGCTGGCGCAGCGCCTGGCGGGCGAGCCGCACGCGCCGATCAGGATCAGCCGGCTGCTTGCATCGGACGATGCCATCGACGTCGCCGGCCCGGTGCTCGAACAATCGCAACGGCTGGATGGCGTAACGCTGCTGTCGGTTGCGAAAAATCAGGGCCAGCAGCACCTGCTCGCCATTTCGCGGCGCAGTTCGCTCGACGAAACGCTGACCGATGTGCTGGTCGAGCGCGGCGATAAATCGGTGATGCTGAGCGCGGCCGGCAATCCCGGCGCGCGGTTTTCTGACAAGGGCTACACGACGCTGACGACGCGCTCGGAGGGCGATGACGAACTCGCGGCGTGCGTCGGGCTGCGGCACGATATTCCGCGCCATCATCTGTTGCGGCTGCTGACCAAGGCGTCGCAGGCGGTCCGCCGCAAGCTCGAGGCCGCAAGCCCGTCGCTGGCGGTCGCGATCCAGGATGCCGTGTCCGAGGCCGCGACGACGATGCTCAAGGAAGCGAGCGCCGGATCGCGCGATTATGCACCGGCGCAGGCCCGGATCGAAGCGCTGCGCGCCGCCGGCGAGCTTGGCGAAACCGAGGTCGCCGCCTTCGCCAAGGCCAACCAGTTCGAGGACGCGGTCGCCGCGCTGGCGGCGCTTTGCGATCTTCCCATCGAGGTGGTCGATCAGGCGATGACCAAGGATCAGCCCGACGCCGTGCTGATCATGGTCAAGGCGCTCGGCATGTCGCGAGAGACGGCGCGGGCGGTGCTGCGGCTGCGCGCCGGCGAGCGCGGCATTTCGCCGGGCGAACTCGAGCAGTGCCTCGAGAGCTTCGCGCGGCTGTCGTCGACGATCGCGCGGCAGATCATCAAATTCCGCGACAATCCCACGCTCGCGCTCGGTACGCGTTTCAGCCGCATCCCCGCCTGACGCTCAAAGGGTCAGGTCGATCGTCAGCGCGACGAAGGCGGTGACGCACAGCGCTGCGCGCGCAAGATGCGAGCACTCCCAGCGGTCGCGCAGACTGGTCCAGTCCGGCATGACGCGGCCGCGCATCGCCTCGACCGCGAAGAAGCGCGCGCCGGTCGCCCCGATCTTCTCGCTCGCCAGCCAGTATTTGTTGACCAGCTGCGTCACCAACCAGAACACCACATGCATGGCGATCAGCGCGATGAGCGCTAGCGCCGGCGTCGCGACCAACAACGCGAGCACGACGGCGATGCTCACCGGCTCGCAGATACCGGCGATCCTGAAGCCCGGATAATAGATCGTCTGCACGGCGAAATGGGCGTCGCGATTGAGGCGCAGCTTGCCCGGATATTCGAGCACATGGGCGAGCGACATCGCCATCACGATGGACACGATCAGCACAGCGACGATTTCGAAAAGCCGGAACATGGGCGCGCCCCGTTCGAAGCTTGGCCTTCAACGCCTCGGGCGCGGCAAAGTTAGGTGGTTCAGCCGATGATGATCGGCATATCCAGCAACAAAAATGACAGCGATTTGCCGTGCCCGTCGAGGCCGAGGCTCGCATTGACGCCGCCTTCGAGCACGTTATCGAGCACGAAATTGAACGCCGCGAGCTTGGGCAGGTCGTAGCGCACGACCCGCGTCGGCTTCCGCGCCGCAAAGACCTGCGCCACGCGCTCGGCCGTTACCTGGGCGGCGAGCGCGGCGTAATGCTGCGGATCGCGGCACACCAGCGCGATGTTGAGGCGGTTGCCCTTGTCGCCGGACCGCGCATTGGCAACCTCGTGCAGGCGGACCTCGCGGCTCATGCCGCACCCCCAATCATGGTGACGCGCGGCGTGGCGTAACGCCGGTCGATCAGGCACGAGGCGCTGGCCAGCCGCGGCGTCAGGTGACGGCGCACGCCCGCCCCGCCCGCCGGTCCGGCGCAATAGAGCGCCTCGACTTCGTCGAGCAGCAACGTGACCTGCGCAGAATCGGCCGATTGGGCGGCAAAGCGCAGGCGGATATCGCTCTGTGCCGCGCGCAGATCCGGCGGCCGCTCGCTCGAACCGAGGATACTGGTCGCGCCGATGGCATCGACATGAACTCTCAGCGCGGGCGCGCGCTGACGCAGGCGCTCGACGATGATCCCGGCGGCCAGTTGCGCGCGCGCCGCGGCATTCGGCCCGGCATAGGAAATCTCGGCCTCGCCCAGCACGCCGCCCTCGACGCAAACGGTCGCCTTCAACGTGTCGGGCGCCGGCTTGCCGCGCGCGCCGGTGACGCGGACGCGGTCCTTACCAAGTTCTGCGACTTCGACCGCGCTGAGATCGAGCACCACGTCGGGCGCGAGGTAGGCAGACGGATCGTGGATCTCGTAGAGGAGCTGCTCGGTGACGGTCAGCCGGTCGACGACGCCGCCGCTGCCGGCGGGCTTGGTGATTGTCATGCTGCCGTCGTCGTCGACCTCGGCAATCGGATAGCCGACCTCGGCGAGACCGGGCACATCCTTGTAGCCGGGATCGGCGAAATAGCCGCCGGTGACCTGCGCGCCGCATTCGAGCAAATGGCCGGCGAGCGTGCCGGCGGCAAGACGATCCCAATCGTCGGCGCGCCAGTGGAACGCATGCAGCAAAGGGCCCAGGGCCAGTGCGGAATCGGCGACGCGCCCGGTGACGACGATGTCGGCGCCCTGATCGAGCGCCTGTGCGATCGGACCGGCGCCGAGATAGACATTGGCCGAGATGACATCGCGCGCTTCCGCAAGGGTCGTGCCGTCAACCTCGCGCGCGGCGAATTCGGCGGCTGACAGCCGCCCGCTCAGATCGTCGCCTTCGATGACGGCGATGCGCGGCGCGCGCAGCCCCAGCGACTTTGCGAACGCGCCGATGCGACGCGCGGCGGCCAGCGGATTGGCGGCGCCGAAGTTGCCGATCACCTTGATGTTGTCGGCGAGGCAGCGCGCGAGCACCGGCGTCAGCATGCGCTCGAGTGCCGGGCTGTAGCCGCGCGCTGGGTCCTTGCGGCGCTCCAGCTGACACAGCGCCAGCGTGCGCTCGGCAAGCGTCTCGTAGATCAGGAAGCGCAGGCCGTCGGCGGCGGCAAGCGCATCGGCCACGGGTCCGCCCGCATCACTGCGGTCGCCTGCGAAGCCCGCGCCCGCACCGATGAACACGCGTGCGGCCATACGCGAATCACTCCATCGGCACCATGGCCGCGTCCTTGGAATTGCGCAGCGTCAGCGACGTCTTCACGTTGCGCACATGGGGCGCTGCGGTGAGACGTTCGACGAAGGCCTGGAAGGTTTTGAGGTCCGGCGCCACGCATTTGAGAACGAAGTCGATCTCGCCCGAGAGCATCCAGCACTCGCGCACCAGCGGCTCGGCGCGCACGAATTTCTCGAATGCGACCAGATCCGGGTCGGCCTGGCTCGCGAGATGCACCATGGCGAACACGGTCACCTCGTAGCCGAGCTTCTTCTCGTCGAGCAGCGCCCGGTAGCCCTTGATGTAGCCCGCCTCCTCGAGCGCGCGGACGCGGCGCAGGCAGGGCGGCGCCGAGATGCCGACGCGGCTCGCCAATTCGACGTTGGTGATGCGGCCATCGTCCTGAAGCTCCTTCAGGATCTTGCGGTCGATGGCGTCGAGACGGGCCGGCACAGGGGGGCTCCTCACCAGGCGGTCTGGGCCGGGCAGAGAATCCATACCGCGAAACAATCTTTCGCGAAACATTATTGCGCGCTCCGGGGATTGTGATACCGCCCCGGCCTGAAGGCTGTGGCTTTGGGGGTTGCGTATCTTGCATAGCTCCGGCCAAGGCCATAGATCGTGACGTGGAAAAAAGAGCCGGCGTGGTCCGGCCGCGGCGGCGAGTGCCGCCCCTGAAGACGCCCGCCGGGGGGCGCAGACACGTTATGTCCAAGACGACGCACGCAAAGGTCGTGATCATCGGCTCGGGTCCGGCGGGCTACACCGCCGCGATCTATGCCGCGCGCGCGATGCTCGAGCCGATCATGATCCAGGGCATCCAGCCCGGCGGCCAGCTCACCATCACCACCGACGTGGAGAACTATCCGGGCTTTGCCGACGTCATCCAGGGCCCCTGGCTGATGGAGCAGATGCAGGCGCAGGCCGCGCATGTCGGCACCAAGATCGTCACCGATACCGTCACCAAGGTTGAACTGGCGCAGCGGCCGTTCCGGCTGACCTGCGATTCCGGCGACACCTATCTCGCGGACAGCGTGATCATCGCCACCGGCGCGCAGGCTCGCTGGCTCGATCTGCCGTCCGAACAGAAGTTCAAAGGCTATGGCGTCTCGGCCTGCGCGACCTGCGACGGCTTCTTTTATCGCAACAAGGAAGTCGTGGTGATCGGCGGTGGCAATACCGCGGTCGAGGAGGCGCTGTTCCTCACCAACTTCGCCTCCAAGGTCACGGTCGTGCACCGGCGCGACTCATTCCGCGCCGAGAAGATCTTGCAGGATCGGCTGTTCAAGCATCCCAAGATCGAGGTGATCTGGGACAGTGTGCTCGAGGACGTGTTCGGTAGCGAGCAGCCGCTCAAGGTCAACCGCATCAAGCTCAAGAACATCAAGACCGGCGCCGTGACCGAGCGCGCCGTCGACGGCGTCTTCATCGCCATCGGCCATCAGCCGGCGTCCGAGCTGTTCGCCGGCCAGGTGCAGATGAAGTCCTCGGGCTACATCATCACCGCCGGCAATTCGACGGCGACATCGGTGCCCGGCGTGTTCGCCGCCGGCGACGTCACCGACGACATCTATCGCCAGGCGGTCACGGCGGCCGGACAAGGCTGCATGGCGGCGCTCGAGGCGCAAAAATTCCTGCATGCCCACGAGCATCAGCGCGCGGCTGCGGAGTAGGTGATGGCCATGGCCAACGGCAACACCTCGATGGACTGGGACAAGCTGAAGGTGTTTCACGCCGCGGCAGAAGCGGGCTCGTTCACCCACGCGGGCGAGCGGCTCGGGCTGTCGCAGTCGGCGGTGTCGCGTCAGGTCTCGGCGCTCGAATCCGAACTGTCGGTGTCGCTCTTCCACCGCCATGCGCGCGGGCTGATCCTCACCGAACAGGGCGAGCTGCTCTATCGCACCGCGCACGAAGTCTTCATGAAGCTCGAGGCGGCGCGCACCAAGCTGACCGACAGCCGTGAGCGGCCAAACGGCGAGCTGAAAGTGTCGACCACGCCAGGCATCGGCATCCATTGGCTGTTGCCGCGGCTCGGCGAATTCATCGACCTCTATCCCGACATCCAGATCACGCTGATCACCACCGATGAGGAGCTCGATCTGGCGATGCGCGAGGCCGACGTCGCCATCCGGCTGCGCCAGCCGACGCAACCGGACCTCATCCAGCGCAAGCTGTTCTCGGTGCATTTCCACGCTTACGCGTCGCCGGAATATCTCAAACGCTTCGGCACGCCGCGCACGCACGAGGAACTCGACAAGCACCGCATCGTCATCTTGAGCGGCACGGTGCCGGCGCATTTCGCCAACCGGCGCTGGCTGCTGGAAGTCAGCCGCGAGGGCAAGGAGCCGCGCACGCCACAGTTAACGATCAACAACGTCCTCGGCCTGTTGCGCGCATGCCAGCGCGGCGTCGGCATCGCGATGCTGCCGGACTATCTGGTCGAGGAAAACGGCGGACTGGTGCAACTGTTCGGCGAGGCCGAGACGCTCGCGCTCGATGCCTATTTCGTCTACCCGGAAGAACTAAAATCGGTTGCACGCATCCAAGTGTTTCGCGACTTCCTGGTCGCCAACGCGCAACGCTGGCACTTTTAGAGAACGTCACAACTGTGATCCCGCAAGGCGGTGGAAGATTTTTCACGGCGGTAAATACTGCGGCGGATTGTTGCAGTGGGACGCGATTCGGCATGGCTGACATGCGGTGTGCGGCGTTGCCCGCGCAGCGGACGGCTCGCATAGTACGCGGACGCTGTTTCGCCGGGTGCGTATCCTCCCAGAGTAAACTCGCGAAGCAGCAATGTTCCCCTCTGGAATGTTGCCGGCCCCCCACGCCGGCAAACTGCAACCGGGTCCTTCACGGGGCCCGGTTTTTCTTCAACGGAAGTTGAAGAAGAAATCGTGGCGCCGTCGGCGCTGCTCGTGTTGCGGCGGCGATTGCGTTGCCTCGCGCGCGCCGCTCGCGGCGATGCGATAGACGGCGCCGTTCCAATCATCCGAGACCAGCAGCGAGCCGTCCTGCATCTCCTCGACGTCCACCGGGCGTCCGACATAGTTGTTGCCGGCAATGAAGCCGGTAAGGAACGGCTCCATCGAATCGACCGTGCCGTTCTTGTTGAGATGCACGGCGACGACGTCGCCGCCGATCTTCCTGGTGCGATTCCACGAGCCGTGCCGCGCGATGAAGATCGTATCGTGATAGTCGCGCGCGAACATGCGGCCGGTGTAGAAGCGCATGCCGAGCGGGGCGACGTGCGGGCCGAGCAGCACGACGGGCGGGGTGAACTCGTCGCAGGAATGGCCCCAGCCGTTGACGCTGTCGGGCAGCGTGCCCTGGTAGCAGAACGGCGCGCCGAAATTCTCGCCGGGCTTGGCGACGCGATTGAGCTCATCGCTGGGCGCGTCTTCCGACAGCCAGTCGCGGCCGTTGTCGGTGAAATAGAGCTGCTTGGTCTGCGGCGACCAGTCGAAGCCGAGCGAATTGCGCACGCCGAGCGCCACCGCCTCGACATTGTTGCCTTCGAGGTCGATGCGGCGGATCTGGGCCTCCGCGGCCTGCGGCAGGCAGTTGTTGCAGGGCATGCCGATTGAAATGTAGAGCTTGCCGTCGGGGCCGATCGCCAGGTAGCGCAGCGCGTTCACGTCGGCTTTCGGCAGATCCTCGTACACCGTCGCCGGCTTTGGCTCATTGTCGAGCGCATCTTCGACATTGTCGATCTTGGAAATGCGCGCGACCTCGGCGATGAACAGCGTGCCATCGCGGACGGCGAGCCCGTTCGGCCGGTCGAGGCCGGAGGCGATCACTTTGACCGCGCGCTGGCTGTCGATGGCGTAGACCTTGCCGCTCGCCGGGCTCGCCACGAACACGGTGCCGCGCGGGCCGACGCGCAGCGAGCGCGCATCCGGGATGCCGCTGGCGTAAACCTCGATGTGGAAGCCGGACGGCAGCCGGAGCTTGTCGAGCGGCAGCGCGCCCGCAGCCGCCGGTTGCGCGGGGGCGGCTATCAGCTTGAGCTTGGCGGCGGCCTCGTTACCGGCCGGCGAACCATCGGACACCTGCGCATAAAGCGCCGCGGGCACGAGGCCGGCGAGCGCCGCAGCGAGCAGGATCCGTGCGGGGGCCTCCATCGAGCCAAGTCTCCCCAAGTCCGGCGGTTGCCGCATTGCAGCTTTTCGGCGCTGCCATACTAAATGTCGCGGGAAACCTGTGCAGGAACCAGCTATGCGGGCAGCGATTGCTGTAGGCTGGTCACGAAAAGGCTCAGAAGTGCGCGTAAATAAGGGCTCTTCGCGGCTGTGCAAAATAGCAACAGTCACCTCGTCTTGATGCCTGCCATGTTGGGAAAAACGTAACGAAAGCAGGCGCATCAGTTAGTATCCCGGCCGCTTAAGGGGCCTTGGGCACTTTCGGGAGTGAACTCGTGAAATCCGTTCGATTTGAGCGTCTGCTGGCTTCGACCGCGTTCGGGCTCGTGCTGGCGCTGTCCAGTCATGCCGGCCTCGCGCAGCAATCCGATCGCCAGATCACCGCGGCGGTGCCCATGCCGGACACCAACCAACTGCCGCCCCTGACCGCCAAGGATGTCCAGGAGTCGACCAAGGGTGCCGCGCCGGCGGAGTCCAAGCCCGACGCCGCGTCGACGAGCGAGCCGCAGCCAGCCACCACCGCGACGCCGGCGGCCGAGGCTCCGAAGGCCGAGCCGCCCAAGGCCGAGCCGGCCAAGGCCACGGCAGCGCCCGCGACCGGCATCGACTCGCAGGTGGCCGATCAGCTGCGCGACCTGATCACCAGCAAGAAGTTCGAGCGCTTCGTGTCGCGCAAGGACGACCGCATCGGCGTCGAGCAGTTCTACAAGGCGCGCGACTACAAGCCGCTGTGGCTCGCCGACGGCAAAGCCGACACGCGTGAGAAGGCCGCGGGCGGCTATCTCGGTCAGGTCGAGACAGTCGGCCTCGACCCGCAGGATTATCCGGTCCCGGATTTCGCCGCCGCTTCGACGCCGGATGATCTGGCGACCGCCGAACTCAAGTTCACCAATTCGGTGCTGACCTACGCCCGCCAGGCGCAGATCGGCCGCATCCACTTCAGCCGCGTCGGCGCCGACATCGACTTCAAGCTCAACCCGCCGAACCCGGCCGACGTGCTGGCCAAGCTCGCCGAGGGCGACGACGTCGCCAAATCGCTCGACGGCTACAACCCGCCGCAGAAGGGCTTCCAAGCGCTGAAGAAGGCGCTCGCCGACCTGCGCGCCAATGGCGGCCAGCTCGTCAAGGCGGAGAAGAAGGAAGAGGTCAATCCGGGCGCGAACGTTCACGTGCCGGAAGGCGCGATCATGCGTCCCGGCATCAAGGACAAGCGCGTTATCGCGCTGCGACAGCGTCTCAACGTCGCCGGCGACAAGAACAACCCGCTCTATGACGATGCCGTCGTCGAAGCGGTGAAGACCTTCCAGACAGAGCAGGATCTCGATGCCGACGGCAATGCCGGCCCGAATACGGTCCGCGCGCTCAACGGCGTGAAGACGGAAAAGCGCGTCGCTGCCAATCCGGTCGATACCGTCATCGTCAACATGGAGCGCTGGCGCTGGCTGCCGCGCAAGCTCGGCAACGACGACAATGATTATGTGATGGTCAACGTGCCCGACTACACGTTGAGCCTGATCCACCAGGGCGTTCCGTACTGGAAGACCAAGATCGTCGCCGGCCAGCCGGCCAAGGCGACGCCGATGACCACGGCGGAGATGAAGTTCATCACGGTCAACCCGACCTGGAACGTGCCGCCCTCGATCATCGAGAATGAGTATCTGCCGGCGCTGCAGCAGGACCCGCAGGCGCTCGATCGCATCGGCCTCAAGGTCTATCAGGACCCGGACGGCACGGTGCACGTCTATCAGCCGCCGGGTGCCGCCAATGCGCTTGGCCGCATCCGCTTCAACTTCCCGAACAAGTTCCTGGTCTATCAGCACGACACGC
>Ga0335071_10006572_pt1 | contig 11996 bp, 11 predicted proteins | sample Lox_Sample_15_FD_206724 | JGI IMG/M metagenome (GOLD analysis project Ga0335071, IMG submission 206724) | Soil microbial communities from Loxahatchee National Wildlife Refuge, Florida, United States - Lox_Sample_1.5 | ecosystem: Environmental > Terrestrial > Soil > Wetlands | place: USA...
TGGGATTCGTGGCTGAGCGACGTCGCATTACGCCAGATCCTCCTGGAGAAAGGCACCCCGGAGCTACGCCAGAAGGCGCTGCGTTACGAGCAGGGCTGCGTGCTTAATTATCTCAACTATGGCGGCATGGACGGGTGGGTGCCCATTTTGATCAAACGCAAGTCCGGCGACCGGAAGGCGCTGCGGGCGGGGGTGAACGTCGACGAGACCAACATGCACAAGCCCTGCCTGGCGCAGCACGCGGCCTTCCTCGTGAAATTGAATGGCGGCGACGCCGAGTGGCTGCGCGAGAAATTCTATTTTCTGCAGGCGTTCGTGAACCGCTACAAAAATCACCAGCGCCATAAGCCCACCGGACTCTATTACTGGAACGACGACGCTGCGATCGGCGTCGACAACGACCCGTGTACCTTCATGCGGCCGCCGAAGAGCTCTGGTTCGATCTACCTGAATTGCATGATGTACAAAGAGCTCCTCGCTCTCGTCTACCTGGGCCAGGCACTGCACATGGACGAGATGGCCGTGGAATACCAGCGCGACGCCGACGAGTTGAAGGCCAGCATCCAGCGCCACTGCTGGGACGAGCGGGATGGTTTCTTCTACAGCGTCGACCTCAACCTCGTGCCCTACGAAGGAAAGCCGTTCAGCGCCGATTCCAACATCAAGCTGCACAGCGGGTATCCACGCGATTACGACTGCCTGATCCAGCGCATCGACGTCTGGTCCGGCTTCCTGGCGATGTGGGCGGGCATCGCCACGCCCGAGCAGGCGAAGCGCATGGTCGAGGAACATTACCGCAACGAGAAGACGTTCAACGCCCCGTTTGGCGTCCGCACGCTGTCGAAGCTGGAGAAGATGTACAACGTCCGGGCTTCGGGGAACCCGTCCCTGTGGACCGGACCGATCTGGGGCGTCTCCAACTACATGGTTTTCCGCGGACTGGCGGACTACGGCTTCAAAAACGATGCGCGGGACCTGGCGATAAAAACGATCCATCTCTTCGGTCGCGACTTCGAACGTTTCGGGGCGTTGCATGAGTACTATCTGCCGGAAAACGGCGAACCGGTGTTGAACAAAGGGTTCCAGAACTGGAACTATTTGGTGTTGAACATGGCGGCCTGGCTCGAAGGCAAGGAAACGATACGGGAATTCTAGCCATGAAACGCACCTTCCTGCTTCTTGCCTCGGTGGCCATCGCTGGCGCGTCTTTCTCGCGCGCGGCCGAGACTGCCGTCACCGACCCGGCCGCCCCCGCCGCACCGTCGACCACGCTGCCCAGCGATCAGAACTACAGCCCGCGAATCAATTACCAGGTCTATTTTGGCGACTACCTTGCGCTCAAGCAGGGCCGGCCCGTCGATTTGATCTTCATCGGAGATTCGATCACGGAAATGTGGCGTTGGGGCCCGGGTTGGCCCGTCTGGAAGAAACATTTCGAGGAGCGTGCCCTCGACTTCGGTCTGGGGTCCGACAAGACACAGCACACCCTCTGGCGACTGCAGAACATCGATCTCTCCGGCTTCGCCCCGAAGGCTGCGGTGGTGCTCATCGGCACCAACAACACGCAAGATACGCCCGAGGACATCGCGGCGGGCGTGAAAGCAGTGATCGGCGCAATCCAGGCGAAGTTTGCCGGGATCAAGGTGGTCGTCCTGAGCATTCTGCCGAATGCCCGGGCCACCGATAAGATGGCCGCCGCGAACAAGCTCATCGCGCCACTGGCCGACAACCGGACGGTTTTCTACCTGGATCTGGCGGCGAAGTTCATCCCGAACGGCACCAACTGGACCGGGCTTGGTCGCGACAAGCTGCACCTCACGGTCGAGGGATACGAAATGTGGGCGGCCGAGCTCGAGGCCCTGCTGCCGTCAGTGCTGAAATAGGCACCCCAATATCTGTGTGCTGGGCAACGCGCGGCATTCATTCGGATTTTGGCCAGATACGCTCGAAGACCGCTTCATTTTCCGCCAAACGGGCCGATAATCCAGGCATATGATTCCTTTGGTCGGTTCACCCGTGCGGGCAGACATGTTTTTCGCACCGCAGGAAGGGGTGCGTCGTGGCGTCAGCCAGGCGAATGGCATTGCGGCGAGCATCGCGCAAGGCGATGTCTCACCGGAAAACATGGTGGGACTCGTCGAGGCCGGCATTCAGGTCAAGGCCAGTGCCGCCGTCGAGCGGGCCGCCGACCAGACGATCGGCACGTTGCTCGATACCGTGGCGTAGAGTGAAGATCAGGCGCGCGAACAGGCGCCGCTTTCAGAGGCAGGGCGGCTTATCCCTAAGCCGCCGTCCGTTTCTTGGTCGATCCGGCGCGTTACGCTTGCCCGCCGTGGCGGGGATAACGCGCCCCCGCAGGTTTTTTCGAGGCAGCAGGCCGGTATGCCTGTGCTACGCAGCACCGGATTTTTAGGAGTATTCTTACACGCTGCGTCCGTTTCATTCTCGCCGCGGGTTCCGGCATCGATAAGTTCGGCGAGTTCCCCTGTACCCATTCCTATGAAAACTATGCGCGCACTCTGGCTTCTAGTGCTGACCGGCGGATTGCTGACGGCAACCGCCTATGCTCAACGCGGTCCCATGGGGGGGCCGCCGCCGGGACTCGATCCCATCATGGCCAAGCTTTTTGGCTCGATCAAAGGCTTCTCCGCCAAAGCGGAAATGACCGTCAACGGGCCCCAGGGCGAGATCACCATGACGGTCGTTTACGAAATGCTGGGGGGCAAAATCCGCATGGAAATGGACATGGCCAGCATGATGGGCGCACAGGTGCCGCCCGAAGCCAAAGCCCAGATGAAGATGATGGGCATGGATCGCATGGTGAACATCGTGCTGCCCGAGACGCGCCAGCTCTGCGTCATCTACCCCGGTGCGCAGGCCTACATGGAAATGCCGCTGCCTCAGGCTGGCCCTGCGGCCGATCCAGCCAAGGAGGCCAAGGTCAACTACACCGAAGTCGGCAAGGAAACCATCGACGGCCACCCGTGCGTGAAGAGCAAGATGACGGTCGATGCCGTCAATGGTACGACTCGCGAAGGTTTCATCTGGACCGCCACCGACCTGAAGGGATTTCCGCTGCAAATTCAGTTCATCGATCCCCGGATGCCAATGACCATGCGATTTATGGATGTGCAGCTAAAGGAACCCGATGCCGCGCATTTCATCCCGCCCACGGACTTCGCGAAATACAACAGTCCGCAGGCGCTGATGCAGGGGGTTATTCAGAAAAAGATGGGCCCTGGTATGGACGGCGGGTTTCCGCCGCGATAAATCTCCATCTGCGCGCGTTCACGGCGCAGGCCGTGATGCTTGCGAAATATTCCTTCTTTCGACGCCCGGCGCTTGCGGCCGGGCGTTTTCATGACCGGTAGTCGTCGCGCACGGGCGAGAATACTTCGATCGCAACCGAGTCTTCGAGCACGTTGGCGCTGTGCTCCACCCCGCCGGGGATCGTCCAGCTGTCACCGGCGTGTGCCACGTGTTCGACGCCGGCGATCAGGAAGCGCAGATGCCCGGACACGAGATAGCCGGTCTGTTCCTGCGGATGCGAGTGGCAGGGGACCACCGCGCCTTTCGCCAGCTTGAACTCGGTGAGCAGCGTATGGACGCCGACCCCCATGGTTCTACGGGCGATGCCGGCGAGGGCCGGCACGTAGCCGGTGGGACTGGCGTGGCACACTTGGGGTCGGACGGTGGAGGGCGATGGTTTCATGGGTGGATTCGCGTTTTTAAAGGGAAAGTTCCTCTGGGCTCCAGACGGAATGTCAGACGCTCAGAAAATTTTCGTCACACTGCGAATTTCCGGAGATCGCACCGGTTTAGGTAGGCAACGAGCCTGCTCGCGCTCCGTCATATTGCGCGAACAAGCTCGCTGCCCTGCTAACTCGCGAATTTTGGAGACTCAGTGGATTTTCCTGGCGTATATTTGCGCGCAATCGCGGCCACAAACCCCAGCAAGAGGCCGGCGGCGAAGCCTGTAACATGCGCCCCGACATCGGTGCGCAGGTCGCCCGCGCCGAACAGACCCAGCAGCGTGAGCCCGGCCGCCAGCGGCACAAACACCGCGCGCCAGCGATGGGGGTGGCGCACTTCCCGGACGGCGCGGATCGCCCGGCCGGTGAGCAGTCCGAGGCCGGCGAAAATTGCCGTCGAAGCGCCGAGCGACCGGTAAGGTCCGGGATAATTCAGCGCGGCGATGACCAAGTTGCCCGTAATGGACGCGACCGCGAGGAGCAGCCACCCCCGGCACCGGCCGATGGTCGACAGCACGGCAGAAAACACAAAGAGACCGCTGAGCAGATTCGAGGTCAGATGCCCGAGGTCGGCGTGGAGAAACAGTGCCGTGCCCGGCCGCCACCATTCACCCCGGCCGAACAAGGCCTGCGCATCCAAGGCTCCGGCGCTTTCCCAAACCCCGGGCCAGGTATTCTGGCCGTAAAATACGGCGAGGAGCGCAAGAGCCCAGAGCAGCGGCGTGAAAAATTCGGCTTTCCGCGCCGGCGTATCCGGCACCACCGGCCGGGGCGGCCAGCCGATGCTTTCGCGATCGAAGCATGCGAGCTGTTCACGGGCCGCCTCGATCGCCGGCGCCTCTACGAATAGACGGAAGCCGGAGTCGGAAGGCAGGAGCCAATACGGTTGTCCCATCGCGAGCACCACCAAGCCATGGTCGAAGCCCGCGGCGGAGGTCGGATAGACGCCCACTTCCGCGAGATCGTCGGGCACTCGCTCGGGGGCCGCTCCGGTGATTGGCTCAGACGAGGACATCATTTGGATTAGAAACTGCCCGGCCCCTTAGTTCAAATTCAAGACGGCATCATGACGGACGGAAATCTACTGCAGCGGAAGGCGGTTACCCTGGAGAGTGACCCTAAAACGCATTGTATTGGATATGCCCGGGTTTGATTAACATTTCCGCTTGTCTTTTTCCGTTTGCGTGCTCTTATTGTTGTTAATCATCGATTACCCTTTTTATGCGCGCTTTCTTATCTGCTTTGATTTTGTGCAGCGCCCTTCTGCCAACCGCTTCTGCGAAGAGTTTGCTCGATTATCTTTTGCCCACAGACGAGCTCGAGGTCATCACGGTGACCGACACCACGCCGACCGGCGCTTTGTTGCGCCCGGCTTCGCCGGCCAATCCCGTCTTTTATATGGCAGTCAGCATGGGGTGCCGTGACTTTGGCGGCATTATCGCAGGGGACAAGCTGCCTCCCACCCACGAGGTCATCGAAACCATTACCAAGGTGCTGGCCAAACAAGGCTACCTGCCCGCCACGGATTCGCACCCGCCGACCCTGCTCCTGGTCTGGACCTGGGGCACGATGAACGTCGAAACGTATCCCGGCTCCTTGTCATCCCTGCAGATCAACCATTGGCAATTGCTGCGTTTCATGGGCGCCTACAAGGTAGGCTTGATTTCGAAGACGCCGGATGCCTTCCCAGAATACATGCTGCCGCCGGGACTGTCGGTCGTGAGCGGCGATGCGCAAACGCTCAACGGTCTGGCCATGGACAATCTCTACGTTGCGGCGATCGCGGCCTACGATTATCAGGCGGCGACCCGCAGGGAGCACAAATTGCTCTGGATGACGAAAATCAGCTGCCCTTCGCGTGGATACTGGATGCCAGAGGTGCTGCCGTCCATGCTGGCCATCGCGGGACCCAATATCGGTCGGGAAACGGCCAGACCGGTGGTGATCAACGTCTCGGACAAATTCAAGCCCGACATCACCGTGGGCAATCCGACGGTCGTCGAATATCTTGGGAACAACCCACTCCAGGTCATCGACGCCTCGAAATAAACCATCGGACAGCTGCCTGGCGGCAAAAAGTTGGAGCCGGTTCCGTCTCCAAGGGAGGGTCATGTCAACCAAGGGCCTGCTTCTATGCGTGTAGGAGCCTGCTGGCATCAAGGCTGCCGTCGTCGGCGCGCATCAGTTCATCACAATCGGCGATTAAAAATTGCCATCCAGGGACAGGCGCTTTGCTTTCGACGGTTACCCGCGCATGAAGATCACTGGAATTGCTGTCGTTCCGCCGCCCACTGCGGCCGATCTGCCCAAAGTCACTCCCGAGTTGCTGGCTTCCGTGCTCGCCCGCTACTCGCGCAGCAACGAAGGGCTCGCCGCCATCCTCGGCAAGGTCGATCTGACCAACCCGGACGAGTCGATCGACCGCATCCTCAAGTTTGTGGACTACGGCCACGCCTCCATCGGTGGTCTCACCGGCGGGCTCGCTATCGCGATCGACGGCGTCTCGCAATGGCTGGCCTATAAAATTTTTGAATTGGCGCAGATGGCCGACGGCCAGGAATCGAGCACACGGTACATTGCGATGGACGCAGCCAACCTGCCGCTGCCCGCCGAGCTGGGCATCCCCGAGGACCTTGCGCCGAGCTGGGTCGAGACAATGTCGCATGCCTATGACGCCTACGATGCCGAGTACGCCCGCCTCGATGCTTTGGGACAGGCCGAGCCCGGGCGGATCCGCCTGCCGGCCAACGCGAAACCGGGGGTCATCGCCCGCATTCGCAAAAACTTCGCGCTCGACCGGGCGCGCTACTTCGTCCCGCTGGCGACGCGCACCAACCTTGCTCTCGTGCAAACCGCGCGCATGTGGGCGCAGATGGTCAAACAGCTCGATTCCCTGCCGCAGCCCGAGGCGCGGGAGGCGGCAAAGCTCTTGCGCGACGTGTTGCTCAAGCAGGCACCGCGACTCATGCGGCACAGCTTTGCCGACCCTTCGTGCACCGAGCAGGCGCGGCAGGAACTGGCGGCGAGCCAGCGGCTCGGCCTCGAAAGGCTGTCAACCGCTTCGCTGGCCGACGAGGTCTGGGTCAAAGTAGACCGCGCCGCGCCGCCGTGGCTGGCCGAGGAGCAATCCGTGGCGGAGGCCTTGCGCCATCGGGCCAACCGCTACGGCCTGTGCGGCACGGCGATTCGCCGGATGCGCGTGACCTTCGCCTGGAACAATCTCGCGCTGGCCGAGCTGCGCGACCTCAACCGCCACCGCACCGGCCACCGCTATACGCCGTTAATTCAGGCGGGATTCTACCTGCCGCCTGAAATCGACCGCACTCCGCATGCGGCCCTGCTGGCCAGACAGGCGGAGCTGACGCACGAATTGTTGCGCCGCGGCTCTCCCGCCTATGTGTACTCGCTGCTGCTCGGGGCGCAGACGCCGTTCGAGCACGGCACTCACGCCGACAAATTCATCTATGAGGCCGAACTGCGCACGGGGGTAGGGGCGCACTACCGCTATGCTGAACACCTGAGCGCCGCACTTCGCGAATTCTTCCGGCAGGTGCCCGAGGCCAAGGCGTGGGTGACCGAGGGCACGGCCGAACCCGAATAGAATTGCCGCAATTCGTTTGCGAACCAACGAATCGGGGGCACTCTGGTTGACGATGATTTCCCCCTGCCCGACACCCCGCGTGGACAATTTGGAGGCGGGCCCTCGCCTCCGGACAGGCGTGTGCTGGCGCACGAGGGAAAGCGAAAAAGTTAACGGCTTCGTACTCACTGTAAATCCACTGGCGGACCCGGTGCGCGCCGGCCGCGAGTCTCTCCACCTGCCCCCGCCATGAGCCGGTTTCGCGTTCTACAATTCAACATGCAGTTTGGCCAGGGCTGGGACGCGACAAATCCGGACACGGCGCCGATCAACCTCGAGGCGACGGTGGCGGAAATCCGCCGGCACGACGCTGACATCATCCAGTTGCAGGAGGTCGAGCATGCGCAACCCAACGGCGTGCAACCGGCGGTGCCGCCGCATTACACGCGGTTGCAGCAGGAGCTGGGCGGCTACGACAGCTATTTCGCGCTCCCGAAAGCCGATCCTCGGGAGCTGCCGTTTGGCGTCGGCCAGGCGATCTTTTCGCGCACGCCGTTGACCGATCGCTCGCGGCGCGATTTGCCGTCGCCGCCGATCCATTTCGAATTCTACGGCGAGGACAAGACGCCGACGGACCGCCTGCTCATCGGCGCGCGAACCAGGATCGCCGGGCGCGAGCTGCAGCTTTTCAACACGCATCTGCTGGCGTTCTTCATGCTGAAATCGTCCAGCGAAGTGCATGGCGAGCAGCGCGCCATCCTGCTGGAGACGCTGCGCCAGTCGCCGGGGCCCACGTTGCTCACGGGCGATTTCAATGTCAGCCGGCACCTGTCGTTGGCCGAGCAGTTTGCCCAGGCGGGCTATAAGACCGTGCAGAAGACCGAGCCCACCTGGCGGCGCCGGCGATACGTGCTGGACCACATTTTCTACAACGCGGCGTTGCGCTGCGTAGGTTACCAGGTGCAGCCGACCCTCGCCTCGGACCACCACGCGCTCGTCGCGGACTTCGAGTTCGTCGGGTAGGGCCGGGCGGGGCGGCGTCAGGGCGTATTTTGCAGCCGCGCCGCTTACGGCGCGGGGTTGGGCTGTAGCAGCGGTCCATGACCGCCGAAAATCGTTCCGGCAGCATCGGCGGTCATAGACCGCCGCTACAGATGCGAACTGCGCCGGTTCCTACCGCAGGCTCACTTCGACCACAAAATTCTGCGTCTGTCCCGGCGCCACCCATTGCAGGCCGAGTTTGTGCTCGGGCGCGTTGGCCGGGCCCATCCAGGGCTCGACGCAGAAGAACGGCGCCGCGGCGTCGAGTGTCCAGGTGACGATCGTCGCACCGGGCGGCGGCACCTTGGCGGTGCCCAGGCGCACGGTTACATCGCCCGGCCGGCCTTTTTCGCCGAAGACGATGGCGTTGCTCTGGAGCGTAGTATGGAAGGTGTCTATCAGTGCCGGGTTGCCGAGCGGTTCCTCGAGTTTGAGCTTGGGGCCGGCGAGGAGCTGACCGGTCCCGGTCATGTCCTGTTTCAGGGTTTTTCCGGCGGGAATACGGATCAGATAATCGTCGCGCTTGAGCCCCTCGCTCCACGGCACCGTGAAATAAAAATGATGGCCGGCGCACCACGGGATGGGCTGCGTATCGAGGTTTTTGAGCGTGAATTCGCAGGCGAGCGCGAGCGGCGAGAAGCGGTATGTCACCACGAATTCGTAGTCGAAGGGGTAGGCGGCGCGCGCTTCCGCGCCCGGCACCAGTTGGGCCGCGAAGCCGCGCGCGTCGAGCCGGGTGACCTTGAATTCGCTCTGCCGCGCGATGCCGTGAATCGGAATCGGACGGCGGACGCCGTCGGCGGCGCGCCAGTGGAAGATCTCGCCGCGGTCGAAGGTGCGCCCGCAGAAGGGAAACAGGATCGGATTGCCCCCCTTGACCTTCGCGAAATCGTCGAGCGCCGACAACTCGGGCCAGTAGATCACGTCGCGCACGGAGCCGTCGCCCAGCGTCAGGTTCCAGTTCATAAGCCGCGCGCCTTTTTCCGGAAACGCGAGGAAAGTCGACTGACCCACCTGCCAGCGGGTGAGCGTCTGCCCGAGGTACGGAACTTTTTCCATGCTGGAGGAGAAAGCAGGCGGGCCGCCGCCACGCAAGCCAGGTCTGGAAACGCCCGGGGAAATTCCACGAGCCCGGTGCTTGCATCGCACGGGGGCACCGGCCATGTTGCGAACCGACATGCCCGGCCGAACCTACCAGCTGTTGTTGTGGTGTCTGTCGCTCGCCCTGAGCGTGGCCGCCGTGCGCGCGGAGGATGCGCCGGCACCGGCGGTGGCCGCGCCGAAGAAAATCGCGCAAGTGATCGTGATCCCGGTGCGCGAGGAGATCGGCCGTCCGGTGCTGTACATCCTGCGGCGCGGGCTGAAGGAAGCCATCGACGAGAAGGCCGATGCCGTGGTCCTCGACATGAAGACGCCGGGCGGCGCCCTCGATGTGACGTTCGACATCATGGAGGCGCTGGCCAAGTTCCCCGGCAAGACGATCACCTACGTCAACACCGAGGCGATGTCGGCGGGCGCGTTCATTTCGGCCACGACCGAGGAGATCTGGTTTGCGCCCGAAGGCGTGATCGGGGCGGCCGCGCCGGTCCTGTCGGGCGGGCAGGATGTCGAGGCGACGATGAAGCTGAAAATCGTGAGCTACCTTAAGGCGCGCGTCCGGGCCATTTCCGAGGGGAAAGGCTACCGCGGGCAGGTAATCTCCGCGATGATCGACGCCGATTACGAACTGAAGATCGGGCGCAAGACGATCAAGCCCAAGGGTGAACTCCTGTCGCTGACCGCGACCGAAGCCAGTGCCACCTATGGCATGCCGCCCCAACCGTTGCTGGCGGCGGGCATCGCCAAGACGCTCGACGAGCTGCTGGCGAAGAAATACGGCGAAGGCGGTTTTACCGTGACGCGATTGGAGATCACCTGGTCGGAGCAACTCGCCGTCTGGCTGAACGCGATCTCGCCGATTTTGCTCGGGCTGGGCCTGCTGGCATTGTTCATCGAGTTCAAGACGCCCGGTTTTGGGATCTTCGGCATTTCGGGCATCGTGCTGCTGGCACTGGTGTTTCTCGGCGGCTATGTCGCCGGTTTGTCGGGCCACGAGCCGGTCCTGATCTTCGTGGTGGGGCTCGCGTTCGTGCTCGTGGAGCTCATTTTTTTCCCCGGCATCACAATCCTGGCGGTGACCGGCCTCGTGCTCATGCTCGGCTCCCTCGTGTGGTCGATGGCAGACCTGTGGCCGAATGAACCGATCACGGTGGCCTGGTCGGGAGACGTTTTCGTGCGACCGCTGGTGAATTGCGCCCTGGGCGTGACGGTGGCGCTGGTGGCCGGCTTGCTGCTGGCGCGGTTCATCCCGAAAGGCTGGTTTTTCCAGAAACTGGCAGTGACGGATGCGGGGAGCAGCGCGGCGCAGCTCGCGGGGGTGGCGCCGGAGACGGGGGCCGGGGCGGCCTCGCTGATCGGCGCGCGCGGCGTGGTCGTGACCGGGCTTTTCCCCAGCGGGCAGATCGAAATCGACGGCCGCCACTACGCGGCGAAAGTCGAGGTCGGATCGGCCACACCGGGAACTATCGTCGTGGTGAAACGAGTTTCGGATTTCAATCTGGTGGTGGAGACCGTCGACACATGAGCGTACTCATCGTTTTTTTTGCCGTGGGCATAATTCTCCTGGCGCTGGAGGTGGTGACACCCGGCCCGTTGTGCGGTATCGCCGGCTGCATTTGCATGGTGATGGGGGTGATCAATGCCTTCGGCACCTTCGGCGCCGTGGGCGGCGCGCTGGCCATTGTGCTCGCACTGGCCGCACTGGCGACGGTGATCTACCTGGAGTTCGTCTGGCTGCCTCGCTCCCGCCTGGCGAAAAAGTTTACCATGGACACCACGCTGCACGCCACCAGCCAGCCGTTGCCGGCGGTCCCGACCGATGTGGTGGGCCGCGAAGCCGTGGCTGAGACGACGCTGGCCCCGGGCGGATTTGTGCGCATCGAGGATCGCCGCTATGAGGCGTTCTGTCGCAGCGGTCACGCCCCGGCGGGTGCCAGGCTGAAGGTCGTGGGCCTCGATAATTTTCGTCTGATCGTTTCCAAAACCTGAACCTCCCTCCTCCCATGAGTCCATTTGTGATCGGTTTGGTCGTCCTCGTCAGTGTGATCGTGCTGGTGGTCGGCGCGATCGTCGTGAGCCTGGTCGGCGCCTATGTGAAGGCGCTCTTCAACGGCGCGGCGGTTTCCATGTCGAAGCTGGTCGCGTTGAAGCTGGCCAGCATTCCCTACAGCCTGATCGTCGATGCGCGCATCACCGCGGTGCGCGCCGGCATTCCGATCGGCGTCGACCAGATCGCCTCGCACTTCCAGGCCGGCGGCAACGTCGTGCCCACGGTGCAGGCGATCATCGCGGCCAAGAAGGCCGGCATCGAACTCAACTGGGACCGCGCCTGCGCGATCGACCTCGCCACGAAGGGCTCGGGCAAGAGCGTCATCGAGGCCGTGCGCACCTCGGTCGATCCGAAGGTGATCGACTGCCCGAATCCGGAGCAGGGCCGCTCGACGATCGACGGCGTGGCGAAGGACGGCATCCAGGTGAAGGTGAAGGCGCGCGTGACCGTGCGCACCAACCTCGACCGCTTCGTC
>Ga0335071_10006574_pt1 | contig 11996 bp, 9 predicted proteins | sample Lox_Sample_15_FD_206724 | JGI IMG/M metagenome (GOLD analysis project Ga0335071, IMG submission 206724) | Soil microbial communities from Loxahatchee National Wildlife Refuge, Florida, United States - Lox_Sample_1.5 | ecosystem: Environmental > Terrestrial > Soil > Wetlands | place: USA: Florida...
GTCGAGATGCCGGCGCCCTTCGACCGCGTGAGCGGCGTGGTGAAGGGCACGGCCGACGTCTTCGAGGCGACCTTCCAGGCCGCGATCGACGCAGACGACGGCCCCGTCGCCTTCGCCAAGCTGCAGCCGACGACCGTGACCGCGACCTCCGGCAGCGGCACGCGCGGCACCTTCTCGGCGCGAGTGAAGATCCCGCAGTCCGTGCTCTCGGGGCTGATGGCGTCGAGCTCGGGATCGACACCTGCCAGGCTGATCGTCTGGGACGCCTCCGCCGAGAACGGCAGACCGCTGCACGTCGTCACGATCCCGCTGACGCTGGTGTCGCAACCGTCCCAGTGAACGGTGACGCGGCCCTGCGGTCCGAGGGCGCGCGTGCCCGCCTTGGCCGGCGCGCCAGGTCCTATCTGGCGTACGGGTAGCGCACCTCGGTGAGGTAGTCCGAGGGCTCGAAGCCGTCGCCCGGACCTCGCAGGAACACCTCTGTGACCGGACCGCTGAGCGTGTAGCCGACGCTGTCGAGCTCGTGGCGCAGGGCCTCGTGGGCGGCGCCGAGTCCGGGGTGGGGGCCGGCCTGCGTCGTGACCAGCGCATGGTGGGCCGGGATGTACTCGACCGGCAGGTCGTCGATCGTGTCCGGGACGTGCCCGTCAGGGTCGGGCGCGATCGGCCGGCAGACGTCGAAGTCGGTGTCGCGCGGGTCGTAGTCGGCGTCGTAGAAGCGCGCCAGGGGCGGCCCGGTCGGCGAGATACCGGACGCGGCGAGCGCGGCCTGCAGCCGCGCGAGCCGCGCCCCGAGCTCGCCGACCGGGCCGCGGGCGCGCAGGCACAGCACGTACTGCTCGGGGATCGCGGCCACCTCGATCTCGGGGTCCATCTCGCCTCCGTGGTTCGTGCTGTCAGCCTGACGGCAGCCGCAGCTCGTCGCCGAGGAGCTCCACCAGGCCATCGGCGCGCAGGCCCTCGGCCGCCGTGCGGCACTCGTCCTCGGTCAGCGAAAGCAGGTGTGCTGCCTGGTCGGCGCCCAGGGGTCCATGCTCGACCAGCAGGCGCAACAGCCGAGCCCGGCGTTGACGCGGCGAGCCCTGGAACGGCGTCTGTCTCGTCAGGGGCGGTATGCCCGTGGTCCGCGAGGTCAGCACCAGGGAGCCGTAGTCCATGAGCGCGTTGTGCCAGTCGCGCGAGTGGCCGCGCGGCAGCGCCCGCTCGGCCACGGCCTGCAGGCTGTCGCGGTCGAGGTCGGGCGGCAGCGCGAGCTCGTGGGTGAGCACGCGACGGACGTTCGCGTCGACCGCGGCGAGGTCGGCGTTGTGAGCGAAGATCAGCACGGCGCGGGCCGTGTAGGGGCCGATGCCGGGCAGGGCGAGCAAACCGTCGAGGTCGCTCGGCAGCGCGTCGCCGGTCGTCTCGGCGCAGCGCTTCAGACGCACGGCGCGGTTGTTGTAGCCGAGACCGAGCCAGGCCGCGAGCACGTCGCCGAGCGGCGCCGCGGTGAGGTCGCGCAGCGTGGGGAAGAGGCCGAGGAACCGGTGGTAGCGCGGCACGACGCGGGGCACCTGCGTCTGCTGGAGCATGACCTCGCTGACCAGGATGGCGTAGGGGTCGGTCGTGCGGCGCCAGGGCAGGTCGCGGCGGTTCTCGGCGTACCACCCCAGCAGACGGTCCTGCAGCTCGCGGATGCGGGCCTCGCCGATGGGGCCGGCAGAGGTGCTATCGGGCGGCTTGGGGACGTTCGTCGTCACCGGGTGAGCGTACCACCGGCACGCCGCCAGAGGCGGCGGGACCAGCCGCCGCGGAGGGTCGTCGAACGCGCTGCGGCGGGGCGGGCGAGCTGCGCCAGCTCGCCCGCCCCGCCGCACATCCGTCCAGGCCGGTCTGAGACCCGGAGCTACTTCACCGTCTCGTTGAGCGGCGGCAGCACGTCGTGGATCTGGTCGCTGGCCTCGTTGAGGCAGTCGGTCATGGCGACCAGCCGGTTCGCGAGGTCGGCCTCCTGAAGGGCGACCTTGTCCTGCAGCCCGTCGTAGGCCGTCACGCCGTCACCCGCCAGGATGGCGTTGTACTCGGGCGTCAGGTCCTGGTACTTGTCGAGGTGACCCTGAGCACCCCAGCAGATGCGGTAATACGATTGGCGGTGGCGCTGGAGCTCCTTCAGGAACACCTGGTGGCTGAAGTTCGTGCCGTACCACATCAGACCGACCGATCCCACCACGGCCGACGCGTCGTCCTGCCAGGTGGCACCACCGAGGTCGATGATGCCGAGGGCGTCGTTCATCATGGCCACGTCGAAGGCCGTCTGCTTGAACGGATAGCAGGTGTTGTCGAGCCAGTCCATACCGGTCAGGTTCGCGTTGAGCAGCTTGTCGACCGCCATGAGGCGCACGTTGACCGACGGGATGTCGGCGGCCGGGATGCTCGACTTGCCGGTCGCGTACGCAGCGGCCGCGTCGCCGAAGCGACCCACGGCCGCCTCGAACGCGTCGTAGACGTCGGCGTCGACCGCGTCCTCGAGCTCCTCGTCGTACGTGCGCGAGCCGAGCACGTCGGTGTTGACCTGATCCGCCAGGGCGGCGGCCAGGTCGTCAGAGCGCTTGGTGAAGTCGTAGGGCAGCAGACCGGCGCTCCTGGCGAAGACCTTCGCCACCCGGAACTCGTACCTGTTGATGTCGCCGAGGAAGTGCCAGTCGATCTGGCTCACCGTGTCGTACTGAGTGTGGTAGACGTGCGTCTTGATGTAACCGCTGTAGTCGTTGTCCTGCGACCAGAAGCAGACGCTCGGCACGCCCGCCGCGGTGAACGTCCACTGGTCGTTCCAGCACCACGGGCCGCCGATGATGGCCGGGGCGGTCGCGTTCTTGGTGAGCGTCAGGTCGGAGCTCGCTGCCAGCGCGCTATCCAGGGTCGGCGTGATCTCCGGGCTCGCCAGCATCCACAGGTTGCCCTGTTTGTAGCCCAGCAGCTCGCTGTTCAGGTAGCCGGCGATCCGACCGGCCCATCCGGGGTGGCGCTGCGTGATCGCGTCCCAGGCGCCGATGCACCAGTCGTAGTAGCTCTGGGTGTAGCCGTACTCCTCGCCGGTCGAGCTGAAGAACAGGATGGTGCGCTGCGGCCGATAGCCGCTCATCTTCATCGCCTTGGCGGCGAGCAGTTCGTTCACCACGGCCGAGACGTTGTCGAGGGCGCCGTGGAACCAGGCGTCGTGATGGCTGCCGTACAGGACCATCTGGCCCGGGTTGCGGCTGCCCCTGATCTCGCCCAGGACGTTGTAGCCCACGCCCCCGTCGTCGACGAGCCGCAGGTCGACGTTGTTCTTGACCGTCACCGTGACCGGGCCAGTCGCGTCCTTCAGCTCGGCCTTGAGCGCGTCGCCCGAGTTCCAGGAGATGTACACCATCGGCGGGGCCGACAGCTGGCTCTCGGCGTCGAAGCAGCCCAGCGCGTTCTTCAGGTCGTAGTAGCCCGCCATGGCGGGATCGTCGCTGTGGGTCAGGATGATGGCCTTGGCGCCACGCAGCCCGGCCTCCATGGCCGGGTAGCTCATCCACCACATCGGGCTCTCGAAGTCGATCAGCACGATCTTGCCGCTGACGTCGCCGGCGGCGTCGAAGTCGGCGGCCGAGCCGCCGCCGACGTAGACGACCTCGCCGCTGACACCGGCCTTCGGCGTGCCGACGACGCCGCCGAAGCTCGAGGCCCGGTAGACGACCTGCTTGGTGAGCGGGCTCGCCGCGGGGACGGCCACGCTGGCGCCCTTGAAGTTCCAGGAGTCCACGGGGACGGCCTCGAGGTGGACGTTCTTGAGGCCGATCGCGCGCATCTCGGCGGCGATGTAGCGCGCGGCCGCGTTGTCGGCCGGCGTCCCCGCTGAGCGAAAGCCGAGCGACGTGCTCTGGAAGCTGGTGAGCGTCCTGCCGACGGCCTGTGGCCAGCCTTCCTTGACCAGCCGGTTCACCGCCTGGTCATAGGTCATGGCCTGCGCCACGCTGGGAAGCAGGAGCACCGCCACGGCCGCGGCCAGCACGAACGGAAGAAGACGTCTGCGCATGTTCCCTCCTCGTTCAGCCACGCGCGGCGGGCGCCGCGCGTCGTGACGCGGAGGTCGAGTCCCCGGGCTCCCCGCGGGCGGTCCCCTCGCGCCCGGCTCCAATCTCATACCGGCGAGAGGCGCCGGTCAACCTGGCGCCGCCGCGGCTGGACAGGTCGAGGGCGAGACGGGGCTCAGTCGGCGATCTCGTCCCAGGCCGCATAGAGCTTCTCGAGGTCGTCCTCGAGCCGCTCGCGCTGGGCGGCGAGGCCGGCGGCCGCGGCGCGATCGGAGTAGGTGGCGGGGTCGGCGAGCTGCGTGTCGATCGCGCCGAGCTGCTTCTCGGCGCGCAGGATGTCGGCCTCGAGGGCGCGCTGGCGGGCGCGTCGCCGGCGCGCTCTTTCAGCCGCCTCCTTGCTGCGCGCGGGCGGCGCGCCAGCCAGCGCCACAGTGGCGTGACTCGCGCTCGCCCGATCGTCCGTGTCGTCGCCGGAGCCCGCCGCCTTGCGCGCGGCGCGCGCCTCCCAGTAGCGCTCGGCCGAGAGGTGGTTGACCAGCCGTTCGTCGTGGATCTCCAGCACACGGCTCGCGACGCTGTCGATGAGGTGGCGGTCGTGCGTGATCAGCAGGATCGTCCCGGTGTAGTCGGCGAGCGCCGACGCCAGCGCCTCGACTGAATCGACGTCGAGGTGGTTGGTCGGTTCGTCGAGGACCAGGAAGTTGGCGTTGCCGGTGAGCAGCGTCAGCAGGCGCAGGCGGCTGCGCTCGCCGCCCGAGAGCTGGCCCACGGTCTTGACGACCTCGTCGGGACCGAAGAGGAACCGGCCGAGCAGCCCGCGCGCGGCCTGCTCGTCGTGGCCGGTCAGGGGCAGGACGGAGTCCAGCGCGGTCTTGTCCTCGTCGAGCTCGCGGCCCTGTTGCGAGAAGTAGGCGAGACGGACGTTGTGGCCCAGGTAGGCGATCCCCTCGGCCAGCGTGCGCGACCCGACGATGGTCTCGGCCAGCGTCGTCTTGCCCGAGCCGTTGGGACCCACGAGGGCGATCTTCTCGCCGCGCTCGACGACCGTATCGACGTCGCGCACCAGCGTGCGCCCCTGGTCGCCGGCGCCGACGCCGACGGCCGGCGTCTTGAGCTCGAGCACGACCCGCGCCGAGGGCGCCGGCTGCGGCAGGCCCAGGTGCAGCCGGCGGGCGGCCCGCGGCGGGGCCTTCATGTCGCGCTTGATGCGCTCCATCTGGGTGAGCTTGGCCTTGGCCTGCTTGGCCTTGTTCTTCTTGGCGTGGAAGCGGTCGTAGTAGCGCTGCAGCTGCTCGATCTTCTCGCGGTCCTGGTCGTAGCGACGTGAGAGCAGCTCATTGGCCGCGTCACGCTCGCGCATGTAGGTGGCGAAGTCGCCGCCGATCGTCGCCACCACGCCGTGCTCGATGGCCAGGACCCGCGAACCGACGCGTTCCAGCAACCGCCGGTCGTGGGTGACCAGCACGTAGGCCTTGGGATAGGCCAGCAGGTACTCCTCGAGCCACTCGACCGAGTCGATGTCGAGGTGGTTGGTGGGCTCGTCGAGCAGAAGCAGGTCGGCCTCAGCCAGCAGCGCCCGGGCCAGCGTGACGCGGGTGAGCTCGCCGCCCGAGAGCGAGAGCAGGGGCCGGTCGAGCAGCTCCCCGGGCAGGCCGAGGCCTCCGAGAACGCCCTCGAGGTCGGCGCGGTAGTGGTAGCCGCCGGCCAGCTCGAAGCGGCGTTGCAGTTGCTGATACTCGCGCATCGCGTCGCGCAGGCCGGCGCTGTGCTCGTCGAGACCGGCGAGGCGCTGCTCGGCGGCGCGCAGCGCGCTCTCGAGCTCGAGCAGCTCGCTGAAGGCCTCCATGAGGTAGTCGCGCACCGGGCGGTCGCGCGTCAGCTCGGGTGTCTGCTCGTGCAGCCAGACGCGGCGGCCGCGAGCGCGATGCACGCGTCCATGGTCAGCGTGCTCGCTGCCGGCGGCCAGGCGCAGCAATGTGGTCTTACCGCTGCCGTTGCGGCCCACGAGGACGGCGTGGTCGCGCCCGTCCAGAGCGAACGAGACGCCGGCGAAGAGCTGCTGACCCCCGAACGATCTGGCGACGTTGTCGAAGGAGACGATGGTCACGGGCGACCAGTATACGGGACGTGCCGCCGCCTGCTCGGCGGACGGGGCCGTCGACGAGTGCTCAGGCCGGAGGGTCGCTCACTCGGTCGGCAGCGACTCCTCGGCGTCGGGGACGGTGGGCACGTTCGGGTTGGTCTGCGCCGGACCGGCGTCGCCCGGACACATGAACATCTGGCGGATGCTCGGCGAGCCCGAGGTGGTGGCGCCCAGGTAGTACTCCTGGCTGGGGACCAGGGGCGCGTTCAGCGCGAGGATGCCGACGCGGCCCGGCGGGATGCTGATGGCCACCCCGACGACTCTGGCGACCACGGTGCCGTCGCCGCGGGTGATCGGCGTTCCCGGGCCGATGTCGAGGTTGTGCTCAGTGGCCGTGTTCTGGATCTGGAGCTGCTGTTGACTGTAGCCGACCGCCTTGAAGTTGAGGCGGGCGTCGCTCATGACGTGGCCGCCCATCGAGACGTCGATGTTCTTGTCGCCCTCGCCTCCGTTCACGCTGGTCAAGCTGCACGAGACGAGCAGCCCACCGAGGGCGAGCACGAGTCCCGCCAGGAGAGCGAGGCGCGCCATCTTCCTCATCGAGGGACCCCCTGTCACCGCTGAGGGCCGTCAGGGACGGCCTTGTGTCAAGGCCGGTATCGGCCGCGAGACACGCATGGTTGAGGGCCGCAGGTCGTGCAGACCGCGGGCTGGACGGCCAGGCGCAAACCGCTAGGCTTGGTGGGCGGACTTGAGGGGCTCGGAACTGCGATCGCGGACGAGGAGGACGAAATGACGAGCGTGACCGCGGCACAACTGACGGCTGCGCTGGCGAGCAGGGGATGGCAGGCGGCGGTCGTGCCCGCCTCGCGCGTCATCGACCTCCGCGCCGAGATCGAGTCGCGGCGACCGACAATCGCCCAGGGCGTGATGGCCGTCGTCGACCGCAACCTCGGGTTCGATCTGCCCGAGAGGTTCGAGGCCGGGTCGCTCGTCGTCGTCGCGGTGCCGCACGGCAGCGCGCTGGTCACGCTCACGTTCGACGACGAGCCGCTCGTCGTGCCGATCCCGACCACCTACTGTCATCACGACGCGATCCACGACGAGGTCGTGGCTGCGCTGCGCGACCTGCTGTGTCCATGGGGCCACGACGCGACGGCGGTCCCGCTCCCCGAGAAGGCGCTCGCGGTCTGTACCGGCCTGGCCTGGTACGGACGCAACAACATCGCCTACGTTGCGGGAGCCGGCAGCTACGCGGAGCTCGTCGCCTGCGCGACGGACGCATGCCTGACCGATGACCACTGGACCGGACCGCGCGCGTTGCCGCGCTGCGAGGGCTGCAGCGCCTGCACGCGGGCCTGCCCGACCGGAGCCATCGACGGCGAGCGGTTCCTGCTGCACGGCGAGCGCTGCCTCACGCTGCACAACGAGAGCGAGGAGCCGTTCCCGGCGTGGCTCGATCCCGCCTGGCACCACTGCCTGGTCGGCTGCCTGCGCTGTCAGGAGGCGTGCCCCGAGAACCTGGCCGCGCGCGACGAGGTGGCCGAGACGGCGGCCTTCGACCGGCGCGAGACGCGTCTGCTGCTGGCAGACGTGTCTCGCGCCGTGCTGGCCGCCGAACCCGTCCTGCGCGACAAGCTCGACGAGCTCGGCCTGCTCGAGTACGACGACGTGTTCCTGGGCCAGGTCATGCCGCGCAACCTGCGGGCGGCGGTCGCGGCGCGCCGTTCCGGCGCGCCGCGCAGGGGGCGATGGTAGTATCCGCGGGACGCGGCCGGGACGCGGCTCGGGGTGGCGACGAGAGGGGTGGGTCGGGATGGACGTCGGCAAGGTGCTCAAGAACGGGTGGGACCTGTTCGTCAAGGACATCGGTCCGCTGATCGTCGCGGCACTGGTCCCCGGCGTCGTCATGTTCATCGGCATCATCATCGCCTACGTCGCGTTCCTGATCCCGGTCCTCACGACGTCGAACGACGGTGAGGCCTCGACGGGGGCGGTCGTGGGTGGCAGCATCGCCGTCGCGATCGTCGTCATCGTGGCCATCGTGCTCACCATCCCGTTCTACGGCGCGATCGTCAGGATGGTCCTGCGCCGCGTGCGCGAGGGTCGACCGGCGCAGTACGGCGACATCTGGTCCTGCTGGGACCAGTGGTTCTCGCTGGTCGTGGCCATCGTCGTCGTCGGCCTGCTCGTCGGGCTCGGCTTCGTGTTCTTCATCGTCCCGGGCGTCATCCTGGCCACCATGTGGGTGTTCGTGCTGCCCATCATCGTGGACCGCAGGGTGGGACTCGGCGAGGCGATGGGCATGAGTTGGGAACTGGTGAAGCGGGTGGGGTTCTGGACGGTGCTGCTGAACCTCGTGGTGGTCGCCGTCATCGCGGCGCTGGTCTCTCAGGTGCCGCTGGCAGGTCTGCTCGTCGGCGCGTGGGAGCTCGCCGCGGTCACTGCCATGTACCTGATGGCCACGGGCGAGGAGCGCCTGTTGCCGTCGTCGTTCCCCGGCCCGGCCAGCGCCTGGCAGGGCGGAGAGCCTCCGCAGTATGGGCCCTACGGACCGTACGCGCCCTACGGGCCGCCGGGCGGCCAGGGGTTCGTGCCCTACGGGCCGCCGCCGGCGGGAGCGCCGCCGGCCGGGCCGCCCGCCGGCGGGGGGCCGCCGTACGTCGACCCTCAGCCCTACGCCGCGAACTACGGCCCGCCGCCGTGGGCCGGCGCTGCGCAGCCGCCGCCGGCATGGACGCCACCGCCGGGCCAGGGTCAGCCGGCCGGCTGGGCGCCGGCTCCAGGCACTGTCCCACCGGCTCTTGGCGCTACGCCGCCCGCCCCGGGCACCGCGCCGCCGGCTTCGGGCGCCCAACCGCCGGTTCCAGATGCGACCTCGCCACAGGTCCGGCAGCCGCCCTCCGCGCCGCCAGCGCCCAGCGCGACGCCGCCCGCTGAGAGCGCGCCGTCACCCGCGCCGGAAGCCGCGCCGCCGCCCGTCGGGGGTCAGCCACCGGCCGCCGCCGGCGGAGCGCCCGACCAGGGTGCCGCCGGACCCGACGAGCCTACGGCGCCAGTGCCGCCAGCTCCCCCGACGCCACCGGCGTGACGCCGCCGACGCGCGCTTGAAAGCCGCGGGGCGGGCGGGCCGCCCGCCCGCCCCCCCCCCGGCGCCCAGTCCAGGGCCCGCCACGGACCCCGGTTTGCGGGGTACACTGTCGATGGGCTCGTCGCAGCCACAAGGAGTGACACGCATGTCTCGCACGTTCTGGAGCGGGTTCTTCACGACGATCATCTTCATCGCCGTCGTGGCGGCGGTGCTCGGGGCCATCTTCCTGTTCGCGTCGTTCTTCGCGCCCGGCGCCGGGCCCGGCGGCTACTGAACCGCCGCGCCGTTCGTCGGACGTTCTCTCTGGGAGTGATATCGCTGTGAAGCCGCGGTTCACCGACGTCGCGCGCCGTGTCCTGGTCGGCGCCGGCTTCGCGTTCTCGTTCTTCCTGGTCGTCCTGGTCATCCAGCCACGCTACGGCTGGCCGTTCTCCCTGGGGCTCATGCTGATCGTCACGATCATGCTTGTCCGCGCCTACTCGATGGGCTATCGGTATCGCTGCGCCAACTGCGGCACCGTCTTCAAGGTGCCGCTGCCGGTCGACTTCCTGACCTTCTCCGGCATGGGCAAGAACCGCGACGGTACCTATCACACCTGGAAGTCGCTGACGTGTCCCTCGTGTGGGCGGCGCACGCGCGCCGTCGCCGTCCGGGTCGAGACCGTCGACAAGAGCGAGGTGGTCGACCAGGACTCCAGCCCCAGGAGGATCGCACCGAGCAGCCGCCCGCGGACGCCGAGCCGCGCCCGCAAGCGTCGCTAGACCCTGCCCGCCAAGGGCAGAGCCCCGAGACGGGCGAGCGCCGTCGCCACCACCGCGGGCAGGTCACCGGGCGTCGCGCGCACGATCTCGAGGTCGGGCAGGCTGTCGAGGAACTCGCGCTGGTAGGTGCGCCGGGCGAGGCGCGGGTCGAGGACGGCCACGACGCCGACGTCTGACTCGGTGCGGATGAGGCGGCCGAAGCCCTGCCGGAACCGCAGCACCGCCTCGGGCAGGTAGAACGTCCTGAACCAGTCGCGTCCCTCGGCCTCCGCCGCCCGGCGGCGTGCCTGGAACCTGGCGTCCTGCCGCGGGAAGGGCAGCCGGGCGATGACAAGGCAGACCAGGGCGTCGCCCGGGAAGTCCTGACCGGTCCACAGGGCGTCGACGCCGAGCAGGACGGTGGCGGGATGGCTGCGGAACTCGTCGGCCAGCGCGGCCGCGCTGCCGTGGACGCCCTGGGCCAGCACCACGACGCCGTCGTCCTCGACGTGCGGGCCGACGAGGGCGGTGACCTGCTCGAGCTCACGCCGGTTGGTGAACAGGGCGAGCAGCCGGCCCCCGGTCAGCTCGGTGAGGCGACGAAGCCGATCGGCCAGCCGGGCGGGCCGCTGGCCCGCCTCGCGGCGTTGCCCTGGGTCGTGCTCGAGCACGAGCACCGCCTGCCGGCGGTAGTCGAAGGGCGAGGGGAAGACGCGCTCGGTCACGTCGAGGTCGGCGGCAAGCCCGGCCTGCTCGCGGAAGTAGCCGAACGAGCCGGCCACGCCGAGCGTGGCGCTGACCAGCACGCCGGTCCGGAGGCGGTCCCACAGGCGGTCGCGGACCAGCGGCGCGGGGGACAGGGGGGCCCGCTGGACGGCCCAGGGCGGTGCGGCGCGCCGGCCGGCGGTAGCGGCGGCCGGCGGCAGCTCGGCCCAGCAGACCTGGTCGGGCGTGAGGAGGCCGGCGGCCCCCGCCACGACGCTCGCGGCCGCGGCGGCGTCGGCGGCGACGGTCGCCAGCCGCGGCTTGTCGCGGTGGTCGTCGGCCAGCAGGTCGGTCGCTGCCTCCGCGGCGGCGGCGAGCGCGTTCAGGCCGCCGGCCAGGGTGTCGCAGGCCACGGCCACCGGGTCGAACGCCGACTGCTCCTGCAGACCTGGCGTGATGAGCAGGCTGCGTCCGTACCCTTCGTCGCGGTCGCCGTCGCGGTCGTCGGCCTGGGCGTCGAACAGCCGGCGGAGGGCGGCGCCGAGGTCGGCTCCCAGGCCGGGCAGGTCGCGGCCGGCGGCCTCGAGGCCGTCGGCCGCCCGCATGGGTGCGGCGCGCGCGTCGGGCGGTCCCGCGTCGCTCGCGGCTCTCGCGACAGCGGCCAGCGGCCGCTGGCCGCGCCGTCCGCGCAACTCGGCGAGGAGCTCGTCGAGCAGCCACCCGTCGACCCGTTGGCTGAAGGCCGACACGGCCTCGTCTGGCAGGAGATGGGCTTCATCGACCACGAGGTCGTCGAAGACCGGCAGGGCGTCGCCCGCGGTGAGCAGCAACGCGTGGTTGACGCACACGAGATGAGCGCGCTGCGCCAGGGTGCGCGACCGTCGCCAGAGGCAGTCGCCGCGCATCCGGCAGCGCCGGCCCAGGCACGAGGCGGAGGACGACCGTACCTCGCGGGCGGTGTCGGCGAGCGCCGGCAAGGACTGGACCGCCCCATAGGGTAGCGAGGACAGGTCGACCTCGCCGCGGCGCGCGCGCCCGGACAGCCAGGCCAGGGCCAGCAGGCGGTCGGGATCGGGCAGCCCGGCCGCGGCCGCCTCGACGGCATCGCCGAGCCGGCGGCGACAGAGGTAGTTCTCGCGGCCCATGAGGAGCTGCCAGCGAAAGCCCGCCGGCAGGCAAGCGGCGACCAGCGGCAGCTCGCGCTCGGCGAGCTGCCGCTGCAGCGCCTTGGTCTTGGTGCTCACCACGACGCGCGAGCCGGTGGCGGCCGCCCGGCAGGCGGCCGGCAGCAGGTAGGCGAGGCTCTTGCCCATGCCGGTGCCTGCTTCGAAGACGCC
>Ga0335071_10006575_pt1 | contig 11993 bp, 12 predicted proteins | sample Lox_Sample_15_FD_206724 | JGI IMG/M metagenome (GOLD analysis project Ga0335071, IMG submission 206724) | Soil microbial communities from Loxahatchee National Wildlife Refuge, Florida, United States - Lox_Sample_1.5 | ecosystem: Environmental > Terrestrial > Soil > Wetlands | place: USA...
GGGCATGGTCGTCACCTCGCACTTCTCGCAGGTGATCGAGGATATGGCGAACCGTGCGATGCTGCTCGTTGACGGTGAGATCGCTGCCATCGGCTCACCGAAAACGGTGATACGCTCGTTTACCAGGGATTATCATGAGATCGAATCAGCAGAACCCGTGGAACTGGGCGGGCAGATCCTCCAGGCCCGGGATGTGATGAAGAAATATATCTCCATGGACCGGGGCGTGATCAAAGCCGTGAACATGGTCACCTTCGATGTGGCAAAGAAAGAGATCTTCGGTATCATCGGGAAGAGCGGGGCCGGCAAGACCACCCTTTCCCAGATCATCTCCGGCATCATCGAGCCAACGAGCGGGGAGATGAACATCCTGATCGGCGACGACTGGGTGGATATGACGAAGCCCGGCATCGACCAGCGGGGCAGGGCGAAGGAGTACATCGGCCTCCTGCACCAGGAGTACGATCTCTTCCCCCACCGCACCGTGCTCGACAACCTCACCGACTCGATCGGGCTGGATTTCCCCAAGGAGCTGGCGATACGAAAAGCAGTGGTCACGCTCCGGATGGCCGGGTTCACGGAAGAGAAGTCCCGTGAGATCCTGAACCGGTTCCCGGGCGAACTTTCGGACGGCGAGCGGCACCGGGTCGCCCTTGCGCAGGTACTTATCCGGGAACCCCGCCTCGTGATCCTTGACGAGCCGACCGGCACCATGGACCCGATCACCAAGCAGGATGTGAAGCATTCGATCCTGAATGCCCGGGACGAGATGGATGAGACGTTCGTGATCGTCTCGCACGACATGGACTTTGTCCGGGATGTCTGTGACCGGGTGGCGCTCATGCGGGGCGGGAAGATCATCGATATCGGCCTGACCCCGGCAATCCTTGCACAGGTCACCGAAGAAGAGAAGGCTGAATGATACCAGGGACGGGTGATTCCTCCCACGTTTTTTGAGCTACTGATACCATGACAACACAACCCGCGAAGCAGGAGAAGACCTGCGATGAGAACTGCAACGACACCTGCGACACCTGCCCCTCTGCGCGACCGGACCGTGCCCCAAAAGGGCTGCCCCCGAAAGCGAAGATCGATGTGAAACATGTCATCCTCGTCCTGAGCGGAAAAGGCGGCGTGGGAAAATCCACCGTTTCCGTCAACCTCGCGTTTGCCCTGGCGAACCGCGGTAAAAACGTCGGCCTGCTCGACCTCGACTTCCACGGCCCCAACATCCCCAAGATGCTCGGGATCGAGGACCAGCGGCCGGCGGTGCTTGCGCATGCCATCGAACCGGTCCATGTCACGGGAAACCTCGGGGTCATCTCGATGGCGTTCCTGCTTCCCGATACCAGCACACCGGTCGTCTGGCGCGGTCCGATGAAGATGATCGCGATCCAGCAGTTCCTTGCGGAAGTGAACTGGGGCGCACTCGATTATCTCGTGGTCGATCTTCCGCCCGGAACAGGGGATGAGGCTCTTACCATCGCCCAGCTGGCCCCGAACGTGCGGGGTGCAGTTATTGTCACCACCCCGCAGGATGTCGCCGTCATGGACGCGATCAAGGCGGCGAAGTTCATTGAGCAACTGGAACTGCCGGTCATCGGTATCATCGAGAACATGAGCGGGATGGTCTGCCCCCACTGCGGGGATGTCATCAACCTCTTCAGTGCCGGTGGCGGGAAGAAGGCAGCGGAGGATCTTGGTGTCCCGTATCTAGGGGCGATCCCCCTTGACCCGGAGATGGTGAAGGCCGGCGATGAAGGCCGGCCCTACATCCTCCGGCATGCGGATTCGGCCACGTGGAAGGCGGTTGATCTGGTGATGGAACACCTGGTGGCGCAGATCGAAACCGAACCGGATAAATAACCGGGCCCGGAGAACCGTAACCGGTCGCATAGGGTACAAAACAACCATGAGAAAATATCCCGGTATGCCGGAACTGCTGGAGCAGTTCATGCAGGAACAGGGCACCGATGAGCGGTGGATTACCGTGCAGGAGCTGCGCGACCGGTTCGGCCTGACCCGGTACCAGTGCAACACGGTCTCCGGGTTCCTGCGCAGGCTGCATGCCGGGACCTTCGGCTGTTTTCCTTATATCGTTGCCCGGGTTGAGCCTGCGGAAGGGGTGACGTTGTCAGGGCCCCCGAAGAGCCGGTATCTCGTGAGACGGAAGGATCTGCCTGTTATTGCGGCCGGGGGCGTGAAGTATCCGGGCGGTGTGCAGATGTCACAAAAAGCAGACAGTCCTGGATCCGGGTAGCGGGTCGGGATACGTTTACTCTCCCCGGAGACGGGGCGGCAGATAGGGAATACTTCTCTCCGGTGTGGCTTTTCGATCCCGGGACCCCGAATCCGAATCCCCGCCATTTGCCCGGCCAGCCTTTTCCACAGAATCCTGGCTCCCAGATCATCCAAAAGGAAATAAAAAGACATTTTTCAAAGCCCAAAATACCCTTCAGATAAACAAAATAACGATAATGCTGACTTATCGCAAAGTCATTGTTCTATAATTCGCAAAAAAATGCGACCTGAAAAAACCGACCTTTTAAATCGGGCTCCGATTGCCAAATGGAGCATTTTGCGAGCAGTTATTTTTACACGGAATAGTGAGTTCCGGCCCCCCATGAAAAAACAGGGTTCACATCGGAGGTACCACGAACACGGTTACCGGCATCGGCCGGACTCCCGGTTAATGGGGGAGTCAAAGTACCATCCTGTACGAAACCCCGACAAGGGAATCTCTTATGTCCCCCGTTTTTTGATGCATTTTCTAAAAAATTACGTTTTTGTCGTAACTTCCACGGGATCGATCATCGCATCGATCAGGCAGTCGAACGATACAACCGGAATCCACCCGGCTTTCTCGAACATGTGCATGAAGCAGACACCAACGACCAGCGTTCCGGGATGCCGGTCCAGCATCGTTTTCACCTGCTCCACCTTCACCGGCACGTTGGGCATGGAGAGCCCGCCCATGATGACGATTGTTTTTGGTTTTATCGTCACTGGCGATACACGGGCCTGCATGCCAACGTCATCGACATGGCTGATCTTCTTTGCGTGGCTCTCGTCCACAAACGGAACGAAAATCTGTTCGGGTTCGAGTGATCTGATGGCAAATGCAAGAAGTTCGACAAACGGCGTGCAGGTCCCCGGGACACCGTAATAGACGATCTGGTCGCCTTTTTTCAGTCCGTTCTTTTCAAGAAATTCCCTAAACGGTCGCAGGATACCCGGGACCCCGTGAAATAGCTCTTTCTGTGTCATGATAGATCTACAGTCCAACGGGAAGATGATAAGGATTACCCGTGGAAAATGCAAGCCTCAACGAATGCTACAGAATTAGTTACAGAATTATATTGGTTTTTTTAGAACCCGAAGAATCCTGAGGGATCTCTTCAGGTCTTGTTTTATGATCCCTGTCACAGCGAAATCCGAAAGGTCGTCAGACATGGCGGATAAGAATAATCCGCGAGGATTCTACGAAGACTCTGATGAGTCTTCTCATGACTCGGGCTTGATAGTCCTCGTCAGTTCGAAAACCCTTGCGGTTTTTCTCTTTTCTCAGCTGGTGTAATTTTTCAATAAACCTTGTGTCCACTCTGTGGCCACAAGATAAAAATGCACATCAGCTTCGAAATAAAAAAAATTTAGATGTAGGGGCTGCGAAGAGCCTTGCCTACACCGAAGGTCTTGCGGCCCTCGACGGTTGCCTTGTTCTTCGTGATCTTCTCGTTTGCGAGCTTGGACACGAGTTCAAGACCGGGCTTGACCTTTTCCATGGGCTGTGTCTCGAAGACACCTGCTGCCATTGCCTTTGCCCAGACGGAGTCTCCGATCTTGGACCTGACAAAGACGGTGCTCCATCCATCGGGGCTGCCGACGGAGCCGGTGGAGATGTCACCGAGGTTTGCAACGTAGTCAAGGCAGACGTGGCAGCCGGGCTGCTCGTACTTGTGGGTCACCTTGAGCGGCAGCTGGACTACCTGTCCGCGCTTGCCGTATACCCAGAACTTGCCCTTGCCGATCTCCATCTTCTTGACGGATTCCATCTTCATGGCTGCGTGGTCTTCCACGAGCTGGAGGATGGACTGGTAGGGGAAGTTCTCCATGCAGAAGATACCGACGGCGAGTGCAATGCTTGCACCGACGTCACGGGCACCGACCGGGTAGAGCTGGAGTTTGCGGACTGCCTGCATCTGGCAGGGGGTACCGACAATACCAATCTTGTCGAGACCGAAGGTGCGGGTTGCTTCCTTGATCATCGAGACGTTGGGGCTGATGTTGTACCGGGTGCCGGCTGCTGCGATCAGTTCCGCCTTGGTGTTGACGATTGCCGGGATGGGTCTCCAGGGTTCGATCATGTCGAAGTTGGAGTTGTCCATCATGACCTTTGCCGGGTGCTTTGCTGCGAATTCCTTGGTCGCGGCAACGATTGCCCCGTCAATGATACCTTCGTCGAGCGCATATGCAAACAGCGAGGTGACGATACCGCCATCCTGTGCGTGCTTGAGAAGCTCCTTGTCGGTGCTCCGGGCTGAGACGACTGATTTGTATTTACCGAGTTCTGCTCCCATTTCAATCACCTTCACTGGAGTGCCGCCATTATGGCCTCGTTGATCGCCTCGTAGTTCTCGACCACATCAAAGCTGAACCAGCTCCGCGGGCACTGGTTGTAGCAGGCTCCGCACTTGATGCACAGGTCGCGCTCGCCCTGGGGCTTGCCGTACTCATGGGTAATTGCATTGACCGGGCAGGCTGATGCACAGCTGCCGCATCCCATGCAGAGACCCTGGTTGATGACCTTGGTCATCAGGTCGCAGAAGCAGGCGCTGGTTCCCTCGTTTGCCGCCATCATGAGGGGCTTGAGGAATGCAGTCGCGAGGTCCTTCTGTTCCTTGGTTCCCTTGAGGAGCAGGTATGCCATGACCGCAACGTTCCTGATCAGCTGGGGGGTTGGTGCGCATCCGGGGATGTACACGTCCACCTTGATCACGTCGCCGACGGGCAGGAATGCCTCGTGTGCCGGCTGGTTCTGCTGGCCACCGCGGGAGAACCGGGTGATGTTGCCGTAGCACGCGCAGCCGCCGAGGGCGACTACGACTGCCGACTTTTCACGGGTCTCCTTGAGCTCTTCTACTGCGAGTTTGTCGTTGATACAAACTGAACCCTCGATGAACGAGACATCTACCTTCTGGACGTGCCTTGCGTCTGCAAGTGTTGGCATGTACTTAAGGTCGACGTACTTGTCGAGGAGAGTTAATAATCCGGCATAGTTGTCTGCTAATGCTACAGTACAACCGGTACACCCACTCAGGTGTGTATAGCCTAATGTAATCTTGTCTGCCACAGGCTTAACCTCCTTTTTAGTTGAATCCGTTTTTACGTCAGCGGCTTTCATCGGAGCTGCAGGTTTCTGCGGTTCCGTGCTGGCGTCTTTCTTCCTGAAGATTGATGATAGTAGTCCCATAATCCACCCCTATTATTTCCAGTATTACCCGAATTGTTTTCGGAATTGCTTCCTGAAGCTTTTCAGAAAGGCCCTCCTCAAACTCAGGGGCTGTAACCCTCGCCGGCTGGACTCCGACGATCGTGATATCAACACGGTCCTTGATCCGCTGGAGCGGTTCTGAGAGATCCCACGAATGGGCATCCCGGTACGCACCCGGCGGCAGATCCTCGACACGGAGCTTGGTAATGGACCCCGGCTCTGCCCCGTAATCGGCAATATCGACGATGACGAGTTTCTTCGTCACTTCCGGGTCGAGCAGCGTAAAAATAAAGTGCGGGCCGCCAAGGCCTGCATCCACTATCATTACATTGTCGGGAAGCGAGAGTTTCTCCATCTCTTCGATTACTGCCGGGCCAAAGCCGTCATCGGCAAACAGGGGGTTTCCACACCCTGCAATAACGATCTCCGGATACAGCATCGCGGGTTACTCACTGGATGAGCTTCTGAGCCACTACCTTGTTCTCTTCGTCGAGCACGATCATGTGGGTTGCACATGATACACAGGGGTCGTACCCGCGCATGATGACTTCGGCGAGCTGCCAGGGTGCACCCTGAAGTGCGGCGCTGCAGGTGGCGAAGTTCCAGGTGGTCGGGACGAGCATGCTGAAGTACTGGACCTTCCAGTCCTTGACGCGTGCAATATGTGCATCGCAGCCACGGGGAGCCTCGTTGGTTGCCCAGCCGAGGGATCCATCGCCGTCGGGGATGTAGTCTGCAACGACCTTGCCGTTTGTGTTGAGGGCTTCGAGGCAGTCAAACATCTCGTAGAAGCAGTCCGTGTATTCCATCTCACGGGCAATGTTCTGGCCGACGGTGCCCTTCTCGTCAAAGTTCTTGTAGGTGACGAGACGTGCACGCGGACCGACTTCAACGGGCTGGCCGTCGTACATCGGGATGCCGGTGCAGGCTTCCATCTGGGGGTTGACCTTGGTGCCGAGCTTGGTGGTTCCGCCGATCGGGTACCGGGGCTCTTCGAGCGAGACTTCCATCTCACCCATGTACCAGTCCCATGGACGGACTTCCTTGAACCGGTTGATGTCCCATGAGGGGCATTCCTCGAGGCTGGAGCAGCCGTAGAATGCATGGGTTGCAAGGTAGCCCTGGTTGTGGTAACCGAGGGTCTTGGGCAGTGCGACCTTCATGCCGCCGACATCGACGGATTCGCGTGCCTGGTAGTTCCGGAGGATCGCGATCATGAGGTCCATCTGGGCCTTTGCAAGGGGCAGACCTTCTTTTGCAAGGTCGTACATCTTGGTCTTTGCCTGCTCGGAGACGTTGCGGTACATACCACCGATACGGGTGTTCCGCGGGTGGATGCAGTCGCCGCCGGCAATCTGGCCGATGGTCTGGCCGATCTCACGGAGCCGCTGGATCCGCTTTGCAACGGTCCGGACGGGCTCTTCTGCCGTGAACGGGTTGATCTTGACCTCGGTGCCTGGTAAATACAGGTCAGGGAGAATCAGGATATCGTGCAGTGCAATGCTGTGCAGACGGTTCGCGAGCTGAAGGATGTGACGGAGCATGAGTGCGTCCTTGGGGATCTCGCACTTGATCGATGCTTCCATTGCTTCAGTGGCCGCGAGGTTGTGGGCTATCGGACAGATACCACAGACACGGGATGCGATCTTTGGCACCTGTTCGGGGGTCTTACCGACGGCGAGTTTTTCAACTCCCCTCACCGGGGTAATGGAACACCAGTTACCCGTCTCGATGATGCCCTGGTCGTTAACCTTCAAGACAAGCTTGGAGTGTCCTTCATGTCTTGTGGTTGGGGAAATCTCTACAACTTTCGACAATATTATCGCCTCATTTTATGTTGAGTTGTTCGTATAGCGGTACAAAATTACTCTATACTCTCTCTCATCTCTAGAGATAATTGACCGTACAAAGTACGTTCAACTCTATCTTGTACTACCGATTTTATAACCTTTATGACTTGATTGCAGGAGGAAACAACGCATAAAATGGGGATATTTTAGATTCCCCGCGCCAAAATCCGGTAGTTTGGAATATTTCACGCAAAATACCGTACAGCACACAAAATAAAAAGGGAATTTTTTAATCAGCGATTTATTCCGGGAATTTTTAAAAAAATTCAGCCGTTCAATGGCTTTTCGCCATTCAGTTCATCGACCAATTCGGCAATCGTGGCCTTCCGCTCGGCATAGGCATCGTGCTGGTGGATGCTCTCCTCGTTGGTCTGCTTGATCGTGACCACGGAATCGCCGGAAAGGTACTCGAATTCCGCCAGCACTTTCTTGGCCATTTCGCGGACACAGTCTTCCACAAACCGGGGATTCTTGTGCGCGGCGAGCACCACGGCGCCTTCATCCCCCCGCTTCAGGAGTTCGTAGATGCCGCTGCTCATCGAGTCCTTGAGGATGCTGATCACCATCTCGAGATCCACGTGCTGGTCGTCGTCGGTCTCGATGCAGAGGAATCCCTTGCCCCGCTGGTTGTGCGTGGCCATGGGGACTGCTGCAAAGAACTCGTCGATCTTATCCTGCCCGATATCGAGGTCAGCCAGGACCCGGTTCGCCCGCTCCTTCATGATGTTCTGGGCGCAGGGACAGGCAGTCATTCCCGTCACTTCCGCGCCGATGCTCTTCCTCACGATAGGGGTGCGGAAGGTGCGCCGGGCCACGGCCCGGGCATGCACCTTGACGACTTCATGGCAGGTGGTATGGCTGACCGGTGTCTCGCGCTTGACCATGAACTCGCTGCGCATCAGCACCTCGGTCCGGTCCGCGTATTCGTGCCGGTCAAGGAGTTTCCGTGCAACAACGCTGCAGAGTTTCTCGATCTCGTTGACTTCCCCGTCGATGGCCTGCTGGAGCACCTCGTCGATCACCTCGAAATTCCGCGAAAGGTTGGCGCCCTTGAGGCTGCCAGGCAGATCAACGTAGACGTCGAATATCGATATGAATATTACCGGCCGCTTTCCGCTGCGGTGCACCTCGACAAGTTTCTTGACATTCTTTACGCCGACCCGGGTGAGGTTGATCCGGACATCGGGAGATGTGGCCTGGACATCCGGCAGTTCCTTGCCAAAGGATTTCTCCGGTGAGTGGTCAGAAGGTGGGTTTTTAATAGGTCATCGCATCCAGATGGTTCTTCCCGTGACACTTTAGTTTTTTCATATAATATTTATGTGGTTTGTAGCTCATATGAAAGGGATCAGCTATGTTAAAGAAGTACTATGAGGCAGATGCGGATCTCGGCGTGCTGAAAGGCAGGAAGATCGCCGTGATCGGCTATGGATCACAGGGCAGGGGCCAGTCGCTGAACTTACGGGACAGCGGGCTCGATGTCGTGATCGGCCTGCGCCCCGGGAAGAGCTGGGACGCGGCGGCCAAAGATGGCATGAAAGTGATGAAGGTCGCGGATGCAGTCAAGGCTGCGGATCTCATCCAGATCCTTCTTCCCGACGAGCACCAGGGTGCAGTATACAGGAGCGAGATCCAGCCCCATCTCACCGGGAACAAGTGCCTCATGTTCTCGCACGGGTTCAATATCCATTTCGGGCAGATTGTCCCCCCGGCAAATGTGGATGTCATCATGGTGGCGCCCAAGGGCCCCGGGTTCATGGTGCGCAGGCAGTACGAGGAAGGCAAGGGTGTTCCGGCCCTCATCGCGGTCCACCAGGATGCGACGGGCAATGCCCATAAGATCGCCCTCGCGTACGCAAAGGGTATCGGCGCTACCCGCGCTGTGGTGCTGGAGACCTCGTTCCGCGAGGAGACCGAGACGGACCTCTTCGGCGAGCAGGCTGTACTCTGTGGCGGGTGCACATCACTCGTCAAGGCCGGGTTCGAGACCCTGGTCGATGCCGGCTACGAGCCCGAGATGGCATATCTCGAAGTGGTCCATGAGCTGAAACTGATCGTCGATCTCATCTACGAAGGAGGCCTCACCAATATGCGCCAGTACATCAGCAACACGGCGCAGTATGGCGACCTCACCCGCGGCCCCCGGGTCATCGGGCCCGAATCCTATGAGGCGATGGCGGAGATTCTCGAGGAGATCCAGAGCGGGAAGTTTGCCCGGGAATGGATGCTGGAGAACATGGTGAACCGCCCGATGTTCACCGCACTGACAAAGGCAGACGAAGACCACCTTGTCGAGGAAGTGGGTAAGGAAGTCCGCGGCATGATGCCGCAGTTCAGGAAATGATTTACATCATTTCCTTCACAACCCGTGGTACGTTGAAACCCTCCCTCTCGTGGTTCAGAAGATAATTCCTGTCGGAATTATCTTCTTCTCCGCTCGGAGAGCACTGATGTGCTCCCTCACGGTTCAGGAAATACATAACCTTCTTTTTTTCTCCGCCCGGAACGTGCTGAAGCGTTTTCTCACTGCTCTGTACATTCCCGTTTTTTCGGCCATTTCTTCCTGTATTTTGGTGCCCCTCACGAGTTTCCGGCGCCGTGTTGCCGGTACATTCATGTTTTGCCACCTTTTTTAAGGCGGGGTTTCCCACGTATATCATAATGAAGACCTGCATCATCTACCACAGCGAGACCGGCAACACCCGTCATGTTGCCCAGCACCTTGGCGCCGCCTGCGACGGGAAACTGGTTGAGGTCAACGATACCGAGAAATACTCCCGTCTCACCCGGTTCCTTGTCTGGTGCAAACGGGCACGGGGCGAGGAGCTGACAACCGTTGAACCGGCATCGGTCGATGTCTCGGGTTTCGATCTCGTGGTATTCGGATCGCCGGTCTGGGCGTTCAAGCCAACACCAGCCATCCATGCAGCTATCGATGCACTGAAGGGATGTCAGGGCAAGAGCGCGGCTGCGTTCTGCACCCACGGCGGAAGGCCCGGGCAGACGGACGAGACGTTCCGGAAATGGATCGAGGCCAGGGGCATGATCCTTACCGCGGTTGCCGATATCAACATGAAAGATATCGAGAACGAGAAGAAGACAAAGGAACTGGTCGCCCTGCTGATAAAAAATAACAGTCATGCGTAACTTTTTTTTGATGTCATCTCCGTTCAGTCGGGATTTTGGTCGCAGTGACTGATGCAGGCCGGTTTTCAGGCCTGGTGGCGATAGCCTTTCCCTGTGAACCGATGCAATTTATTCAGGAATATCCGGCTCGTTCGCAATCCGTGAATGGCCTCACGGCGGGAACTTTCCTGACGTCGGGGATTGCCCTTTGGGAAAGCCTTTTTGTCCGCAGCCCCCTTTATAGTATACAATTATGACGGACGCGTATGAGAAACTCCTCAAACAGGCTTATTCCAATATCACGGAAAAGACCGAGTCCTCGGAACGTTTTGTAGTCCCCGAGGTAAAAGCCTATGTCGAAGGTAAGACGACCGTCCTTGAAAACTTCACGGAGATCGTTGCCAAGGTCCGGCGCGAGCCGGACCATGTGATGAAGTTCCTGCTCGGGGAGCTGGGCACGAGCGGGAAGATCGACGGGAACCGTGCCATCTTCAACGGGAAGTTCGAGATCTCGCTCATCAAGGCGATCATCAAGAGCTATGTGGACGACTATGTCATCTGCTCCGAGTGCGGCAAACCCGATACCCGGCTCGTGAAGGATGACCGGGTCATGATCCTGCGGTGCGATGCCTGCGGGAGCCACCGCCCGGTCCGGAAGCGGAAGGCCAGGACCGAGCCGGTCTCGGAGAACCTCGAGGAAGGCCAGATCATGGATGTCGAGATCCAGTCGATCTCGAAACGGGGCGACGGCGTGGTAAAGATGGGCCGGTATATCATGTATGTCAATAATGCAAAGCCCGGCCAGAAAGTGAAGATCAAGATCTCGCGTATCTCGGGCTCGATCGTCTTCACCGAACGGGCACCGGAATAACTTTTTTGATTTTTGATTTTTCGTGGGAATGTCTTCCCGCAGGACAGGATTCACCGTGCAACCGGCATGGGTGGAATGCACGCGAAAAAATATTGAGATCCGGGTATCCGGAAAAAATCAGACTTTGGACTTCTTGATGCCCTTGACGAGCTCGTCGCAGTGGCTGGTGATCCGCTTGCAGGCTTTCTTGATGATCGGCAGGGGGTTCTTCTTGCCTTTCGTGGTGACCACAAGTTCGGGATCGGAGAACTGGAACTCGATCATGTACCGGGCTACGTCCACGTCAGGATCGCTCAGGATCTCCTCGACGAGGGTGTTCATGAATGTGTGGCCTTCCCCCTGTATAATAAGCCGCACCTTGTCCTTTTCGAGCTCGAGTACTTTTACAATCATGCACCTATCTTTGGGCACCTGAAAACTATTAAGGTATGGGTAGTCCCGCACCATAGATGCGGGGGGCGGCCCGGGTTATGGCGGGGTTTGGGAAAAATCAGGGAAATTCGAATACGTCCCCGTCCTTGCCGGTGTTGGGGAGGTCCCAGGGGAGCATGTGGCTCATGTGTACGCACCGGAAATCCTTCGGGGCGAGACGTCCCGCGAGCGTGCAGGCATCGAGGTAATTCATGTGCTTGTGGATCGCGATGTCCGATGGCAC
>Ga0335071_10006577_pt1 | contig 11988 bp, 12 predicted proteins | sample Lox_Sample_15_FD_206724 | JGI IMG/M metagenome (GOLD analysis project Ga0335071, IMG submission 206724) | Soil microbial communities from Loxahatchee National Wildlife Refuge, Florida, United States - Lox_Sample_1.5 | ecosystem: Environmental > Terrestrial > Soil > Wetlands | place: USA...
GCTTCGCTGACCGCCGCCCGCAATTCAGATTCCTGCACCGGCTTCTGATTTACGAAAATCTGATGCTCCGCGGTGTAGGTCACTGTCACTCCGCGCGGCTGCTGCGGCTGACTCGACGATTCGAGCCGTGGGAGATCGACGTGCGCCGCTGATTCGATAGTGACGGCCGTCGCAACCATGAAAATTATCAGCAGGACGAGAAAAATGTCCGTCAGCGGCGTGATATTGATCGAGGCAAACATCCCTCCCTGTTCGCCGCCGCTCTGAATCGCCATGACTATTCGACGCTCCGTCCTACGCTGCGCTTCAACCGTTGCCGCCGCCGGTGGCGCGCTTGGCCGCTATCGCGATCTGATCAGCGCCGGCAACCTTGGCGATATCGAGAATCCGCACCATATCGCCCAGCAGCACCGTGCGATCACCTTGGAAGATCACGATCTTGGAATCGACTCGCCCGAGTGCGTCGTGCAGGGCGGGTTCAAATTCGCGTTCGGGAACGTCCTTCGAATTCACGAACAGCTCGTGATTGGCGGTGTAGGTGACGATGACGCCCTTGTTTTCCGGTGAAGTGTATTCGGCGGTGGGCAGATCGACATGCGTCGCCGATTCGACCGCTACCGAGGCCGTCACCATGAAGATTATGAGCAGGACGAGGAAGATATCGGTCAGGGGCGTGATGTTGATTTCCCAGAACATCCCGCCTTGGCCTTGAGGTGCACTAAAGGCCACGCAGCTCTCTCCCTACGATCGCGGCATCGATCAGACGAGCCGCACAGATATGGAGCGTCGCGTTGATCTGCTCAATCTTCTGCGAAAAAAAGTTGTAGAAAATAACCGCGATAATCGCGACTACCAAGCCGAGAGCCGTCGAGATCAGGGCTTCGGAAATACCGGCCGCGACAACCGAAAAGCCGCCCGTGCCCATCACGGCCATCGACTGGAAGGCGACCAAAATACCCACGACGGTTCCGAACAACCCGATAAAAGGTGCCGAGGCGCCCGAGGTTGCGAGGATCCAGATCGAGCCGCGTAGCCGCAGCATCTCGGCAAAGCGACGCTCTTCGTCGACGTTTTCGAGGCGTTCGCGATTACCCGTCTGGGCCTCGGTGATAATTTCGTGGAACACTCGATGGCCTGCGCTGTCCTGGCCGTCGATGAGCTTGAGGGCTTCGTCGAACTTGCCTTGCTTCAGCGGCTGCAGCGCACCTTCGGCCATCTTGGTCGCGCTGGATGCGACGCCCCACAGCGCCCACATCCGCTCGAAGATAATTGTCGTACAGATCACCGAGATGATTAGGAGCGGGTAGGTGGCGTACCAGCCCTGCTCGATCATCGCGAGAATGCTGAACTGATTTTGCATAGCCAAAACCGTCCTACCGTCGATGGATCCTGCATGAACAAGCGTTCATTGCGGATCCTCTACTCGTATAAACATATCCGCGCTGTCAAGTGTTCAACCCGTACCGGCGAGAAATTCGAAGATTCGGTTAGGCGACGAGCCGCAGGATGATGAAATAAAGCGTCAGCAGCACGAGGCCTGCCGGGATGCCAATCTTGGCCCAGTCGCTCGCCCCGATACGGAGTGCGGCGGCCGCGACGATATTGGGGACGTTCCCGGGTATCAGCATCCCGCCGGCAATCAGGAGTGCCATCATCGCCTCGCGGGCGCGCACCGGGTCCATCGAGCGCATCTCAAGCGCCACGAGGGTCGCGTTGTCCATCGCAGCTGACAATGTATTGGCCCAATAGAGCATCGACCGACTGATCAACGGAACGTAGTGGCCGGCAAGAGGGCCGAAGGCTTCGCCAACCAGAACCAGACCGGCGATAAACGCGTAAATCTCGATCCCTCGGAAGAGCGCGCGAAGAACTGATTCGCGGATAAGTACGACGGTGCGTGCAGCGGCGAAGGCTATCGCGCTCTCATGATCAGTCGCGATGAGTCCGGCCGCGATCGCGCAGACCAGAATCCCTGGAAGGACGAAGGGTGCGAGCATCACGAAAAGCCCGCTGAAACCAATCCCGAGACCACTGGCGGCGAGCGTTGAAAGCGGACCTCCAAGGGGCGTTAGGGACGATCCGAGCCCGATCGCGAAGCATCCGGCGACTGTGACACGCACCCGAGCTCGAGGTCCCAGACCCAACAGCTCGATCAGTTCGGCCAGCATCAGCGCCGCAACAACAGCCGTTAGCACTGCGGAGAGCAGGGCGATAACGAGTACCGTTCCGCCCGTGAGCAAACGATGCTCGATGCGCGCTTGCATCCAGCCGACGGCGGTATCCAACTGTCCGCGGATTCGCCCAAAAATGATGTCGGCGACGATCACGGTCGCGGTGATTCCAAGCGGTACGGAAGCGGCCCGTCCGGCGACTTCCCATTGCCAAGCGCCGGCGAATGTCATCGCGGTTGCGCCGATCGTTAGGAAGAAGATCTCGATATGCTCTTCTATCAAGCGAGAGACGACCGGCCCCAGGACCAGGAGAGTGAGCAGTACGATACCGATAAGTGGGGTCATCAGGGCGTATCCAGCTTAAGCTTACAAGGTAGCGCGAAAGCGATCGCCTGTGACCTGGTCATGTAGGCTCGATCGAGCTTCCGTAGACGCACGATCCGGATTTGCCAGCCTTGACTTTGACTGCCGCTAGCGTCTATCCAAAACAACGCTGAATGATCACGCGGCGGTAACCCGTCCGCGATAAAAGAGGAACAAACTCGATGGCATTACTCGACGGAAAAGTGGTTATCATAACCGGCGCGGGCCGCGGAATTGGCCGTGAAGAGGCGCTGATGATGGCCAAGCACGGCGCCAAAGTAGTGGTTAATGACCTGGGCGGCCATTTCGACGGCACCGGACAATCGCGCTCACCCGCAGAAGACGTGGTCAAAGAGATCCGCGCCGCTGGCGGTGAGGCAGTCGCGAACTTCGAGAGCGTCAGCGATTTCAAGTCCTCGAAGCGCATCATCGAATGCGCCATCGATAACTTCGGCAAGCTCAATGCGGTCGTGAACAACGCGGGTATCCTCCGTGACCGCATGATCTTCAACATGAACGAGGACGACTTTGATGCCGTTATCGCCGTTCATCTGAAGGGCACATTCAACATGGCACGTCACGCCTGCAGCTACTGGCGCGAGCAGCACAAGGCGGGAAATCTGCTCAACGGCCGTCTGATCAACACGAGTTCCGACTCCGGTCTGCTCGGCAACGCCGGACAGGGCAACTACGGCACCGCGAAGGCGGCCGTCGCCACGATGGCGATTATCATGGACCGCGAGATGGCCCGCTACGGAGTCGCGATCAATGCGATTGCTCCGGTAGCGCGTACCCGCCTTACCATCGACGCGACCCCGCAGACCGCCGCCACGATGCCGACGCCGAAGGCCGGTGAGGTCGATCTCTTCAGCCCGACCCACGTTGCGCCGCTCGTCACCTGGCTCGCCAGCGATGATGCGAAAGACGTTCATGGTGAAGTCTTCCGCGTCGGCATGGGCAAGGTCTGGCTGATGAAGGGCTGGCACAGCGCAGCCACGATCAAGCAGTCCGGCCCGCTCAAGTTCTGGGATCCGGCGGAACTCGGTGCCCACGTGAAAAAAGAACTGGCGACCGGGGTGACCAAGAAGGAAACGCTCGGCGACGTGTTGGCCGATCGCATCTAAGCGTGGCAAAAAATCCGCAATCTGAAGCCGCGGCTCCACGGGAGCCGCGGTTTTCTTCAATCTTGATCATCTGCGCGGCCAATACGGCGCGCAGTGTGATGGCTGAGCATCTGATGGTGCGTGAACTGCGCGGGCGCGATGCGATCGAACGGGTGCGGATACGCTCCGCCGGGATCGCTCCGTATGCGCGAGACGGCGCGCTCGTATCACTCGATACGCGGATGGCACTGCGGGATGTAGGCATCCATCTTGGCGAGGAAGCGACTTCGACCGATCTCAAACGGCACCCGGAGTTGCTTGAGGAAGCCGATGTGGTCATTGCGATGACCAACGAGCAGGCCCGTCATCTGCGTGAACGGTTCGAGGTTCCCGAAGATCTCGAAATTCATACGCTGCGGTCGTTCGTCGAGGAATCCGGCGATATCGAAGACCCCTTCGAGAAGGGCGATGCCGTCTTCGCCGAATGCCGCGACGAGATCCTGCGGCTTGTCCCCCGCGCAATCGATCGAATCCTCGGAATCGAATAATTCCTGCGCAACCATCTCGCCCCAAGGGTCCACCGCATACTGTCGGGAGGCGTCGACATGTCAGAAAAGAAAGACGAACTTCGCGAACTGCTCGACAAGCAGGCCTGCATCGAACTGGTTCAACACTACAGTCGCGCACTCGATTGGCTCGATGAGGCTGCCTTAAAGACGGTCTTCTGGCCCGATGCGCAAATCGACTTCGGTTTCTTCAAGGGTAAGGGCGAGGACTTCATCAAGCGGGTGATGGAAGTCGAACGCAGCCTGACCCGCCGATGGCACATGACGTGCGACCCGCTCGTGCGCGTGAGCGGCGATGTCGCCGAGGGCGAGAGCTATGGGCTAGCGGCAGGAATCATGGTGAAGGACGGACGCGCGCTCCACGATATTTTCGGTGGGCGCTACCTCGATCAGTACACGCGGCGCGAGGGTGTCTGGCGTATCGCGAAGCGAACCTATGTTGCCGATTGGCAGCAGTCGTTCGACGTCGATGCGAAAGCGGAAAATCAGCTCGTCACCGGGATGAATTGGTCTGATGGCTTTGGCCCGAGTCATCGACTCTATCGCAAGCTCGCCTAAGTGATTGGTAAAAATACTCCCGAGCGCGATAATAGAGCTGAAAATCAGCCCAGCGAGAGCATCGTATGAGTTTTGCCAATCCAACGGATAATGAGATTCGAGCGATTCTATCCAAGCCGACGACGGTCGCCGTGGTGGGATGCTCGAATAATCCCGATCGCGATAGCTACGAAATCGCGATGCTGCTCAAGCGCAAAGGCTTTCGGGTTATTCCGGTGAATCCGCAACTCGATCCGGAGGCGCTACGCGATCAGTTCGGCGAGCGCTGCTATCCCGACCTCGCGTCGATACCCGACCCGGTCGAGATCGTCGATGTCTTCCGCCGCCCCGAATATCTGCCCGAAATCACGGAGCAGGCGATCAAGAAAGGTGCGAAGATCCTCTGGGGCCAGCTTGGGGTGGTGCATCTCGATGCGGCCAAGCGCGCGTCCGAAGCGGGCATGACGGTCGTGATGGATCGATGCCCGGCGATCGAATACCGCCGGCTCTTCTAAGATGCCCTCGAAGGCGCGCAAGTGGCGCACGCTCGATAACGAGCGCGTTTACTCAACTCCGATTTTCGATCTTCATAAGCGCAAGTCGGTCCATCCGCGACGCGGCGAGAGGCATTTCTATATTCTCGATGTGCCCGCGTGGGTGAATATCATTCCGGTGACTCCCGAGGGCGAAGTGGTGATGGTGAAGCAGTACCGTCACGGTATCAGTGATTTTACGCTCGAAATTCCGGGCGGGATGGTCGATCCGGAGGATCCGAATCCGGCGCATGCGGCTCGCCGCGAGATGAACGAGGAGACCGGCTTCGATTCGGAAACGATTATCGAACTTGGTTGGGTGAACCCGAACCCCGCGATCCAGCCGAACATCTGCTATTCATTTTTCGCGCCCAACGTCCGTGAAATCGGCGACAAGCACTCGAACCCCGATGGTTCCGAAGAGACCGAGGTGACCGTCGTACCGCTCGATTCGATCAAGGATTTGATCGCGTCAGGCAAGATTTCGCATGCACTAGTCATCGCGGCGTTTTCGTTTTTCCACGTTTACAATCCGCCCCCGCGTAAGCATCGCCGAAAGTAAGCGGTTCAGCGCTGCTCGCTCGCCGGTCCGCCATAGCGATGCCGCAGAAACAGGTACAGCGGCCATCCGGGGAGAGCCAGCGTGATTGCGACGAGATAATCGTACTCGCCGCCGCCTTGCGCGATCGCGAAGCCGAACGTCGCGAGCCAGGTCAGCAGCGGCGCTCCGACTGTTAGAATGAGTCCCATCCTTCCGCCGCCGATAGTGAAGAGTCCTTTGCGATCGGGCTGTGCGTACCGCAGGTGGACGAGCGCCCACATCTCAAGCATCAGCGCCATCATGTAGAACGCTACGTCGAGGACGATCAGCGTCATGAAGCCGAGTGACACCAGCACACTGAAGACGACGCAGCATACGATGATCGAGCGGGCCGGGACCTCAGAGGTCTTCCAGATCTGCCCCAGTCCACGCGGCAAGTAGCCTTCCCCGGCCAGCACAAACGGCAGCCGGGAGACCCAGAGCAGGGCCGCGTCGAACATCCCGAACGCCGAGATCGCGCCCCCGAGACCGATCGCGAGCTTCAGCCACGGACCACCGATGCGCGCACCCACTTCGGCGAAGTAGCCCGTATGCCAGTTGCTCGCCCTACCATCGGCAACGAGACCCACACTCAGAGGGAGAAGATAGCCAAGCGCGACCATCGGCAGTGCGATCGCGATCGCTCGAACATAGTTGCGCCCCGGGGTCTCGATCTCGCCCGCAACCACGCTCACGTTTTCCCATCCGCCGAAGTTCCACATCACGACCGTCATCCCACCGCCGAGCGCGGCGAGCAGATGATGGCCATCGGGGCCTTCTGGGGGCAGCGACCAGTGTCCGAATTGGGGTAGGCCGAAAAGAACGAGGGCCGCCATCGGTAGCAGCAGCAGGCTCGTAAAGCCGATCGAGGTACGCCCGACCGTCTTGATGCCGAGCAGGTTCAGCAAGCCGCACAACCAGACTAATCCGACACCCAGCAGCGTCTGAGTCGTCGGACCTATAGGCAGCAGAAAGGATAAATACGTAGCGAAAAGCACCGGATAGATAGCCGAATCGACCATCGTAAAGAGGATCGTGAGGTAGGCCTCGGCAAATCCGGCAAAGGGACCGAGCCCCGCTTTGACCCAGAAATAGAAACCACCCTCGACCGGTATGAGAGCGGTGAGTTCGGCCGCCATCAGGGCGGTCGGAAGACTCAAGGTAATGGGGATTATCGTGCATAGGAGCAGCGTTAAGCGCGGCCCGGCGATACCCACCGCTTCCTCGATGCCATAAGCGCCGCCGCTTACGAGCAGATAGATCAGGCTTACGAGTGGCCAGAGGCCGAACCGACTACCGGATGATCGGCTCATCGAGGCGTCTTGATAGGTAGTTGGCTTAGGCTCCAGACTGACGGGCTAAAAAAGGATTGCCCGCTGGCGGAACACGGCGCAAGACTGGGATAATGGCGAAGGGAGAGAGAACTCCAGTAATGGGGTAAAATCTCTCCCGGTTTTTTAAGAGGATTAGTTCTAAGTGCCTGCATCTTCATCACGATCTCGTCTGTCCGTGGCTCGATACCTTATCGCAACGGCCGTTACGATAACGATGTTTGCCGGCTGCTCCCATCTGAATACGGGACATGGTTCGGCGAGCAACGGAGCGATTGGCGCCAAGCCCTTCGGTGGATTGCCGCCGACGGAACTGCCGCCTTCAGCCTACGCGATGGGCGCATATCTCAAGGCGGAAGTTGCGACGGACAATGGCGATCATGAGGAAGCTTTCCGGGACTTCGAAGCGGCGGTCAAGTACGACCCTCATAACGCTGCACTAAGGGTAAAGCTGGCCGATCTCTATGTGCGCGATGGACGGTTGAAGGATGCGCTCGCGCAGGTGCAGGAGGCTATCGCGCTCGATCCGGGATTCGTACGGGGACGTTTGCTCGATGCGGGTATCAGCTCGGCGCTCGGTGACGACGCGGCAGCGACCGAGCAGTATCAAAAGGTAATCGAGCTTTCGCCCAAGACGCAGGAAGCCTACCTGTTTCTCGGCACCTTGGCCGCCAAGCAAGGCGACTACGTCAAGGCGGCCCAAATCTTCGACAAGCTAATCGCCCTCGACCCTAATTCCTTCCTTGGCTACTACTATGCGGGGCGCGTGAGCATCGACGCAGGGCGCTACACCGATGCCGACCGCTACTACGAGAAGGCGCTGAGTCTGAGCCCGCAGTCGCAACTTTTGTTACTCGATGTAGCGGTGTTGCGTGAATTGGAAGGGCGACCCAAGGAAGCGATTGCGATCTATCGGCGGATTCTGCAAACCGATCCGAATAACGATGAGGTGCGCAAACGTCTGGCGGAGATCAGCACCGACGATAACAAGCTCAATGCGGCGGTCGCTGAGGTACAGAAACGCGAGCAGTTGATTACTACTCCCGCCGACACTCGCACCAAGATTGGTCTTCTGTTTTTCGAACGAGGTGATTTTGACCGGGCTGCAACCGAATTCAATCTTGTGCTCGGCTCGGAGCCGAATAACTATCGCGTCCGGTACTATCTCGGGATCGTCTACACCGAGCTGAATGAGAACGAGAAGGCGCTCGCAACCTTCGAGCTGATTCCCGAGTCCGATTCGCACTACGCCGAAGCGCGCCTGCAGGAAGCGAACATCTACGACAAGCAGCACGATACCGAACACGCGATCAGCAAGCTGCAAGACGCACTGCGCGCGCGCCCCAATGACACGGAAATCATGGGCTTTATGGTCAGCGTCTACGAGGAGAAGAAGGATTACGCGAGCGCGATCGTACTAGCCAAGAAGATGGTCGAGCAGGAGCCGCGTAACGATAAATTCCATTTCACCTTGGGCGCACTTTATGATCAGAATCAGCAGAAGGAGTTGGGTATCGTCGAGATGCGCAAGGCGATCGCGCTCAATTCGAATAATGCGCCGGCGCTCAATTACCTCGGGTACACCTACGCGGAACAGGGCACCCAGCTCGATGAAGCCGAAAAGCTGATCAGGCGCGCACTGGTGATCGAGCCGGACGACGGCTTTTACGTCGATAGCCTTGGCTGGGTCTACTATCAGAAGGGTGATTACTCCGAGGCGGTAGTTCAGCTGGAGCGCGCCGTCAATCTGACGGGCAGCGATCCGACGATCACGGAGCATCTGGGCGATGCCTACCGGAAGATCGGCAAGGCCCGCGACGCACGCCATCAATATGAAGACGCGCTCGTCAAGGCGAAGACGCCGGATCAAATCCAGCGCCTCAAAAGCAAGCTGAATGCTTTGGGCGAGACCGAGCAGCACGCTGCGCATTGATTCGATGCGTTCTCGTCTTCGCCGAGCTACAACAGCGGCAATGCTGTCCCTGGCGGTCCTAAGCGCCTGCGCGACGCAACAGCCGCCTCCCGCCGTCGTTCAGGCTCCCAGCGCTGATATGCAAGCGCTGGCGAAGCGCGAACGAGTTCTCACCTCGCTGCAGACCGCAGCCGTGATGGAGTACACGGGGCCGAATGGTCATGTGAAGGCGCGCGAGCGGATTGTTATCCGGCGTCCGGCGAATCTCCGTGTCGAGGTGTTGTCGCCGCTCGGTGTTGCGCTGATCGTCGCTGCCGATGCGAACGAGGTGGCGGTCTTCGATCCTTCGAAGAATACGATAACGCGTGGAGCGGCTACTGCGGCGACACTCGATCGCGTGTCGCGGATACCGTTGACGCCCGAGCAGGCCGCTCGCCTGCTGCTCGCGCTCGCTCCCGACGCCTCGATGCTCAACACGGCCCCGAAAGCGAAATCCGACGAAAACGGCGGCAGTACCTTTTCCTTCGCCTCCGGCGACGCGGCGACCTCGCAGCTTACCTTTACCAACGGCGATCTCGTGACGGTGCGTGATCAAACGGCCGATGGAACAATAGATTACGAAGTGCACTACAGCGACTATCGCGATATCGGTGGCTTTGCTTTCCCGCATACCATCGAAGCGAGCTTCCCGACCACTGCGACGACGATCAAATTTCGCTTCAATAGTCCTCTGATCGACCAGACTATTCCTGACTCATCCTTTGTTCTCAATCCCGGACCGCAGACCAAAGAGTTGCAGCTCGGGTTCAATGAGATCGGATCGACGGGGCCGGATTAACCCGGGTGAAGCTGCTTAGCCCGAAACCGCTGCCGCTGCTTGCCTCGCTCCTAGCTGGAGTGCTTGCAACCGGATGTCGCGTGAATCGTCCGCCCAATGATCATGCGGCGACGCAGACCCTGTACGACTCGATGCCCTCAGATCCGGGGACCTTCAATCCCATCCTGATTACCGACACTGCATCGGGTGCCGCGGTCGGCGACCTCTTTGAGGGTCTGGTCCGAGACAACCCGAAAACTAATTTTATCGATCCCGATCTCGCCCAAAGCTGGGAGGTGGCCGACAGTGGTAAAACGATCGCGTTTCACCTTCGGCATGATGTGCACTGGTCTGACGGAGTGCAGTTTACTTCGCGCGATGTGCTCTTCACGATGCGGACGATCTTCGACCCGCATATTCCCAATAGCAACGTTTTCGCGCTCACAGTCGATGATAAACCGATCACGGCGGAGGCTCCCGACGACTATACCGTCGTGATGCATCTGCCGAGAATTTTCGCACCATTACTCTACGCGATCGGGTTTCCCATCATCCCCGAACATATTCTCGGGAAACTGAGCCCCGCGGAATTCAATCGAACCTGGGGCGTCGATACGCCGCCGCGCAAGCTCATCTCTCTAGGCGCGTATGAGATGGAGCAATACGTTCCGGGGCAGCTAATCGATTTCCGGCGCTATCCCGGCTACTGGATGCATGAAGCGAATGGTGCCCCCTTGCCACGCTTGCACGGCCAGGTGCTGATGATCGTGCCCGATCGTAATACGCAATATCTGCGCTTCGCCGCGGGGATGACCGACATCTATTCACCGCGTCCCGAGGAGGTTGCGACCCTGCGCGAGCGGGCCGCGCAACTCAATATCACGGTGAAGGAGATCGGTGTCGACACCGGATCGCTGTTTTTCGCCTTCAATCGCAATCCGAATCACTACCAATCCGACCCGCGATTGAAGTGGTTCACCGATATCAACTTCATGCGGGCGCTCGCCCACGCGGTCGATAAGCAGGGCATGATCAATCTCTGCTTCCGCGGACTGGCTATTCCAGCGGTCAGCGATATCTCTCCCGAGAACAAGATTTTTCACAATCCTAATCTCAAGGACTACGAGTACGATTTGAAACTCGCCGCCCGGATGCTCGATGAAGCGGGCTATAAGATGCTCCGGCCGGGCGTTCGTGGCGACCCGCGGGGCCATCCGCTGGAATTCAATCTCAGTACCCCCACCGGCGACGAATCAGTGCGCGGTGAGATGTGCGTGATCTTCAAGCAGGATCTCGAGGCGCTCGGGATCAAGGTGAATTACCGGCCGCAGGAATTTATCTCGCTGGTGAAGAAACTCGAAAAGAGTTTCGACTGGGATTGCGTTCTTATCGGCTTTACCGGTGGTGTAGAGCCCAATAATGGGGCGAACTTCCTGCGCTCATCCGGCAACCTGCATCTGTGGAACCCGATGCAATCCAAGCCCGCGACAGCATGGGAAGCAGAGATCGATCGGCTTCTAGATCAGGGTACTCAGGTGATGGACCCGCATGCACGAGCATCGTATTACTGGCGAATCCAGCAGATTCTCCACGACCAACTACCTTTTATTGAGACTGTGCGATCGCGTCGATTTATTGCCTATCGCAATACCTTGCAGAACTACGATCCGACGGTGTGGGGACAGTACCAGCCGGAATTGATTCAGTTCCGTACTGACTAGTGAAACTATGGTTCGCTTTCTCATACGCCGGTTGCTGTTGATGATTCCGCTCATCGTCGGGATCACCTTCATTTCGTTTTGCGCGATGTCGCTCGTGCCCGGCAACTTTGTCTCGAACCTCGCGATGGACCCAAGGATTCCGCCCGCCGTGATCAAGCAGATGGAAGCGCAGTTCGGCGTCGATCGGCCATTACTCGTGCGCTACTTCACCTGGTTCTGGGATGTGCTCCATCTCAATTTGGGTGTTTCATTCGCGTATCGCGTCGATGTGACGAATCTGATCGCGGCGCGCGCGCTGAATACGGTGATTCTTTCGGTCGCCAGCATGCTCTTTTCCTGGCTGCTCGCGATTCA
>Ga0335071_10006578_pt1 | contig 11987 bp, 11 predicted proteins | sample Lox_Sample_15_FD_206724 | JGI IMG/M metagenome (GOLD analysis project Ga0335071, IMG submission 206724) | Soil microbial communities from Loxahatchee National Wildlife Refuge, Florida, United States - Lox_Sample_1.5 | ecosystem: Environmental > Terrestrial > Soil > Wetlands | place: USA...
ATCACCGACCCTATGTGCGCGGGATTTGTACTCTGAAATTGGCGGAAGGACCGCCGGAGCCGCAGCCGCGAGAGGCGGCAGGCACTCCAGATAGAGGAGATTTGAATCATGGCGTACACCATTACTGATACCTGCACAAAGGACGAACTCTGCGTAGAAGCGTGTCCGGTGGACTGCATTCATCCCAAGAAGGACGAGGAGAAGTTCGAGGCCGAGACGCAGCTTTATGTGGATCCGAATGGCTGCATCGATTGCGGAGCCTGCGTGCCGGTTTGCCCGACGAATTCGATATTCCCCAACGAGGAAGTCCCGGCCGATAAGGTCGAGTTCATCGAGAAGAACGCTGCGTACTTCGCGTAACGAGCTCTTCGCGCCGCCTCGCGCGGCCCGGTTTCATGCCGGGCCGCCCGGCGCAGTGCCCGCCTTTGTCCGATCCAGCCGGATGCGCGGCCTGTCCCATTGGCTCCCTGGCTTGATTCCCGCCAGTCTCGCGGTAAACTAGCGCAATCCCTCTGTGGTGCCCACGCAAAGCCTGAAGTCGTTTGCGAACTAACAAGGAGTCGCCATGAGATCCGCAATGGCGAAGTGTGTCATCGCACTGATCGGGTTGTTGGTGTGCACAGTCGCCGCACAGGCCCAGTGGGTCGCGGTAGGACGCGCTGTGTCGGGCCGAATCCAGCGGATGCAACAGAAGAGCGCCGACGGTCAGGGCGGGTATGACGTGGCGACTGTCATCATCGAGGCTCCCGCCCAGAAGGTTTACGAGACTGCGCTGCAACGGCGGCAGGCCCATGCGACGGTGGTGACGGTGGTCGACATGGACGACAAGAAACGAGAAGTGGCATTTACCAACGGAGTGCAGACGGCGAGCCTGCAGGCGAACCCGCTGGGTGACAAGCTGACTCAACGTGTCGTCGCCTCGACGCTTGATATGTCGAAGCAGAGCGCGACATCGCTGGTGGTGCAGAGCATTGAGAATGTGTGTGCTGAGTTGAAGGTTGAATGTACGCCGGCAACCCAATGAGTGGTGTACCACACACGAGGATTCTCATCGGCGCAGGCAAAGTCTATAATCCGGCGACATGCACGCTTTGAGCCGACAAGCCCGTTCCTTCTCTCTAAAACCGCGAACCGTACTGCTGGTGCTTCTGGTGCTGCTGGCGCAAACTGCCGGCATCGCCCAGGTTGCAACTGCACCTGCCGAACAGCCGCAGGCAGCCAAGCAACAGGAGAACATTCTCCCGTATATCAAGAATGCGTGGAACACACTGGGGCGCTCGATGAACGAGTGCGCTTCGATCTCTGACCCGAAGTTCGGGCCTGGGGCGACAAAGACGCTGTACCTGCCTTATGGGGTGACGCCTCCGCCGGCGGTGGCCGGGTTGAGCAAGTGCGGAGTGAAGGTGGAGAACCTGCCGCAGAAAATTACCGGCCTCGGGTCGCTGATGCCCGACAAGCTCGATGCACACGGGCTTCTCTATCTGCCGAACAAATACGTGGTACCGGGCGGGCGCTTCAACGAGATGTACGGCTGGGACAGCTACTTCATCATCGTGGGGCTGCTGGAGGATGGAGAGCGGGATTACTCGCGGGGGATCATCGAGAACTTTTTCTACGAGATCGAGAATTACGGCGCGATTCTGAATGCCAATCGCGCGTACTACCTGACGCGGTCGCAGCCGCCGTTTCTGACGTCGATGATCATGGCGCAGTACGCGGCTGACAAGAAGGCCGGGAAGGACGACAAAAAGTGGCTGGCAAAGGCGTACGAGTATGCGGTGCGCGATCACGATTTGTGGACCAAGGCTCCCAAACTGGCAGGCGATACGGGGCTGGCGCGGTACTTTGATGTGGGCGAGGGGCCGGTGCCGGATATCGCCGACCATCCGGAGTATTATGCGGCGGTGGCGGACTGGCTGCTGAAGCATCCGGACGTGAAGTATGATCCGCCGGCGTATATTGCGCCGACGATGAAAGAGGGAATCGGGCCGGAGCTGATGGTGCCGCTGTGCGAGAACAAGGCGTGTCCGAATGCGCACGCGGTGAAATTGACGGCGGACTACTACCAGGGTGACCGGGCGATGCGGGAGTCGGGGTTCGATCCGTCGTTTCGCTGGGGGCCGTTTGACGGCTCGACGCATCATTACGCGCCGATTTGTCTGAATAGCCTGCTGTATAAGGCGGAGATGGACTTAGCCGAGATGGCCACGATGCTGGCCAAGCAGGCGGAGACGAAGAAGTGGAAGGCCGCAGCGGAGGAGCGTAAGAAGCTCATCAACAAATACATGTGGAACGCCGAGAAGGGGATGTACTTCGATTGGGACTTCGAGACAGGGAAGCAGTCCACCTACAACTACGTGACGACGTTTTATCCGCTGTGGGTGGGGCTGGCGACGCCTGAGCAGGCCGGGGCAGTGATGAAGAACATCGGCATCTTTGAGCACGAGGGCGGGCTAGCCATGAGCGACCAGCAGACTGGCGTGCAATGGGACCTGCCGTATGGATGGGCTCCAACGATGCTGATCGCCGCGCAGGGCATGCGAAAGGCTGGGTATAACGTCGATGCGGACCGAGTGTCGGTGGAGTTCCTGGAAACGATCAACAAGAACTACAAGGGCACGGGAACGATTCGCGAGAAGTACAACGTGGTGACGGGGAGCGATGAGGCTCCGGTGCTGGCGGGATATCACGAGAACCTGATCGGGTTCGGATGGACGAATGGAACGTTTCTGGCGCTGTACAACGCGCTTCCTCCGAAGTTGCAGATGGAGGTGATGGCGGCCAATCCGAACTAGCGCCGGTATTTCAACAGGCCACGGGAGTAGACGTGAGCGATATTCTGCAGCGCTGGCGACAGCCAACGGTGCAGGAAGTGAATTGAGCTCGCACGGAACGCAAGCGTCCGTGCGGCCGGCGGCGCGACCCAAGCCAACTCCGGGGTCCAAGACTGCCTAGAGTATTTCGATCGCTTGCTAGCAACATTACCAGTTTCCGGTTTTGTTGCCTCCGGTTAGCATGAGCTGCGAAGATCGCATAGGCATTGCCGATTCACCCAAGAGGACAACTCATGAAAGCAAAGCGGTTGATTGCGGCTGTTGCTATCACCTCCATTCTTGCCGCCGTTTCGTGCAGCAAGAAAGAAGAGCCGGTGCGCGAAGCTGTTTCGCACAAAGACGACTACCAGCAGGCCTACATCTATGGCTTTGCGATGATCGCGGGCTACAAGGCGATGTATCAGTTCGCGATCGACAAGTCGAACTCGCAATTCAAAGCTCCGTTCAACCAGATCTGGAACGATTCCAAGACCTTCACGCCGAAAGATACGGCCATAGTCACGCCGAACGCCGATACGCCCTACTCCATGGTTGAGATGGACTTGCGAGCGGAGCCGCTGGTGTTCTGCCTGCCGAAGGTCGATAAGGGGCGTTATTACTCGGTGCAGCTGGCGGACATGTACTCCTACAACGTGGGATACATGGGCAGCCGCACCACGGGCAATGATCCGGGTTGCTACCTGATTGCGGGCCCAGACTGGAAAGGCGAGACGCCGAAGGGCATAAAGAAGATATTCCCTCTGGAAACCCAGTTTGGCTTTGCCATCTTCCGTACCCAGCTGTTTAACGCAGCGGACATGCCGAACGTGCTGAAGATCCAGAAGGGCTACGTGGTTGAGCCGCTCTCGACGTATCTGAAGCAACCCGCGCCACCCGCGGCTCCTGCGGTTGACTGGCCGGCGTTCAATGGCGACGACCCCTTCAAGCTGCAGTTTCCCAAGTACCTGAATTTCCTGCTGCAGTTCTGCCCGGAGAACCCGCAAGACAAGGACATTCGCGCCAAGATGGCGGCGGTGGGCATTGCGCCTGGGCAGGTTTGGGACGACAGCAAACTTTCGGAAGTCCAGAAAGGTGAACTCGCGATTGGCGTGAAGGAAGGCTTCGACGCCATTAACAAGCGGGTGGAGAACATCGGCAAGAACATCCATGAATGGCAGGTCGCGGCTGCACAGGGAGATCGCTCGGTCTATAAGGGCGACTATTTGCTGCTGGCTGCCGCGGCGAAGGCCGGCATCTACGGCAACGATCCCGAAGAGGCGATGTATCCGCTGACTACGAAGGACGGCAGCGGTGCGGTACTGGACGCCAGCAAGCACAATTACACCCTGACGTTCGCGAAAGGAGAGTTGCCGCCAGTAAACGCGTTCTGGTCCATCACCATGTACGACGGCAAGACGCAGTTGCTGATCGAGAACCCGATCAATCGCTACCTCATCAATTCGCCGATGCTGCCGGGCATGAAGAAGAACCCGGACGGCTCGGTCACGATTTACATCCAGAAGGATGCGCCCGCCGCGGTGCAGAAAGCCAACTGGCTGCCCGCGCCGGACGGCACGATTTACATGGTGATGCGGCTGTACTGGCCGAAGGAGCCGCCGGCGCCGTCGATCCTGCCAGCGGGAGACGGCACCTGGAAGCCGCCGGCGGTGGCGCTGGCGGAGTAGCTCGGATGCAAAGGCGGGGAGGTCGCCCAGCTCTGCCCGCAATCGTTTTCAGTACTCTCAAGGCAAAGGACACTCTATGAATCGCAAGTCAGTTGTAGTGTGGTCAGCGGTTATGGCCCTTTCCATGCTGTTGGGCTGCTCGCAGTCTCCATCGCCCTCAACCCAGGCCAAGCCCGGCACGGAACAGGCGATCGCCGACGCTATCGATATCTACATCTATGGCTACCCGCTCGTCACCATGGACATGACGCGACGGCAGATGACGAACGTCGCAACGCCTGATGCAGGACATGCGCCCATGGGTCAGCTCGTGCGGATGCGCACTTACCCACCGGTGGATTATCACGCCGTCACCGCGCCGAATGCGGACACGCTCTACACGACAGCATGGATCGATGTCTCCAATGAGCCGTGGGTGTTGAGTGTTCCCGACATGGGCGACCGTTATTACCTGTTGCCGATGCTGAGCGGCTGGACCGAGGTCTTTCAGGTTCCCGGCAAGCGCACGACCGGCGGCAAGGCCGCGACGTATGCCATCACGGGGCCCGGCTGGAGCGGCACGCTGCCTCCTGGGGTAACCGAGTACAAGTCGCCAACCGGACTGGTGTGGTTGCTGGGGCGCATCTACTGCACCGGTACGCCCGCCGACTACGCCGCGGTACACGCGCTGCAAGACAAGTTCTCGCTAGTTCCGCTGAGTTCGTACGGGAAGCCCTACACTCCGGTACCCGGCACAGTAGACAACAGCTTCGATATGAAGACAGCTGTGCGCGACCAGGTGGATGCGCTGAGCGTCAACGATTACTTCAACTACCTGGCGCGCCTGATGAAGACGAATCCTCCGGCCGCGGCCGATGCGCCGATGGTGGAGAAGATGAAGGCGATCGGCATTGAGCCGGGGAAAGATTTTGATCCGAGCAAGCTGGGCGCGTTTGACAAGGAGCTCATCAAGGGCGTGCCAAAGCTGGCGCAGGTCAAGATCATGGAGTACTTCAAGAAGGCCGCTGAGCCGGTGAATGGCTGGACGTACCTGACCAAGAACATCGGGGTGTATGGCACGGACTACATGCAGAGAGCGCTGGTCACGGCAATCGGCCTGGGTGCGAATCGGCCGCAGGATGCGATCTATCCGACGACGCAAAAGGATGCCGACGGCCATGACTACGACGGCGCCTCGAAGAAGTACGTGATTCACTTCAATCAGGGCGAGATGCCTCCGGTGAACGGCTTCTGGTCGATCACGATGTACGACAAGGATTACTTCTTCGTTCCGAATCCGTTGAACCGCTACACGTTGAGCGCGCGCAACAAGTTCGTGACCAATCCTGACGGCTCGGTGGATTTGTACCTGCAGGCCGACTCGCCGGGGAAGGCGAAGGAAGCCAATTGGCTGCCGGCGCCAAAGGCGCAGTTCATTCCCATGATGCGTCTGTACTGGCCAAAGGAAACGCCGCCTTCCATCATCGATGGCACGTGGAAACCGCCGGCCGTTACAATCGCGCAGTAATTTATTCCAAACAGGGCAGCTCGCGAGGGCTGCCCTCGGGGAGGAGCGCTGGTTACTGCGGAGGAATCTCGGTGCCACATCAGTTCCCTTTGCCGAACCGCGGTTGTAGACAGGGCGGACCGAGCTTCAGCTGTCTGTGTGTCATAGAAGCTCTTGGCAGAGGCTACCAGGAGGATGCTGAAAAACTCAGTTTCAGCGCGAGAAATGATCACAGGGGCTAAAGCCCGAAGGGATTTTCAATCGTTTGCGGTGCGGCTGAAGCCGCACCCTGATACGAATCGATCGCTAAAACGGAGTCTTTCAGCAACCTGCTAGTATCGCGTCTCGCAAGTTCGTGGAATAAAGACAACGTCGTTTTGAAAGGGCACGGCTTCAGCCGTGCCGCAAAAGTGCATAGAGAAGGCGGCTTTAGCCGCTGAGGGGAAGACGCCTCCGCAACTCAGAAATCTTGGAGTCATGTCGAGAATTTGCGGGACACCACACTAGGAGGCCAAGGACTAAAGCTACGGTGGTGGCGACGAGTCCCATGCCGAGCCTGAGCCCTTCCTTGGACTCGGGACTGAGGTGGTGAGGTGGCAATTGGCGATGGATGAAAACGCCGAGAAGACCACCGCCGGAGGCACAGGCGAACACAAGAAGGCTGATGCGGATTGCATTCGGATGGGCACGTTGGACTTGAGTTAGGGCATATTAGCGGTAATCGAGGACAAGAGCAAGGGCGCAGGCGTACTCTATCCCGCGTACCAGTTTACGATCACAAGGACGGCGAGTTGCAGGTCGAACTGAACCAGAATGCCTTGCGCTTGAGCAACATCATCGACTGGAAGGGAACGGCGGAGTACCAGGCAGTGGGAACGCGGTTCGGCGTTGGAAATGTCACCGCGTAAACTGCGACAGGGGTAAATGCGACTTCGTTGCTTACATTTGATTTTTTGGGTCGCGGTTGCCATCCGGCCTCTCGCCGCACAAGACCTAGCGCCGCGGGCCTACATTGTCACCCCCAAGGACAGTAATGCGCTCACCGTGACCTGGTCTTATTACGACGGCGGACTGAACCTTGACGGCGCCGCTCCCATCAAGGATGCTCGCGGTACCTACAATGTAGAAGTCGCCACTCTATATCACTCGTTCAGCTTCTTTGGCCGCTCCGCCAACGTGCTCGCGTCCCTGCCCTATGCGGTGGGGAATTTCACCGGCGAAGTGAATAGCGCGCAGCGCTCGATTTATCGTTCGGGGCTGCTGGACTGCAACGCGCGTCTGGCTGTGAATTTGTACGGCGGCCGTGCCATGGACGTAAAGCAGTTCGTGAAATGGAAACAGAAAATGATTCTGGGTGCGAGCGTCAGGATCGTCGCGCCGACAGGACAATACGATCCCACCAAGCTCATCAACTGGAGCATCAACCGCTGGGCGTTCAAGCCGGAGTTTGGGTACTCGCAACGCTGGGGCAACTGGATTCTGGACGGCTACGCGGGAGTGTGGTTTTATACGACGAACCAAAAGTACTACGGCATTCCGATGCCGAAGCCGCAAAGCGAGGCCCCAATCGGCAGCCTGGAAGGCCACCTCAGTTACGATTTTCAGCGTTTCGGCATGATGAAAAAGCTAAGAGGCTGGGCTTCGCTGGACGGGAACTTCTGGTGGGGCGGCGTCACATCCGTGAACTCGATTCGGAACCCCGCCACGAAGCAGACCAGTTCGCGAATCGGAGCAACGATTTCGATTCCGTATTCCAAGCACCAATCGGTGAAAATTTCCTATAGCGACGGAGCCTATATCCGCTTCGGAGGGAATTACCAGAACGTGTCGGTCGCGTGGCAGTATTCTTGGATCGGAAAGAACTTGCGGTAGAGGCGAGGGCTCGTCGTTGCGAGTGCGTCGAGCGGTGGTGAAGCCGAGCAGGATGGTTTGGGGAGTCTGCGGGGTGCGGCGGGGACCGCACCCCATTTTTTGACTTCGGATAGGCAGCTTCCATCAAGGGAACATCGCAGCCACTGGTACGCTGCTATGCTGGCGGCCGATGACGACGATGCCGGATTCGGTGACGTGCCAACCGCGGGCGCGATCGGCGTCGAGATCATAGCCGACGGTGGAGTCTTCGGGGATGTGGACGTTCTTATCGAGGATGGCGCGGCGCAGCTTGGAGCGGCGGCCGATGTCGCAGTTGTCCATGATGACGCAGCCTTCGACGAGAGCCCCGGTGTGAACGTGAACGCCGCGCCCGAGCACGGACTTGCGGACGATGCCGCCAGCGAGGATGCATCCGTCGGAGACGACGCTGTCAATGGCGAGGCCGCGGCGGAGGTCTTCGTCGAAGACGAATTTGGCGGGCGGATCGGGATAGCTGGTGCTGCGCACCGGCCACAGGCGATTGTAAAGATTGAGTTCGGGCTTGACGTGGTTGAGGTCCATGTTGGCTTCGTAGTATGCGTCGATGGTGCCGACATCGCGCCAATAGGGGATGGCGTCTTCGGCTTCGCCGGGGATGCGATTCGACTCGAAGTTGTAGGCGTAGATCGGCGAGTTGCCGGCCAGGCTGGGCAAGATGTTCTTGCCGAAATCGTGATGACTGGCGGGGTCGGCGGCATCGGCCCGGAGCAGTTCGATGAGCGCACGGGTGGAAAAGATGTAGTTGCCCATGGAAGCGTGCACGCGACTGGGATCGCCGGGCATGGTGGGTGCGTCGGGATTTTTTTCGTGAAAGGCCATGATGCGGTCTTCGTCGTTGACCTCGATGACACCGAATTCGCGGGCCTCTTCCTTGGGCGCAGGAATGGCGGCGACGGTGACGTCGGCCTGCTTTTCTAGATGGAAGTCAATCATGCTGGCGACGTTCATGCGGTAAATGTGGTCGCCGCCGAAGATAGCCACGAGTTGCGGGTCGGACTGCTCGATGAGGTTGATGTTCTGGTAGATGGCGTCGGCCGTGCCGAGATACCAGGACTCCGTTTCGGAGCGCATTTGGGCGGGGACGTTGATGATGAAGTGGCTTTTCAGCATGCCGCCGAATTGCCATCCTTCGCTGAGGTGCTGGAGAAGAGATTGGCTGCGGAACTGGGTAAGGACGTAAATGGAATGAATGCCAGAGTTGACGAAGTTGCTGAGGACGAAGTCGATGATGCGGTACTTTCCGCCGAAGGGGACCGCCGGCTTGGCGCGCTCGCGGGTGAGAGGGAAGAGGCGGGTGCCTTTGCCGCCGGCCAGTATGATGCCGAGAACACGAGGATGCAGGATTCTCTTGAGGGATGGTTCACGTTCGGATGCTGGGTGGTTGCTCATGGTGCCTCCGAAAACCAAGCAAGCATGGTAACAAAGGCGGGGGAAATGTGGGGGAGTTGAGTTGAGAATGATTTGAAGAAGCGAAGGCCGCCAATTGAGGCGGCCTGCTGTTAGTTCTGAATTTTCGCACGCGACGGTTCTAGAACGGTATGTCTTCGTCCGTAATGTCGCCGGTAGGCGCAGGGGCCTCGTCGTGGTCTGGCGCGCGCTGGTCGAGATTGTTCGCCCCCTTGGACGCGCCGCCGCGGCTGCCGCTATAAGGTGAACCGCCGCCTTCGCCGCCATCGCGCTGGCCGCCCACCATGATGAGGTCGTTGACGATGATCTCGGTGCGGTACTTCTTCTGGCCGGACTCCTTGTCGTCCCAGGAAGAGGTACGGATGGACCCTTCGATGTAAACCGTGCGGCCCTTCTTGAGGTATTCGCCCGCGATTTCGGCGGTGCGGCCGAAGGCAACGACGTTGTGCCACTCGGTTTTGTCCTGCCAGTTGCCGTCTTTGTCTTTGGCGCGCTCGGTGGTGGCGAGCGAAAAGCGGGCCACAGCCATGCCGCTCTGGGTGTATTTCACTTCCGGATCCTTACCGAGGTTGCCCATCAGGATTGCTTTGTTGACGCCACGTGCCATGCGAGCTCCGATCTAGTGCGAAGTGCTGCCAGGAATCTGGGAGGATAACGGGAAAGGATAACAGAAACGGTGGGTAGTGGCCGGGCCGGGGAAACCGCACGAACATCGCTAGGCAGAGAAGATGACGTACAGCATAACGTAGATCACCACGCCGGTGACCGACACAAACAGCCAGATAGGAAACGTCCAGCGAGCGACGGCCTTGTGGCGGGAGAAGTTGCCTTTGAGCGCGCGGTAGAGCGTGACGAGGATAAAAGGCACGACCACGGCGGCGAGAATCGTGTGCGAGATCAGGATCGAGAAGTAGATCGGCCGCGCGACGCCTTCGCCGCGAAAGTGCGTGACTCCGGCGCGCAGAACAAGGTGGTAGTACAGGTACGAGAGGAGAAAGAGCGCAGAGGTGAAGAAGGCCGTAAGCATGAGGCGCTTGTGGGTCTCGCGGCGTCCGGTCCTGATGCAGTAATAACCGGAGCCGATAAGAATGGCGCTGGTTCCGTTGAGGATGGCATTGAGGGCGGGGAAGAAAGCTGGGCGCATCGTTCGATTATGCCGCCGGCTTGGTGGTGCGGCGGTTGGCGACTATAAAACAGAACGAGAACATCACGAAGGCGAACACAGTTAGGACAATCAGGTTCGTGCCGAGTGGCAGTGTCCCGGCGAGTTCGGCGGGATAGAGCAGCATGCGCAAAGCGTCGGTGCCGTAAGTCAGCGGATTGATCCGCATCAGGAAGCGGATCCAGATGGATGCGCCGGACAGCGGAAACAGCGAGCCGGAGAGCAGCCAGAGCGGGATCAGAAAGAGGTTGATGACGGCGTGAAAGCCGCCGGTGGAATCCATGGGCCAGGCGATGATGAAGCCGAGCGCGGTGAGCGAAAACGCGACCAGGAAGATGACGGCGACGATCGCCAGAAAGCTCAGCAGTGTGAAATGAATGCCGAGGAATGGGGCGAAAACCAGAAAGATAAGGCCCTGCAGCGTGGCGAGGGTGGCTCCGCCGAGGACTTTGCCAAGGACAATGACCGAGCGGCTGACGGGCGCAACTAGAACCGACAGCAGGAAGCCTTCTTTGCGGTCTTCGATGACCGTCATCATGGTGAAGATGGCGGTGAATAGCACAATCATGATGAGCGCGCCGGGGAAGAAGTAGTCAAGATAGTGCTGGCCGCCGGCGCCCGAGGACCGGAAGGAAGTGCCGAAGCCCGAGCCGATGACCAACCAGAAGAGCAGCGGTGAGGCGATGACTCCGACGACGCGGCTACGCTGGCGATAGAAACGGACGATCTCGCGCCACCAGAGAGAAATTGAGGGAAGAATGATGCCTACACGCGCAGGGGCGTGCAAGGGCGATGCGGGGAGAGTTGCAGTTCGCGTTGCCATTATTCAGGTACCAATCGATTGATCGCGGGCTTTGTGCCCGTGTAAGTGGCAATCCACCATGTGTTGCCAAAGCTATCCTTTACGCCAGCGCCGCGCTCGTCATAGGGCTTGTCTTCGGGAGCGGCGAGCGAAGTTGCGCCTGCATCGATTGCGCGCTTGCAGGTGGCGTCGACATTCTCGACGTAGACATAAACGGAAGCGACGGTCGCCGTCGAGGGAAGAGCGTCCCCTGTCTCGAGCACGACGACAGAGTCGCCGATTTGGAGCTCGACGTGGTCGCCGCCGTCGCCGGAGGCATGCTCGAGTTCCTTTGCCGCGAAGGTACACTTGACCCACTCGACCAGCGACGGCGGTCCGTAGAGATAAGGCCGGACCGCGCCGATACCGTGGCGGATGTAAGTCATGACGGATGGCCTTCGGCGTCCTGCTCCGTCCAGAAGCGGTGGCCCGTGCGGCGGATGAAGACGTCTTCGAGGCTCGGCTTGTGGATGGAGACCCCTTCGATTTCGCCGGGGAAGGCCTCGACCACGTCGGTAACGAAGCGATGGCCCTGCTCGATTTCAAGACGGACCTTGCGGTCGATGACGGCGGCCTGCAGGCCGAAGCGCTGCTCGATATGCTGCGCCAGGGCGTCGGGCTCGCCGGCTTCGAGCAGGATGACATCGCCGCCGATCTCGCTCTTGAGGTCGGCCGGCGTTCC
>Ga0335071_10006579_pt1 | contig 11986 bp, 12 predicted proteins | sample Lox_Sample_15_FD_206724 | JGI IMG/M metagenome (GOLD analysis project Ga0335071, IMG submission 206724) | Soil microbial communities from Loxahatchee National Wildlife Refuge, Florida, United States - Lox_Sample_1.5 | ecosystem: Environmental > Terrestrial > Soil > Wetlands | place: USA...
GGGAATGCCGAAGAGTGAGGGCTCGATCCGGTTGTAAGACGGCACCCACATCATGGCGAGATAGGGAATGAGAAGCAGGAGATAAAGCGGCTGAAATCTTTTGCGCTTACGATCGTTTGCCACCAGCAACCCCCGCGAATCGGCAGCGATGATTGCGGCATTGATCGCGTCCCGCAAGGTCGCCGCCTTGCGCGCGGCGCCCGAGAGACGATGAGCGCTCGACCCGGCCCCGATGGCGGCTAACTGCTCCCGGCTAGCTGTGTGTCCGCGTTACCGCGACGACGATCCGGTCGGACGTTGCGTTGCTGATCTCAAGGGTCAGCGGAGACGCGGAAAGCGTGAATCGCACACTCTTGCGCAAACCGGGGCAGTTCGGATCGCCGGCGTGGGCCGTGGATGCGGCCGGTACGCCGTTCTGGATAGCGTCGATCCATCCTTCCTGAGACAAGGAAATGAAATAGTCGCCGGCAGAAGGAAGCGGAAGGATCGCGAAGCCGGAGAATTTCTCCGGATCGGTCGATCTCTGCGAAGCGACGGGCAGACCGGCGCCGTGCTTAAGCGCGAGAATGAAAACGTTCCCCTGCGTGCCTCGCACCATCGATCCCGATTCGACGACGTCGGCGGTCGCGTTCATGCGCGCGCGCTCCGCATCAAGCGGCCAAGCGAGCTTCGTGCAAACCGGATCCGCGAATGCTGCGCCGGTCCACATCAGCAGCGCCAGCGAACAACAGACTGTACGAATCATCGTCGGACCCTACAGCGCGATCTGCGAGCGGAAGGCGAACGTCGTGAAGTTCTGCCCCACCTCGGCATTGTTCAGGGTGCCGTGACCGAAGCCTGCCGGTATCGTGCCGATGCGGCTGATCTGGTCGTCCTGCCATTGCAGTGAGAATTTAAGAGCGCCGTTCGGATACCAGTTCAAGGCTGCGGTAAAGATGCGCTGATCACCGCCGCGTATTCCGCCAGCGGGAACCGCCGAGCCGAGCACGCCCGCATGATCATTCAGATCGAGGTCGCTGTAGCGCGCGGCGATCTCCCATGCGCCGAGTCCCCAGCCGTCGAGTGAAAAGGGGATGCGCGGTTTGGGATTGGAAAACGAACCGTTCGCAGCATTATAGGGGCGACTTTCGCCGGTTATGATCCAACTTGCTTGCGCGTACCAGCCGTTGAAATCGAGCGTCGGTGCGCCCACCGCGCGCTGCTGCAGCCCGTAACCGAAATAGCCGGCTTGGCTGTAGACGCTTCGCCATTCTGCGGCGCCTTCGATGCCGTAGTTCCAGGCGCTCTTGGTGTTAATCGCGCCGGTCGAGACGAGCTTGTTGCTGTTGTCGTCGATCGTGAGTTCCGGCGGGTCCTGCAGCGTGATGTTCTGCGCCGAGCCGGCGCCCGCGGTCGCGTCGCCGCCGTGGAAAACGTAGGTGCCCGCTCCCGAGAGCAGGAGCTTCCAGTCCTGGTCGGAGTAGAAAACGTCGCTGACGCGGCCAACGACCGCCTGCTGCTCATCGAAGAACAGGCTCGTGTCGGCTGCCTTGCCGCCTGTGTAGGCGAACGAGGCGAACAGCGACTCGCCCGCATAGATGACGCCGATACCGTCGCGTCCGTCGCCGGCGGCGAGACTGCGCGACAGATCGGATGGCGCGTTGCGCTCCAGAAAGATCACGTCGGCCGCCCCGGTCGCATCTTCGAGATTTGCACTCCAGGGGTAGGCGCCGACGCGGAACAGGAAGGGCGCCAACCCCGCATATTCCACATAAGCCTGCTGGATGCGACCTTGCAGCTCGTTGCCGCTCGACACGCCGCTGCCGAATTCATAATTGAAAAAGTAATTCCAGTCTCCGAACAGCTTGCCTTGCACGCCCAGCTGCGCGCGGCGCCAGTTCGAGCCGCTCGAAAGGTCGGGCCCGTTCGCCGCCGCAAGCTGAAGCGCATGCGCGCTCTGCATGAAATAGCCTGTGTCGTACTGTCCGAGCACGCGAATCGCGAGCGAGAATCGTCCGTCGGCCGACGTCACGCTCGGCCGCCCGCCCGCGATGCTCCAGACGGGTTTGTCCGCCTTCTCGACGCGCGTACGGTCCTCGAGGGCCGCGAATTTGCCAACCAGATCGTCGATCGCCACCTGCTGTTGCGCGACCCGCGCCTCGACCTCGGTGGACGGGGCCTGCGGCGTCGCTTCGGCGGGCTCCGCCTGGGGCGCGACGGCCTTGATGCCCTTGCGGCGGAGCGCGGTCTTCAGGGAGGTGATTTCGTCGCGCTGCGCCGCGATCTGCTTTTGCTGCAGCTCCATCATGTGCTGGAGCGCGTCCAGCCGCTTCAGGATGGCGGCATCGTCCGCCAGCGCCGGTCGGGCGATCAGCGCTAGCGCCGCTCCGCACAGAAGTGGAGTGCGAATTCTCACGGGCGGGCTCCCAGGACGATGAATCCGTCTTTTTCAAAAATCGCGCGCGCATCCTGACTGCTCAGAAAATCGAGAAACGCCCTCGCGTCCGGCCCGGCGTCGCGCGTCAACGCAGCCGGATAGACGATGGGGGCGTGGCTGCCCGCCGGAAATGTCCCGACCACATGGACACGCTTTTCGCTCAACGCATCGGTCGCGTAGACGATGCCGAGCGGTGCCTCGCCGCGTGCCACATACGCCAACGCGACGCGCACATTTTCCGCGTTCACGATGTGGTCGACGACGCTGTTCCAGACGCCGAGCGTCGTGAGCGCGGTGCGGGCGTATTTTCCGGCCGGCACGCTGTCCGGATCGGCAAGCGAGAGCCGGCCGCCCTTAAGCGCGCCGAGCAGGTCGAAGTGCGGCGCGATCTTTATCGAAACGGCTGCATCGGCAGGCGCGATGAGGACGAGGCTGTTGCCCAGCAGGTCCTTGCGCGAGTCGTGCGCGATGAAACCGCGGCTGTCGAGATAGTCCATCCAGTCCGCGTCGGCCGAGATGAAGATGTCGGCGCCGCCCGAAGCCTCGATCTGGCGGGCGAGCACCGAGGACGCCGCGAACGACAACGTCGGCAGGGTACCCGTCTTGGACTGGTAAGCCTTGGCCACGTCGCCAAGGGCATCGGACAGCGATGCAGCAGCGAACACCGTGACGCCCGCGGCGGTCGCCGGAGAGATCGCCAGGACGGCCGCAATCAGTCCGGCTCCGAAAAGACGCTTCAGCATGCGAGACCCCCGATCAGGCGCGACGTGATATCCCAACGAATATCACGAGTCCAGACGCGGCGAAACAGCGGACGCGACGGGGAACGCGCAAGCGGCTAGAGCGGGTTCGCGACGCGCCGGTACGACAGCGCCTCGGCGAGATGTGCACGATGCAGCGCGTCCGAACCGGCGAGATCGGCGATCGTACGCGCCACGCGCAAGACGCGATGATAGCCGCGCGCGGTGAGCTTCAACGCATCGGCCGCCTCGGTCAGAAGTCTTCGCCCGGCCGCGTCGGGCGCGGCGATCGCGTCGAGCAGCTCGCCTTCGGCCTGCGCGTTGAGCCTGACGGCCGTGCCCTCGAAGCGCGCGCGCTGGATGCCGCGCGCCCGCGCCACGCGCGCGGCGACGTCGGCGCTGCTCTCGGCGGGCGGCGGCAAGGCGAGATCGGCCGCCGACACGCTCGATACTTCGACATGGATGTCGATGCGGTCGTACAGGGGTCCGGAGATGCGCGCCTGGTAGTCGAGCGCGCATTTGGGCGCCCGGCCGCAGGTCCGGGACGGATCGGAAAGATAGCCGCAGCGGCACGGGTTCATCGCGGCGACCAGCTGGAAGCGTGCCGGATAGCGCACATGGGCGTTCGCCCGCGCGACCACGGCTTCGCCGCTTTCGATGGGCTGGCGCAGCGAATCCAGAACGGCGCGCTGAAACTCCGGCAGCTCGTCGAGGAACAGCACGCCGAGATGCGCGAGAGAGACCTCGCCGGGTTTCACGCGCAGTCCCCCGCCGGTGAGCGCCGCCATGGAGGCGGAGTGATGCGGATTGCGGAACGGCCGCCTGCGCGAAATGGCGCCGCCCGCCAACTCGCCGGCGAGAGACTGCACCATCGAGAGTTCGAGCGCCTCGCGCGCGTCGAGCGGCGGAAGCAGGCCCGGAAGACGCTGGGCGAGCATGGATTTGCCGGAGCCCGGCGGGCCGATCATCAACATGTTGTGACCGCCCGCCGCCGCGATTTCGAGCGCGCGCTTCGCCGTCTCCTGTCCCTTCACGTCGCGCAGATCCGGCGCCGCGGCGCTGTCGTCGGCAAGCCTGGGGATGGGCGCATTCAGGACCTGCACGCCTTTGACGTGATTGACGAGCGCGATGAGCGATGGCGTGGCGATGATCGCGACGCCGCCGGCCCAGGCCGCTTCGGGGCCGCAGGCGGCGGGACAAATCAGCCCGCGTCTCTGCTCGCTCGCCGCCAGCGCCGCGGGAAGAACACCGGCGACCGCCGTCACCTGGGCATCGAGCGACAGTTCGCCGAGCGCGACATAGTTCGCCATCTCGCTGGCCGGCAGGACGTCCATGGCCGCGAGAAGCCCCAGCGCAATCGGCAGGTCGTAATGGCTGCCTTCCTTGGGGAGATCGGCCGGCGCCAGGTTCACGGTGATGCGTTGATAGGGCAGGGCGAGGCCGATCGCCGACAGTGCGGCCCGCACGCGTTCCTTGCTCTCGGCCACAGCCTTGTCGGCAAGACCGACGATGTTGAACACGCCCGTGCCGCCGCCTTCGCCGACATGGATCTGCACATCCACCTCGCGCGCTTCGATACCCTGGAACGCAACGGTGAAAACGTGCGCAACGGTCATGCTGTGGCGAAGAGATATCCTGCGGTTGCGCCCGCGATGGCGAAGCGCGCGAAATAGCCGAGAGCGTGGGAAAACACGATGCGCGGATCGGTGCGGATGAACAGTCCGTTGATGATCACGATGGCGAGCGGCCCGGCGAGGAACGCGAGGGCCGCCGTCAGCAGGCCGGCGCGGACGCTGTGCACGCCGCCGATGCCGCAGAGCAGGAAGATCGCCGCGGTCATGGCGTACCCGATCGCCGAGGACCAGATGATCGGGCCGTTCTCCTTGCCCTCCCGAACGCCGGGCCACCACACCTCCGGATAGCGATTGTACGATTCGTGGAACAACAGGCCCATGAAGAGCCAGTCGGTGAATGCCCCCAACGTCCCTGCACCGAATACGCCCGCGACCCACAGCCAGTTCATCTGAGCCTCCCGCGCGGTCAGATTAACGCAGCGTCGTGCTGAAGGCGACGGTTCAGCGTGCGTTTGGCGGGAAACCGCCGCGTTTCGCGCCCTTGCTTGTGCTCCCCTGTCCACTTACGCTTTAACCCACGCTATTACCCAAAAGAGAGACACAAATGGCCGTTCAGCGTTTCCAGGGAACAGACAAGTACATCGCGACCGAAGATTTGCGGATCGCCGTAAACGCGTCCATCGCGTTGGAGCGGCCGCTTCTGATCAAGGGCGAACCGGGAACCGGAAAGACCGAGCTCGCATTCCAGGTCGCGGACTTTCTGAAGGCGCCGCTGATCACCTGGCACGTGAAGTCGACGACCAAGGCCATGCAGGGTCTCTACGAGTATGACGCCGTCACCCGTCTGCGCGACAGCCAGCTGGGCGACGAGCGCGTCAAGGACGTCAAGAACTACATCAAGAAGGGAAAACTCTGGGAGGCCTTCGAGATGAAGGGCCGACCGGTGCTGCTGATCGACGAAATCGACAAGGCCGACATCGAGTTCCCCAACGACCTCCTGCTCGAACTCGACCGCATGGAATTCTTCGTTTACGAGACGGGCGAGACGATCAAGGCGCAGCAGCGCCCGATCATCCTCATCACCTCGAACAACGAGAAGGAGTTGCCCGACGCGTTCCTGCGCCGTTGCTTCTTCCACTACATCAAATTCCCCGAGCGCGACACGATGCAGAAGATCGTCGACGTGCACTATCCCAACATCAAGCAGAAGCTCGTGAGCGAGGCGCTGAACGTCTTTTACCAGATCCGCGACGTGCCGGGCCTCAAGAAGAAGCCCTCCACCTCGGAACTCCTGGACTGGCTGAAGCTGCTGATGAACGAAGACATTCCGCCGGAGGCGCTGAAGGAACGGGATCCGACCAAGCTGATCCCGCCGCTGCACGGCGCATTGCTCAAGAACGAGCAGGACGTGCATCTGTTCGAGCGGTTGGCGTTCCTGGCGCGGAGAGAGCCGAGAAACTAGTGCGCTTGCGCCGTTTCACCCTTGCCGTGATCGGATGGCTGGCGGTTTCGCCCGCCATCGCGCAGACGACGAACATCGACGCGTTCAAGGATGGGCCGGACGAATCCAAGGTGCACACGGCATCGGCCTTCGTCTGCCCGCTCTTCATCGGACATTTCGAGCGCGATGCGTTCGGCGAGCGTGCGCCGATGCAGGGATCGGATTTCTGCGCCTATTCTTCCCTCGACGGCGTTTACGGCACGATCACGCTGACGCCGCTGAAGGCCGCCTACGATCCCAAGACCGCGCTGGCGCAGGAGTTCACCGAGCAGGAAGGCATCGGCGGCAAGATCGTCGGCGAAAGCACCGTCAAGCTCGGCGGCGGGTCGTCGCCGATCTCGGTGTACAGCCGGACCTATGAGACGGCGGCCCTGGAGACTCTCCACTACCGCATCCTGTTCTCGACCGGCACGGTCGGCGACTGGGCCATCGAGGCAACGGTCGAGTTCGCCACGCCCCGGGACGACGAAAAACTGAGGGACTTTCTCAACGCGGTCTACACCGAGGCTCTGGTACACATCGCCAAGGTCGCCCCGCCGCAGGGACCGATGATTACCTCGCCGAATCAGGTCACGCCGGCCCTGTCCGCCCCGCTGGCCGGAGCGGCAAAGCCGCGCTAGACTTGCCCTATCGCCATTCGCCTACCGACGAAGGTCACTGACTCATGTTCTTCCAATTCTTCGACGAGCTGCGCGCCGCCCGGATTCCGGTCACGCTCAAGGAATATCTCGCGCTGATGTCCGCCATGGACAAGGACATCATCGATATGAAGATCGAGGAGTTCTATTACCTCTCGCGCACCGCGCTGGTGAAGGACGAACGCAACCTCGACAAGTTCGACCAGGTCTTCGGACACGTCTTCAAGGGCCTGGAGGGACTGGACGGCTCGCTGATCGCACAGATCCCAGAAGAATGGCTGAAGGCGCTGACCGAGAAATTCCTCTCCGAAGAGGAGAAGAAGATGATCGAGAAGGCCGGCGGCTGGGACAAGCTGATGGAACAGCTCAAAGCCCAGATCGAGGAGCAGAAGAAGCGCCACGAAAAAGGCAACAAGGCCATCGGCACGGGCGGCACCTCGCCCTACGGCAATGGCGGCTACAATCCCGAAGGCGTGCGCATCGGACAGGACAAGTCGCGCCACGGCAAGGCGATCAAGGTCTGGGACAAGCGCGAATACAAGAACCTCGACGATTCGGTCGAACTCGGCACCCGCAACATCAAGGTGGCGCTGCGCCGTCTGCGCAAATGGGCGCGCCAGGGCGCGGAGACGGAGCTCGACGTGCCGGGAACGATCTCGGACACGGCGAACAAGGGCTATCTCGACCTGCGGCTGATACCGGAGCGCCACAACACGGTGAAGGTGCTTCTGTTCTTCGACATCGGCGGCTCGATGGACGCGCACATCAAGCTCTGCGAGGAGCTGTTCAGCGCCGCCAAGACCGAGTTCAAGCACATGGACTTCTTCTATTTCCACAACTGCCTCTACGAGGCGGTGTGGAAGGACAATCGCCGCCGCCACAACGAAAAGCTCGATACGTGGGACGTGCTGCACAAATATCCCAAGGACTACAAGGTGATCTTCGTCGGCGACGCCACCATGAGTCCGTATGAGGTCACCTATCCCGGCGGCAGCGTCGAGCATTGGAACGAAGAACCGGGCGCCGTCTGGCTCGACCGCGTGACCTCGATGTTCGAGCATGCGGTGTGGCTCAATCCCGTGGCCGAAAAGCATTGGGACTACACGCCGTCCATCGGCCTGATGCAGCAGCTCATGAACGGCCGCATGTTCCCGTTGACGCTCGGCGGTCTCGACAAGGCGATGCGCGAACTCAATCGGTGAGTCGAGCGCCGGATGGCGATGGAGCGCGACGCCTAGGATGGACGCTCGCACCAAAGGAGTCGAAGGTTTCGACCTGGACGCGCACGCCGCGCGCCTGCAGCGCGACGGTTACACGATCATCGAGGATTTTCTGAGCGAGACCGCGCTCGCCGCCGTCCGCGCCGGGGTCAAACCGCATCTCGGCCACTATCGCGGACGCAACAGTTTCGAAGGCTTTGCCACGGAGCGCATCTATACGCTCGTCGCCCGCGGCGCCGTGTTTGAAAGTATCGCGGAGGAACCGCGGCTGCTGGCGCTCATCGCGCGCTTCCTCGCACCGCAATTCCTGCTCAGCGCGTCGCAGGCCATCTGCATCTTCCCAGGCGAGGCCGAGCAACGCCTGCACTTCGACGACAGCTTTTACAAGGTGCCGCGGCCGCGCCCTCCGCTCAGCGTCAGCATGATCTGCGCGATCGACGATTTCACGGCGGAAAACGGCAGTACCGTGATCGTTCCGGGCAGTCATCTCTGGGGCGCGGCCGACCAGGCGTCGCTGCCCAGGGCGCTCGCCGAAAAGCGTCCGCTGATCATGAAGGCCGGGTCGTGCATCGTCTTTCCGGGCACGCTGATCCATGGCGGCGGCGCCAATCGCAGCACTGCGCCGCGGCTCGCCCTGACCTATCAATATTGCGAGGGCTGGCTGCGCCAGCAGGAGAATTTCTTTCTCGCCGTCCCGCGCGCCGTCGTGAAGACCATGTCGCCGAGGGTGCAGGAATTGCTCGGCTATTCGATCTGGCCCCCGTTCATGGGGATGGTCACCGCCCACCATCCCGCCCGCATGCTCGATGACGATTTCGTGCCACCCGTTGCGGCCGAACCGCGGACCTGATCCTCTGGCGCCCGCAAAAGGCGGGAGACGTTCATGATCCAGGTGCACCATCTCAACAATTCGCGCTCGCAGCGCATCCTGTGGCTGCTCGAGGAACTCGGCACGCCCTACGAGATCGTCAAGTACCAGCGCGGCACGCCGGTGCCCTACGCGCCGCCGGAGCTGAAGAAAGTGCACCCGCTCGGCAAGTCGCCGGTCATCACGGACAACGGCAAGACGATCGCGGAGTCCGGCGCCATCGTCGAATATCTCATCGACACCTACGGCAAGGGCAGGTTCAAGCCAAAGGCGGGCACGGACGATTACTGGAAATATATCGAGTGGATTCACTACGCCGAAGGCTCGGCGATGCTGCCGCTGCTCATGGCGCTCTATACCGGCATGCTCGGCGATGCGGCCGCGATGCTCAAGCCGCGCGTCGACGGCGAGATCGCGAACAATCTCTCCTACCTGGAAGCCGCCATGAAGGGCCGCAATTTCTTCGTCGGAAACGATCTCACCGGCGCCGACATCCAGCTTCTCTTCGTGCTCGAGGCCGCCGGCGCCCGGCTCGAACCCTATCCCGAGCTCGTCCGCTACCGCGCCGCGATGCATGCGCGACCGGCCTATAAGCGCGGGATCGAAAAAGGCGGCGAATACGCGCTGATGAGCCGCTAGCTTGATCGATCACGTCTCGGTCGCGGTCTCCGACCTCGCCCGCAGCGGCGCCTTCTACGACGCGGTTCTGGCGCCGCTCGGCCTGGCCAGGCTCGTGACACGCGACGCCACGATCGGGTTCGGCAAGACCTATCCGGAGTTCTGGATCAGCCTACGTACCGGCCTGCCGGCCGTACCGCGCGCGACGGGCGTGCATATCTGCCTGCGAACGCGCGACGAAGCCGGCGTGCGCGCGTTTCATGCGGCCGCGCTGACGCTGGGCGGCGCGGACGCCGGCGGCCCGGGTTCGCGCCAGGCCGCGATGACGACCTATTACGGCGCGTTCGTCTTCGATCCGGACGGCAACAAGATCGAAGCGGTGACGTTTCCGCGTTAGCCCTTGCGGCCCGCGATGTAGCGGTCGTTGAGCTCGTCGATCATGGCGAGCGGCACCGCGCCGCCGACCAGCATGGCGTCGTGGAAAGTCCGGATGTCGAACTTCGTGCCGAGCGCTTCGCGTGCCTTGCGCCGCGCATCGAGGAAGGCGAGCTTGCCGAGCATGTAGGCGCAGGCTTGCCCCGGCCAGACGCAATAGCGTTCGACCTCGGTGATCGCGCCGCTGTCCTGGTCGCCCAGCGTGTCGACGAAATATTTGACCGCCTGCTCGCGCGACCATTTCATCGCATGGATGCCGCTGTCGACGACAAGGCGCACGGCGCGGAACATCGAATCGTGCAGAAAGCCGATGCGCCCGAGCGGATCGTCGTCGTACATGCCCATCTCGTCCGCGAGCTGTTCGGCGTAAAGAGCCCATCCTTCGATGTAGCCGGAGAAAAACGTCAGCTTGCGGATCAGCGGCATCCTGGCTTCGCGCTGGATCGAGAGCTGCAGATGATGGCCCGGAATCGATTCATGGTAGGTCAGCGTGGGCAGGAGCCAGCGCGGCTGCTCTGCGGTGTTGCGCAGGTTGATCCAGTAGATTCCCGGAACCTTGCCGTCGAGCGACGGCGCATTGTAATAGCCGCCCGCCTGTCCCGCCTCGATCTCCTTGGGGACCCGTTTGATCACGACATTTGCCTTCGGCAGCACATCGAAATAGTTGGGCAGCCGGGCGCGGACGGCGTCGATCTTGCGGTTCAGATCCGAAATCAGATCGGCCTTTCCGGCGTCGGTGTTCGGATAGAGCATTTTCGGGTCGTCGAACATCGCGCGCAGTCTTTCGCCGACCGTGCCGCGCGTCATGCCCTGGGTCTGCATGATGGCGTCGATCCGGGCGGTGTGGTCCTTGACGATCTCCAGTCCGATTCGGTGGATTTCATCCGGCGTTTTGGCCGACGTCGTCCATGTCAGGACGCTGTCGCGGTAGTAGGCCTCGCCGTCCGGCAGCTTCCAGACGCCGGCATCGTGCGTCGCGCGCTTGCGCATGTCCGAAACGAGCGCGATCTGCCGGTCGAGCGCCGGATAGACCTTCTCGCTCAGAAGCTTGGCGGCCGGGGCCTGCCAGTCGCCGCCGATCCCTTTGTCCTTCGTGCGCCGCACCACGGACATCGTCATGGACGCCGTCTCTGCAGGCTGATTGCGCAAGGCGCGCATCTGCGTCAGCGCGCCGTCGAGTGCGAAATCAGGCGGGATCACGCCGAGGCCGACATCATGGTCGACGACTTCGCGTTCCTCGTCCATTCGCAGCGCGAACTGCTCCAGCCGCGCGAGATAGGCATCGGCATCGTCCTTCGTCTCTATCGTGTGCTGATTGTCCAGGAAGGAAGGCGTGCCGTTGTAGAGGCCGTTGAACTGGCTGATGACGTAGGGAATGCCGGCACCGCCTGCGCCGCCATAGGCGTACCGCCGGAAGTCGTCGTCCTGCACTTTCAGACTGAAGTGCACGACGTCGTAGCTCGCCTGGTCGTCGGCGCCCACCGAGGCGCGATCGAACGCTTCCAGGCGCGCACGCTGACTCGCCACCAGCTTCTCGGTCTTGGCGACGGCGGCGAGCGATGCTTCGTCCAGCAGCCGCTTCTGATAGGCGCGCGCGCCGCTGTCGAGGCCGATCGCGGACACGGTGGTCGGCGACTGGTCGAGATTTTCGTTGACGAACGTGTCGAACAAGGCATTCAGCGCGGCGCTGCCCGAGCCTTGCGCCGAGGCCCGCGCGCCGAGCGCCAGCACGGCGGCGCCCGCTGCGCCGGATTTCAGAAGCGTTCGACGATTAAGCATGGAGCCCCCGCCACGTGTTTGCCGGCCGACTATTGGCGGGCAAGTGAGGCGCAACAATTGAACAGGCCGTGAGTGCGTTCACGTTTACGTGCTAAGTGAAACTCAGGAGGGGGACCCGACACCGAAACGCGAAAAATCGACCAACAATTCCATTGCCGAAGAATCGCGCGTCGCGAAACAAAGTGAGAGATCAGGCC
>Ga0335071_10006580_pt1 | contig 11986 bp, 13 predicted proteins | sample Lox_Sample_15_FD_206724 | JGI IMG/M metagenome (GOLD analysis project Ga0335071, IMG submission 206724) | Soil microbial communities from Loxahatchee National Wildlife Refuge, Florida, United States - Lox_Sample_1.5 | ecosystem: Environmental > Terrestrial > Soil > Wetlands | place: USA...
ATTGTTATATTCCCCAAGCAACGTTTGAGCCTCCAGAGGCACCTTCACAGAAGGGAACACTGGTATGTTGTTCAAGGAAGCTCCATTGTGACCATAGATAAAGATCAAATCCATCTGGGACGCGGCCAGTCTGTCGATATTCCCCAGGGCGCATGGCATAGGATCATGAACGCCGGGGAGGAAAATGTTGTTGTCATTGAAGTCCAAGGTGGAGATTACTTCGGGGAGGATGACATCGAACGTCTGGAAGACGACTACGGCCGGGTTTGAGGGTTTCATCATCCATCCTGAGATGGCGCACATTCTCACATTAAGCATAACACTATATGGTCAAAATTGTTGACTATATAAACCGCCGTCCAGGAAGTGCCCGCTTATTTGGCAAGGGTTTTGCAACAATTTTTTACGAAATATTAGGTAGATTTATCTTGACAAGGGAAAAAAAGGGAGTATGTATCGTGCCTAAAGAAGTGGGTTTAACACCCAGCGTCTGAAAAATTTTGAAAGGAGGTACTAAGTTGATGAAGAAGGTGTTTGCTTTCATGCTTTCGGTGCTGATGTTAATAGCATTTTCGGTCGTGTTGGTCGGCTGTCCGTCTGCACCAGAAAAGAAACCGGCAGAGCCTGCAAAGAAAGAAGCAGCAGCGCCAGCTCCTGGGGCACCAGCTCCTGCGCCAGCACCCGGGGCACCGGCACCTGCGCCAGCTCCTGGGGCACCGGCTCCTGCAGCGCCAGCTCCTGCAGCGCCAGCTCCCGCAGCTCCTGCGCACAAGTAATATTCCTCTTAAGATCTGAAAAGAAAAAACAACCGAGCATCTTAACAGTGCTCGGTTTGTTTTTTTTAAGGCAGGGATCAGTTCTTACGGGATGCCATTTGCATAGTTTGCCAAAGACTTCCGGGGTAGATAATCTTCCATACCTGATCGGATGAGGCAGCTGAGTGGATGATCGATCTCTGTGCATCGAAATAAACAATCTGCAGTAATCTGATCCTGCTTTCCCGGCAGTCAATTTCATTTAGTATCTCGCCGTACTTCAATCCTTTCGAAGATTTCTTCAACTTTCTTTGTTCTTCTCTTATCTCCTTACGGTACTTGCTTTTTTCGGACGGGGCGATCAGCGACCATACCCAGGAGATATCGGGGGATGGACGGAAGATGCTTTCTCTGTCCATATAGAGTGCATCTCTGTACTTCGTAAAACCCACAAAGATCCATTGTTCTTTCCTTACTCATGCATAAACGGGATTTGCTACTAAGAAAGATACCGCAACAAAAAAGATAAAAAAGTATGAGCGGAATCGGTTCCATGGACTCATGCTCTTTTTATTTGCTTGCCACACTCTTTATAATACTCTATTTTGTGCGCATAATGGATTTAAAGGAATGGAACTGAATCAGGCGGCTTGCCCGTCCCCGTGGCTTGCTACGGGGGTAAGGTGAATATGGAAAATTGTTATTCCTTAAAGATCGGAGATTCTCCGCAGTTCGCTGCGGAGAGCTTCAAATACGAAGTGGTGAGGAGCAAAAAAAGAAGGAAGACGATCTCATTGTGTGTTGGGGCGAACGGGACTCCAGTTATCTATGTTCCCCATCGGACTCCGCTGCCAGAAATAGATAAGTTCATAAGGGAGAAAGAAAGCTGGCTATGGAGAAAGATCAGGGAGAATGAGGAAAGGCAAAAAGCAATCAAGGCAAAGAAATATGCATCAGGCGAGACATTTTTTTTCCTGGGAGAACCATATCCTTTAAAGATCGGAGCTGCCACTCTTGGATGTGATAAGCTGGCTTTTCTCTGCGGCCAATTTGTCCTTGCCAGTGATAAGGTTGCACAGGGAAGGGAACTTTTCATTGACTGGTACAGGAAAAGCGCACGGGCATATATTGGGGCGAGAGCCGATCATTTCAGCAGAGCCCTCAAGCTCATTCCCAGAGACATTAAAATAAGCAACGCACGCTCCCGCTGGGGTTCCTGTTCGCAGGATAATAATCTGTACTTCAGTTGGCGGTTAATGATGGCGCCGTCTCCTGTCATCGATTACGTGGTCGTGCATGAATTTGCGCACATGCAGGAAAAGAATCATTCCGGACGGTTTTGGGATCTCGTCGGGAACACCATCACAGATTATAAGAAACAGAGAATCTGGTTGAAGGATAACGGGCACACATTGGATATATAATAGTCAATTCCCCGAACGCGTGCCTGGAAAATATCTTGTCTTCGCGCCGGAAGCTCGGGGTGGCTTCTTTTTGTGTATTTTCCGGCGTAATTTTGGTATAAGCGGGCACGTTAAATTTTTGATTAAAGAAATGGCACATGGGCACTGAATTGATACCAGTCATATCTATGGGCGTAGGCGAAGAAGGGATTATTCAGGATATCGCCGGAGGCGGTTCTCTCACAAGCAGACTAGCAGGCATGGGTATCGTGTCTAATGCCAAGCTCAAAGTCCTCCGTAAGAGCGGGGGTCTGGTTATTGTCCAGGTAGCGGATACAAGGGTGGCCTTAGGAAGTGGTGAAGCGTCCAAGATACTCGTATTTAAGGTTGCAGCAGCGCGGGATGAAGGAGAGCAGAGGAAGGTCGAGAAGAAACTTCTTGTTGCACTTGCCGGTCAGCCCAACGTAGGGAAATCCACTGTATTCAATATACTTACCGGATTATCGCAGCATGTAGGAAACTGGCCGGGGAAAACGGTTGAGAAGAAAGAAGGCGCCCATTTTTCGGACGACGTGGAACTTCAGATCATAGACCTGCCTGGCACTTACAGCTTGACGGCCTTTTCCGAAGAAGAAAGGGTTGCGCGCGATTTTATCATAAGTGCCAATCCCGACGTTATCGTCCATCTTGTGAATGCGTCTGCCCTCGAAAGAAGCCTTTATCTCTTGTCAGAGCTACTGCTTTTGGGTCCGCCTATCGTTGTGGCCGTCAATATGATCGATGTTGCCGAAGCTCAGGGAATCCATGTTGATGTAAAGGCGCTGCGGGAATCTCTGGGGATACCGGTTGTGTCCATGGTTGCCACAAAGAACAGGGGCATCAAGGAACTCGTATCGACGGTGATCGCTGCGGCAATGGGGGAAGTGGATTACAAACCCAGGATACCTGATGTTTCCCAGGATCACAGGGCGATTTTTGACAGTCTCATGAATCTCATCCGGGACTACGTCCCGCTTCCATTTACCGTTCGCTGGACTGCCACGAAGCTTATGGAAGGCGATCCGGAGATATCGAAATCGATGGAGGGACTCGTTCCCGTGGATGTGTGGAACAGGATACAAACACTTCTCATCAAACATGAAGACTCTCTCCACGCAGTAGTCGGCGGCAGGTATGACTGGATCGAAGACGTAACAAGATCCGCTGTGTCGAGGTTCAAAATGGGTCAGGTTGTCATGACTGACAGAATCGATCATATTCTTACCCGCCCCATTTTTGGCATTCCCATACTCCTTGCAGTTTTTGCGGGCGTATTCCTGGTGACGTATAAGATAGGTTTTCCCCTGCAAAGGCAGGTTGAATGGATGGTAGGCGTCTTTGCCCGGTGGGTGGATGCGGCGCTCGCCTCCTTCCATCCATGGATCAGGGGAATCACAATAGATGGTATCATCGGAGGTGTGGGGTCAGTCTTGACCCTACTTCCCATATTGCTCATATTTTTTGCGGTGATGGCCTTTTTGGAGGACGTTGGGTATATGGCAAGAGCGGCTTTTGTCATGGACAGATTTATGCACCTTGTCGGACTTCACGGGAAAAGCTTTATCCCTATGTGTTTGGGTTTCGGGTGCAACGTGCCATCAGTATTAGGCACGAGGATCGTGGAGTCCAAGCGGGAGCGGCTGCTCACGATATTTCTCATTCCCTTCGTCCCATGTACGGCGCGGCTTGCCGTACTGACATTTGTCTCTGCGGCTCTATTTGCGGACAAGGCAGCCTTTGTTTCTTGGGCATTACTGGCCATGAACATACTTGTACTGGGCGTCGTAGGTATAATCATCGATAGAATTGTCTTGAAGGATGAACCTATGCCCTTCATCATGGAGCTGCCGCTCTATCACAAACCTGATCCCAGAACGATTGGAATCGTTGTGTGGGCAAGGACGGCAGCATTCGTGAAGAGAGCAGGCACAGTTATACTTACTGTCTCCGTCGTGATATGGATTCTCTCCTATTTTCCCGGCGGCAATACGGAAGGTAGCGTTCTCGCGTGGTTTGGCCGCCTCTTGGAACCTGTGGGGAAACCGATGGGGCTAGACTGGAAAATGCTGACCGCCTTGATGACGAGCTTCGTGGCTAAGGAAAACGCAATTGCCACCCTGGGAGTTCTTTATGGTGTTGGCGAGCAGGGGCTGCTCGCGGTCTTGCCTAATGTAGTGAGCCACGCCTCGGCGCTGGCTTTCCTGGTTGTGCTCATGCTTTTTGTTCCATGCGTTGCCACTTTGACAGTAATGAAGAAGGAGATGGGAAGCTCTAAATGGTTTGCGTCCTCTCTGCTCTTGATGCTGATTGTCTCTTTTTCCGGCGGCATCATTGCCTATCACGTGGCTCTGTGGGCGGGACTATAAGGATTTTAACATTCTGAGCTATTTGGGTTGGCGGCAGTGAATACAAATCGTGATTTGAGGCATTCACCCCGCTCTGAATTCATTGCTGGCGTCAGGGCCATAATGCCGATCTTGTTAGGCGTGGTTCCTTTCGGAATGATTTACGGGGTGCTGGCAGTGGGCGCAGGGCTGACGGTTGGCGCAGCTATGGCGATGTCGTCCATTGTTTTCGCCGGCTCGGCCCAGTTCGTGAGTGTGCAACTCATCCATGCAGGCGCCCCGGGGCTGATTATCGTCTTTACCACGTTCATCGTGAATCTGCGGCACATCCTGTATAGCGCCTCCATCGCTCCTTACCTCGCCAAACTCAACCCCATGTGGAAGTGGCTGCTTGCTTATCTCCTCACCGATGAGGCGTATGCCGTCACTATTACCCGTTACAATCAAGAAGCGGCCTCATCCGTCAAATCCGCGAGCCGGCACTGGTATCTGCTGGGGGCGGGACTGGCGATGTGGAGCACGTGGCAGGTCAGCACTGCTGCGGGCATCTTCCTCGGCGCGCAAGTGCCATCCAGTTGGTCGCTTGATTTTACCATAGCCCTCACTTTCATTGCGCTCGTCGTGCCGGCGTTACGCGATCGGCCGAGCTTAGCGGCAGCGCTTTCTGCCGGAATCATCGCTGTCCTCGCTTTTGGCCTGCCCTACAAGCTGGGATTGATTGTCGCGGCGATCAGCGGCATGGCAGTCGGCCTCTGGGTAGAAACGCGATGGCTGTCGAACGGACGCCGTGGCGAGCAGGGGGACAGCCGATGAATGTATGGCTGCTCCTCATATGCATGGGCTTAGTCACCTATACGATCCGACTCTCGCTGATCGTCCTGATCGGGCGTATAAATCTGCCGCCCATCATTCAATGGGCGTTGTGCCTTGTTCCTCCGGCAGTGCTGTCTGCGATTATTTTCCCGGAGCTGCTCATGCCCAAAGGCATGCTCGATCTGTCCTTTGGAAATCTGCGCCTGCATGCCGGAACTCTTGCTGCAGTTGTAGCATGGCGCACCAGGAACGTGCTGCTGACGATCGGAGTAGGCATGGTGGCCCTCTGGGTCTTGCAGGCCGTAATTCCCCACTGATGCAGGGATTCCTCCTCGCAGATGAGAATGCCCCGTGAAACAGCACTCAAAGCCATCTCCCAAAACCTGCACTGTCTCTGCTTCCGCGGCACAACCGGCAAAACGGTGAAGTCATATTCTCTTGACATACGAGAACGCACTCTTCTATAATTCTTACTCACAAAAGAAATTTCGTAATGAATATTGGTACGGAACTGTCGAATTTGTTACGCGGTGTGATGCTGTCCTGAACTAGAAACAGGAATCTGAGCCGCGACCATATATGCCATGGCGTTATATTGACTGAGATGGAATATGACTGAAAAGCCCCTAATCTTCAAAACGCAGGAAGGAATCTTTGATCTTACTGCCTCAGTCATGAATGTAGGGGAGGATTTTGTTGTTGTCATTTGGGGAGGCGAAAGACCCCATATCGGTGCCGTGGCTTTAGCCCAGTCCCGGCAGAGTCTCAAAGACCCGCAGATAAAAAGCGCCACCGCTTCCGTCCTCACCATCCTCGGACATAAAGAAGACGCCGTCGTCAAGTTGGTGTCGGAACGGCTCGCCTCTGTTGCCGATCGTCCCGTGGTAGTCGCTGCGGGGATGCACTGGGACAGCTTGGAGAAGTCAGACATTAATAAGATTCTTGAGAATGTAGAGATACTTATTCAGATGATTGAAGGGCATTTGCGAAACTCTCGTTAATGATGGTGCGAAGATTGGAGGAAGTGTGTCTGTGTCGAAAAGAATGATTATCGCAATTACCGGGGCAAGTGGGGTTATTTACGGAATTCAGATGCTGCGAGCCGTGCAAAAGACTCCCTATGAAACGCACCTGATTATTTCCGAGGCTGGCAGCCGTAATATCGAGATCGAAACCGGTCTTAATCCCGAGGAAATAAAAAAGATGGCTGACTATACTTACAGCTACACCGATGTGGGTGCTGCCCTGGCCAGCGGTTCGTTCATCACGGAAGGGATGGTGGTGGTTCCCTGCACCATTAAGACCCTTTCTGGAATTGCTAATTGTTATACGGATAATCTTGTTGTCCGTGCGGCAGATGTTACTCTCAAAGAAAAAAGGAAACTATTGCTCGTTGTGAGGGAGACCCCTCTGCATGTCGGTCATCTAAGACTGATGACTATGGCTGCTGAAATGGGAGCGCATCTCTTGCCGCCCATTCCCTCCTTCTATCATCAACCCAAGACGATTGACGATCTCATCAACCATACGATCGGGAAGATTTTTGATTATTTTCACATTGAACACAATCTATTCAAACGGTGGGGCAGTTAGGACAGCTCCCGGCACTACCGATATGGCCGTTTGTGTTTAAACCCCCTCGCTTATACCGCTCCACTTTTCCTTCCTTAGCGCTAAGAAAGCCCTGATGCCCGTAGTTATTATATATTATTGACAATGTTATCGATATGTTCGGTTTCAGGATTTTCTTGAATAATTCTCATTCTTTTTTTCTTGACAGGACCTGAGATCGATGGTATTCAGCGATCAAAATAGCATTATTGACAATATTATTGATAGTTTTGCTAACACCTGTCTTGAACGTCTTGGTACTTTCTGTTTATGAGGCTTCTTTAATTCCGCACGGATATGCGCAGTTACACAGTGCTGATATACGGAAGAACTTGAAGAGGCCGTGCGACAGTAAGCAAATGTAGCGCACCGCAATTGGGATTTGATCTTGAGCGATGTCATGACCGTCATAAATTCTGATGATGCCTGCAGGAAGATGGCGATGGCCATTCTGACGGGGGAACTGAAACCCCGGGAGCGCCTTGTCGAGTCCGATCTTATCAAGAAATTCGACGTAAAACGTTTCACAATCCGTAAGGCCATTCAGGAACTGGTTCATCTCGGGTTTGTCGAATTCACACCCAACAAAGGGGCGAGGGTAGCTGATATAACCGATGAAGAGCTGGAGGATCTCTATTGTGTCCGGCTAAGTCTGGAGCTCCTTGCTGCCGAACTCTTGATGAAAAAGATCACGCCCGAGAAACTGGCCGTTCTCTGGAAAATTCACAGGGAATATACGGCAGCCGTGGAGGGCGGAGCCCTCGAAGACATGGTGATGAAGAACGAGGAATTCCATCAGGCCATATATGCAATGACGGAAAACAGATTTCTCGCAGACAATCTTGAAAGATTGAAAAACGGCATCTTTGCCCTCAGATATAACGCCTACATTTCCCTCGGAATACCCCAGGTAAGCATTGCCCAGCACGAAGCGATCATCGTGGCCCTCGCCGAAGGCGATTTGGAGAAACTCAAACGGTGTGTGAGAGAGAACATCATTTATCCCAAAATGATTCATGAGGCGAGAAAGCCGAAGCAGCCCTCTCAAGAGGGTGCAAAGGGTTTTGTGGATGGGATGCTGCGGGAGAAGCGGGAGGGGAACGGAAAGGCAGTCGGCGAGCGGGGATCTGCAGACACAGGCGGTACGTAGTAAGCGCGAGGGCTGGGGAAGTCAGATGAAAGGGTTCGGTGAACAGTTCTCTGGTGCGCGGGCAGAGTTTTCTCTTGATTCGAAAAGGGGTGCGAAAAATTCGCGGCGTACTATAGAGAAAGACAGTCTGAAGTTGTGCATTTAATCTACGGGGTGTATCTATGTTTGTGTCCATTCTCATCAACGGGTTAGTCTCAGGCGCGGTTTATGCCATTCTTGCCATTGGCTTCTCTCTAATTTTCGGCGTTGCGAAGATCATGAACATGGCCCATACCGCCTTCTACATGCTCACCGCTTTTCTCATACTCGGCGCTATAACATTCCTTGAAGTGCCGCTTCCCCTTGCCGCCATGGCATCCATTATTGTCGCGGGTCTCTTGGGAGTAGTCTGCTATAAACTGTGTTTTGACAGGATCAAGGTGCACGAAACAGCAGTGATGATTATTTCAGTGGCTGTAGCAATGTTGTTTGAGGAAACGATGTTGTTAACATTTGGCGCTCAATACCAGAGAATACCTCCTTTTATCGAAGGATATTTCGAACTCGGAGGGGTCAGCATCCTGAATCAGCATTTCTTTACGGCTGGAGCAAGCATCGCCACGCTGGTCGGGGTATGGCTGTTATTATCAAAGACAAAACTCGGCAAGTCGATAAGGGCGGTGGACCAGGATCGTGAGATAGCAAACGTCATGGGAATAGATGTAACCAAGACAAGCATGCAGGTTATGGGCATATCGGTAATCTTGGCAGGCGTAGCAGGCGCAGTAACAGCTCCTACAATTATGGTAAACCCTTTGATGTGGACTAACCCGCTTGTCATTGTGCTGTCTGCGGTTGTGCTTGGCGGGCTCGGAAGCATCAAAGGGAGCGCCATCGCAGCATTCATTCTGGGATATGCGGAGACCCTGGTAGTCTTTCTTGTTCCTGATGGAAGCTTTTTAAGAGGTGCAGTTTCCTTAGTCGCGATGGTATTGGTGCTCCTGATAAGACCTGAGGGCTTATTCGGAGTCGCATTTGAGGAAGAGAGATTATAAAGTGATAACACGTATTGTATGGATGTGGATGTGGTTTCGTAAATCCGTCCTCGTTATTCCCGGGCGGGTAATTGCTCTTTTGTTCGGCATAATGTTGCTTCTTTTTCCCCTCCTAACGGCTGACGAGGCGATATTGCGCATTGTCACATTTGCGGCAATATTTTCCCTTTACGCCGTGAGCTGGGATACCTTGACTGGTTACACCGGACAGTTAAGCCTCGGCCATGCACTTTTCTTCGGGGTGGCCGCCTACGCGAGCGCCTTGCTTGATTTGCACCTTGAATTATCCGTGTGGCTAACTATTCCCATCGGGAGTTTCGTCGGCGCTTTGATAGGATTGATCGTAGGTCTGCCCGCTTTGCGTCTCCGGGGCATATATCTGGGGCTCGTCACGCTTGCCTTTCCGATAATTCTTTCCGGGGTCATATTTTATTTTTCAGACTTTACAGGCGGCGAGGCCGGTCTTTACGGGTTAAGTCGTCTTGCGGAAGACAAGGTCACTGCATACTACATCGTTATTGCGATAGTGATGTGCTCCATTTTTATCATGTTTAAATTTACCGATGCAAAGAGCAGGATCCTGAGGACCGGGCTTCTTCTGCGTGCCATTCGGGAAGACGAGATGACCGCGCGCGCCTCGGGGATAGATACTATCAAGTATAAGTTGCTCGCTTTTGCGATAAGCGGGTTTTTTGCAGGAATTGCTGGAGCCCTGTATGCTCATTATATCAGAGTTGCCGGACCCTCCACACTGGAGCTTATTTTTTCCATTCAAGTAGTACTATGGGCGATTTTCGGAGGCATGGGGACGATCTATGGGCCTGTCGCAGGAGTTTTCATTCTATACCCGCTCACAGAAGTCGTCCGGTTTTATCCCCATGGAGAGGAAGTACGGTTCATCCTTCTTTCGCTGATCTTAATTCTTTCCCTGCTTTTCATGCCGGAGGGAATTACCGTCTGGGTGCGTGATAAAATTGAGCAGGAATGCACAAGATGCAAAGTCATAAATGCAGCTACAAGGCGTACCTGCCGAGCCTGCCGGGCGCCGATGTATCTGACGAAAGCGGAAAACGCAAATCAAGGAGAGGAATAAGAATGACTGAGAAATCCGTATATTTGAACAGGCCTTGGCTTAGCTCCTATTTGCCTTCGGCTCCGCATGAGATTGAGGTACCAAAGATATCGGTGACGGAAGCCTTTAATCGAGCGACCGAGAAGTGGAAAGATAAGACCGCGATGATTTTTTACGGCAAGAAGATATCCTACAAGGAACTGAGGGAAAAGGTGGACAGGCTCGCAACTGCCTTCGCAGATCTCGGCGTTAAGAAGGGAGACAGGATAGCGGTATTATTACTCAACTCCCCAGAATACATTATAGCGTCGTACGCGGCATTTAAACTGGGCGCAGTAGTAACGGCGGTGAGCCCTGTTTATGTCTCAAGCGAGATCAAACATCAGCTTGAGGATGCGGGAGTAGAGACGATAGTTTGTCAGGACATACTTTATGAAGCCGTAGAAAAGACAGGGATCAAATTCAAGAACGTGATCTTAACCAATATATCCGAATCTCTCCCAAAATTAACAAAATTCGTCGGCAAGACCATCCTGAGCGCCGTATATCAGAAGATGGCAGCGCCGGCCCCGGAAATACTGACGCGCGAGGGGTTTCATAGATTGGTAGACTTGATTAAGGAATTTCCACCGAACCCGCCCAAGGTAGACATAAGTCCTGACGACCTGATCACACTCCCATATACGGGGGGGACGACCGGGCTACCAAAGGGTGTCATTTTGACGCATGGGAATGTTATGGCCGCCGTCGCGATCTACAAGGCTGCAAATATGTTTCTTGAAGACGGCAATGAATCTGTCATCGGCCTCATGCCGTTCTATCACGCAGGAGGTCAATTTAACTGCGTCTTCCTTTCGATCCTATGCGGTTATAAAATATCGATACTTACAACCCCTGAACCCGATGAATTGCTCTATACCATTACCAGCCAGAAGGCGACGTTTTTCATCAGCGCTCCATCTCTGTACGAAAAACTCAAGGACTATGAAAAGACTGACAGGGTGAACTGGAATAAGTTTAAAATCATTACCAGTGGGGGCGATGCGCTTAACGAATATACTGCCAGGGATTGGGAGGTCAGGACAGGTACGAAACTCCACGAAGTGTACGGTATGACTGAATTCGTATGTTTAAGCCATTGTGTCCCTCTGGGCAAAGTGAAAATCGGTTCTGTTGGCATCCCGATGCCCGGTGTTTTGTCCGCCATAGTTGATCAGGATAAAGATGAATTTCTCCCGATCGGCGAATTGGGAGAACTTGTGGTGGATGGTCCGCTGGTAACGAAAGGATACTGGAAGAATCCGGAGGCGACAAAGGCCTGCGAGGCCATCATAGACGGGACGAGATGGTGGAGGACCGGTGATCTGGCGAGCATGGACGAAGAAGGCTACTTTTCCATTTATGATAGAAAACGGGATCTCATAAAATACAAGGGTCTGCGTGTCTACGCGCGAGAGGTGGAGGAGGTTGTAAAGAGCCATCCGAAAATTAAGGAGGTGGGGGTTGTTGGAGTTAAGGACATAAAGGTAGGACAAAACGTAAAGGCCTTTGTGGTCCTGGAAAGCGATGCACGAGGCAATTTGTCCGAAGAGGATATTCGTGAATACTGCAAGGACAAAATGGCCTCTTACAAGATTCCCAAGATCGTTGAATTTGTCGGTGAAATTCCCAAGACGGATATCGGGAAAGTATCCCGTAGGGACTTAAGGGAGGAGGAAGAAGCTCAACAATGACCGCACCATTCCTTCAGGTTGAAAATCTGAC
>Ga0335071_10006581_pt1 | contig 11985 bp, 10 predicted proteins | sample Lox_Sample_15_FD_206724 | JGI IMG/M metagenome (GOLD analysis project Ga0335071, IMG submission 206724) | Soil microbial communities from Loxahatchee National Wildlife Refuge, Florida, United States - Lox_Sample_1.5 | ecosystem: Environmental > Terrestrial > Soil > Wetlands | place: USA...
CCAGCGTCCAGGCGAGGTCGATGCGGAGCAGATCGTTCAGCAGGAAGTCAGAGAATTTAGAAAGTTGGTGGTACTTGGGGCGACGCCTCCCGAGGTAGTTAGCCTGCGCGCTCGCTTGGAGGAGATATGTCGCCAGGAACTGGAATCGATTCGCCTCGAGCAAGGCCCTTTTCCCAAGGATCAGGACCTCCTGATCGCTGCGGTGGGTACGCGGATCACCCACAGGATAGCTGGCACACTTGCCAAGGACCTGAAGTCTACCGAAACTCGTGCACCCAGGCGAATGATCGTCGGTGCCTAGGGCGGGACGTTGCCTAACTGCCCTTTCAGGAGCCTCCATTCCGCACACGATTCCTCGCTTCTTGACATCCCGCAGCCTTGACATCCCGCAGCACAGAGCGAATCATGATCTCGGAACGATTGTTTGGCGCACCACGCAAGATGACAACTTCGTCGAACGGTGGAGAAGAATCAGGCCAAGCTTTTCGATGAGCCGCGAGCATCTCCTTTTTAATTCCCGTTAGCCAAAAGGACTACGACACCGCGAGAAGCATCTTTTCCTGAACTTTACACATCTTTACAAAGTTTTTAGTGTTAGAGAAAGTGTGCGGGCTTTTCGTGAAGCGAAAGCGCAGCGATGAAGTTTGCCATGCGAGATTCAAAATTCACAATCCGGGATGGACATTATGAAAACTCTTAAGGAACTGCGGCGTTGGACAACTGCCCTGTCCCTTGCTGCGCTGGTCTTGGTCGCGCTCAGCCAGCGCTCGATCGCCCAGAATGACGACAACGATCAGGACGATCCTCCCACGCGAGTCGCCCGTCTTGGCTACCTGCAGGGCTCCGTTTCTTTCCTGCCCGCGGGCGAAAACGATTGGGTCGATGCCGTCTCGAATCGCCCCATGACGATCGGCGACCAGTTGTGGTCCGATCAGGATTCCCGTGCCGAGGTCCAACTCGGCTCGGCAGTGATCGACCTGGATAGCAACACCGGCATTTCATTTCTCAACCTCGACGACAACACGATCCAGGTGCAGCTCAGTTCGGGAGCGATCAACATCCGCGTTCGGCGCCTGAGCCGGGACGACGATTTCGAGATCGATACGCCGAACCAGGCGTTCACCATCCTCGAATCCGGCCGCTACCGCGTGGAAGCCAGCGAGGATGGGACTTACACCGTCGTAAGCGTTCGCGAAGGCAATGGCGAGTCGACTGGAAACGGATCGACCTATTCCATTCACGAAGGCCAACGCATCACTTTCAGCGGCACCGACCAGTTGAATGCGGAAATGGACACGCTCGGCGGCCCGGATGACTTCGATCGCTGGTGCTATGGCCGTTATGACCGCTACGAGCATTCTCGGTCAGCGCAGTACGTGTCTGACGATGTCGTAGGCTACACCGATCTCGACGACAATGGCGAGTGGGCTCCGGCGATGGGCTACGGAACGGTGTGGTTCCCGCGCGTGGCCGTTGGTTGGGCGCCTTATCGCGAAGGCCACTGGGCCTGGATTGACCCGTGGGGGTGGACTTGGGTGGACGACGAGCCTTGGGGCTACGCTCCATTCCACTATGGCCGGTGGGCGTTCATCTCGGGACGCTGGGGATGGATTCCCGGACCGCGTGAGGTCCGCCCCGTCTATGCGCCCGCGCTGGTTGTGTTTGTCGGCGGAGGCGGAATGGCCTTCGGGGGCAACGTCGCCTGGTTCCCCCTTGGACCGCGCGAAGTTTATGTCCCCTCATATCGTGTCAGCGAGCGGTATCTGACCAATGTCAATATGAGTGGAACGGTCGTCAATCGGACGGTTATTACGAACGTCTACAACACAACCATCATTCGCAATGAGACCACGATCAGGAACGTCACGTATGTGAATCGCGGCGTCTCCGGCGCGGTCACAGCGGTTCCCCAACGCGCCTTTGTTAGCGCACAGCCGGTGGGTCGCGCGGCGGTCGCTGTGAACGTGAAGGAAATGGCTTCGATGCCGGTTAGCGCCAGAGTTGCGGTTGCGCCTACATCGAATAGCGTTCTCGGGCTACATGCCAACACTGCGGGGCGAGTGAAAGCGCCGCCGGTGGCGGTTGCACAACGCCCGATTATCGCCAAGCGGACGCCTCCGCCTGCCCCGGTCGCGTTTGCCGCTCGCCAGCAGCAGTTGGCTGCGCACCCGGGACAGCCCATTGCCAGGCAGCAAATGAGGCAGATGGAACAAGCGCGGCCCGCGAATGCTCCGGCGGCGCGTCCGCAGATTCGGCAGGCCCCTCCTGCCAAACCGGCGACTCCGGTGATGGCGCGTCCTGGAAACCGGCCTGGGCAGGGTCCCGGAGGGAATCATCCGGAGAATCGCCCGGGCAATCCGGCAATGAATCAACCGCAGCGCGGGCAAGAAAATCAGCCTGCGTCAAACAATCGTCCGGGCGAACCGCCTGCGCGGAATGAGCGTCCGCAGCCGCCGCAGCAGAATCGGCCGGAAGCCACACAACCCGAGCGCCCGCAGCCGAACCGTCCGGACATGAATCGTCCAGACATGAATCGGCGGCCAAACCAGCCTGAGCAAGGCCGGCCCGATGCAAATAAGCCGGAGCAAGATCGCCCGCAGCCGAATCGACCGGCACCGAACCGCCCACAGCCGAACAATCGGCCGGTTCAGCCGCCGGCCCGGAACGATCAACCGAATGCGCAACAGCCTCCGCGCAACGAACGGCCTGAGAATAGTCCACCACCCACCCGTCCGCAGGCGCAGCCTCGGGAAAACCAGCCGCCGGAGCGTCCGCAGGCAAATCGTCCGCCGGAGCCACCGCAGCGCAACGAGCCCGCTGCACGTCCGCAGCCGAACCGGCAGCCGCCCCCCAACAAAAAGCAACAGGATCAGAAAAAGCAGCAAGACGAGAAGAAAAAGACAGAAGACAAACCCCATAACTGAGTCATCGCGACAGAATGTTTAAGGCGTTCGATTCAATCGAACGCCTTGCTTTTTGCGGCAAGAGGTCAGATCCAGGCACAGATATTATCCTGTTCCATCGATAAGCGTCTCATCGAGTGCGGTTAGCGTCTCCTCATCGACATCCCATTTCTTCAAAATCGCGAAAATAGTTTTCGGTCCAAATCCAGCGCGCGCAAGACCGCGAAATATACGTGCCGCCGCTCTTTTGTCTTTCGGTTTTTGCAGCCGTTTGCGCCTGAGATAAGCGCGCGCCAGATCTTCTTCCTTCACGTCCTGATAGGCTGACTCGACTGCTTTCTCGATGATCTCCCCATGCACGCCCTTTGCCTTGAGATCGCTGATGGCGCGCATGCGGCCGAACTTCTCGGTGTCTCTCCGATAGGAGGCATAAGCGGCCGCATAGCGCGAATCGTTCAGATAGCCCTGATCTTTCAGGCGAATGATAATCAATTCAACGAGCGTTTTGCCGAATTCGGTATCGGCTTCCACACGATTGCGCAGGAGCCGCTTCAACTCAGCCACCGATCGGCCGCGCCGCGCGAGAGCGCCGACCGCATAATCGTAGAGTTCCTGCTCGGTATACAGCTTTCGCGGACGCGCAAACGCCATACTCATTCCTCATCGGGGAGGCTGTGTCTTTGGAGCGAGTGGGGCTGCGGCAGGCGCTGCAATGGCTGCAGGCGCCGAAGGCGCGGCCAAGGCAGCTTTCACCGACTGCGGTAGCTTATCTGCATTTGCCAGCAGCAGCGCCATCTGCCACATCTGAGTCTCATTGAGCGACTTGCTAAAGCCAGGCATTCCGGTGAGACGAAACCCGTTGAAGATCTTCCAGTAGCTTTCGCCGGGCTCGTCGTCGGTCACTCCCTTGCCCTGAAATAACTGCGGCGGGCGCGGGTACATCCCGTTGGCAATTGCCGTCTTCTGCGCCTCCGGCAAGCCGTGGCAAACGGCGCAATGATCCTTGTAGAGTTCTGCCCCCGCCAGGTAATTAGCCTCAGTGGCCTGGATGGGCACTGTTTTCGGCATCTGTTTCTCGATGCGAATGTGCTGCGCAGTCCGCGCAAGGTATTTTTCGAACGGCATGTCGGGGTCCGTTGTGGCCACCGGAGCCATGCCTCCTGCGAAATAGAAATAAAGCGCCGCGGCGACTAGGACTATTCCTGTCAGCAGGCCAGCAATAAATTTCAAAGTCGAACCTCTCTCCGAAGTGTGAATTTACTCTACCATCTCACTCCTCTCTCGTGACGGTCGTGGTCTTATCCGGGCGCTAACCCTCGAACGCATGTCTTCTTCGAATCTGGGCAAGTTAGAGGCAACAAAACGTCTGGCGTAGCGCATCCGAAAATGAAACCACATTTTTCCGCGGCATCCTCTCTTAGGCGCTTAGCGGATACGAGATGGTGAAGGTGATTCGTGGAGAGGGGCTGCTCTGCGGCATCGTCGAAACCGCTCATCCCTCAGCCTCTTTCTGGACCGAAGCCTTAGGGCTGGCTCGCCGTGCCGTCAACTTCCGATCGGCATCTAAGTGACAGTCATCGCGTGCTCGGGGCGAAGACATCAGCCATCGGGATTTACAACCTGTTGACAGTCCGGCAGAAGCTGGGGAATCATTCTTCACCTCTAATTCAGGAAGGCGAAAGGACGCTGAGAAGCTCTATCCCAATATGCAGATAGCCGGCACAGCTAGCGCATTTCCGCCGCATTACTACTCGCAGGACGAGCTGTTGGAGGGCCTCCGCCAGTTCTGGGGCGGCCGGCTGGAGAAGCCCGAGGCGCTGCTTCGTTTACACCGTAATGTCGGTGTCGACGGACGATACCTGTCCATCCCCAAGGAAGAATATCTGACGATGAGGACCTGGGGCGAGGCCAATCGTCACTGGATTCGCACCGCCACAGATTTGGGAGAAAAGGCGATCAGTAAGGCAGTCAGTGACGCTGGCATCGAAGGGCGGCACTTGAACGCGTTCTTCTTCATCTCGGTTACCGGCATCTCGAGCCCGTCGATCGATGCGCTGCTCATCAACAAGATGGGATTGTGCCGCAACATCCGGCGCGTGCCAATCTTTGGCCTCGGCTGCGTGGCGGGTGCGGCCGCCATTTCGCGCGCTTCCGATTATGTGAAGGCTTATCCCGACCAGATTGCCGTTGTGCTCTCCGTAGAACTGTGTTCGCTGACGATCCAGCGCGAAGACCTTTCCATGGCCAACTTAATCTCCTCGGGCCTCTTCGGAGACGGCGCGGCAGCCGTGATCGTCGCGGGCGCGGAGTGCGGACTGCCGAACTCGGGCCCGCGCATCCTTGCCACACGCTCGGTTTTCTATCCCGACACGGAAGAGATGATGGGGTGGGATATTTCCGAAAAGGGGTTTCGGATTGTCCTGTCCCGCGAAGTCCCGAACTTGGTGAGAAAGAACCTGGCGCGCAATGTAGATGAATTCCTCGCTGCGCGTGGGCTTGTCCGCGATGACATCGGAAGTTGGGTGCTGCATACCGGAGGGCCAAAAATTCTGGAGGCTACCGCGGATGCGCTCGAACTGCATAACGGTCAACTCGACGCTTCGTGGGCATGTCTAAGACGCACAGGAAATCTGTCGTCCGCATCCGTCCTGCTGGTGCTCGAGGAAGTGACGAAGAACCGCCGGCCCCCACCTGGAACCCTCGGCATACTCGCCGCGATGGGACCAGGATTCTGCTCGGAACTGGTGTTGCTGGAATGGTGATAACGGGTGCGGAGCCCTGACTTTCAATCATGCCAAGTAGTGTGAACAACAACGCGGTCGATCTGTTTATCGTCGGTGGGGGCCCTGCTGGTCTGGCGCTAGCAATTGCTGCACGCCTGCGCGGAATGTGCGTGGTTGTTGCCGATGGTGCGACTCCGCCGATCGATAAAGCTTGTGGCGAAGGCCTGATGCCGGATGGTCTCGCGGCGCTGGGCGAGCTGCGAGTTGACGTTCCGGTAGGTGCGGGCCGGCCGTTTCGCGGGATCCGGTTTGTGGGTGAAGGGCGAAGTGCGGAGGCGTTATTTACCAGCGGTCCTGCGCTCGGAATTCGCCGCACCGCCCTGCATCAGGTGCTCGTCGATCAGGCTGCGGCGAGCGGAGTCTCGATGCTCTGGCAAACCCGCGTCGCTGGGCTTCATGCCGATGGGGTACGGCTTGCGGGCGGTCTCGTACCCGCCCGCTGGATTGTCGGAGCGGATGGTTCAAACTCCCGTGTCCGTGCATGGGCAGGACTCGATCGACATGAAAAGACGGCCATGCGGTTTGGATTTCGCCGCCACTATCGTGTTGCTGCGTGGACCGACTTCATGGAGCTGCATTGGGGCAATGACTGTCAGATCTACGTCACGCCGGTTGGCTGCGATGAAGTTTGCCTCGCGCTCGTCAGTTCGAGCCCGCATCTTCGGCTCGATGCCGCGCTCGAACAGTTCCCCGAACTTGTCGCTCGGCTTGCGCATGCGAAGATTGCATCCACCGAGCGAGGCGCAGTTACCGTCAGCCGCAGGCTTCCTCGCGTGTATCGCGGAAACACGGCTCTTGTCGGGGATGCATCTGGAGGAGTCGATGCCATCACCGGTGAGGGTCTGTGCCTCGCCTTCCGTCAGGCGAGCCTGTTAGCGGATTGCCTTGCCGCGGACAATCTCGCGCGCTATCAGGCGGAACATCGCCGTTTGCTGCGACGGCCAGCGATGATGGCTCGGCTGATGCTGCTGATGGGTCGGCGTGCCCGTCTGCGGCGGCGCGCGATGCAGGTTTTTCAGTCGAGGCCACAGTCGTTTTCAGCCATGCTCTCGATGCACGTCGGCGACGCTTCGGCGCGCGATTACCTTACGAACGGAATCTCCCTTGGATGGCAACTCCTAACCGCGTGATCCCGAAATCCAACTCAAAATTCATTGCGAAGATCGGAATAGCCGCCGCGCTTGGTGTTCTGGTCTTATGTGCGCATCTCGCGTTCGCGCAAGCGGCCGTGTCACACGAGCTTCAATTTCGGCTTGATCCGGCGCACAGCAGCGCCAAAATCGAACTCCATGGCAACTTTCATACGGTAGAAGGCTCATTCGCTCTCTCGCATGGCGACATTCGATATGATTCGGCTACGGGCAAGATGGGCGGCGAGATTGTCTTTGACGCGAGGAGCGGCAGGACTGGCAACGATGGCCGCGACAGGAAGATGCACAAGGACGTTCTCGAGAGCGCACGGTTTCCGGAGATCGCATTTCGTCCTGATCACGCCGAGGGAACTCTTGCGCCTTCGGGCGATTCAACCCTGCAGGTTCACGGCATGTTCTCAATTCATGGAGCCGATCACGAACTCACAATTACGGTCACCCTTCATCTTGAGGGTGCCGGGTGGTCGGCGAAGGCTGCGTTTCAGGTGCCTTATGCGAAATGGGGCATGAAGAATCCGAGCGTGCTATTTTTGCGGGTAGATAGCGTGGTTGGCGTCGAATTGCAGGGTGCGGGAGCGGTTCAGTAATTCGTCTTCGTTGCGAAAACAGTGAAATCACCAGGGTCACGAAGGCCGCGGATTCCACTCCCTACTTAATCACCCCGCGCTCGGAAGCTTCGATGAACTCGATCAGCACATCGACGTCCTCGCCTCGGTCCGCTTCGAACTTCAGTTTTTCGAGCGCTTGCGACGTGTTCAGCTTCGAGGCAAGCAGCACGCGATAAGCGTGGTGGATTTTCCGGATGCGTTCTTTGGTGAATCCGCGGCGCTCAAGGCCTATCGCGTTTATTCCAAAGGCGTGCGTTCCGCGCTCCGCGGAGGTCTTCGAAAACGGCAGGACATCGCGCGTGATGGTGGTTCCTCCGCCGATGAAAGCGTATTTGCCGATGCGCACGAAGTGGTGTACAGGACAGAGCGCGCCCACCGTTGCCCAATCTTCGACGGTGACGTGCCCGCCGAGCGTCGCTGCATTCGCCATGATGATGTGATTGCCGATCTGGCAATCGTGCGCGATGTGCGTGTAGGCCATGATCAGGTTGTGACTGCCTACACGCGTCACGCCCTCACCCTTGGAGGTGGCGCGGTTGATCGTGACATACTCGCGAATTTCGTTGTGGTCGCCAATTTCTAGGCGCGTTGGCTCGCCCTTGTAGGAAATATCCTGTGGCGCCATGCCGATCGAAGCGAACGGAAAGAAGCGATTGGTGCCTCCAATCTTGGTGGGTCCTTCGAGAGCCACGTGCGAGACCAGATGGCAGCCCTCGCCGAGTTCGACATCAGGGCCAATTACACAGTACGGTCCGATCTCACAGGAGGTAGCAACGCGTGCTTTTGGATCGATGATAGCGGTGGGATGGATGGCCATGAATTTGTAATTAGTGATTTGTGATCGGCGATTTGTAATTTGCAATTGCAACCCGTGGAATTCAATTACAAACTACAAATTGGAAATTACAAATCTCCCGATGGTTCGGCTGCCGCATTAGCCACGCGTGGCACCAGGCGGCAGGTTACAGTCGACTCCGCGGCGACTTTGCCGTCGATGTATGCCTTGCCTTCCAAACGGGCCGCGGTTCTACGCCAAGCCCTTACTTCCACCTCGATGCGCAACTGATCTCCCGGCACTACCGGCCGGCGGAAACGCGCCTTCTCGATTCCTGTAAAGACCATCAACATCTCATCGCGATTCGGGACCTCGGTGAGCAAGAGCAATCCGCCGGCCTGCGCGATCGCCTCCACAATCAGCACTCCGGGCATGATCGGCTTGTCGGGGAAGTGTCCCTGAAAAAATGGCTCGGTGATCGTTACGTTCTTGACGGCCACGATGCGCTTCATACGCTCGAGTTCGACCACCCGATCGATGAGCAGGAAGGGATAGCGATGCGGCAGAATCTTGAGAATGTCGGTGATTTCCATTGCCGTTTTCGGAGCCGCGACGGGTTCCGTTGTCTCTATGCTCTCAGCCATAGCATTTCGTGTTGCGGCGAAGATTATACTGTAGCGCAATCGGCTCACAGCTGACAGCTCACGGCTGACCGCTGATCGCTTACGGCTCATCGCTTATATCGGAGAAAGACTATGTGCATTCGGAAAGTCGCACTCTTTGCGGTTGTGGTGCTCGCTACTACGGCGGCTCTATGGGCACAGGCTGGCTCGAATGCCTCTGCTCAGTCGGCAGTGCCGGCTTTGCCGACGGATGTGCCGAGCAGCGCCGAGCGCTATTCGATGCTCCTGATGGGCAATTTGGCCGGGCAACAAGCCGTGTGGACTGCAGCGGATGGAACGCTTCACATCTTCTTCCAGTTCAATGACCGCGGACGCGGCCCGAAGACCACTTCAGTCATCAAGTTCGATGCAAATGGCACTCCGATTTCGGAGGCGATTTCGGGGAACGACTATCTGAAGTCTCCCGTCGACGAAAACTTCACCAACAGCGGGGGCGTCGCAAAATGGAAGAACAATGCCGAGCAGGGGGAGAAGAAGATTACGACTCCCGCTTACTACTCACCGCTCAACGGCCCGCCGACGGAATACGCACTGCTGGCGCGAGCAGCTCTCCGCAATGGCGGAAAGATCGCGCTTCTTCCAGAGGGCGAAGTCCGCATCGAGCGCGTGTCGGGTACGGAGGTGCAGGCCGGAACGCAGAAGAAGCAGGTAGGGCTGTATTCCATGACGGGCCTGGATTTCTCTCCCACTTATGTCTGGCTCGATGATCAGGAAAAAAGCCAAGAGAAATTCTTCGCGTCGGTTGACGAGTGGGGCTCGATCGTTCCGGAAGGCTGGGAGACTGCTGTTCAACAGATGCTGGGCGTGCAGGATGAGATGAAGCACGGACGGGCGGCGCAGTTGGCTGGGAAATTGGCGCATCATCCCCGTGCTAATCGCATTCTTTTCAAGAATGTAAACGTTTTCGATTCCACCTCCGGAAAGATCATTCCCAATCAAACGGTGCTGATCGAAGGCAATCGAATAATCGACGTCGATGTGTCCGGTTATGACGGCCCGCTTCCTGAATTGATCGACGGAAAAGGAAAAACCCTCCTTCCCGGCCTCTGGGACATGCACGCGCACGTTACGGACAAAGACGGCCTGCTCAACCTGGCCGCGGGAGTCACCACGGTCCGCGATATGGCGAACGACACCGATTCGCTGCTGGCGCGACGCAAGCGCATTGACGAAGGAAAGGAAATCGGGACACGAATTGTGCTGGCAGGCATCATCGACGGCAAAGGGCCCTATCAAGGGCCGACCAAGGTTCTTGTTTCGAACGAAGCCGAGGCTCGCGCTGCAGTCGAGAACTACAAGAAGCTCGGCTATGTACAGATAAAGATCTACAGCTCCGTGCCGCCGGAGATTGTTCCGGCAATCATCGACGAGGCGCACAAGAACGGGCTGCGGGTTAGTGGACACATTCCCGCGAACATGACCGCTGCGGAGTGCGTGAAACTCGGGTATGACGAGATTCAGCACATCAATTTTCTTGTGCTGAATTTTTTCCCTGAGATCAAAGACACGAACACCATCACGCGATTGACCAAGCCGGGAGAAATTACGGCTGGGCTGGATTTGAATTCTGAACAAGTGCAGTCATTTATTAAGTTGCTGCAGGAACACCACACGAAGCTCGATCTGACCCTGACGGTATTTGAAGATCAATACATGGCCCGAATCGGGCAGATTTCGCCTGGGTTTGCGGCGGTGGCGAACCGGCTGCCCTCGCAGGTGCGGCGAGGCTTGCTGACAGCTGGCATGACTCCGCCGCCTGGGATGGACGACACCTATAAGAAATCCTTTGCGAAGATGCTCGAATACACCGGCCTGCTCTCCCGTTCAGGCCTATCCATTGAAGATGGCACCGACAATATGGCGGGCTTCGCGCTGCACCGCGAACTCGAACTCGACGTTATGGCGGGCATTCCCGCCGCGCAGGTTCTGCAAAATGCCACGCTGAATGCGGCGAAGATCATGAGCATGGATAAGGACCTCGGTTCGATTGCACCGGGAAAGCTGGCCGATCTGACGCTGGTCGACGGCGACCCGTCGAAAAACATCAGTGACATCCGGAAGACAGTGGTGACGGTTAAGGATGGGGTGCTCTACTATCCGGCTGAACTTTACAAGGACTTGGGAGTGATCCCGTAAGCACAAGGCAGACAGCAGCGGCCGCGCCTGAAATTCGAGGCGAAGTAACCCCAATCTGTTCATCCTAGGTTCGCGCCGCCCAGAACGCGGCGCGAACCGGCACAATCTACGGATTACTTCACTCCCTTTGACGCATCCCACGACCCCTGCTCTTTACGGACCATCACGATCTCGCCAATGTGATACGCATTGTGAGTGCCGATGCGGGCGACCGTCGGAGCCCACTCTTCCAATTTTTTTTCGTCAGCCGTTTCGACCAACTTTTCTAGATCGGTCATCACCGAATCGAAGCGGCGTACGATGTCGGCCCACTGCTTGGCGTCGAAGTTGTTAAAGGTCACTTCATTGTTACCGTCGAACTTTGCAGTCGGCTCGCCCTTGAATTTCGCCAGGCTTCGCTCATTCCAAAAAACGAGGTGGTAGGCAAGCTGTCCGACCGAGTGATTGCCGTGGCCATCGGTCCAGCTGGCTTGCTCCGGAGTAAGGCCCGCCATTGCCGTATTGCCATCCACAAACCAGTCTTTTTCGTTATGGGTCGTTTTCAGTTGTTCCAGCAGCATACTCCGCAGCGTCGGGGCTGGCTTCTTCTCTTGGGCGAATGCCGTGAACTGGAACGCCAAAAGTACGGTGAGAGCGACCGGCAGAAATCTCTTCATAAACAGACGGCTCCTTATTTTAGGTTTGGCTTTTTAGACGGACGCGGCGCAAGTTGGCTAGCAAGTGTGTTGCGTTATGTGCATCGCAAAGGATCCGGTGCACATCGAATCGTAGAAATCACAATGTGTTCCACAGAGGCCCACGAGATATGTCCGATGTGACCCCGACTTCCACTCACTCCAAGCATGCTATTTCCGATAACGCCCTCAATCAACTGTTTCGCGAAGCGCACACCCATAACGAGTGGTTTCCCGAACCCGTGGGCGAGGAATTGTGCCGCAAAATCTAT
>Ga0335071_10006582_pt1 | contig 11985 bp, 9 predicted proteins | sample Lox_Sample_15_FD_206724 | JGI IMG/M metagenome (GOLD analysis project Ga0335071, IMG submission 206724) | Soil microbial communities from Loxahatchee National Wildlife Refuge, Florida, United States - Lox_Sample_1.5 | ecosystem: Environmental > Terrestrial > Soil > Wetlands | place: USA: Florida...
CTGACCGCCGAGCTGGATGACGAGCAGCGCGAGGCCGTGCTGGCCCCACGGGGTCCGGTCTGTGTGCTCGCGGGCGCCGGGACGGGCAAGACGCGCACCATCACGCACCGGATCGCCCAGCTGGTCGCGGGTGGGCACGTGGCCGCCGGGCAGGTCCTGGCGGTCACCTTCACCCAGCGGGCCGCGGGCGAGATGCGCTCCAGGTTGCGCGCACTCGCCCGGAGCGCGCACACGGGTTCCGGTGTGGGTGCCGTGCAGGCTCTGACCTTCCACGCGGCCGCGCACCGCCAGCTGCGTTACTTCTGGCCGCGCGTGGTCGGCGATACCGGCTGGCAGCTGCTCGACAGCAAGTTCCCCGTGGTGGCCAGGGCCGCCAGCCGCTGCCGGCTCAATGTCGGTACCGACGACGTGCGCGACCTGGCCGGCGAGATCGAGTGGGCCAAGGCGTCGCTCATCGGTCCCGAGGAGTACCCGTCCGCGGTGGCCGATGTCGGCCGGGACGTGCCGATGGACGCCAAGCAGATCGCGGCCGTCTACTCCGCCTACGAGGCGCTGAAGGTGCGCGACGAGTCGATGGCGCTGCTCGACTTCGACGACCTGCTGCTGCACACCGCGGCGGCGATCGAGAACGACGCCGCCGTGGCCGAGGAGTTCCGCGACCGGTATCGCTGCTTTGTCGTCGACGAGTACCAGGACGTCACCCCGCTGCAGCAGCGCGTGCTCGCGGCCTGGCTCGGCGATCGCGACGACCTCACCGTCGTCGGCGACGCCAACCAGACCATCTACTCGTTCACCGGGGCCACACCCCGGTTCCTGCTCGACTTCTCGCGGCGGTTCCCGGACGCGACGGTGGTGCGCCTGGAACGCGACTACCGGTCCACCCCGCAGGTCGTCTCGCTGGCCAATCAGGTGATCGCCGCGGCCCGCGGCCGAGTCGCCGGCAGCAAGCTGCAGCTGTCCGGGCAGCGCGCGCCGGGCCCGGCGCCGTCGTTTCGCGAGCACCCCGACGAAACCGGCGAGGCCGCCGCCGTCGCGGCGTCGATCGGCCGGCTGATCGAATCCGGCACGCCGCCCTCCGAGATCGCCGTGCTCTACCGGGTCAACGCGCAATCGGAGGTCTACGAGGAGGCCCTGACCGAGGCCGGGATCACCTACCAGATCCGTGGCGGTGAAGGGTTTTTCAACCGCCAGGAGATCAAGCAGGCGCTGCTGGCCCTGCAGCGCGCGGCCGATCGCGGCGCCGAGGGACCGTTGCCCGAGGTGGTTCGCGCGGTCCTGGAGCCGCTGGGACTGACGGCGAGCGAACCGACCGGCAGCCGGGCGCGGGATCGCTGGGAGGCGCTGTCCGGGCTGGCCGAGCTGGTCGACGACGAAGTTGCGCAGCGCCCACAGCTCGACCTGTCGGGGCTGGTGGCCGAGCTGCGGCTGCGGGCGGACGCGCGGCACCCGCCGGTGGTCCAGGGTGTCACGCTGGCCTCGCTGCACGCCGCCAAGGGACTCGAGTGGGACGCGGTGTTCCTGGTCGGGTTGGCCGACGGCACGCTGCCCATCTCCCACGCGCTGGCGCACGGCCCCGAAAGCGAGGCCGTCGAGGAGGAGCGTCGGCTGCTCTACGTCGGAATCACCAGGGCGCGAGTGCATTTGGCGCTCAGCTGGGCGCTGGCCCGGAGCCCGGGCGGACGGCAGAGCCGCAAGCCGTCGCGGTTCCTCAACGGCATCGCACCGCAGGCGCGCGCCGACACGGCGCCGGGCAAGTCCCGCCGGGCCCGGGGCGCCGCGACGCGCTGCCGGATCTGCAACAACAACCTGACCACCCCGGCGGGCATCATGCTGCGGCGGTGCGAAACGTGCGCGGCCGACATCGACGAGGAGTTGTTGCTGCGGCTCAAGGCCTGGCGACTGGACGTCGCCAAGGAACAGAAGGTGCCCGCGTACGTCGTCTTCACCGACAACACGCTGATCGCGATCGCCGAGCTGGTGCCCGACGACGAAGCGGCCCTGATCGCGATCCCGGGCATCGGCGCGCGAAAGCTCGAACAGTACGGGCCCGACGTGCTCGAGCTGGTCCGGCAGGCCCGCTGAGAGCAGACGCGCAGGTCAGAAAATCGGTTGTGAGGACCGGCCGCTACCATTTACCCTCGAACCCGCACACTGGTGCCAGCTGAGAGGAGGCCGCCACGATGATCACCAACGCGTTCGGTGTAGGCGTGGCCGCCGCGGTTCTGGCTCCCGGCCGGTCCAAGGCCACCGCCCATTCTGCCCACGCCGCCGCCAAGGCGGCAGCGGTCAAGCACCGTGTCGCCGCCGCGACCGACGCGTCCGTGGATTGGGGCCCTCTCTAGCCAGCCCCTTTGCAGATGGCCACGGACCCGAAGTCAGCAGGATCCGTGGCCACAGTTTTAGGGGCGCAAGCCTTTCAAAGCCTCCCTGGTCCGGATCACCGCGAAGGACAACCACCCGACCAGGAAGCAGGTGAGCAGGACATGTCGGCACTGCCAGTCCCCCCCAGACCGACGCTGCCGGAGTTGCCTTGTCACGTCGACGATCCCGACCTGTGGTTCGCCGAGGCCCCGGCCGACCTCGAGCGCGCCAAGACACTGTGCGCGACGTGCCCGGTCCGCCGCCCGTGCCTGGCCGCGGCGCTGGAACGGGCCGAGCCGTGGGGTGTGTGGGGCGGCGAGATACTCGAGCGCGGCTCGATCGTGAGTCGCAAGCGCCCGCGCGGACGTCCACGGAAGGACCAGAAAGAGGTCGCCGCGGCCTGAGACTAGGCCGCGAAAGTCCAACTGCCGACGCGTTTCCCCGAGAGGGGCCGTTGCTATTTGCACTCTCGCGGTCTAAAGACCTAGACCACCGCGGTGTCGGGCTCGGCGAAGCCGGGGATCAGTTTCTCCGACAGCGCCTTGATCGGCACATGCGCATCCAGCTGGCACAGGATCGCGGCCACCGAGGCGATCACCCGCATCGGTATCGCCAGCTTGGGTGGCAGATCCATCTGCCGGGCCGTCTTGATCTGCGACACCGAGCGGTCTATCTGCACCAGGGTCATTCGCTGCAGCCACTTGCGGGTGTAGTGGAAGACGTCGACCTCGATGGGCTCGACGTACTGGCGCAGCATTTCGTCGATGTCGCGCACCGAGACCTGCTGGCCCTTCTGGATGAAGCCGACCTTCTCCATCGTCGGCAACAGCAGGTCGTAGTTCTTGTCGCGGGCCAATCGGATCGTCATCCCCAGCTCGATGGGATAGCCACCGGGCAGCGGCGCAACGGCGCCGAAGTCGATGACGCCCATCCGGCCGTCGGGCATCAGCATGAAGTTCCCCGGGTGGGCGTCACCGTGCAGCATCTCCAGCCGGCGCGGCGCATCGAAGGTGAGCTCGAGCAGGCGGGTGCCGATCAGGTCGCGCTGCTCTCTGGTTCCGTTGCGGATGATCTCGGCCATCGGAACGCCTTCGATCCACTCCTGGACCACCACCCTGGGCGCGCTGGCCACGACGTGCGGCACCAGGAAGTGCGGGCTGTCCTGGTACGCCTTGGCGAACTTGCGCTGGTTGTCGGCCTCCAGCCGGTAGTCGAGTTCCATCTCGGTGCGCTCGACCAATTCGTCCACGACGCCCTGGACGTCCGCGCCCGGCGCGAGTTGCTTGACCACGCCGACCATCCGCTGCATGGTCTTCAGGTCAGCGCGCAGCGCCTCGTCGGCGCCCGGGTACTGGATCTTCACCGCGACCTCGCGGCCGTCGGACCACACCGCCTTGTGCACCTGGCCGATGCTGGCCGACGCCACTGGGGTGTCGTCGAACGAACTGAACCGGTCCCGCCACTTCGTGCCCAGCTGTGCGTCGAGCACCCGGTGCACCTTGGCCGCGGGCAGCGGCGGAGCATCCTTCTGCAGCTTGGTCAGCGCCTCGCGGTAGGGCTCGCCGAACTGCTCGGGAATCGCGGCCTCCAGCACCGAGAGAGCCTGGCCGACCTTCATCGCCCCGCCCTTGAGCTCACCCAGGACGGTGAACAACTGGTTGGCGGCCTTCTCCAGCATCTCGGCCTGGACTTCGTCCTTCGACTTGCCCGTCAGCCGCTTGCCGAAGCCGAGCGCGGCCCGGCCGGCGAAGCCGACAGGGATGCTGGCCAGCTTCGCGTTGCGCGCAGCACGACCGCGTTTGATGTCTGACACACGTCCATCATCCATGACGGTCAGCGCGCCGTGCTGTCGATCCGGCCACAAGCAGCCATGAGTTGTCGCGTGCATCTCCCGGGTGGTACGAGAAAGCCATGGCAGCAAAGCAAACTCAGCACGAAACCGCCGATGCGCTGTTCAGTGCGATCATCGAAACGCTTGACAAGAACCGGAGGGAGGGCACCCTGACCGCCGAGATCCTGGAGGAGCTCGCCAGGGCGTATGCGTCGGTGGCGACGAGCGTTCCCGAACCGGGACGGCTGGGGTAGCAGCAAAACGTCCGCGCTCAGCATGAGCACAGCGGATGCCTGGTCCATTGACGCGCGACGATCGAGCCGGCGTTGAGGTCGAACTCCAACGTGGCGTTCAAGGCCGGGGGCGGCGCGGGATCGGGCACCGCCTGCTGCCCGCGCACCGCCGCGATCACCCGGTTCACCTGGCTGAGCGCCAGCGCCGCCGTCGCCAGCAGGGTGGCGCGGTCGGCCACCCCGACGGTGTCGCGGAGCTGGGCGGCGATGGCCGGCCACGAGGCGTCGCGGTCGCTGCGGTGCAGGTCGGCGCAGCCCAAACAGCTGGTGACGCCGGGGATGACCAGCGGGCCCACCAGGCCGGTGCCGTCTCGCACCCGAACGGGAAGGTGCGCGACGCCCCGGCTGTGCAGGTCGCGCACCATGCGCGGGTCGGCGACCAGGTAGTCCGCCAGCACCACGAGGTCGACGGCCGCGGGCGACACGGCGGCGTGCGGCTGGCTGCTGTGCGCGATGCGGGCCCCCGAGCAGCGCAGCGCCTCCACCAGCAGCTCGGACAGCGGCCCGCGGCCGTGGATCCGGATCGACGCCGCCCGTCCGCGGGGCTGCCGGCATTCGGTCGCGACGCCCGCGCCCACCAGCTGCGCGATGAGGCCGGCCAGGCCGTCGGTGTCCTGTAACCCGCGGTCGACGGCGTGCCGCCGCAACTCGGAGATGGGCGTCGGGGACCGCATCGAGCGCAACAGCGTGGCCAACTGGGCCGCGGCCAGCCCGCGCGGCGGACGGACCAGCACGGCGCGGCGCGGATCCCAGCCGACCTGCACGGCGCCGTCGGGTCGCAGCAGCACCGGCATCGCCGGGTCGAGCGCGTATAGCGAAAGCGCGGCCTTAGACATGGCCTGAGTCATGGGTTGAGACTGTGCCAGGCCGACGGCGGACACCGCGCTCAGCTATCCACAGCACTACCGCTGGGTAAAGCCGGTAGTTCGATCCAGCTTGTAAATATGGGTTAGGTTTGCCAGCACGGAAGCGTCATGATCGACAACGGCGGATCGTCGGTGGAAGTGAAACGGTAGTAGCCGATCTGGACGCCTCTTGCCGGACGGCGGTGAACCTACACATGCTGCTTCTTCTATCATCGGCAGGATGTCGAAGGCCCGACGGCTGGTCCTCCTGCTCAACCTGCTGCTGGTGGCGGTGCTGGTAATTGTCGGGGTGGTCGCACACTCGCTGGGAGTGTTGGCCGCCGAGGTTGACTACCTTGCCGACGCTGCCGCCATTGGCGTCTCGCTGATGGCGATCCGGCTGGCCCAACAACCGGGCGCCGACGCCGGGTTGATCCAACCCGTGTCCCTGCGCTGGTCAACGCCGGATGGCTAACTGGCGCTCAACATGGGGTCGTGTTTGCCGCGATCCGACGCCTTGTTTCGGGAACTACCGAAGTGGTCTGCCGGTGCTAATCGTCAGCGCGGCCGCCGCCGTGTTCATGTTGGTCGGAGTGGTCATCCTCGGGGGCGATCTCGATGACGACAACACCGGAGAGGACTTGAACGTCGAAGCTGCAATCCTCGATACCGCCGCCGATGCTGCCGCCGCCGGTGGCGTTGCGATCAGCGGGGAGACATCTTTGCCACCCGCGGTTGCTATTGGCTGGACCCCGCGGTGGCGTTGGTCATCGCCGTGGTGATCGGCTATCACGCCCTCATGCTGATCTAGCGCGCGTTCTGGTTGCGCTCAGGACTCCGCACCGCCCTGTAGGGCTACTTCGTCGACGCTAGCGTGAGCCTGCGGGCCGTTTAGTGGCTTCCGTTAGTAATAGTTCAGGCAGGTAGTGGGTTACTCGTGTTAGAAGAAGTCGTAACGCGATACTCTTTGCCAGCCCGGGGGTCGACGACGCGGTAGGAGGACCGGAAATGTCGTTTGTGATCGCGGCCCCTGTGATAGTGACAGCAGCGGCGAAGGATTTGGCCAGTCTCGGCTCGTCGCTGGGCGAGGCCAACGCTGCCGCGGCGGCCCCGACGACGGGGGTGCTGGCCGCGGCTGAGGATCAGGTATCGGCTGCCATCGCGTCGCTGTTTTCCGGCCACGCCCAGGCATATCAGACGCTCGGTGCGCAGGCGGCGGCGTTTCATGAGCAGTTTGTGCAGGCGTTGACCGCGGGTGCGGGATCCTACGTCAGCGCGGAGGCCGCCAGTGTTGCGGCGTTTACGGCCAATCCGGCGCAGGCGATCCAGCAGGATCTGCTAAGCCTGGTCAATGCGCCCACCGAGGCGTTGCTGGGACGGCCGCTGATCGGCAACGGCACCAACGGAGCCCCGGGGACCGGGCAAGCCGGCGGGGCCGGCGGGATCTTGATCGGCAACGGCGGATCCGGCGGCTCGGGTGCGCCGGGTCAAAGCGGCGGTGCCGGCGGGGCCGCCGGGCTGTTCGGTGTCGGCGGCGCCGGCGGGGCTGGCGGGAACGGGGACCCCCACGGTGGCAACGGCGGGCAGGGTGGGGCCGGCGGGCTACTGTTCGGCGCTGGCGGCGTCGGCGGCTCCGGCGGGCTCAGCTTCACTGGCGTCGGCGGGGCCGGCGGGGCCGGCGGCAATGCCGCCGGGTTATTGGGTGCCGGCGGGGTCGGCGGCGCCGGCGGCACTGGCGGCGGCGGGGCCGGCGGTGCCGGAGGGGCCGGCGGCAAGGGCGGCCTGCTGTTCGGGGCCGGCGGGGTCGGCGGCACCGGCGGCGTCGGCGACGCTGGCAGCGGTGGGGCAGGCGGGGCCGGCGGCAATGCTGGCCTTCTGTCCGGCGACGGCGGGGCCGGCGGTGCCGGCGGAACCACCCTTAGCACCACCGGCGGGGCTGGCGGTCAAGGCGGCAACAGTGGCCTGATCATGGGCAACGGCGGGGCCGGCGGTGCCGGCGGAAACGCCCCAGGAGGAAACGGCGGTAACGGCGGCAACGGCGGCAACGCTGTTCTGATCGGCAACGGCGGTAACGGCGGCAACGGCGGCACCGCCGGGATTGGCTTTCCGACGGGCCAACCCGGCACCGGCGGCACCGGCTCGCTGCTTCTCCTCGGCGCACCCGGGAATAACGGGATGACGTAGGCCGCGGCGTCGGCGGAGGTCGCGCCGATCACCGATGTGTGATGATGACCGGGGCAGTGCGCCCGAGGGAGAGCAGGGCGGACGCGAGCAACCTCCTGCTTACACTGCACCTGTCTGACGGGTGGAGGACCGCCGGCCTAGTGACAACCAGGGGCTTGCTAGGAGGTGGACCGACATGTCGTATGTGATCGCGGCCCCGGAGATAATGGCTTCGGCGGCAACGGATTTGGCGACCATCGGTTCGAACGTCGACGTGGCACACATGGCGGCGGCGGTCCCAACCGTCGCCGTGCTGCCCGCGGCCCCCGATGAGGTGTCAACGGCCACCGCAAAGTTATTCGGCGGCTACGCCCAGAAGTATCAGGCGGTCCTCGCTCAGGCAGCCGCGTTTCGTGAGGAGTTCGTTGCGGCGTTGGCCTCCGCCGGGAACGCCTATGCGGTGGCCGAGGCCGCCAGTGCCAGCGCGATCTCTGGCGCGTTGGGACAGCTGACCTCACCCATCCAGTCGTTGTTGGGTGGAGCCCCTGCCACCCCCACGGCACTCACGCCCATGGTGGTGCAGCCGACATTGCAGGGAACGACCATTGGTTTGATCATGGGTGGCAGCGGCGTGCCCATCCCCGCACCGTCTGACGTCACTGTCGCTCTCAACTACCTCAACCAGCACTTCAATGTGCTTCCCCCTAATGCACTAGCCCTGTTCACTCCCGAAGGCTTGTATCCGTTCACCGGTGTCAAGAGCTTGCCCCTCGACGTGTCGGTGAGCCAGGGCGTCCAGATTCTCGATAGTGCGATCAAGCAGCAACTCGCCGCAAACCCCTCGGGCAGCGTTGCTGTCTTTGGCGCCTCGCAGAGCGCCGTAGTCGCCTCGCTCGAAATGGACAACCTGGCGAACCCAATGCTCAACCCGACCCCGCCGAGCGCGAATCAACTCGGCTTCACGCTGGTGGGTGATCAAATGAATCCCAACGGCGGCATCCTCGCGCGCTTCCCCGGCTTCCCGGCGGGTCAGCCACTACAGATCCCGAGTATGGGGATTACGTTCTACGGCGCGACGCCCTCAAACACCATTTATCCCACCCACATTTACACGCTGGAATACGACGGATTCGCCGACTTCCCGCAGTACCCGATTAATTTCCTGGCTGACCTGAATGCCTTTGCCGGTATCTACTATGTGCACAACACCTATCCGGGCAATCCGTCGTTGCTTCCCCCTGGCTACGCCATTCAGCAATTGCCGACGTCTCCGGGCTACACCGGCGTTACCACCTACAGCATGATCACCACGCCGAACGGCCTGCCGCTGTTGGAGCCGCTGCGGGCGATACCGGTCATCGGCAACCCGATCGCCGACCTGCTGCAACCGGATCTGACGACGATCGTCAACCTGGGCTACGGGAACCCCAACTATGGCTATAGCACAGGGCCGGCGGACGTTCAGACATATTTCGGGCTGTTCCCACACGTCAGCCAAGCCCTCATCGCTCAGGATCTAATCACCGGAGCACATCAGGGAGCCGTCGCCTTCACGAGCGACATCCACGCCGAAGCCGCGGGCGTGTCGCTGTCCAGCGTCTCGCACTCGCTGACGTCGATGGCGGGAACGGGCGCGGCGGACCTGTCCGCGCTGTCGACGGCGGCCTCCTCGCCCGACAGCATTATCGAGACGATCCAGGCGGCGACCACCAATATCGCCAATGGGATCTCGGGTACTGCCGCGAATCTTTACGCAGCTGCGCTTCCGACGGCAGACATCGCGAATTTCCTGGTTACCGTGCTCCCGGCGTATGACGTCAACCTGTTCCTGAGCGGGATCCAACAAGCGATCAACGGGAACGTCCTCGGTGGGTTGCAATATGCACTCATCGCTCCGCTTGCCGCCGACGCGGGATTGCTCACAATGGCAGGTGGTTTTGAGCTTCTAGTCGTGTTGTCGCCACTCTAACTAATGGCAGGCTTCGCGCTTACAGCCTTCGATGCGTGGCCCGCCGCGTCGGTGCAGCGTGAACCTTGTTCCGATTGGGCAAGTATTGGGCACGGAGCCGGATCAGATTCCAAAAAATAGCATCTGGCCTGCGGTGATGCTGGTGCGCGATACTGGGGTCGAACAGTGGCAGACTGCTAGTTGCGCATGCGCTCGTCGTCGCTGTGCCGTCATTTCCGATTGCCAATGGTGCCCGGGAGGGTGTTTCCAGTTAGGGATTGCCCAGGCATCTCGTGAATGTGGGTAATTCGCTAGCACCGATCCATCGGCGTCGGTGGCATCTGAATGCGACTCACCTGGCAACGATGTCGAGAACTCGAACATCTCCACGGCGCGCTGACTCCGGCTGTTCATCTGTGACCGGTGGCCGGGGCGAGGCGGGCCATCCCGCGCACGATCCATGGTGTTCGCCTGGCGATCACCTCGACGGCGCGATCGGAGCGGCGCATCGCGGTCCGACGGCCCGGAGTCGGCATTGACGCCAGTTCCGCCTCAGGCGATCCTGCCCGCGGGCCATGGCGATCCACCGCCAGCAGTTGCCAGCTGCCGGGCACGCCACGCAACTCGACGCTGCCGCGGTCCTCGAAGCCCGTGCCCGAGCCGACGACCAGATCACGCACGGTGCGCGAGACTAGGATTTCGCCGGCGCCGGCCTGGCCGAGGATACGCGCCGCGATGTGTACGGCGATCCCGCCGATGTCGGTATCGAGCAGTTCGCACTCGCCGGTGTGGATGCCGGCGCGGATCTGGATGCCCAGTGTTTCGGCGTCGGCGCGTAGGGTCTCCGCGCAGCGGATGGCCTGCGTCGGGCCGTCGAACGTGGCGAGATGGCCGTCGCCGGTGCTCTTGACGACCGTGCCGCCGAATCGTTCTGCGAGGTCGGCGGTGATCTCACCAAAGCGTTGCAGCACCGCACGCCACCGCTCATCGCCCGTGGTCGCGGCGTGTTGCGTCGACGCGACGATATCGGTGAACAGCACGCTGCGCAGAGCGCGGCGTGACGGCGCCGGTGCGGCATGGCTTCCGGTGAGGAACTCCTCGATCCCGGTCAGGATCTTGTCGGGCTCGGTTAAGAAGGGTGCGTGGTCCACACCCTCGACCTCCAGGTACCGCGCGCCGGGGATGTGGTCGGCGAGATACCGGCCGCTCTGCACCGGAACCGCTGAGTCGTCGCGGGCATGGATGACCAGGGTTGGCGCGGTGATCGTCGGCAGGATCGGTCGCACGTCGGTCCGAAACGCCGCTTCGAATGACGCCCGCGCCATTCCCGGGCTCGCGCTCATGCGCTCAAACATTCCGAGCTGGCGTATCGACCGGACCGACGGCGCGCTGATGCTGGCTGCCGCACCGCTGCCCCACCCGGAGCGCACGGCGCGCGCGGCTTCCAGCCAGCGGGCGAGCTGTTCAATCGAAGGCGTGTAGTCTTCACCCAGCTCAGAAAGGAAGCGCGCGCGCAGCTCGGCCGGGTCACGATCCATGTCGTCCCACTCGCCTGGGTGAAACGAGTATGTGCCGCAGAGGATCAGCGCCCGCACTCGTTCCGGCCGTGATGCCGCGAACATCATGGACTCCGGTCCACCATCACTCAGACCGGAGACGACGGCCTGTCCGAAGCCGGCTGCGTCCATGACAGCCTCGATCTCGGCCGCTCGATCCTCCAGTGTGCGAACTTTTGGCACCGGGTCCGACAGCCCGACCCCGGCCTTGTCGAACAGGGCAACGCGACAGAACGTGGCGAGCTGCTCAACGAACGCTTTGAATTGGGGGATGGTCCAGGCCAGCTCGACGTGGCTGACGAACGGCCCGACGATGACGAGTTCGACCGGCCCATCGCCGAACACCTGATACGCCAGGCTCAGATCGCCGCACGATGCGTACGAGGTGTCCGGCACGGCATTGAGCGTACTGCTGATCCCACCGCTCGGCGGGGCACCACTGATAGTCGCCCTCGGTAGTTCGACTTAGTGATTGCTCAGGTAGCTCGTATGTCTTGGAAAAAGATCGGGCCGCCCGCGTGGAGAGCAGGGGCGGCCCGGCGGCCTGCTCCTCCTCGCCGCGGGCTATGTCATCCCGTTCATCCCGTTTAGGCCCAATAGCAGCCCGCTGGTGCCGCCGGTACCGGCGGTGGCTGGGCCGGCTTGGCCGATCCCGGCGTTGCCGCCGTTACCGCCGTCGCCGATCAGCACCGCGTTGCCGCCCGCCCCACCGTTACCGCCGGTTGAAGCCCCTCCGGTCCCCCCCGCGCCGCCGTCACCGCCGTTGCCGCCGTTGCCGATCACCCCCCCTTTGCCGCCGGTCCCGCCCAACCCGCCGGAGTCGAAGCCTGTGCCGCCGGTCCCGCCTGCGCCGCCGGCGCCGAATAGGCCGCCGGCCCCGCCGGTGCCGCCGATCCCGCCGGTCCCGCGGATAACGTTGCCTGCGCCGCCGGTGCCGCCGGTGCCGCCGGTGCCGAACAGCCCGCCGGCCCCGCCAGTCCCGCCGGCC
>Ga0335071_10006584_pt1 | contig 11984 bp, 8 predicted proteins | sample Lox_Sample_15_FD_206724 | JGI IMG/M metagenome (GOLD analysis project Ga0335071, IMG submission 206724) | Soil microbial communities from Loxahatchee National Wildlife Refuge, Florida, United States - Lox_Sample_1.5 | ecosystem: Environmental > Terrestrial > Soil > Wetlands | place: USA: Florida...
CGTTGGCCCGAACCAGTCCCTGGAGACCCCGCCGCTTCAGCTCCGCCTTGAGCGCGTCCCGCACCCCCTCGCCGCCGCGAGCCGCGCAGCAGCCGCGCGGGTCGGACGGATCGCGCCGGTTCTCACAGACGAAGACGTGATACCGAAAACGCACGGCGATCCTCTACCCCCGGACACGCCGACGCGCCACCCCGCGTTTGTGCCCCGCCTCGACGAGGGTCGGGACCTGAGCGAAGGAGGAAAGGGCCAGAGGCCAGCGCCCCTGGGCCTCGTCGGCGACGTGGCGGGCGCTCACCTTCTTGGCGGAGAGGACCGCCAGCCGCTCCCGGTACTCGGTCGAGACGTAGGTCCCGTACTCGGCCCAGGCGCCGGTGACCCCCGCGGCGCGAGCCAGGGCCATGTCCTTTCGCACATTGTCCCCCACGTAGAGCACCTCCTCCGGGGCAAGCCGCAGGTCGCGCAGGACGCGGCGCAGGCCGCGGGGATCCGGCTTCTCCGCGGCACGTGGTAGCTCCACCACCCGGGTCTCCTTGAGCCGGTAGACGCCAGCCTCGTCCCGGCGCCTGATCTCCGGGTTGACGTTGGCCGGGAGGGCGTGACCGCGAAGCGCGTAGAGCGCGGTGAGCAGGCCATCGAGCCCCAGGAGCCGGACGCGGTGCTCCACCGCATTCCGCGGGGCGTCGGTGAGGGCCACCACCGGAACACCCAGATCGCGCAGGCGCAGCAGCGCCTCCCGCACGCCGGGGTAGGGCTGCAGGTAGCGGCGGCGCGCCTCGGCGAAGGCCCGTTGCGCCGGTCGGATCACCAGGGCATCGAAGGAGTCGAAGTCGGCACGGTAGGGGTGAAAGAGCGACGATTCCTGGATGGCGAAGGGGTACTCGTTCGACTCGTGGCGGGCATAGACCGCCTTGAGCGACTGGACGATGTCGATGCGCGGCCGGCCGGTGGTCTTGACGAGCGAGTCGACCATCGCCTCCAGGCTCGGGACGATGTAGTCCACCCACGGGTAGAGGGTGTTGTCGAGGTCCGTGACCACCGCCCGGAAGGTCGGCACCGGTGCATGGTAGACCAAGGGCCGCGTCCCATCACCGCCGCGTGTAGAATGCGGCCCGTGACCCAGCCGGAGCGCTACCACCTGGTCGCACCCCTGCCGGCCCTCGGTGGCTGGCGGAGGATGCTGGCCCTCGATCGGCGCGGGGCGTCGGCTGGACCGGTGGTCCTCTCCTTCGCGCCGCCAGCCTTGCTCGACGATCCGCGGCGCCTGGCGGCGCTGGCGCGCGATGCCGAGGCAGGCGCCCGAGTGCGTCACCCGAACGCCGTCCCCTTGCTGGGCCTCGAAACGGTGGAGGAGCAGCTGGCGCTGGTGGAGCCTTACCGGGCCGGCACCACGCTTCGCGCGCTGCTCGACAGCTCGGGCCGGCTTCCGCCGGAACTGGCGCTGCGGGTGGCCACCGACACGGCCGCCGGCCTGTCCGCTGTCCACGCCGTCGATCCCGGCGACGGACAGCCGCTGGCCCACGGAGCCCTCACTGCCGAGCGGATCCTGGTGGGAGAGGACGGCGGGTCGTTGCTCCAGGGGTTGGGTGCGGGTGGAGGGCGATCGCCAGCCGAGGACGTCCGGGCGCTGGCGGCGGTGCTGGTGGAAGCTCTCTCCGGAGATCCGCCCTCGACCCCTCCGCGGCCGCTGGACGCCCCCGGCGTCCCGGCGGCCGTTGCGGCCGTGCTCGACCGCGCCCTGGGGGCCGTGCCCGGCGAACGGTTCGAGACCGCCGCCGGGTTGGCCGCGGCGCTCTCCGCCGCGCAGCCGCCTGCGTCCCCGGACGCGGTGGCGGTCTACCTGTCGGCCGCGGCTCCTGCGCCGGTCCCGTTTGTCTCCCCCGAGGCGCCGGAGGTCTCCGCCGAGCTGATCGCTCCCGGCCCTGACCCGCTCGCCGGAGGAGGGCTGGTTGCGGCCGAGGCGAGCCCTCCTCCCGATGCGGCCATCACCTTTCCGGCTCCGGTCGCGACCGGGCAGCGGCGGCGATCCGGGGCGCTGATCCTCGCCGGGCTGGCCTTGCTCGGCTTCGGCACCGGCCTCCTCATCGCGTGGCTATGGCCGGCCGTCCCGGTCACTCAGGCGTCGAGGCGCGAACCGGCGCCCCCAATCACCGTCCGTTCCGGGGCCGACGCCTCGCAAGGGTCGCCGGCAAGCGAGCCGACCGCCCAGCCGCCCGGCCCTCCCACCGCACCGCCCGCGGTGGCCGTCCCGCCCTCGCCGCCCGCCTCGGCCGCCATCGCGGCTCCGGCACCCCGGCCACCACCGGCCGAGGCGCCGAAGAAGGTGGCCGCCCCCTCCGTGCTCGTGACCTCGGCGCCGCCGGGCGAGGTGCTCGTCGATGGCAAGTCGGCCGGGCACACGCCGGCACTCGTCGAGGTGAGTTCCGGCGAGCACGAGATCCGGGTGCGGGACCGCGCACAGGGCGTGGACGTGCGCCGGAAGGTGCACGTCAAGGCGCCGGCCACGCCGGTCCACTTCGAACTCGTCCGCGGGATACTGGATGTCGCCGCCCCCGACGACACCGAGGTGCGGGTGGACGGCAAGCGGATCGGCACCGGCAACCAGCACGTGGAGCTCTGGGAAGGCTGGCATGAGGTCGAGGCCCGCCGCGGCACGGTCCGCGTTCACGAGCGCTTCGAGATCTCCGCCGGGAACACACACCAGACCTACACGGTGACCCCTACGCCTTGAGCCGACCGCCCTTCGGGCGGGCGATAGAGGCGCCGGAGTGCGCTCCCGACGCACGGCACGGACACGCGCCTTGGTGTCCGCCGCGCGAGCCGAGAGCCAATTCGTCGAGTCCTGCCACGGACAGGGCGACTGGCGCACGGCCGAACGGGCGCCGCGATCAATGCTCGTGCCCGTCCGCCCCGTGGGCGTGGCCGTGCTCCAGTTCCTCGGCCGTAGCAGCACGCACCTCGCGCACGGTGACGTCGAAGTGAAGCGTCTTTCCGGCGAGGGGGTGGTTCAGGTCGATGGTCACCGCGTCCTGCTCCACCCCGGAAATGACGAAAGGGACCTCGTCGCCGTCGGGTCCCTGGGCGGAGAGCTCCATGCCCACCTCCGGCTGAAAGCCGGGGGGGAAGGCCTGGCGAGGGACGCGCTGTAGGCCGTGGGGATCGTGCTCGCCGTAGCCGTCGGCCGGGCCGACCACCACCTCCTTGCGGGCCCCGGCCTCGAGCCCTTCCAGCGCGCTCTCCAGCCCGGGCACGATCTCCCCCTCGCCGTGCAGGTAGGTGAGCGGCTCGCCCGGGCCCGAGCGATCCACCACCTCGCCGTCCCCCAGATGCAGCGAGTAATCGATGTCGACGACGCGTCCCTTCTCGATCCTCATCTCAGACGCCCCCTGCACACCGTTCGCAGCTCCGTGGCCTATCGGCAACCCCTCTGCGGCGCCCCTCCGCGGTTCTCAACGCGTTGCCGCCGGCCGATCACCAGTACCCCCAGCGCCGCCGCAGGAGCCACTCGGCGGCGAGCAGCGTGGCCAGGCCGGCGATCGTCCACCACCGGTCCCAGATGGGCACGGAATGGCGCCGGCCGACCTCTACCACTTCGGGGTCCTGCAGCGCCAGCCGCGGGAACCCGCCGTCGGGCAGGAGGGAGAAGCCGCCGCCGGTCGCCTCGGCGATGGCCCGGAGCAGGGTGGGCCGCGGGGCGGCGTCCGCGTCTTCGGGGCCGGCGCCACGCACCGCCACCGCCGCGGTCGCTTCGTCCCTTGCTCCCTCGGCCTTGGCCACGATCTTGTAGGCACCGGGGCCGGGCGGGCTCAGCTCCAGCCGGGCGGTGCCATCCGGCCCGGCGACACCCTCACCGTGGGCCACCCGCCTCCCGTCCTCGGCCACGAGGTCGGCGCTCACCTTGCTGCCGGCCGCCGGCCCGAAATCGGGGCCGTGGGCGGTGACGGTCATTCCCACCGCCGAGCCCGGCTCGACCGAGGGAGCGTCCGGCTCTACCTGCAAGGGTGCCAGTGCCGGGTCCTTCACGAGCCAGCGCAGAGCCGAGTTCCAGAAGCGCATGTAGGTCCGGTCCCCTTCGCCCGACTCGGCGGCCACGAACCCCCAGCGCCACGAGGCGTCGGTGGCCACGGCCAGCGTGCGCCCTTGACCCACCTGGCGGACTGCCACCACCGGCGCCGGCCGGCCCTCGGCCAGCACCGTCGGAGCCTCGAGCAGGACGGCGGCGCCTTGGCCCGGCCCGAGCGGCCGGGTGAGGTTCACGGCGGTGACCGGCGGCAGCGAACCCCACAGCGCATCGCTCGCCCCCTCGCCCGGGACGAGCGCGGTCACCGGGTGACGCCGGCCTTCGGGGGTGAGGCGCGGCCGTGCCTCCTCCTCCACCTCCGAGGCGCCGGTGATGGGCTCGACCGGCAGCACGTCGGCGAGGGCCGTTTCCCCGTAACCACCGTCGCCGAAGCTCTGTTCGCCGCCCACCATCGCCAGGGCGCCCCCGGAGCGGACGTAGTCGCGGATGTTCGGCAGGTACCGCTCGATCTCCAGGCCGCGGTAGGGGCCGTAGGCGAAGTTCATGAAGATGACGGCGTCGAAGCTGTGCAGCTGCTCGCCGAAGATCTCGGTGACCGGGAAGGGGATGAGGGACAGCTCCTCCTGAGGGCCGGGATTGTCGGCGTTGGTGCGCAGGATGAAGAAACTGACCAGGTCGACGTTGGGATCCTGCTTGAGTAGCCCGCGCAAGAAGCGCACGTCCCAGCTCGGCCGCCCGGCGATGAGCAACACCCGGACCCGGTCCCGGATCACTCGCAGGACGAAGGAGCGGCTGTTGTTCTCGGTGACCGCCTCGCCCGGCTGCACCGGGGTCGAGACGGTGAAGACGAAGGTGCCGGTCTCGTCGGGGGAGAACGTGAGCGGGACGCTGTAGGTGTCCCGACCCCGCTCCAGCTTGACCGAGGTCGAGGCGACCGTCTCACCCTCGCGCCGGAGCAGCACCTGCACCTCCTGCCCGCCGAAGCCGCGGGCCCGGAGGGTGGCCTCCACCGTCACCTTGTTGCGCACGAAGGCGAAGTCGTCGACCGCCACCCGCTCGATGGCCAGGTCGCGGGGCGAGTCGCGGCCCAGGGCCAGGGCGTTCACCGGGAAGCCCAGGGCCTGGAGCCGAGCTTGCGCCGCCGGGTTCATCCCCTGCGAAAGGGCAGCATTGTCCGCACCGTCGGAGATGATGAGCGCCCCGGCCAGCTTCCGCCCGCCGCCCGCGGTGCCGGACGCCACCGACTCGAGCGCGCCCAAGAGATCGGTCTTCCCGCCGGTCGCGGGCAGCCCGCGCTCGGCCGACTCCGGGGCGGCAGGGGCAATCTCCCCCGAGAAGCCGTACAGCTCCACGTCGACGCGATCGGAGAGGCGGGACAGATCGCCGCGGTGATTGCGCAGGAAGCTGGCTGCTGCCTCGGCGCGGGGCGGACCGCCCGGCTCGACCGGGAAGCGCATCGAACGCGAGGCGTCGATGAGCACCGCGAACCGGTTCCGGACGCGGGCGGTGCGGAGCAACTCCACCGCCGGCTCGAGCAGGGCCAAGAAGGCGAGCAGAGCTGCCCCGGCGCGGAGCGAGACCAGCGTGAGCCGGCGCGGACGCCGGAGCTCGCCCCGCAGCCCACGCCAGGCCAGGGCCACCGCGCCCAAAGCCAGCAGCCCCAGCAGCGCCAGGGCCCATCCCGGGAGCGGAGTGAGGGCGGTCAAGCGCCAGGCGTTGTAGGTGGCTTCCACGCGCCGGTCCCGGGGTCAGCTCCGCCGCCGCAAGATGAACGGGAGGTGGACCGCGTCGTCCTTGTAGTCGGTGCACAGTGCGTACATGCAGAGGTTCACGCCGAGGCGGAAGGCGGTCTCGCGCTGCGCCTCGCCCCCGGGAGTGCACGGGTACTCCCACTCGCCCAGCTCGGTCCTTGCCCAGGCGCCGCCTAGGTCGTTCTGCGAGTAGATGACGGCTGCCCGCCCGTCGAGCAGCTGGGCCTCTAGCCAGGGCTTGACCAGCACCCGGCCGCCCTGGCGGTCGAGCAGGTAGAAGCTCTTGTAGACCACGTGCTCTCGAGGGAGCGGGGTGAGAGGGGAGGCGGGCAACACCCGGGCCAGCTCGGCGCGCACGCTTGCGTCGAACCCCGTGCCGTCAGAGGCGTCAGCGGCGTCCACCAGCATGAACCCGCCGTATTGCAGGTGGCGCCGCAGCGCCGCACGCTCCGGTTCGGTGAAGGGAGGCAGCGACCCAGAACCGGTGAGGTACAGCATCGGAGTCCGGTGCAGGCCAGGCTCGCCCAGCCGCACCGGGAGAGCCTCGTTGGCCGGTTCGATGGAGGTGCGCCGGCCCAGCTCCCAGGCCAGGCGGCGCAGGGCGGTGGTGTGCGGGTTCCAGCTGCCCCCATGCTGGATGTGCCCGATCTGGAGCGTGGAGGCGGGAGGCAGGGCGCGGATGCGACGGGGTAGCGCGGCAGCGAGCAGGGCCAGGCCAGCACCCCTCAGGAAGGCGCGACGTGCGAGCGGAACGGGGCGGGGAGACATCTGCAACTCCAAAGTCTAAGCGACCGGCCTCGGGCGCGAAACTGGAAGCTCACCGGTTGCCTGGGAGACCCTCGGGGCGCCGGGCAGGCCGTGGTACAGTCCCCCGCCATGTCCCGGAAGGAGAAGGCTCGCGCGAGCGCGAGTCGGCACGCTGCCCTGCTCGGCACCGGAGACCACCTGAGCGCGGCACGGCAAGCCCGGTCGGCCCTCTCGGATCCCCGGGCCTCGCCCGAACAGCGGGTCGAGGCTCGTTCCGTTTTGGCCTCCCTCGCGCCCGAACCCGCGGCGGCCCTTCTCGGCAGCGTGGGAGTGCTTGTGGCCACGGGCATCGCGCTCTGGGTCATCCTGGGGGGCAGGCAGTGAACGTCTCCACCGACCTGCTTGGGTTCCGCGGTCAGCTCGGGCTGGGGCTCGCGGCTCTGGCCCGGCTCGTCGCCTGGTTGCGGGGGCTCGGGTCCGCTGCCGGTGTCGGTCTGGCCATAGGCGGGGTGGTGCTCCTGGCGGCGGCAGACCGGCTGCGGCGCCCGGTCGCCTTCCTGGGCGGGGCGGCGGCAGGCGCCCTGGCCGCGACCGCGGGCCGCGATGTGCTCCCGGCGGCGCTCTCGCCCGTCGCCTGGGTGTGGATCACCGCCGCGGTCTGCGGGCTCGTCGCAGCTGGCCTGCCCCTCGCCTTCCCGGCGCTGGTGGGCGCTCTGGTCGGGGCGGCCATGGGGCTGCACGTGCCGATCATGGGCCGGCCGGCGCTGGGGGCGGCGGTGGCGGCCGCGGTCGGGGCCGCGCTCCTCGCCGTGGGAGCGCGCACCGTGGCCTCGGTCCTGGCGGCCTTGGCCGGAGGCCTGGCCCTGGGGATTGGGCTCGTCACCCTCGGGGGGGAGCGCGAGTGGGCGGTGGAGATCGCCGCCCGGCCGCTGGTGCTGCTCGGGTTCGCGGTGGTGACCGGGGTGGCCGGCGCGGTGTTCCAGCTCGCCGGCGACCGCGCGCGGGAGCGGACGCCGACGCCCCCCCGGCTGCCGAGGGACTGAGTTCCCTCACCGCCCGGTCTCCGCCGCGTGAACCGGCCCCTCGACCAAGGCCGGGTCAGCGAGCGGGTTCCGCCTCGTCGCAAGCCTCGGCGTCGCTCGCCTCGGTCACTCGGGGGGCCCGAGCAGCTCGAAGTCGGGGATCTCCGACTTCAGGTGGGCGCGCAGCCGCGCCGTCAGCTTGGCCTCGATCTGCCGAGCCCGCTCCCGGGTGAGGTGGAAGCGATCGCCGACCTCCTGGAGGGTGAGCGGGGTCTCGCCCTCGGGCGGGAGCAGGCGGTGCTCGAAGATGTACCGCTCCTTCTCGTCGCTGATGGTCCGGGCGAAGCCGTCCAGCTTCTCTCGGAAGAGCCGGCGAAGCTGCTCGTCCCCCATCTTCACGTCGGCGGAGCCGTCGCCGTCGACAACCCGCTCGAGTCGCGTCTGGCGCGATTCGTCGCCGTCCACCCCCACTGGCGCGTCGAGCGAGAGGTCGTCGGCGGCCATCCGCGCAGCCATCTCCTCCACCTCCGACTCCTCGACCTGGAGGTTCTTGGCCAACAGCCGCGGCGTGGGCTCGATGCCCCGGGCGAGGAGCTTCTCCCGCTCCTTGGCGAGGTTGAAGAACAGCTTCCGCTGGGCCTGGGTGGTTCCGAGCTTCACCATCCGCCAGTTCTCCATCACGAAGCGGATGATGTAGGCACGGATCCACCAGGCGGCGTAGGAGGAGAGCTTGACGCCCTTCCACGGGTCGTACTTCTTCACCGCCTGCATGAGCCCGAGGTTGCCCTCCTGGACGAGGTCGAGGAGCTGGAAGGCGCTGCGCCGGTACTCGTGGGCGATCTTCACCACTAGTCGCAGGTTGGAGGCCACCAGCTTGTAGGCGGCGGAGAGGTCGCCGGTCTCCCGGTAGCGCACGGCCAGGGCATGCTCCTGCTCGCGGGAGAGCACCGGATGGCGCTGCACCTCGGCCATGTAGGCGCGGAGCGGGTCGTAGCGGACCAGCCCTCCGGAGCGGTCCTCGCCCGCGCTTCGCTCCGGCAGCGCCGGAAGGGGACGCTCCTGGAGATCGCTGTCGTGGGGCTCGTCTGGCATGGTCAAGGGTGCGACGGCTCGCCCGGGCGCAAGGATGGCGAGCGCGGCGGAACCGTGTGATTATAGGTGTTGTCCGTCGGGCGCAAGACGCGTGCGACATGACGGCGCATGGCGGTTCTCTCGGAACGGCGCGGGCCGCGATCCCCGGATCGCAGCCGACGCGGTTCAAAGCGAGGCTCCGCCATGCGCCCGCAGCCCGTACCCGGCTCGGCCGGGGGGGCAGGAGAGGTGCATGGAGAACGTCTCGGGCGAGGCGCCGGCCTCGGCGCCCTCGGATTACGTAGCCGAAGCTTCCTTCGACGACCTCGGGCTCTCGGAGCCCTTGCGCCGGGCCGTGGCCGAGCGTGGCTACCTCCGGCCCACGCCGGTGCAGGTGGCCACCTACGCACCGGTGCGCGATGGCAAGGACGTCATCGTCCGGTCCAAGACCGGCACCGGCAAGACCGCCGCCTTCGCCCTGCCCATCCTGGAGCGCATCCCCGACGGCCGCCGCAAGCCCTCGGCCCTGGTCATGTGCCCCACCCGTGAGCTGGCGCTCCAGGTCTCGGCGGAGGTCGCCTCGCTCGCCAAGCACCGCGACCTGAGCGTGGTGACCGTCTACGGCGGCGCCTCGATGGGCGAGCAGCTCGACAAGCTGAAGGCGGGGGCCGAGATCGTGGTGGGCACCCCCGGGCGCATCTACGACCACATCCGGCGCAAGACCTTGCGGCTCGACGACGTGCGGGTCTGCTGCCTGGACGAGGCCGACGAGATGCTGAACATGGGCTTCTTCGAGGAGGTGACCCGCATCCTCGACCACCTTCCCGACGACTGCCAGCAGCTGCTCTTCTCGGCCACCGTCCCCGCCGACATCGAGCAGATCATCCGCGAGTACCTGAGCGAGCCGGAGGCGATCATGCTCTCCGGCGACGAGTACACCGTCGAGAACATCCACAACGTCATGTATCCGGCGGTGGACGCCTATCCCAAGCCACGCAACCTCCTCTACATGATCGAGATCGAGGAGCCGGAGGCGGCCATCGTCTTTTGCAACACCCGCAATGACACCACCCTCATCACCGCCGTGCTCAACCGCAACGGCTACGACGCCGAGCTGCTCAACGGGGACCTGCCGCAGAAGGAGCGTGAGCGGGTCATGGCCAAGGTGAAGCGCGGCGAGCTGCGCTTCATGGTGGCGACCGACATCGCCGCCCGGGGCATCGACATCTCCGACCTCTCCCACGTCATCAACTACTCCCTCCCCGAGGACCCGGCCGTCTTCCTGCACCGGGTGGGGCGCACCGGCCGCATCGGCAAGAAGGGCACGAGCCTCTCGATCGTCTCGGGTGGGGACATTCACACCCTCTCCGTGCTGCAGAAGAAGTACGGGATCGCCTTCGAGGAGAAGCGGCTGCCCACGCCCGAGGAGGCCCGGCGCATCTGGACGGACCGCCACGTGGCCGAGCTCAAGGAGGCCATGAGCAGCTCCATCTTCGAGGCCTTCATTCCCCTCGCCCAGGAGCTCAAGGCCCGGTCGGACGGCGAGTACCTCCTGGCCTTCGCCCTGAAGTCGTTCTTCACCCACCACCGGATGGAGCGGGCTCAGGACCGGGAAAAGGCCGAGCACAAGCGTACCGAGCACGTGCGGCGCGAGCGCACCGAAGGCGAGCGGCCGCACCGGGTCGAGGAGGGGCGGAGAGGGCGGGAGGATCGGGGCGAGGGGGAACGGCGCGGGCGCCGACGCGGGCGCGACGGGGAGGGGCGCGCGCCCCGGGAGGCCGTGGTCGAGGTCCCCGCCGCCGAGGCGGCGGGCGGCGAGGGGCCCCCTCAGCCCACTCCGCTGCGCGATTCGCGGGCGCGAGTGTTTCTCAACCTCGGCGAGCAGGACGGAGCTGACGCCGAGAAGGTCCGCGAGGCGGCCCGGTCGCTGGCACCCGACCTGGAGATCCTGGACCTGGACCTGCGGCGCACCCATAGCTTCCTCTTCGTGAAGCCCGAGGCCCTCGAGAGCGCGGTGGCCGCCCTGGACGGGAAGGAGTGGAACGGGAAGCGGCTGGGAGCGGAGAAGGCCCGGCGTCGACGGCGCTGAGCGGCCTGCTCGAGCGAGGCCCCCGCCCTGCCGCGGCGCGAGCCGTCGCTTCCCACCCTGGGGATCCAGGGGATCCTAGTTCAGGGCCGCCGCCTGCCCGTCGAGCCGGGCCCGCAGCGGAGCCACCTTCTGGCGGAAGTCGTCGAGGTACTGGGGCGCCACCGGCGCGTCACGGGGGATCCGCAAGGTGAGCGGGTTGACGAAGCTGCCGTCCTTCCTCACCGCGTAGTGCAGGTGCGGCCCGGTGGCGAGGCCCGTCTCCCCCACATAGCCGATGATCTGCTTCTGCGACACCGGGCGGCCGGCCTGGACGGCCACCGAGGAGAGGTGGCAGTAGACGGTCTCGAGCCCGTTGCGGTGGCGGAGGGTCACTGACTTGCCGCACTGTCCGTTCCACCCGGCCTGCCTCACCGTGCCGTCGCCCACCGCCCAGACCGGTGTGCCCACGGGAGCGCCGTAATCGACGCCCTGGTGGGCCCGCTCGTAGCCGAGCAGCGGGTGCATGCGGTTGCCGTAACGGGAGGTGATGCGCGCCAGCTTGAGCGGCGACTTGAGGAACCCGCGCCGCGCGCTCTGCCCGTTCTCGTCGTAGTAGCTGGTCTGGCCGGCCGGGTCGTCGTAGCGGAAGAGCCGCTTCGTCCCCACCGCCGCACCCTCGTAGTCGACCGCCAGCACCTCCCCGTAGCGGAGGAGCCTCCCGTCGGCGAGCTGCTTCTCCACCACCACCCGCAACCCGTCGCCGCTGCGCACCTCGCGGTAGAAGTCCACGTCCCAAGCCAGCACGTCGCTCGCCAGGACTGCCAGCTCCGGCAGCTCGCCGGCCCGCTCCAGGCTGGTCCAGAGCGAGCCCTCGATCTTGAGCTCCACCCGCGCCACCTCGGTGCTGAGCAAGACCGGTCGCTTCTGCGCCCGGAAGGTGCCGTCAGCCAATCGCTCCACGATCCACTCGTCGGCCGGGCCCTGGCGATAGCCGACGCGCTGGACCGCTTCCTCGCCCTCACGCCGATCCACCCGGAGCTGATCCCCCGGGCGGGACCGGTTGAAGGGGAACAGGCCGGTGAGCGCCGCCACGATCCCGTTCACCTCGGCCATGGGCACCCCGAGCTTCTGGAGCGCTTGGGCCAGGGTCTGGTTGCGGGCCAGCCGGACGGTGATGGCCCGGACGCGCTCGACGGGCGAGGGCTCGGCCCCTACAGGCGGAGCCGCCACCGGAGCGCCGGCCGCGGGGGGGAGGGTGCTCTCGGCAGGTGGGGCCGGCGCGACGGCCGGCCGGGGCAGAATGCGCC
>Ga0335071_10006585_pt1 | contig 11983 bp, 7 predicted proteins | sample Lox_Sample_15_FD_206724 | JGI IMG/M metagenome (GOLD analysis project Ga0335071, IMG submission 206724) | Soil microbial communities from Loxahatchee National Wildlife Refuge, Florida, United States - Lox_Sample_1.5 | ecosystem: Environmental > Terrestrial > Soil > Wetlands | place: USA: Florida...
GAAGTAAGTTGCAAGCGCGTCGCCGCCGACGGAATGTTACTCGATATCGCCCACCTGATCGATACCAAGTCCATTGAGAAATATCAGAATCGTTACTCCACCGCCGCCAAGCAACTTAAGAATTGCGAGATGGTAGTAACTGGCCCATGGCCGCCCTATCACTTCCTGCCAGAAAAGCTGCGCCAGGTAGCCGGCAACAGCTAATACTCTAACTCAGGCTGATAAAAAGCCCCCGTTTTTCCGGGGGCTTTTCGTTGTTTAAAAACTCCGCGTGCGACCGACGCTTCTACTGCGAGATACCACTCAGTGCAACCGTCTGCGGGCTCCCGCTCCCGTCATCCTGAACTGTCAGCGTCCCGTCAATGACGCCTTGAGCAGTCGGTGCAAATACAATGGAAATGACGCAGCTCGCACCCAGCGCCAGCGGAGATTTGCAGTTGTTGGTTTGTGTAAACTGCGTGGAAACGGAGAATCCTGTCAGTGCCAGCGGGCCCGTTCCTGAATTTGTGAGGGTCGTTTCGAGCGGCTGGCTGTGCGTGCCCACTGCCTGCATCCCGAAATTGAGGCTTGTGGGCGACAGACTCCCCAACCCACTCGACACTCCGGTTCCAACAAGTGCTGCCGTAATCGTCGAGGTGCCGTTTACCGTGACACTGAGCGTTCCCGTCTGCTGGCCGGTTGCGTTCGGCGTAAACGACAAACCCACTCCGCAGCCGGTGAAGCCTTTCAGACTACTGCCACAATTGTTAGAGATAATTGCAAAGTTACTTCCCTGTAAAGTGATCTTGCTGAGGGACACGGTTTGGTTCCCGTAGTTCGAAACGAACGTGCCTCCTCCGGAATTCGTTTGGTTCACGACTACCTGGCCGAAATTTACGGTAGAGGGATTGAACTGCACAATCGTCTGCGCAGTCCCGGTAAGGCCCACTACTTGTGGGGAACCGCTTCCGCCATAGGTGATTTGCAAGCTTCCGCTCGCTGGGCCGCTCTGCGTCGGATTGAAATACACGTTTACTTGGCATGTGCCGGCCGCCGCGAGACTTTGCGGGCAGTTATTCGTTTGCGTAAACGGCGTTCCTACCTGGATTTGGTTGAGCGCGATCGTCTTTTGCGAATCGTTCGTCACCGTCACAACACCCGCGTTGGACTGAGATCCTACATAACCGATAAACGAGAGCGCCTGAGGCGAAACACCTATATCTCCCGGCGCGATTCCGTCTCCATAAAGAGACACGTTTTGCGGCCCTCCCGGACCGTAGTTTCCTACTGTTAGCGTACCCGTCGTGATCTGATTTCCCGTCGGCTGAAAGGTCACCAGCACGCGACAAGCACCCCCCGGAGGCAAAGCCGCGGCGCAGGTGTCAGTCTCCGCAAATCCGCTGGAGGCGGTTATGCCAGCTACCGAAGTCGTATATGGCGTCGTGTTGAGCACATTCAACATCCGCCCCAGTGGCGGCGCACCAGCATACTGTTCCCCAAATTGAATGCTGGGAGTCGGAAGAAACACGGCTGAGGCGCTTCCATTTCCGTTCGCATAAATCGTGTAGGAATATCCTCCGACCTCGACCGACAGATCGGCATAGTCTCCCTGTCCGATTGCGGTATACGTAACTGAGATCGTGCAAGTAGTGGCTGGCTCCAGTTGGGCCGGGCAATCGTTCGTCTGCGAAAATGCTCCTGCCGGGCCGATTTGAATATCCGTGATTGGCGCTGCCTGCAGTCCTGCGTTGGCAACCGTGACCGTTTGCGGTGATCCGCTGGTACCAATCATCTGTTCCGGAAAGAACAAATACTGCGGATACACTCCGATCACAGCACCGACAGTATCTCCCTTGGGGTTCTTCGCGATCACGAAGCGTTCGGTTTTCTTTACTGCGTCGCTCGTAATCGTCACCGACCCCGTCTTCTTGTTGTCGTTCTTGCCTTGCAGGATCAGCGTACATCCGCTTCCCGCTGCCATGGTCGTCTCGCAGTTCCCCCCTGGAGTAAAGTTTTTCGAAGCTACAATGGAATCGATGGTGAGTGGAACGCTGCTCACGTTCCGCAGCTGCAGCACCGGGCTCATCAACGGCGACAAGCTGATCTGCCCCACATTCTTTGGCGAGATTTTCGCGATAAAAAAAGTGTTGTAAGTGCTTTGCACCTTTTCGCTGGGGATCGGCTTAACCAGCGGGAAGTCTCCTTGTCCCAATCCCGCCACCGAGATCTCGCCTTTTTTGTCGACCGCGATCCCCGCCGTATTCGACCCGCTCGTCGTCCCTACCAGGTAAGTCCCGAAAACAAGCTTGCCCGTAATATCCAACTCGCTGACAAATCCGGCCGCCGCTCCCGGCCCGCTAGCCTGCGTGCCGCTTTCGATCGGGCTCAAAAGAGGAATGTCGTTCGCCGTAGAAGTTCCCGCCACATAACTGTTGCCTTTGGCATCCACCGCGATTCCCGATGAGAACCCGGTTCCTAAGGCCGTTGCAAACAAAATCTGCGTGCCCGCGGCATTCAGTGTCGCCGCAAATACCATCTGCTCATAACCCTGACTCACGCAATTCGTGCTCAGTGCGTTCAACGTGAAGGGAAAATCACAGGAACTCGTCTCACCCACAATATGAGCGTTGCCGGCGGAGTCGACGGCCACTCCCGTAGCGTAGTCCCCGCCGTAACTGAAGAAATATTGCGACGAGCCACCTAGATAGGTTCCGTACAGGAGCGAGCTGCCATCGGGCGAGAACTTAGCGATGAATGCGTTGGGTAGATCCAGCCCTACATAGCTGAGCTGTATCGGATTCTGGACCGGAATTCCGGTGGTATTGCCCACGATGTACGCGCTTCCGGCGCTGTCCACGGCAATCCCGCTGCCGATCGTCTGCGGGCTGAAATTCGAGATGCCGTAATAGGTGGAGTAAATGAGAGCGCTGCCGGATGCGTTCAACTTCTCGACATAACCGTTGTAGCAACTCGTGCACACCGGGCCCGGGTAAACCGGTTCGAACGATCCCGGCGTGGTCGGCAGGTCATTGGAAGCGGTGCCCCCGGTGATGTACGCCTCTCCCGCACTGTCTACCGCGATCGCATTCGCCGGCGTATTGCTGCCACCCATGAATGTCGAAAATGATAGCTGTCCATTCGCGAGGAATTTCGTCACAAACGGCGTATTGCATATGCTCGGGCAAGTGGTCATGAAAGCGCCCGGCGTCGTGGGGAAATCACTCGCGCCAATATTTCCGGTCACGTATGCGCTGCCCGCGCTGTCAACCGCGATTGCCCGCCCCGTACTAAATCCGCTGCCGCCCAGGTAGGTGGAATAAAGGATCGTGTTGCCCGCGGGATTCAGCTTGGTTACAAAGACGCTGGTCGTTCCCTTGTTGGTCGATTGGAAGGCATTCACAGTGGGATAGTCTGTCGCGAAAGTCGTCCCAGTAACGTAGACGTCTCCTTTGCTGTCGACCGCGATCCCCTGCGCCTGCGTGTTGTTGTTGGCCCCGATGAGCGTCGATGCACTCAACATTGGATCAATAACTAAAGCGTGCCTCGGATCGTATCCGGCCACCTCGAAGCCCACTTCCTTCTCGCTCCTTCGCACGAATCTCCCGTCAACCGCGTGCCGAGCGCCGGCGATTTCCTGATAAAGGACCGGATTATGGAGCGTGATTTCTCGACTCCCGATCCTCAGATGCAGGTCGCCCGAACTGGATATCTCCATCCTGTCCGCCCCGTCGATTCGAAAAGCAATCGCCCTCGGATCGGCCCCAGGCGAGACGACAAAGTCATATTCGAGTTGCCCACCGGTGCCATAGTAAACAACGTCGATCCCAGGGTAGATGGAACGGAAGCGAATCCGGCCAAATTGCGGGATTCCGGCTATCCAGTTTTTCGGGTCTTTTCCGGCATAGTAATTGCTTTTCCCGGGTAAAGGGCGGCTCGCCAAGGTAGTGGCGGTGGTGTTAGCGCCCTCGAGTTCGACTGTAACAGTCGACGGCGCACCCGAAACCGCGTCCCCGGGCAACCAAAACGTTGTCTTCTTAGCCCGAAGCAGCACGGCGTAAGCATTGCTCCTCGCCATATACAACACATCTTTCGGTGCTTGGCCTCGATTGACTTCAAAAACCATGGGCAGACCGCGAACTCCCGACCCTACCGCGCCCGGAGCACTCACCTGCCGCGCGCATGCGGAAGCAAACAGCGACACAACCAGAATCGAAAAAATTAGAGAGCGCATGATAAAGACCTTTCGCGGAAGGATGAACAGCCGGACAAGAGACTCTGGAATACGCGGGACTAGTTGTCAAGCAGACTTATTAGCCGTGCAATAACTTGCGCATCCCAAGAAGAGACTCGGCTGCTAAGTGGATTGTTAATCCATCGCTAATCGACCTTCTCGCTGCAAACGGCCGATGAACAAAACCTCGCCAATGTCGCGGCCTTGGTCCTTGTTGCGAGACCCAGAGCTTTGTTCGTGAGCATGGTTCGTCGACAGTAAGAGCGAAGCCAGATTCATTCTTCTTGACTTAGCATCTTCAACGCTCTAACACTGATAGAGAAGATTTTACGCGTGAGCAGTCGCACCCCGCGAGGACGGCCGGATCTGCACCCGTGCGGCATTTTATGGTAGTTAAGTAGTCTTTTTTCAGGATTTTGCCTTTAACTTCATTGCAATCAATATTTTAAAAGGAAATTCTCCCTAAAGTATTGATTCCAATAGATCGGGCAGGGAGGGGGGGACCCCCTCAATCCGCTTTATTGCGAAAACTGACACTCTCGCTGTTGCTGGTCCTGGCGACGATCACGCTTTACAACGCCGTCGCGCGTGCACCTTTTCTTAACCTCGACGACGACCAGTATGTGGCGCTGAATCCCGAGGTTCGGAGCGGCCTGAACCGCCGTTCGGTGGCGTGGGCTTTCCGCACGACGGCGGCGGCGAACTGGCATCCACTCACCTGGCTCTCGCACGAACTCGACTGCCAGTTCTTCGGCCTCAATCCCGCCGGACCGCACATAGTCAACGTGCTCCTGCATGCTGTGAACGCCGTTCTGCTTTTTCTCATTCTCGCCGCCGCAACCGGAATGAACTGGCGGAGCCTGATGGTAGCTGCGCTCTTCGCTCTCCACCCGATCAATGTCGAATCCGTTGCCTGGATTGCCGAGCGCAAGAACGTCCTCAGCATGTTTTTCTTCCTCTTGGCCCTTGCGGCTTATGGCTGGTACGCGCGCAGGCCGAACTTACAGCGGCATCTGGCAGTGACGATCCTGTATGCGCTGGCGTTGATGGCGAAACCACAGGTGATCACCTTCCCGTTCGCATTGCTGCTCCTCGATTACTGGCCACTCGGACGAATCGCGGAGAAGAAAACCATCGGCACATCAGGCGTTCAGCACATCGCGATGTATGAGCTTGTTCCGTGGAAAAAGCTCATCTGGGAGAAGGTTCCCTGGTTCGCGCTCTCCGCAGCTAGCGCCGTGATCACCATGAAAGCCCAGACCACTGCGCGGCACGAAGGAATTCCTGCCTGGATGCACGTTGCGAACGCGGCTCTCGCCTATGTGAAATACCTCGGCAAAACCTTCTGGCCCGCAAATCTCGCGCCCCTTTATCCGCATCCCGGCGGAGCGATCAGCATTGCGGCGGCAGTGCTGTCGGCAGTCGCGATCGTCGCAATGAGCACTTTGGCTGTGATCTTCCGCGGCAAGCGATATCTGTTCGTCGGTTGGTTCTGGTTTCTCGGAACGATGGTTCCGATGCTCGGGATCGTGCAGGTCGGAGTGCAAGCGATGGCCGATCGCTATGCCTACATTCCAGTACTCGGAATTTTTGTCATCCTTTGCTGGGGCATTCCAGCCCTGTTCCCGAAGCGAACCGAGTCGCCGCCTCGTCTGCACCGACGATCCGCCGCATTAGTTGGCTTGAGCGTCGTAGTTCTCTCAGCTCTCTCGTTCGCGCTTCGCCGCCAAGTGAATTACTGGACCGACAATCTGACCCTGTGGCAACACACACTGGCAGTGACTAAGAACAATTTCATTGCCGAAGACAACGTAGCAACTGCGCTCCTCGCGAGAGGGAGAATGGATGAAGCAATTCAATACTTCCAGCGCGCGCAGGCGATTCGCCCCGGCGATCCGATCAGCAGGCTGAACATCGCATCGTACGAGCAACAGCACGGCAACGTACGCGAGGCGGTTGCAGGATATGGCGAGGTCATGCAGCTCACGGCAAGTCCGCAACTATTGGGACTGGCGCATGCGAACCGTGGATATGCGTACCTCACTCTGAATCAGGCCGAAAAAGCGCGGCACGATTTTGAGGCGGCGTTGGCACAGCAACCGGAGAATGCAGCCGCTTATCTCGGGCTAGGACTGATCGAACGCGGAGCCGGTAACTTGCAGCAGGCGGCCAGAGACTTTTCGCGCGCGATCGAAATTCAGCCATCGCCGATGGCGTATCAGCAACTCGCGGATGTCCTCGACGCAGCCGGGCAGAAAAGTGCCGCCGAAGCGGCGCGTGCTCGGGCGGCAAAGCTGAAATGAACTTGTCGATCACGCCACGGCGGGAGTGACCTTCCCCGACCACTCCCGCCGCCTCCCCAAGTTTTCGCCGTGAAAGTTTATTTCGGTCCTCACGGGCACAGAGTACTTCTCATGGTTTCTCCTCTTTTGAAGTCGATCTGAGTCTCACGCCTCGGGCGTTTAACGAAATACCTCGATGAAAGCGGTCCGGCCTTCCTCGCCGGCGTACCGGGCCGCAGTACAACGTCTAGGGCTGGTAAATCTGAACGTAGTTGTAAACGTTATTATTCGGCGGAGCGGCCCAGTCGCCTCCGCCGATGCAATAAAGCTTGCCCTTGTAAACGGCGGAGCCGGAATCGGTGACGGTGTTCGGCATTGCGGCCAGCGTGGTCCAGGTGTTTTTCTTCAAATTGAATGCTTCCATCAGCGTGACCGGACTGTTGTCACCCGTGTTGCCGTCGGAGACGTAGAGTTTCGCCCCAACTGCGCCGAAGCACGCACCGTTCCGGCCAGTGGGATCGGAGGCGAGTGAAGTCCACGTATCGGTGGCGATGTCGTAGGCTTCGTTGTTGCCTGTATCGTCGCCACTAAATCCGTCGGCAGCAATGATGGTTGTTCCGCTCAGGGCCGCGGAAATCTCTGACTTACCGAGGAGCAGGCCAGCTTCTTCCGTCCAGGAATCGGTCGCGGGATTGTAGGCTTCGACCGTCGAAAGCCTGCTGCCGTTGTAACCACCTACGACGTAAATGAGCTTGTTCTTGCCGGCGACGGCAGTGGCGCTGCAACGGGGGGTCGGCATGGCAGATTTAGCGGTCCACGTGTTGGTCTTCGGGTTGTAGGCCCATACGGCGTTCGTTACCGTCCCACCGCCATTGGTGCTTCCGCCGAAGACGTAAAGGATGTTGTTGACGACGGCCGCCGTGGCTTGGCCGGTCGCAGACGGAATTGGAGCGGCGGTCGACCAGGAGTTCGCGACCGGATTATAGACCTGGTTGTCGGCAGAGGCAGGGCCGCCGGTGTACCCACCGACTACATAGATCTTGCCTTTGATAACTCCCACCGCCGGCCAGTTCACGGCTGCGGGCATGGGTGCGCCAGCGGTCCAGGTGTTATGGTTGACGGTGGGTGTGTTCTGCGCAAATGCGGACACGCCTGCGAATAGGATCACTCCCAGTATTATTTCTGATTTTCTTTTCATGTTTCTCTCCTTAGATTCGAATCGAAAATTTGGCGGATCGGGCAGTTACCAGCATCAACGTGCTTCTCCTGAGCGAGAACGGCCTCAGTGCACGGTAATCGTGGTGGTGGTTCCGAACGGGCCGGGCGATTGGAAATCAGCGTTGTCGTCGTCTCCCCCGAATCCATCATTGCCCGCACCTCCGCTCAAGTTGCCTCCTGAGCCCGCACCATCAAGCGCGCGAAATTCCACTTGATAGGTGCCTGCAGCCACGGGACTCACGACAACCTTGCACGACCCGTTGCCGTTCAGATCGGTGGCCACGACACAAAGCTCGACATAGACGTTGCTGGCGGTGACACCCTGGCGCGTGAGCGATTGGCAAGTGTTGCCCGTGCCGAGACCTCCAACGGGAAACTGGCCGAAGGTCGTGGCGAAGGTGGTGCAGAAGAAAGCCAGGTCGACTTGATAAAGCTTGCGGGGCGTCGCGCCCACGAGGGTATAGGCGACGGTGAGTTTGCTTGATACGACCGACCAAGTCACCTTGCTCTTTTTGTAGTTGAGAGGCTCGTTGAAGTTATCCCATCCTGCTGTCCACTTCTGCGCCGTGCCGGCGACAGCCGAGCCAACGAGGATGAACACTGCTACTGTCGCAAATATCTTTTTCATTGCAATCTCCTTAGAGAGTTAGTAAGTTCCGCCCGACAAGCACGCGTCGAAACTTGCACTCAACGTCAGGGCACGGTAATGGTTGCGGCGTCTCCGAAGGTTGGCCCGGGCGACTGGTAATCCGCCGGGCTGTAGGGCGGCTCACAAGGCGCGCCTCCGATGTAATCGCAGCCCACGCCGTTGCGCACGAAAAATTCGAGACTGTAGGTGCCGGAGGGCACAGGACCGATGACGACGGAAAAAGAACCGTTGCCATTCATGTCCGTGAGCACGACGCCGAGTTCGACTTCGGCAACGTTTTGAGTGACACCTTGCCGCGACAGAGAGAAGCAGCTGCCATCGCCGTTTGCTTCGACAGGAAACTGGCCGAAAGTTGCGGGAAACGAGTTGCAGAAGAAATTCAGCCCAACCTGATAGAGGTTATTGGGTTGACCTCCAACTAGCTTCACGCTGACGGTTACTTTTCGGGTTGCGGCAGCGACCGACCATGAAACCGAACTTTTGCCGTAGTTGAGGGGTACGCCGAAGCTATCCCATCCGGCGGTCCATTTCTGTTTGTTCGCGCCCGCCGAGGCGAGGGTCGTCACCAGAACTAACGCGGCGACTGCAGAGGCTCTTACCCAGAATGCGATTTTCATTTCTTTGCTCCTCGGAAACAATTTGCTTGCAATGATCAGCAGGGAAGACGGCCCGACCTTCCTCCCCGAAGGACCGGGCCGCGGTACAACACCTATGGCTGATAGATCTGCACGTTATTCAGGGCGGAGCCCTGGAACGTTGCAGATCCGCTGATGCAGTACAGTCGCCCCTTGTAAACAGCTGATCCGGCAAACATGGCGGCCTGCGGCATTGGCGCCAGCGTGGCCCATTTGTTCTTGGACAGTTGGAAAGACTCGGTCAGGTTCAACGCCGGCGTTCCTGGGCCGCCTCCGGGATAGCCGCCGGCGACGTAGAGCGAGGAACCTTTGCCTCCACCACACGCGGTATTGCGCGGAGTGGGATCAGACGCGAGGTTCGTCCAGGCTTTGGTAGCCGGGTTGTACTCCTCGTTGTCGCCGGTGTCACCCGACGTGGTATAGCCGTCGGCAGCAATGATCTTCTTCGCCACCACCCCGAGAGTTGGTTCCGACTTTCCAACGAGCAGCGGAGCCTCTTCGGTCCAGGTATCCGTCGCGGGGTTGTAGCTTTCTACGACCGTCATCCTGCTATCGCCAACGTTTCCACCGGCGACATAGATGATGTTGTTGACGACTGCGACGCCCATGCTGCATCTGGCGGTGGGCATGGCGGATTTCGAGGTCCACGTTTTTGTTTTCGGATTGAAAGCGTATACATCATTGCTGCAGGTGCCTGGACTCGAACCGCCGCCGATGACGTACAAAACATTCTTCACCGTGGCAGCGACGCCATCGCACACCGGCGAAGGCAACGGGACGCCCGCGCTCCAGGCATCGGTGACCGGGTTATAGATTTGCGTGTCGGCGATGATGTCGTTACCGACGCATCCGCCCACCACATAGATTTCGTTCTTCAGCAGTGCCGTACCACCCGCGGGAGCAACCGCCGTGGGAATTGGTGCACCGCTGGTCCAGGTGTTGTGGGTGACGGCCGGAACTGCCTCTTGCGATTCATCGACGGCAGCAAGACCCAACACATCGGGTTTCGATTGGGCGTTGACTTCATCGGCATAGGCGCCTATGCCAGGGAGCAGCACGATGCCCGCCAGAAATAAGAGCAATGTCATACCTGCGACGAATAGGAAGCGCGTAGAGAGGGCCTGGGGCATAGCGGTCATAACTCCTCCTGGTTAAGAGATAGTCAACGTTGGGGTTGGCCCGAGCTAAAGGCTTTTCGGTTTTGGCTGTCCCCACATCCAAAACTCGGCTATAATCCCCGGAACCTCTCCCACTGACAACCGACATGAACGGTCATGAACGGGCGTGACCGGACATTCGTTCAAAAAGAGGGAGTTATTCCACGCCGCCACAGCCGAAACCCGATCAACGACTAGACTCCTGGAAAGAAATTGCCGCCTTCTTCGAGCGCGATGAGCGCACGGTGCGGCGCTGGGAGGTCGAGCGCGGCCTGCCCGTCCATCGGGTGCCGGGCAGCGCCCGGGGTGTCGTTTATGCGTTTACCAATGAATTAGAGGAATGGTTGCGAAGCAGGCCAGATCAGCCAACGGATACGCCTGAGAGTGAGCCCGGGAAGACACCTCGTACAACACACGGGCCCAAGCCTGCGGAAGACGTTGGAAGTTCTTCGGCTGGGAATGGGCAGGATGCCCGTCGGTACTCGTTACGAGCTAAAGATGAAGCCCCAGTGGTTGGGCGCTGGCGTCAGATGCGCTGGGTAGCGGCCTGTCTTTTCGCGGTCGCGGCGATCGGGCTTGTCTACTCCTATAGGCAGACGATTCGGTTCGCTGCACGGGCGGGCGGCTCGCGCTGGGGAGGGGCGGCAAACGAACCGCACACCCCAATGCCGGAAGTCCAGGACCTGTATCTGAAAGGACGCTATTTCTGGAGTAAGCGAACACCTGAGGACTTGAACAGAGCGGTCGATTATTTCACGCAGGCCATCGTCAAAGATCCGGGTTATGCGCCGGCGTTTGTCGGCTTGGCCGATTGCTACAACCTGCTGCGCGAGTTTAGCGCCATGCCACCCGAGGAAGCCTACCCGCGAGCGCTGGCCGCGGCGCAGAAAGCAGTGGAACTCGACCCATCATCCGCCGAGGCGCATAATTCGCTGGCCTTTGCCACTTTCTACTGGAACTGGGACGCCGTGACGGCGGAGCGCGAATTCAAACGGGCGCTCAAACTCAATCCGAATTTCGTCCAGGCGCATCATTGGTACGCGACGTTCCTGCTGGCGCTGCGGCGCTTTCCGGAAGCGCTCGACGAGATCGAGCAGGCGCGCAAACTCGATCCGTCCTCGACTGCAATTCTCGCCGATAAGGGTTTCATTCTTTGGCAGAACGGCCACAAGCAAGAGGGCGTGGCATTGTTGAAGCAGTTGGCCTTGGCCGATCCTGCGCTCGCGACCACGCATGCATACCTGGCGAAGGAGTATTGGCAAGAAAAGGACTATAGGAGCTATTTCCAGGAGATACAACGGGCCGCCGAGTTGCGGGGCGATCGCGGCGCCCGAGCCGTGGCCGAGGCGGCGCGGCGGGGATTTGAGGCGGGAGGATTGCAGGGAATGCACGAAGAGGTGCTCCCCGTTCAGGAGAAGCTTTTCGTGGATGGCAACGGGGCGGCATGTGATCTTGCCGTTACGTATGCAGCCCTGGGAAGAAATGATGACGCGATGCGACTCCTGCAAGCCGCGTTCGAGAAACACGAAATCTCACTCATTTTCCTGGGCGAGAATACCGACGAGCAAAACGAGTTCAGTGCGATGGCTAACGAGCAGGCTTATCGAGAGCTTGTCCAGAAGGTGAAAGAACGCGTGAATCGAAATGCCGGTGTCCTAGGCGAAACTCATTGAGCCAAAGACTCTCGTTGGTTTGCGGACTCTTCCTGTTGTTGCAACCAGAAAATGTCGTATGAACTGCCGCGAGACTTTGTCACCCCCTAATCAATTAAGTAACGGCCGCTAAAGCGGGGCGGCCGGAGAGGTTATAGATGCGGGGCGTTTTCTTCTTCT
>Ga0335071_10006586_pt1 | contig 11982 bp, 8 predicted proteins | sample Lox_Sample_15_FD_206724 | JGI IMG/M metagenome (GOLD analysis project Ga0335071, IMG submission 206724) | Soil microbial communities from Loxahatchee National Wildlife Refuge, Florida, United States - Lox_Sample_1.5 | ecosystem: Environmental > Terrestrial > Soil > Wetlands | place: USA: Florida...
TGATAGAAGCGACCGTCTCCAGGACCCAGCGAACCGTGCCCTGTTTGGTCGCAATGCGGAATTCGTGCGGCGACGAGCGACTGCCCCGAAGCATGTCCCGGGCATTCTGCTTCACGGCCTGCCGGTCCTCGGCGTGAACCATGAAGTCGGATTTCTTTCCGATGAGCTCCTGCGCGGAATAGCCGGCGTAGGAGGCGGCGTTGTCGTTGACAAAGCAAAACCGCCCGTCCTGGACCACGTAGATCCCGGCGACTGACTTTTCCGTGAGAGTCCGAAACAGGTGATCGCTCTCCCGGGCGGTGTCCCCGGCGCGGCTGAGCCCCCGCTTGCCTTCCGCGATCATCGCGGCGGCCCGAAAGCTCATCTGGGGGGGTTTTGATCGTGGCACGAACTCGCTCCTCCCGGCGCCATCGAGCGTGTATGTACTACAAAGTGAAGACAAGATAAAGACGGAAAACCGCCGAGAAACTGGGCATTCCATCCATGGCCGGAATCGGTTAGAATAATATCGATAACGACTGGCAAGGGAAAGGGAAAGAATCCGATTGCAAAAGCGAGAACCGAAAAAGGATGGCCGTCGAAAGCTTGCGGAGATCTTCGACTCCCTCGAGTCGGAGAACGTGAGGGTTTCCATGGAGGAAGAACCCCAGGAGCCTCAAGAACGAGAGGAGCCGCGGCGCGAAGACGTTTCCCTCGACCCGGTGCAGCACTACCTGCGAGAGATTGGAAGGGTGCGGCTGCTCACACCGAAAGAGGAAATCGAGCTGGCCCGGCGCATTGAGAAGGGCGACACGGCGGCCCGGGAAAAAATGATCCAGGCCAACTTGCGCCTCGTCGTCTACATCGCGAAGCACTATGCCAGCCGCAGCTACGGGCTGTCGCTTCTCGATCTTGTGCAGGAGGGAAACCTGGGGCTCTTCAAAGCCGTGGAGAAATACGACTGGCGCCGTGGGGTCCGGTTTCCGACCTATGCCCGTTGGTGGATTCGCCAGGCCGTCACCCAGGCCATCCGCCACCAGGCACCCGACGTCAACCCCGTGATTTCGAAATACACCCAGGTGAAGGAGCGGCTTCTGAGGGAGATGGGGCGTGATCCAGCCCCGGAAGAGGTGGCCGACTCGCTCGACGTCGATATCGACGACGTGCGGCTGATGGCGGAGCTCCTGGAGGAAAGCGAGGAGAGCCCCGCACAGCAGGAGTCTCACGAGGACGGGGGGCTCATGCCGCTTCTACCCATGGACCGCAAGGCCCTCACGGGGCATCTGACCGAGATCCTCCATGAGCTCTCATCGAGGGAACAGGAGATCTTGAGCCTTCGTTTCGGCCTTGCCGATGACGAACCGCGCACCCTCGATCAGATCGGAAAAAAATTCGGCCTTACCCGTGAGCGTGTCCGGCAGATCGAGAACCGAGCCTTGGAGAAGATCCGCAAGCTCGAGAAGGCGAAAATCCTCGAGGAATTTTAGCTCCGAGGAAACAGGGGCCTGCGGCTGTTCCTCTTCCGATGAAAGGGCGGAATGTCATGCCCTGCCGAGCTCTCGTCGGATGGCCAGGCCGATCTGCTCCTGGACATAGGGTTTCCTGACGTACGCCCCCGCTCCCAGTTCCTGGGCTTGGCGCACGCGACCCGTCTCAGAAAATCCACTCACGATAATGGCTTTCTGCCCCGGGTGAATTTCCCGGATCCGCTTGAAGGTCTCGAGACCGTCGATTCCTGGATCCATGATCATGTCCAGCACCACCAGGTCCGCTTGGTGGCTTTTGAGGTATTCTACGGCCTGTTCGCCGCCTGAAGCTGTCGCGACGCTGTAATTGAGCCTGGAGAGCATTTGAGATGCCAGGTCCCGTTGACCCTTCACATCATCGACGACCAGAATGGATTCGCCCTGTCCCATGTATTCCGAGATCGGCACGGATCTGTGCTCCTGCGATACCTCTTCCCTCGAGACCGGGAAGTACAGGCTGAAGGAAGTTCCTCTGTCCGGTACGCTCTTGAGGTCGATGTAGCCGTTGTGATCCTTCACGGTTCCCCAGACCACCGCCAGTCCTAGGCCCGTTCCGCTCCGGCCCATGACCTTCTTGGTGTAGAAGGGCTCAAAGATCCGCTTCATGTCGGCAGCAGAGATGCCCTCGCCCGTGTCGGTCACGGAGAGCACCGCGTAGTCCCCTTCCCGAACCGCGTCGTATCCGGCGATGGGCCGGTCCAGGTACCGGTTGCTTGTGGTGATCGTCAACATCCCGCCTGCCGGCATGGCCTCGGCCGCATTGGACACCAGGTTCATCAGCGTCTTGGTCAGGTGAACCGGAGAGCCTTTGATGTTCAGAAGCCCTTCTTCGAGATCCGTGCGGATGCGGACACGGGGATGGAAGGAACGGAGCTTCTCGAACTCCGGCGTCTGCAGGCATTTGGCGATCATCGTGTTGAGATTGACGACGTCCTGCGTCTGGACGCCGCGCCTCGCCATCGTCAGGAGATCGTGAACGATGGCCGCAGCCCTCTCGCCTCCCTGGCGGATATACTCGACATGGGATCTCAGGGGGCTTTGGGCGTCGATTTCTGCGCCCATCAGCTCGGCGTATCCGACCAGGATCCCCAGCACGTTGTTGAGGTCGTGGGCGACACCGCCCGCGAGCATCCCCAGCGACTCCATTTTCTCAGAGCGCTGCAGACGTTCCTCGAGCAGCCGCCGCTCCTCCTCCGCTTTTCTGTGTTCGGTGATGTCGCGGGAAACTCCGCAGATTCCGATGACGGTCCCGCGATCGTCCCGGATGGGCGTCTTGAGGATGCTGACTGTCATGGGGGTTTCACGGATCAGGTGTGTCAGCTCGCATTCAACGGACTCTCCTGCGATGACGCGGGAGTCCGTATCGCGAACGACGCCCAGGGTCACGGTCTTATTGTCATACAGGGTGAGCTCGGCATCCGTTTTTCCGAGAATCTCCGAGCGGTCAACGCCGAAGCGTTTCGTGAGGAAATCGTTGATCAGGATGTAGCGCCGGTTCAGGTCCTTGATGAACACGAAGTCGTCGATGGATTCGAACAGGACGCGAAGCCGCTCCTCGCTTTCCCGCAGGGCCTCTTCGGCCTGCTTGCGCACGACTTCCTTCCAGACGACGTCCATCAGCAGCGTGAGCTGGAGGGCATCGGTGTCACCGTAGTCGACCTCCTTGTTGGCCACCCCCACGACCGCGACGACCCGATCCCCGCTGATGACCGGCACCGTTAAGAACCTGTTCAGCTCCGCGTGCCCCTCGGGATAGCCTTTCTTGAGGGGGTGGGGCGCGCGGAAATCGTTGATGAGGATCGGGCGGCGCTGGCGGACGGCCTCGCCCCAGATCCCGGTCTTCTCGAGTTTGTAGACCGTCTGCGGTTCGGCAATCGAGCACTCCTTCATGACCTCTTTCGACCAGGTGTTCAGAATGAATTCCCTGCGGTCTTCATCGAAGTGATAGATGTAACCGATACGGCTTTCGGTCAGTCGGAGGGCGGCATCCAGGGCGTGATCGAGGAATTCCTGGACGGACTTCGTCTGGTATTGGAGGATGTTGACAAGGCTTCGGAGCCGCGCCTCGTTCCGAAGGGATTCTTCCTCGTAGCGCTTTCTCTCGGTGATGTCGCGGATGCACTCGATTGCGGCGATGATCTCTCCCCGCGAATCCCGCAGAACCGAGGCCGTCGCAGAGAGATGGACGTCGCCGGGCGGCAGATTCGGTGTGCGGGCTTCGCCGAAAAGAATCTCGCCCATTCTGCGGATGTCCGTGTAGTGCGTTTCCTGTTCCGGGTCCGAATGGAGGGCGAGGTCGATGAGGATGGGCCTTCTCTTGCCGTAGAATGGCAGTGCGTATTCGTAGTTTCCCCGGCCCAGCATCTCTGTCGCCTTGACGCCGGTCATGGCTTCAATGGCGCGGTTCCAGGCGATGACCTTGCCGTCCCGGTCGACCACCAGGGTCGCATCGGGCAGAAAGTCGATGATGTCGGAAAGCCGGCGCTGGGAATCCCGGAGCGATTCCTCTGCCTGTATGCGTTCCGTGGTGTCGCGGATCGCCTCGATGGCGCCGATGAGATTCCCCTCGGAGTCAAGCAAGGGAGTCGCCTTCAGCCAGACGTGGGCGCCCTTGCCGTTATAAAGAGCTGGGCAGAAGACCTCGCCGACCAGGTGTTTGTCTTCCTTCCGGAGAGAGGGATATTTTTGGGCCACTTCGTGCTCGGGCTCCCAGAACAAATCCATGAGCTGCGGCCTGGGCTCGCCGTAGAAGGGTACCGTGTAGGCGTAATCCCCTTTCCCGAGCATCTGTGCGGCGGGTACGCCGGTCATTTCCTCCATGGCCTTGTTCCAGACGATGATCCGTTTGTTCTGGTCAATGGCAAGCGTCGGGTCCGGAAGGAAGTCGATGATTTCCGACAGACGCCGCTGAAGGGCATTTCGCTCTTCCTCGGCCCGCGTGCGCTCGTGATGTTGATCCTCGAGAGCCTGGGACATCTCGTCGAAAGACCGGACGAGCTGGCCGATGGTATCGGTCGTGTACGGCAAACCCGTTCTTGCCTCCAGATCGCCGTGCCGGAGTCGATCCGCCGCTGCCATCAACGCTTTGAGGCGGTTCACGATCGTGAAATTCCCCAGGTACCATGCCGCCAGCAGGGCAAAAGCGGCCGCGATGGCAAGGTAAAAGAGGTTCCGATGCAAGACGGCATTCGCCTCCCGGAGAATCGCCTCCTTGCCGGCCCCGACGAGAAAAGACAGGTAGGGCGGTGAATCTTTGCTGAGGCGAAGCCGCTTGAACGCATAGACTCGCAGTGTCCCGTCACTGCCCGTACCTTCATAAACGCCCTCGTCGTCGGGACCGGTGAGGTTTTTCAGCGAGGTATCGGATACGATGACACCCACACCTGTGATGTCGCTGTCGGCATCGGGATGGCGATACAGCCGCACGCCTTTATGATCCACAATCACCATGACGTAGCCGTCAACGGAAGACAGTTCCTTAACGAAGTGGTTGTAGATGTCGAGGTTCAGGGTGGCGATCAAGACGGCCTTGACTTGCCCACTCTTGTCCAGGACCGGATAGGCGAAATGAAGGGTAGGGGTCCCGGCCCGGCGGCTGATGACATGCTCGCCCACGGCGAAGTCGCGCGTGGCCATCGTTTCCTTGAAGTATTTCCGGTCGGCCACTGAGAAGGGGGAGCCCGGCTGGGACGAGGCGTAAACGATGCCTTCGCGGGTGGCAAGACCCAAGAGCTGATACATGGGATTGGTTGCGACGATGTCGCGGAAGATCCGGGAGCACGCGCTGGGATTTCCTTCTTGGATGACGGAGCTTTGGGAGATGGTTGTCAGCAGCTGACGGATGTCGGACGCGATCTGCTCCTGCTGCATGGCCAGGACTCGGGCCGCGAAGAGGCTCCGATCGTAGGCGTGCTTGATCTCGTCCCGGCTCCGGTCCATGCTCATGCTCAGGATGATGCTCAGTGCCGGAAGGACGGCGACAAGGACGAGCACAATCAACTCGGTTCGGATGGAGCGCGAGAGAATCTTGAATGCCATGGCAAGTACCCGGGTGCGCTAGGATCATTCGTCAATTGGGGACTTATGTGCAAAATGCGTGCTGAACGTCAGAACGGATCGAAGTTTCCTCGTTCAGCAGGTCCGGCTCATCACATCGATCCGGAATCGTTACGAAAGCCTTCCAACCTGGCATGTCTTTTGAAGGGAATGGAACGGTATTTCCCGCAAGGGGCCCTGCAGGGGGAAAAATTCTTCCTCCCGGAAGATCACATTTGGAGGTACACGATGGCGTTCAATACGTTCGAGGGGAATGGACCGGTCTCGGATTATTTCTCAAGGTGGTCTAAGGAATCATTCAACATGATGTCCGGCGGTCTGGATACGTTCCAACAGATGAACCGTGCCTGGCTTGAACTGGGGGACAATCCCGCCTCCGCGACGCCGCTGACGCCGGATGCGTTTTTGAACTTCTCGAAGAGTTGGCTCGAGGGATATTCCCGGATGTACCGCACTTGGATGGAGAGCGTGCAGACCATCGGGGAAGCCTGCAAGGCAGGGGGCCGGGAGAACCATTCGCCCGAACGGGTCCTGAAGACCTGCGGCGAGATTTCGCAGCGCTTCGCCAGTGAGTGGCTGAGCTTTGTATCGGATCAATCGAGATCGTTCATGAATCTTCGCGAATCCTGTTTCTCTTCGGGAAGGCCGGAGGTCCCGAAAGGGAAGAAAGCCGACGGCCAGGGCTGATCGGTGGGCTGACGGGGATGGGTTCATTCCCGCAGCACCGCGCGATGCTTCTCCAGTGTCGCGGCATTCTGACAGCAAATCGTTGAATCCGGCATCCATCGATCCGGGATGTGAAGCAATGAGGCAGGGCCCAGGCCCTGCCTTCTGTTTTTGCGGCGGGCCGCAAGCGCACGCCTTCTGGCCCTCCCAGGTTCTCATTGACACGGGTTGGCGATCATTCTATATCATGGCTGCGAGGGGGTTTTCCCTCGACAACCCAGGCGGTATTTGAAAGGCAGTCCCATGAAAGTCAGGACGAGGTTTGCGCCGAGCCCCACGGGTTACATGCACGTGGGCAACCTTCGGACGGCGCTGTACGCCTATCTCTGGGCAAAGAAAAACAAAGGCACCTTTATTCTCCGGATCGAGGACACGGATCAGGAGCGCATCGTGGAAGGCGCGGTGGAGCTGATCTACCGCACTCTCGAGGAGACGGGGCTTATCTGGGATGAGGGACCGGATAAGGGAGGGAATTACGGGCCGTACATCCAGCACGAGCGCAAGCCCATCTACAAGAAATACGCCGAGGAGCTGATCGAAAAAGGGATGGCCTACTACTGCTTCTGTGACAAAGATCGCCTCGAGGAGCTTCGCGTGAGCCTGCAGTTGCGCAAGCTGCCCTTCCGGTATGACGGGCGCTGCAGGAAGCTCTCGAAGGAGCAGGTGCGCGAGAAGCTGGCCGCAGGCATCCCCTGTGTCGTCCGGCAGGGTATCCCCACGATGGGTGCGACGACTTTCGAGGACGAGGTCTTCGGTTCCATCACCGTGGAGAACGCGACCCTTGACGACCAGGTGCTCGTCAAGTCCGACGGCATGCCGACTTACAACTTCGCCAACGTGGTGGACGACCACCTGATGAAGATCACCCATGTGATCCGGGGCAACGAGTATCTGAGCTCGACGCCGAAGTACAACCTGCTGTACCAAGCCTTTGGGTGGGAGATCCCCCACTACGTTCACTGCTCCCAGGTAATGCGCGACGCCCAGCACAAGCTCTCCAAGCGGGACGGGGATGCCTCCTATGCCGATTTCATCGAGAAGGGCTACCTCAAGGAGGCCATCGTCAACTACATCGCGCTGCTGGGCTGGAACCCGGGCACGGAGAGAGAGAAATTCACCCTCGAGGAACTCGTCGAGGCCTTTGATCTCACCGGGATCAGTCGCTCCCCGGCCATCTTCGACATCCACAAGCTCACCTGGCTCAACGGCCAGTTCATCCGGGAGATGCCTCTCGAGAGATTCCACGAGATTGCCCTGCCGTGGATCCTCAAGGCGGTGAAGCGAGAGGACGTTGACCTCGTGAAGGTCAGCGGGGTCCTTCACGAGCGGACGGAGAAGCTCTCCGACATCCCCGGCCAGCTCGATTTCATCGATGCGCTGCCCGACTATTCACCGGAGCTCTACGTCAGCAAGAAGATGAAGACCGACGGAAAAATCTCGCTGGAGAGCCTCAATGCGATCCTGCCGCTTCTGGAGGCCCTTCCGGCGTGGAACCACACAGCGTTGCACCGCGAGATCTTCTCTCTCATCGAGAAAAGGGGTGTCAAAAGCGGGGTCATCCTGTGGCCGCTGCGCACCGCCCTGTCCGGCAAGCAGTTCACACCCGGCGGTGGAGTGGAACTGGCCGACATTTTCGGTCGCGAGGAGTCGCTTCGCCGCATCCGCATCGGCATCGCGCTTCTCGAGAAAACGGTCTCCTGAACACCTGTCCGAAATTTCCCTTCCTGGGTTCGATCCAAAATGAGACGGGGCCGGTAATCCGGCCCCGTCTCTGTCAATTCTCATCCCCTAACGATCGGTTTGTGCTGCCTTGAAATGTCCCTGTCGAAGGTCGGAATCGAACCGGCCCAGAGTAATGATTTGCTTCATGAATGGATCAGCTTGGGAGAAGTTATTTCGAATGCGATTTTTTTATCGCTGCATCATTTTTCTTTCAGAGCCATCCCCGAGGGCTTTTTTCCTTCCACCGCGCGGTTCGCTGCAGGCTCGAGGCGAGAGGGAGGCGACAGCCGAATCGCCAATTTCTGTAATGCTACCGAATTTTAACGAAAAAATCCGAAATAGTCCTTAAGTTTCGTTCCGATCGACCGAAAAAAGTATCAGAAGATCTCTCGCCTCCTGTTGAGGCGAGGCTTTTGACAACCCGCATCATTTGCAGGGAACGGCCTGAAAAAGGCAAACCTTCCGAAAGGTTGGGGCGCAAAATCACTGGCCTACGTCCGAAAGAAGGATAGGGCGGCAGGATTGCCGGGCAGGACATTCGATTTACCGGCAAGACGGTTTCTTCCCTCAGGGAAGAATCCTCGTCTTCGCCGCGTCCCCCCCGCGTTAGCCAGCCGATTCACGATTCTGACGGACAGACCGGTTTTCCCTTTGAGGCAGGCCTGCTGAGCGCTCCTGGACAGGAAATGCGGGCGCCATGACGGGCATGCTTCTTGCTGAAATTGATGGCAATGTCCCGATCCCGCGGACGATCCATTCCGTCGGGGTCAAGAAGCAGCGAAAATCGCTATGGACCCAGAGGGTACTTCGTCATGATGAGACGCTTTCATTCCGTGCTGCTGACCGCAGTAAATGCCCGATGGGTTGAGTCGCGGGCTGCGGGTTTTTCCTTGGTTGAGCTGCTCATCACCATGGTCCTTCTGGGCATCGTGCTCTCCATCGCTGTGCCCAGCGTCCGCGGTTGGGCGGACAACTCAAATCTGAAAGGAGCATCGAGGTCGGTGTCGGCCATTTTCTACGATGCGAGGGAAAGGGCCCTTTCGGAAAACAGGCCTTATACCCTCACGTTCAATCCCGATCCCACCAACACGTGCAGGATTCAGGCGGCGGCGGCCAACAATCTCGCCGCCTTCGACCAGACAAAAGACTTGAGCGAGTACAAGGTCGCCCGGATCAGCAGTGTCAATGGGGGCACCGGCTCCGTCACGTTTACCATTCAGTCCCGGGGCACCGTGACACCGGACGCGACGATTGTCGTCACGAATAATCGTAATTCGGCAGGGACCGTTAACTTTGTATTCACAGGAAGGGCCTATGTTAGCTTCAGCATGCAATAAACGCGGGCTTTCCATCGTCGAGGTGCTCATTACGCTCTTTCTCACCACCGTGGGCATCATGGCGCTTTTGTCCATGCAACCCCAATCGTGGAAGGCGGCGTCACGGTCGGACTTCATGGGCAGGGCGGCCGGCATCCTGCACAGTGAGCTCGAGCGAAACGAGATCTGGATCATGAACCCAAACAATAGTTTTGCGGTGGCGTGTGATTCAACCGGTCACAATCTGTTCTTGGGCACATGCGCCAGGACTCTATATGCCAGCAGCCAGACGACGCAGCAGGCCGGTGACGTGCCGTTCACCGTCAATACGACCGTCGCGCCCTTTGGCGCTTCCACGAACGCCTGGACCGTGGCCGTGCAGGTGACCTGGCCGGGCAACACGCGCGGGGTCCGGGAAACAGCCGTCGTATCCAGACAGGAGACATTCAGGCAATGACAGGCAAGAGAATCCATCAAAGAGGTTTTACCCTTGTCGAGACCATCATGGCCATCATGATCGCCTTGATGGTTGTCGGGGCGATCTGGACCGCCGTGGTGGCAGGCCAGCGCTCCTCTTCAGGCGTTGAGAAGAAGGTCTCGACGACCCAGGATGCCCGCTCCGCCACCGATCTCATGGCCATGGAAATCCGGATGGCATCCCACAACCGGGCGCTGGCGCAGGCAACCCCCTGGGTAGATCCCGACACCTGCGGTGCGGGGATTGCAGCCTACCGCGGGATCCAGCGGGCCTCCTCGACGGGTATGACGGTCGAGATGGATCTGTCGACGGACACCCTGACGGTCCCCGTGATCGGGGATGCAGACAACGAGATCATCGCCTACGCTTATGATGCGGAAAACCGAAGGGTCACGAGGTCTATGACCCGGTGCAATGCAGGTGTCCCGACGGTGCTGACGCAAACCCTTTTGGGGCCGGTCAACGCGACGGTGAAAACCGTCAACGTGATCAATGGAGCCGTGCCGATGTTCCGTTACTTTAACGCGGCGGGCACCGAGCTGGTTCTGGATGGGCATCCCGAAGTCATCCCCCAGATCCGCAGAATCCAGATTGCCCTGGTCGTCGAATCGGAGGAGTCCGACCCAACGACGGGTCAGCCGCGGAGGCTGTCCTACTCGACGAGTGTCATTCCGAGAAACCATGGAGTCGTGTATTAATGAACAGGAAAGGGGCCATGAAGAGAAAAACGAAACAGGAGAGGGGCTTTGCTCTCGTTGCCGCGCTGCTTGCCAATCTCATCCTGCTGGCGGTGGGGATCGTCGCCCTTAACATCTCCACGCAGGACATCCGGGTCAGCATGAAGACCCTCGGGGAGAAAAAAGCGCTCAATGCCGCCGAGGCAGGAATCCATAACCTCACGCAGGTCTTCAATCCGAACAACATCACCGCGCCGGTTTCAACGTCGTTTACCCAGGTCGACACGGGGGGCGATTCGGGCACGAAGTACAAGATTACCAATGTCTGGCAGTCGACGGGTCTCGGCTCAGCTCCCGTACAGATGGCCGGATACAGCTCGGGCGGGGCGGTGGCCTGGGGCATGCAGCGCTACGACGCGACCGTGCAGGGCAACAACGACACCTACGGTACCAGCGTGACGGTACAGGTGGGTCTGGGTTTCGGTCCCGTGCCCATCTCCGTGAATTACAACTGATCGATTGGAGTGGTTCGGTGCAAAAGAGGAGATCCATGAGTAAGCAAATCGCGATCCTGTTGCTGGCGGGCATGCTCACCGTGTTGCCCTGTGCCGGCGCCCTGGCTGACGAGACGGCTCTCTTCACGACGGTGGCATCCGATGTCCTGTTTCTGCTCGACGGCTCGGGCAGTATGTATCAGACGCCGGCCGGCGAGTCATTGATCGTTTACAGCACCGATCCGGCGTGCATGGGAGGCTGGTGGATGTCCGGGTATCGCACAAGCTTTCCCATCACGGACTGCCGAAAGTTCGCCATCGCCAAGCGCGCGATCTTCAGCGTCATGGACGACAACCACGACGGTGTGATTAGCAGTGCCGACCAGACAAGCCTGAACGTCCGGATCGGCTACGGAATCTTTATGGGCGGCGAGGGACCTTATTACTTGATCCGGAAACCGATCGGGACCTCGTATACCCAGCTGTATTGCAATCTCGACACTTCCTGTGACTCCGCCGACGTCGGGTACCAGAACAACTGTTTTTACACAAACCCTCCCTATTTCAACGGACCCACAAGGGCTAGCGACTGCGTCTTCTGCGAGCATGCGAGTGGCGGGACACCGCTCAATGCCATGCTGGACCTCGCGAAGACCTCCCTCGACCAGAGCAAGGCCGCCGATGCATCGCAGTCCTGTCGCCAGAAATTCGTCATCATTCTCACCGACGGGGCGGACACCTACGACTGCGGCGGCGACGGAGGGGAGGACAAGAAGGCCTTTGAACGGAGGCGAAATTCCGTTCTCAAGGCCAAGGCCCTCAAGGACGCGGGCTACAAGGTGTTCGTCGTCGGCTTCGGCGCGGACATGCCCGATTTGTACAAGAACACCCTGAACTGGATGGCCTACTACGGCGGGACGGACAACCCCATGGTGTCAAACACGGGCGACAAGACGGCCCTCAACCTGTCGGCCTTCTCGCCCAGTGCGTGCACGGGGGGGGCGAACG
>Ga0335071_10006587_pt1 | contig 11981 bp, 10 predicted proteins | sample Lox_Sample_15_FD_206724 | JGI IMG/M metagenome (GOLD analysis project Ga0335071, IMG submission 206724) | Soil microbial communities from Loxahatchee National Wildlife Refuge, Florida, United States - Lox_Sample_1.5 | ecosystem: Environmental > Terrestrial > Soil > Wetlands | place: USA...
ACCAGCACCATGCCGTAGGGCTTGAGAATCGCCTTCTGGAACTTTGCGAGTGACGCCTCTTCAAAACCCAACTTCGTCATGTCCAGCCGCAAGTTCTCTTTGTCGAGCAACCGCAGAACGATCTTCTCGCCCCACAATGTCGGCAGCGTCGAAACGCGGAAATCGAGTTGCTTTCTCTTGCCGCCGATCTGCATCTTCAGCATGATGCGGCCGTCTTGCGGCAGCCGCTTCTCACTGATGTCGAGCTTCGACATGATCTTCAGACGCGACGTAATTGCGTCTTTCAACTTCAGCGGCGGTGACATGATGGCCTGCAGGACACCGTCAATACGGAAGCGCACGCGGAACTCTTTTTCGTAGGGTTCCATGTGAATGTCGCTGGCCCCGCGTTTCACCGCGTCGGTCAAGACCAGGTTCACAAGCTTCACGATCGGAGCTTCGTCGGCCGCCTTCTCCAGTTCCTTGAGGGCGATCTCCTCCGCTTCCGACTGCACCTCGATGTCGCCCGCCTCGCCCAGGTCGTTGATTGACTGCATGACATCTTCGAGGTTTTCTTCGGGAGTCGTCGTGCCGTAAGCCTTGTCGATGCCCTCGGTGATCGAGCTCTCCGACGCCACTACCGGCTCGATATTGAAGCCGGTCATGAACTTGATGTCGTCCATGGCGAAGACATTCGTCGGATCGACCATGGCTATCGTCAGCGATGCACCGACGCGGCTCAGCGGAAGAATTTGATAACGCTTGGCAGTTTCGTAAGGAATCAGCTTAATGACGGCGGGATCGATTTCGAAATAGGAGAGATTAATCGCGGGCACGCCGTATTGGCGCGAGAGAAAGTTCGTCACATCCTCGTCGGAAAGGAATCCCAACTTCACCAGAGCCGACGCCAGACGGACGTGCGTCTCCTTCTGAAGCTTGGTCGCCTGTTCCAACTGCTCTGCTGTAATGACCTTCTCTTTTACGAGCAGGTCGCCCAGCCGCTGAGACATATCTCTCCTGTCAGCCGCGAACGCGGAGCATGCGAAACCGCTGATTTCCGAGGGGATTCAACGGAGTTGGCTCGCACTGACATAAATTGTCAACCCAATGGGTATTCTTAAAAAGTAACTTCGGTACCTGTACTAAGCGCAGAATCTGCCTATGAATGGAAGCGCAATGGTTTGTGAGTTAGGAAATGCCCAGAAAGAGGTGTTTCACGACCCAGCCGACCATGATCTTCGGTGCAGCACCAAAGTGACGCACAGCACAGCAATAGAGGCGCGGGCGCCACGCCCGTGCGAGCTTGAGATTAAGAGAACGATGTTGGTTCAGCCAGGCCACCCTGTGTACCCTGTGGGTAAGCTCTCATGCAGCCGCATGCGCACAAGTGAACCCTGACAACCAAATCCGCGCCTACTTCCGCACCCTTTACGCGGCCTGGGGACACCAGCACTGGTGGCCAGCCGAATCCCAGTTCGAAGCCATCGTCGGAGCCTACCTGACCCAGAACACCTCCTGGACCAATGTCGAACGAGCCCTGCATAGTCTTCGCGCCGCCCGCGTTCTGAGCGTGAACGGTATTCGCCGAACTCCACGCCAAGAACTGGAGAAGCTGATCCGTTCCTCGGGTTATTTCAGGCAAAAAGCGCAGCGGCTAAAGACGTTCGTGCAGTTTCTCGACAAGAACTATGCTGGCTCGCTCGTCCGCATGTTCGCGCAACCGACGGCCAAGCTGCGGCAAGAACTACTCTCCCTGAACGGTGTCGGCCCCGAGACCGCCGACTCCATCCTTTTATATGCTGGCAATCACGAATCGTTCGTAGTAGACGCCTACACCCGCCGCATCCTCGAACGTCACGGTCTCCTCGAGCCGAGTGCAACCTATGAAGAAATTCGTGAACTCTTTCACCGCGCTCTCGGTCCGTTAGTGGCCGAGCCGCTCGAATGTGCAGCGAGCCCAAACGGCGGACCGGCCGGTTCCTGCCATCCACCCTCGAAGATGAGCACCGCAAAACGGGAAGCCTTGGTCCAAATTTTTAATGAAATGCACGCCCTGATCGTCGGCCTCGGCAAGAGCTACTGCAAAAAGTCACAAACTGACTGTGAGCGCTGCCCTTTAAACAAATTCCTTCCTGCTGCAAAGTAAGAAACATGTCTAGAGCAGTTTTCAAGCAAAATGCCCTCTGTTTTCCTCTGTGTCCTCTATGGTTATCTGTTTTCTCAAGGCCGGGACAACTCTCGGTGCGGCAGGCTCTCCTTTTTGGATTCCTTTCTTTCGCCTCGGCAACAACCGCCGCGCCCCAAACTCTTCGCGAAGCCGCTGACCATGCCCATATCCTGATCGGCGCCGCCGTCCGTCCCACTCAGCTCTCCGAACCTGCATACGCCACCATGCTATCCCGCGAGTTCAGCATGATCGAACCGGAAGACGCATTAAAGTGGGAAACTCTTCGCCCCGATCCCCAAACCTTCGATTTCCACCAGGCCGACCAGTTAGTCGACTTCGCCGAACGCTACGATATGAAAGTCCGCGGCCACACCCTGGTTTGGCATCGCCAAAATCCAAAATGGCTGATGGAAGGAAACTACACGCCGGAGCAGCTATCAAAACTGCTCGAGGTCCATATCAAAACCGTAGTAGGCCATTACAAAGGGAAAATCTTTGCCTGGGACGTAGCCAATGAAGCCTTTGACGAAGGTCTCCGCGCCGGCGAGCCGCGCCAGACAATCTGGTCGGGTGCTGTTTCGCATCTCTCGACTCGCAACTCGCAATTCGCCTATCTCGCCCAGGCCTTCCGCTGGGCCCACGAGGCCGACCCGCACGCCCTCCTCTTTTACAACGAAGCCGAAGCCGACGCGCTTAACAAGAAATCCGACGCCGTCTATGTCATGGTCCGAGACTTCAAGCGTCAGGGCGTCCCGATCAACGGCGTTGGCCTACAGATGCATATCGAGAAGCCCCCCGACATGGCCTCCATCTCCGCCAACATCGCCCGCTTCACCGCGCTGGGCATACAAGTCCACATCACCGAACTCGATGTCTCACTTCCCGTCGACATCAAGGGCAATGCCACGCCCGCCGATCTCGAAAAGCAAGCCGAAATCTATCGCCAGATCGCCCAAGCCTGTCTGTCGCATCCCGGCTGCACGGCTATTCAAACGTGGGGCTTCACCGACAAATACTCCTGGATCGGCTCACACTCCAAGAAGGCCCGAGGCGCCGCCCTCCCATTCGATCGAAACTACCGGCCCAAACCCGCCCACAGCGAGCTGATCAAAGCGTTCAGCCGAGGTCACTAACACCGCAAACCCGCATTTTTATTGCATCAACACACTATAATGAAACGATTGCCGCGCCAGCTCGCGCGCGGAAGCACCGCAACATTGTCCATCACCGACCCAATCCGCCCTGACCCCAAGCCCTCCGGCCGCCGCAGAGCCGTCATCACTCTGGCCATCGCGGCCTTTCTGCTCCTCGCCATACTCGTCGCGCAAGCCTCATTCAACCTCAAATTCATCAGCCCTGACACCAACCAGCAGCTCTATTTCTTTGCCACGCTGACCGGCCTGATATTCGCCGCCTTCGTCGCTCTCTGTTTCGTTCTCGGACGCAATCTCCTCAAACTCTTCGCCGAACGCCGCCTTGGAGTCGCCGGCTCCAAATTCCGCACGCGTCTCGTCGTCGTCAATCTCCTTCTTTCCTTCTTGCCCGTCATCGCGATGTTCTGGTTCTCCTACGGCCTCATGAACCGCTCCATCGACAAGTGGTTCTCGCAGCCCGTCGAAGAGGTCCGCGCCGACACCGCCGCCATGTCTTCGCTGCTCTTCGACTACGCCGGGCTCAACGCCACGGTCGAGGCCCAATCCATCGCCGAATCGGAGGAATTCAAAGAAGCCTTTGCCCGCAAGAACTTCTTCGCCGTCAACGACGAACTCCGCGAGCACGTCCCCACACTACAAGGCGGATTTGTCGTCGCCATAGTCGACGGCGAAGCACAAGCCGCGCTGAACACACCTGCCAGTTGGCCGCAAATGAAGATGAGCTTCCCGATTGCCCAAGCCCTCCGCGGCCAGAACCCGCATTTTCAGTGGCGCCAAACCGAATACGTTGTCGGCGCCGCGCTCGTAAGCGGCGGCGCGGTGATTGTCGGCATGCCGCTCCCGCCAAAATTCGCCGAAACCGCTCACCAGATCCAGGACAGCCAGCAGCGCTACATTGAACTCGCCCGGCAGCGCAAGCTCGTCCGCCGCATCTATCTAGGCTTCCTTCTTCTTCTAACGGTCCTCGTGCTCTTCGCCTCGACGTGGCTCGCCCTGTTCCTATCTAAGCTCGTCAATCGCCCAGTCGCTGCCATCGCCGCGGGCACCGAAGCCATCTCCAAAGGCCAACTCGACTACCGCGTTGATATCCGCGCCACCGACGAACTCGCCGAACTCGTGCGCTCCTTCAACAGTATGGCTGAGCAGCTCGAATCGAGCCGCCGCCAGATTGAAGCCTCCACCCGCGAACTTGGCGACGCTAATGAGGCCCTCAAAACCCGGCGCCACTACATCGAAACCGTTCTCGAGAGCATTCCCACCGGTGTTGTCTCCATCGACGGCGTCCATCGCGTCACGTTAGCCAACGCCGCCTTCACCCGCATGTTTCATCCCGACCACCCCGAATTCTCCACTCCCGCATCGCTCGTCCATCGGCCGCTGCGGGATCTTCTGCCGCAGGATCTCCTCACCGATCTCGAAACCCTCCTCCGCCGCGCCGACCGCATGGGTCTCACCGCCGCCAATCTGGAAATAGCCCTCGCGCATACCAAACTCAACGTGGCGGTCACGGTCGCCGCTCTTGAATATCCCGCCCGCCGTCTCGGCTACGTCCTCGTCTTCGAAGATCTCTCCGATCTTCTGCGCGCGCAGAAGCAAGCCGCATGGCGTGAAGTCGCCCGCCGCGTCGCCCACGAAATCAAAAATCCGCTCACGCCCATTGCCCTCTCCGCCGAGCGCATTCATCGCCATCTCACTCGCGGCTTCGCGCCCGACGCCGCGTCGCTCGAAATCATCCGCACCTGCGCCGGCACCATCAGCAATGCGGTCGAAACAGTTCGCAATCTGGTCGACGAATTTTCCACGCTCGCCCGCTTCCCCGCCTCACGTCCGCAATCCGCGAGCCTTAACGACCTGGTTGAAAGCGCACTCAACCTCTTCACCGGACGCCTCGAAGGCATCCTCGTTCGCGCCGATCTAGCCCACGATCTGCCCGCGGTGATGGCCGATCCCGAGGCCATCAAGCGCGCGGTAGCCAACCTCATCGACAACGCCGCCGAAGCCATGCGCGACTCGGTTCTAAAGGAAATTACGATCTCAACCTCGCTGGTCGCCAGCCGCGACGCCGTCGAACTCACCGTCTCTGACACCGGCCACGGCATCTCGCGCGAAGTAAAAGAGCGCCTATTCCTTCCTTACTTCTCCACCAAGCAGAGGGGCACCGGCCTGGGTCTCGCGATTGTCAGCCGCATCATCGAAGACCACAACGGCTCTATCCGCGTAGAAGAAAACAAGCCCGTAGGCAGCCGCTTCGTGATCGAGCTCCCGGTCGTGGTAGAGACGCCAGTAGCACCAGTACCGTAGTTGAATACAAGGGTTTCTCCGCGACCTCTGTGGTCAAGAGCTTTTTTCAGCACTCCCTAAAGGTTCGACGACTCAATTGAGTCTTTCCTGTCCCCAGCAAAGCCCCTAAAATAATCTTGCTTATGTCCCACATCCTCATCGTCGATGACGAATCCGGCATTCGCGAATCCCTGCAGGGCATCCTCGAGGATGAAGGCCACAAAGCCGCGGTCAGTCCCAGCGGCGAAGATTGCCTCGACCAACTCCGTAAGTCCGCCTTTGATGTCGTACTTCTCGACGTCTGGCTCACCGGCATCGACGGCCTCGAGGTCCTGGAAAAAATTCGCCAATTCGAGGACCCGCCTGAAGTCATCATGATCTCCGGCCACGGCACTATTGAAACCGCGGTGCGCGCCACCAAACTCGGCGCCTACGACTTCGCCGAAAAGCCACTCTCGCTCGAGAAAACTCTCATCCTCGTCAAGAACGCCGCCGAGGCTCGCCGCCTCCGCCACGAGAATCTCGACCTCCGCAAGCAGCTCCAATCCAAAAGCGTCATTGCCGGCGACAGCGTCCCCATGAAAGCCCTGCGCCAGCAGATCGCGCTCATGGCGCCCACCAACGGCCGAGTCCTCATCTACGGCGAGTCGGGCACCGGCAAGGAACTCGTCGCCCAAGCCATCCACACGCAGAGTCTGCGCAAGAACGAAACTTTCGTTGAAATCAACTGCGCCGCGCTCCCCGAAGACCTCATCGACAGCGAACTCTTCGGCCACCGCAAATCGTCGTTTCCGGGCGCGACCTCCGACAAAGAAGGCAAATTTCAACGAGCCGATCGCGGCACGCTCTTCCTCGACGAAGTCGGTGACATGAGCCTCAAAACTCAATCGAAAGTTTTGCGCACGCTAGAGCAGCAGCGCTTCGTCCCGGTAGGCAGCGACGATCCGGTCACGGTAGACGTCCGCGTGATCGCATCAACCAATAAAGACCTGGAAGAGGAGATTGCGAAAGGAAATTTTCGCGAGGATCTTTTCTACCGCCTGAACGTGATCCCGTTCGTAGTCCCCCCCCTGCGCGAGCGCAAAGAAGACATCCCGCTTCTCGCCCGCCACTTCCTCAAAGAGTTCGCCTCCGCCTACGGCCGCCGCACCCGTGAAATTACCGACGAAGCCGTCGAATCCCTCATGCGCTACAGTTGGCCTGGCAACGTCCGTGAGCTGCGCAACGTAATCGAGCGCATCGTGATCATGAACCCAACGACCACGCGCTTTGAACGCAAGCATCTTCCTCCGCTGGTCCACCGGGATGGCACCCGCCGCGTCAGCGGAGGCGAAGGCTCAACTTTGCATGAGGCACGAGCTGCCTACGAGCGCGATTACATTCTGAAAAAGCTAGACGAGAATCACAACAACATTAGCCGCACAGCCGAGGTGCTGGGCCTCGAGAGGAGCCATCTCTATAGGAAGATGAAAAGCCTGGGAATCGCCGCCAAGGAGTGATTTTCTACTTCTCAGTACCTCTATCAGAAACACTTCATCGCAAAATCAAAAGCCCGCAAGCAGCGGGCTCTTACTGACAGCTGAGAGCTGACAGCTATCTTTTAATCATATGTATCTCAGTCCCATTCTTATGGAACTTCACCTCATCCATCAGTTGATTGATGAGAAAAATCCCGCGCCCATGATGCGAGTAAATATTCTCGCTATGTAGCGGATCCGGAATCTTCCCCGGATCGAAGCCCGGCCCCGGATCGCGCACCACAATCAGCATGCCGCGCTTGTCGTCGCACGCCACATCGCATTCCACAATTTTTGAAGGATCGCTTTTCGCCCCGTGCACGACGGCATTCGCCAGCGCTTCGGTGAGAGCCAGTTCGATATCGTCCTCGCGCCCGGTCGCGCACTCGGTCTCGCGCACAACTTTCATGACGCTGCGCACAACCGGATCGACGGCATCGCGATCCGCCGCCAGCGTCACGCTCAGCTTCAGAACATAGTTGCTCGGCTCCGAGCTCCCCGGCCCCGCCGGGTCCTTAGATGAACAGTTGGTCATTCGAGAGGTAGCGTCCCGCCTTGCGATCCACCCATTGTGATGCGCAAGGACGCGCAAGGATTGTAGGGATTTGTCATGCCCGATGCAATATGATTTCGAATCTTGTCTGGAATCTGTAACATGCCTGAGGTTTACAGACGCTGTTTCGGGCATTCCAGCCGTAAGCGGTTCCTTCCTGAAACCCGGTGCCCTCCGTGGTTATGCCTTTAAATCCATGCAACGGAAATGCCAACTGGACCCTCACTCTATCTCGCGCGCGCCACCTAGTCCCTCTAACTGCCTCCGCCAATCCAGTTCCTCCACGAAGTGCCGCGAATCCCGCCACCCCGCCTGCACCTTCACAAACAACTCCAGGAATACCTTCGTCCCCACCATCTTCTCCATCGCCAGCCGCGCCGCCGTCCCAATCGACTTCAGCATCTTCCCGCCCTTGCCCAGCAAAATCGCCTTCTGCCCGGCCCGCTCGCAATAGATCGTCGCCGCGATCCGGGTCAGCTTCGGCCCCTCTTCAAACTGATCCACAATCACGCTCACCGCATGCGGAACCTCTTCCTGCGTCTGCATCAGCACCTGCTCCCGAATCAACTCCGCCGCCATAAACCGCAATGGCTGATCGGTAATCTGATCCTCCGGAAAATAGCGTGGCCCATTCGGCAGCGTCTTTACCACCGAGGTCAGCAACTCATCCAACCCTTTTTTCTTGAGTGCAGAAATCGGAACGATTTCCTTGAAGTCATGCAGCGCCTGGAACTCGGCAATCAACGGCAGAAGCTTTGTCTTGTCGGCCACCAAATCGATCTTGTTCAGCAGCAGGCAAATCGGCGTACCCGCTTTTTTTGCAAGATCGAGCACGAAGGCATCGTCGCGATCCCACGCTCTGTGAGCATCGACAATCATCAGAATCAGATTGCAGCCCTCCAGCGCCTCACGCACCTCCGCCATCATCTTCCGCCCCAGCGAGGACCCGGACTTGTGCACGCCCGGCGTGTCAATCAGCACAATCTGTCCCGACTCGCGCCCCTTCTGCTTCGGAACGTTGATGATTCCAAGAATCCGGTTGCGCGTAGTCTGCGGCTTGGGAGAAATGATCGCCAGCTTCTCGCCGACAAGAGCATTTAGCAGCGTGCTCTTCCCGGCATTCGGCCGACCAAGAATGCAAACAAATCCAGAGTGAAAGGACATAACGATAGGCTACTAGCTGGAGGCTTGAGGCTGCTAGCCTATAGTCGGGTTTGTAGAATCAGACTCCGCCGGATTCGGAGCGACACATGAAAGCGCGCGCAAATTGGAACCTCATAATTCCGGTCGCTCTGGCGGCAATCCTCTCTGTTATGTGGATTAGTCTTATCCTTCTTAGCGGAACCGGAGACAAATTTTGGTCCCATGCCAGCAACGAAGCATGCGCAGTATCATCTTTACGAGCCCTGCACCAAGTGAACATCGCATACGCAAAGGGACATCGCGATGAATATGCCAAGACTCTAGCCGATCTCCTGCGGGATGAGACAAAACCCCTAGAAGGAATGTCCTCTTGCAAAGCTGAAGCACTGGCACAAAACAACCTGAAAAGGGGATACAGGTTTTTCTATTACGCAACCAGTTCCGCAACAACTCACAGAGTTGGGAGTTATGGAATCACCGCCGACCCGTCATCCGAAAGGATTGGAATTCGCCACTTCTTTGTGGATCAGACTGGGGTTATACGCGCGTCAGAGAACGCTCCTGCAAACCCGGCAAGCGAACCCCTGCCGGAATAAGGTCGTAGCTAACGAATCACGTGAATCCGAACTCCCACATTCAGATTCTTCCACGTCCGATCGGTCGTATAGACGGGTGCCTTCAGTGCTATGCCTAGAGCCAAGCACGCCCGGTCTCCAAGTGACAGCCCGAGCGATCGCGTTTGTTTCACGAGACCTCCGGCGATCCTCGCCTGTTCTGCTGTGAACGGCACCACTTCGCCAACCGCACTCAATGCGTCTTCCCATGCCTCGTCGGCATCGCCGCCGCGGCTGACGAGCTTCGTATGCACTTCCGCCACATTAACCGCACTTCCGGCTGCCGTAGCCAACATCTCCACGGGCAACTTCTCCGAACCTGGCTCGCCCCGAAGAACAGCCAGCATTGCGGAAGCATCGAGGACCGCCTTACTCATACTCCCGCTTGGCCGCCTCGCGTCGCTCCGCTATCAGTTCATCGGCAAGCGATACACCAGGCTCAACATATTTTCGAATGCGTCGGCGGGCGCGCTCCAGGTTCAGCTTCATCGTCGTGACCTGCACTTGATCACCTTCCATGTGGAAGATGATTCGGCCTCCCGACTTGAGACCAAGCGCCTTCCTATACGCAACGGGAATTACCACTCGCCCGTTCGGACTGACATTGGCAGCTTCGTTATCGAGGGACGATTCCTTTAAATGTGCCATACTTCACACATTATGGCATATTCTTTAATTTGTGTCACATTCTAGTTAATCTGTCACAATTTGCTCATTCTGGCAGACCTCCACCCCGGCACGGCTCGCCCTAGACGACCTGCTTCGGCTCGGCTGTCGTAATCCGCACTCGCTCCACCCGCCGGTCGGTTGAGTCCAGCACCTCAAACTTCAGTCCATCATTTTCAACCACTTCGCCCTTCTTCGGAATCCGTCCCGCCAGTTCGCTCACCAGTCCGGCAATCGTCGCCGACTCATGTCCCTCCGGGCGCCGTCCAAAAAGTTCGTCCAGCCTGTCCACATCCATGCTTCCGGGCACAACATACGAGTGGTCGCTTTCCTGTACCAATTGCGCCTTCTCATGCTCGTCGCCAATCTCCCCGACAATTTCTTCGACCAGATCTTCGATCGTCACCAGTCCCGCCACGCCGCCATACTCGTCCACCACAATCGCCATGCGGACGTTGCTCTTCTGCATCTCGCGCAGCAAGTCGCTCCCCAGTTTGCTCTCGGGCACGAAATAAACGTCCTTCCGCATCACGCTCGCTACCGTTCGCGTGCGCGCCTCCGAGTCCGAAACCTGCAACAGATCCTGCGCGTGCAAAATTCCCTTGATGTTGTGAATGGAACCTTCATACACTGGCAAACGCGAGATCGGCTTGCCTCGCAGCAACTCCACTACCTGTTCCACCGTCGCATCCGCCGATACGGCGATCATCTCAGGGCGCGGCTTCATCGCCTCCCGCACCGTCTTGCCGCTGAACTCCACCACCGACTGGATGAGGTCGCGATCCGTCTCTTGTATGATTCCTTCTTCCTGCCCCGCCTCAATCAACGCGTCCACCGCTTCCGCCGAAGTTTCCGGCTGCGCCTCGGCGTGCTCGCGTGTAAGCGCAGCCACCGACTGCAGGAATCCCATCGCCAGCGTGACCGGCATGATCAGGTAAATAAGGAAACGCAAGACTGGCGCCCAGTGCCCTAACCAGCGCCCGTCAGTACGCGAGAAAAAAACGAAGGGAAGAAATCGATTGCAAATAATAATGATCAGCACCAGGCTCAGCGTCGCTTCGAGCACTTCTGACACGGTCCACGCTCGGTCGCGAAAAACCGTGAAGCCGACAATCATCGCGATCGCCGCCATCACCAACTGCGGCAGAATCGCCATCGAGATCGCGGCTCTCTCGCGCGAGACACCTAGCCGCGGTTCCACCACTTGCTCAAAGGCGTCAATGTTGTCCTGAAAGTCGCGTGAGAGGAACTTCCCGATCTCCTGATAAACGCGATCCACGTACGAGACCAGCGTGAGCAAGCCGAACAGCAGCACCATCGCGATGCTGGCCCCGATCATCGTGCTTTCTTCCTCCCCGTGCGGCTCGTCCGCGTCATTCCGCGGCCCACCGTTCTTTCAATTAATCCCGAAGGTAATCGCAGGCGCGCCCGCAAAAGGCTTTCGTGTCGCTCCATCTCACCATGATCGCGTTCATGATCATACCCACACAGATGAAGCACTCCATGCAGCGCAAGGATCTTCACCTCGTCGGCCGCATCGTGCCCCAGCGCATGCGCGTTTTGCGCAGCAATCTCCGCAGAAATCGCAATCTCCCCAGCAAATTTCCTTCGAGTGCCGTCTGCGGGAAATGAAAGTACGTCAGTCGGCTTGTCTTTTCCCCGGAAGTGCCGGTTGAGCGACTTCATCTTCCGGCTGGATGTAAGCAGCACGTCCACAGCGCCGTCTAATCCGGCCATCTTCCGCGCTCGCGAAAGAAATCGTGACAGTGCCACCTCGCTAAGCGCCGCCACCCGCTTTTGAAAAATCACCAAAATATAGTCTCCGCCGGAACAAAGAACTCAGCTGGAGCCTCCGTGTGTTCCTCTCCGCACTCGTGGTTTAAGCTTTTCCCCGGCGCCGGACCTAAT
>Ga0335071_10006588_pt1 | contig 11981 bp, 11 predicted proteins | sample Lox_Sample_15_FD_206724 | JGI IMG/M metagenome (GOLD analysis project Ga0335071, IMG submission 206724) | Soil microbial communities from Loxahatchee National Wildlife Refuge, Florida, United States - Lox_Sample_1.5 | ecosystem: Environmental > Terrestrial > Soil > Wetlands | place: USA...
CCGGCTCGTGGGCACGACGCAGCCGTGGCAGGCCCCGGTGCCGCAGGCCATGTGGGCCTCGAGCGAGGCATACCCGGACAGGCCGGCCTCGGCGGCCCAGGCCCGGGCGGCGCTGAGCATGGGGGCAGGGCCACAGGCGAGCACGCTCGCCCGCCGTCCGACACCGACCTCGCGCGCCAGCTCGATCGCCGTGCCGCGCCGGCCGACAGAGCCGTCGTCGGTGGCCACCCACAGATCGTCGATCTCGAAGGCGCCGGCCAGGCGCGCTTGCGCCTCGTCGCGAAAGCCGAAGGCGCCGGTCACCGCCACGCCGCGGCGGCGCAGCTCGTCGGCGACGAACTGCAGGGGCGCGGCGCCGATGCCGCCGCCGACGAGCAGCGCCGCCTCGAGGCCGTCGAGCGGGAAGCCGTTGCCGAGCGGTCCGGCCAGAGCCAGGACATCGGCGACTCCGGCCGCCACGAGCTCGCGCGTGCCCTCGCCGCGAGGCTCTATCAGCAGGCGCAGGCGGTCACCGTCGACCGAGTGGATCGAGAGCGGGCGGCGCAGGCGGAACTGAGGCCCCGGCACGGCGACCATGACGAACTGACCCGGGCGCGCCGCCGCCGCCAGCGGCGGGGCCAGGACGCTGAGCAGCGCATACGGTCCGAAGGAGCGCCGCTCGACGACCCGGTAGCGGCCGCTGGTGGCGGCGGCGCAGGTCTCCTCGCCGTGCGACGGCGACGCGCTCACCGCGGCGCCTCCTCCCCGTCGTCTCCGGCCACGTGGAGATCCTGCAGGCAGTGCACCGTCACCCGCGGCCGCCGCGCCGCCTCCATGGCCGAGACGGCGGCGGAGGCGCCGGCCAGCGTGGTGATGCAGGGCACGCCCTTCTCGAGGGCGGACCGGCGGATCTCGTAGCCGTCGCTGCGCGCCCCGCGGCCGTAGGGAGTGTTGACCACGAAGTCGACGCGGCCCTCCTCGATCAGGTCGACGATGTGGGGCGTCCCCTCGGTCACCTTGTTCACCTCGATCGTGGGCACCCCCAGGCTCTGCAGCGCGCGCGCCGTGCCCCGCGTGGCCAGGATGGTGAACCCCAGGCCGTGCAGCCTCTGTCCCAGGATGGTGGCCGCCGACTTGTCGGGGTCGCAGACCGAGACGAAGATCGTGCCCTCGGTGGGCAGGGGGGCGCCGGCGGCGGCCTGCGCCTTGGCGAAGGCCTGGGGGAAGGTGTCGGCGACCGCCATGACCTCGCCCGTGGCCTTCATCTCGGGCCCGAGGCGATAGTCAGCGCCGGGGAACCGGTTGAAGGGCATGACCGCCTCTTTGACGCTGACGTGACGCGGCACGCGGCGGTGCGGCGGGGCGAGATCGGCAAGGGTCGCGCCGAGGATGATGCGCGTCGCGAGCTTGGCGAGCTGCACGCCGGTCGCCTTGCTGACGAAGGGCACGGTGCGCGAGGCCCGGGGGTTGACCTCGAGCACGTAGAGCTCGTAGTTCTGGTAGGCGTACTGCACGTTCATGAGGCCGCGCACGCCAAGCGCGCGCGCCAGGGCGCGCGTCTGGCGGCGCACCTGCTCGAGCGTGCCCTCGCCGAGCGAGATCGAGGGCAGCACGCACGAAGAGTCGCCGGAGTGCACGCCGGCCTCCTCGACGTGCTGCATGATGCCGCCGATGTAGACCTCGTCGCCGTCGGACAGCGCGTCGACGTCGACCTCGATCGCGTCCTCCAGGAACTTGTCGATCAGGATCGGCCGGTCGGCGCTCGCGCTCACCGCCGTGTCGACGTAGCGGGAGAGCTCGGCGCTCGAGTAGACGATCTCCATGGCCCTGCCGCCCAGCACGTACGAGGGCCGCACCAGGCAGGGGTAGCCGATGCGGTCGCCGATCTCGAGGGCCTCGTCGCGGGCGCGGGCCACGCCGTAGGTCGGGCAGCTGACGCCGAGCTCGTCGAGCAGCGTGCCGAACCGGCCACGGTCCTCTGCCAGGTCGATCGCCTCCTGTGGCGTGCCGAGGATGGCGATGCCGGCCGCCTCGAGCTCGTGGGCGATGCGCAGCGGCGTCTGTCCGCCGAACTGCACGATCACGCCCTTGGGCTGCTCGTTGGCGCAGATGTTGGCGACGTCCTCGAAGGTCAGCGGCTCGAAGTAGAGACGATCGGAGATGTCGTAGTCGGTCGAGACGGTCTCGGGGTTGCAGTTGACCATGACGGCGTCGTACCCGTTGTCGCGCACGGTCATCGCGGCGTGCACGCAGCAGTAGTCGAACTCGATGCCCTGGCCGATACGGTTGGGACCGCTGCCCAGGATGACGATGCGCTCGCGCTCGCCCGGCACGGCCTCGTTCTCGTCTTCGTAGGTCGAGTAGAAGTAGGGCGTCTCGGCCTCGAACTCGGCGGCACAGGTGTCGACCGCCTTGTAGACCGGCACGACGCCGTGCTCGATCCGGCTCGCCCGTACCTGACGCTCGCTCGTGCCGGTGAGCTCGCCGAGACGCCGGTCGGAGAAGCCGTAGCGCTTGAGGCGGCGCAGCAGGTCGGTGTCGGGCAGCCCGCCCGCGCCCCGGGCCTCGGCCTCGAGCCCGACGATGTCGGCGAGCTCGGCCAGGAAGAAGCGGGGCACCGTGGTGAGCTTGTGGACCTCGTCGAGCGAGAAGCCCTGACGGAAGGCGTGCAGGATGAGCTCGTAGCGCTCGCAGGAGGGCACGGTCAGCGCCTCGGCGAGCGCCTTGCGCTCGAGCGGCAGCGCCGCCACGGCGTCGAGCTCGCGCGAGCGCATGGCCTTGAGGAAGGCTTCCTTGAAGGTGCGCCCGATGGCCATCGCCTCGCCCACGCTCTTCATGTGCGTGGTGAGCTCGGCGTCGGCCATGGGGAACTTCTCGAAGGCCCAGCGCGGCATCTTGACGACGATGTAGTCGAGCGTGGGCTCGAAGCTCGCCGGGGTCTTGCGGGTGATGTCGTTGGGGATCTCATCGAGGGTGTAGCCCACGGCCAGCTTGGCCGCGATCTTGGCGATCGGGAAGCCCGTCGCCTTGGAGGCGAGGGCCGAGCTGCGCGAGACGCGCGGGTTCATCTCGATGACTACGACCTCACCGGTCTCGGGCTGCACGGCGAACTGCACGTTGGAGCCGCCGGTGTCGACGCCGATCTTGCGAATGATCGCCTTGGCGGCGTCGCGCAGCTCCTGGTACTGACCGTCGGTGAGCGTGAGCGCGGGCGCCACAGTGACGCTGTCGCCGGTATGCACGCCCATCGGGTCGACGTTCTCGATCGAGCAGATGATGACGACGTTGTCGGCGCGGTCGCGCATGACCTCGAGCTCGAACTCGTGCCAGCCGGCCACCGATTCTTCGAGCATCACCTGGGTGATGGGGCTCAGCCGCAGGCCGTTCTCGGCCACGCGGCGCAGGCTCTCGCGGTCGTAGGCGATGCCCCCGCCGGCGCCCCCCAGGGTGAAGGCCGGCCGCACGACGAGCGGCAGGCCGAGATCGTTGGCGGCGCGCTCGACGTCGGCGAGCGAGGTGGCGATCACGCTGCGCGGCACTCGCAGGCCGATCTCCTCCATGGCGGTGCGGAACTCGTGCCGGTCCTCGGCGCGGCGGATGGCGTCGGCGTCGGCGCCGATCATCTCGACCTCCCAGAGGTCGAGGATGCCGCTCTCCTTGAGCTCGATCGCCAGGTTCAGCGCCGTCTGTCCGCCGAGCGTCGGCAGCAAAGCGTCGGGGCGCTCGATCTCGATGATGCGCGTCAGGGTCACGAGGTCGAGGGGCTCGATGTAGGTGCGAGCCGCGAAATCGGGGTCGGTCATGATGGTCGCCGGGTTGGAGTTGACCAGCACGACCTCGTAGCCCTCTTCGGCCAGCACCTTGCACGCCTGTGTGCCCGAGTAGTCGAACTCGCAGGCCTGGCCGATGACGATGGGGCCGGAGCCGATGATCAGGATCTTGTGAAGGTCGTCGCGACGCGGCATGACTAAGCTCTCCCCGATGTCAGGCCTGCCTGAGCGATGACGACGAAGTCGATCATCGGCATCACCTCACCTCCGTTGCTGCACGCTCGTGCTCGACCGCGAAGCGTCGCATGTCGGCGACGAAGCGACGGAACAGGTGCAGCGAGTCGTGCGGCCCGGGCGTCGATTCGGGGTGGTACTGCACCGAGAAGGCGTAGCGCCCGGGCGCCGCGAGGCCCTCGACGGTGCCGTCGTTCAAGTTCACGTGCGTGACGTGCGCCGCGGGGTCGTGGGAGCCGGCGCCGTCGTCGCGCACCGCGAAGCCGTGGTTCTGCGTGGTGATCTCGATCTCGCCCGTGGCCAGGTCCTTCACCGGGTGGTTGGCGCCGCGATGGCCGAACTTGAGCTTGTAGGTCGTCATGCCGAGCGCCAGGGCCAGCAGCTGATGGCCGAGGCAGATGCCGAACAGCGGCGTCTTGCCGAGCAGCTTCTGCACGGTCTTCACAGCGTAGGTCACGGCCGCCGGGTCACCCGGCCCGTTGGAGAGAAAGACGCCGTCGGCGCCGAGCTTGAGGACGTCGCGCGCCGAGGTGGCCGCCGGCACGACCGTCACACGGCAGCCGGCGGCGGCGAGGTAGCCCACGATGGCGCGCTTGATGCCGAAGTCGAAGGCGACCACGTGCAGCGGCTCGCCGCCTTCGGGCGGCGCGCCCGCGGCCGGCGTCTCGCTGGGCTCCTCGCAGGTCACCACGCTGGCCAGGTCGAGACCGGCCATGCGCGGCAGCTTCTGCGCCCGCCGGCGCAGGGAGCCGACGTCGGGGTCGTCGGTCGAGACGACGGCCCGCAGCGCGCCCTGGCTGCGGATGTGCCGCGTGAGGGCACGCGTGTCGACGCCGCCGACGGCGAGCACGCCGTGCGCGTTCAGCCAGTCGAGCCAGCTCGTGCTGGCGGCCCGGTTGTAGGCGTAGTTCACGAGCTCGCGGGCGACGATCGCCCGGGCATGGGCCTGGCCCGACTCGTCGCGTACCGGATCGGCGCCGTAGTCGCCGTTCAACGGGAACGTGTAGGTGATGATCTGGCCGCAGTACGAGGGGTCGGTGGCGATCTCCTGGTAGCCGGTCATGGCTGTGTTGAAGACGATCTCGCCGCCGATCGTGCCGGTGCCCGCCACGGCTTCGCCGCGGTAGACCGCGCCGTCTTCGAGCACGAGGAGCGCCGGGCTAGGCACGGTCGTCGAAGGCCACGCGCCCGGCGGCGACCGTGAGGGTCACCCGCCCCTGCAGTGTGCGCCCGAGCCAGGCCGAGTTGCTCGATCTCGAGTGCAGGTCGGCCGCCACCACCTGCCAGGGCGCCGAGGTGTCGACCAGGCACAGGTCGGCGGGTGCGCCGACCGCGATGGTCGGGGCCGGCAGCCCCGCCAGGCGGGCGGGCGCCTGACTCATGCGGTCGACCAGGACGGCGAGCGACAGCTCGCCGCTCGCCACGAGGCTCGTGTAGAGCGCGGCGAAGGCCGTCTCGAGCCCGGTCGTGCCGAAGGGCGCCGCCTCGAAGGGCACCTCTTTCTCGTACTGGGCGTGCGGCGCGTGGTCGGTGGCCACGCAGTCGACCAGGCCGCTGCGCAGCGCGTCGACGAGCGCGCCGCGATCTGCCTCGGGCCGCAGCGGCGGGTTCATCTTGAGGTTGGGATCGAGGCTTGTGACGGCCTCGTCGGTGAGGGTCAGATGGTGCGGCGTCGCCTCGGCGCTCACCGGCAGCCCCAGCTCGCGCGCCCTCGCCAGGTGTTCGAGGGCGAGGGCGGTGCTCAGATGGCAGAGATGGAGGCGGCCGGTCTCGTAGCGGGCGACCTCGAGGGCGCGGGCGACGTCGGCGCTCTCGGCGATGGCGGGGATCCCGCCCAGGCCGAGCTTGGCCGAGACAGCCCCCTCGTGCATGACGCCGGCGCCCATCAGGGAGTCGTCCTGGGCGTGGATCGCCACGTGGCGGTCGGTGACCTTGGCGTACTGCAGGGCGCGCCGCAGGAGCTGTGCCGTGGCCACCGGCACGCCGTCGTCGCTGAAGCCCACGGCGCCCGCCTCGGCGAGCTCGTGCATCTCGGTGAGCTGGCGGCCGGCCAGGTCGCGGCTCATGGCGGCGTAGAAGCCGGTGGGAACGGTCGCCTCGACGCTCGCCTGGCGCGAGAGACCCTCGAGGACCGCCGCCGAATCGACGACCGGCGCGGTGTTGGCCATGCCGAAGACGGCCACGTAGCCACCGGCGGCGGCCGCGGCCGAGGCGGTGGCGAGGTCTTCCTCGTCCTCGCGGCCCGGGGTGCGCAGGTGCGTGTGCAGGTCGATGAAGCCGGGTAGCAGCAGCTCGCCTTCGGCCTCGACCACGCGCACCCGAGCCGGAGCCTCGAGCCCGTCGCCGATCTCGGCGATGCGACCCTTGCGCACCAGGACGTCGACTACCTGGTCGAGCCCGGCCAGCGGGTCGACCGCGCGGGCGCCGCGCAGCAGCAACTCGGCGCCCGCGCCCCCCTTGCACCACGTGCGCACCGTCATGCCGCACCCCTTTCGTCGGCCGGTCGTTCGTCGTAGCCGGCGATGGTGCGATAGAGGATCGCCATGCGCACCGCGAGACCGCTCTCGACCTGCTCGAGGATGAGCGTGTCGGGGTGGTCGGCGACCGCGGGGCTGATCTCGACGCCGCGGTTGATGGGGCCGGGGTGCATGACCTTCTGCCCGGGGCGCAGCCGCTCGAGCGTCATGCCGTAGAGCGCCGAGTACTCGCGCAGCGAGGGGATGAAGTTCGCGCCCTCGGCCATGCGCTCCGTCTGCATGCGCAGCAGGTAGACGACGTCGGCCTCGGCGAGGCGGTCGAGCGTGTGCTCGACGTGCACGCCAAGCGCCTCGACGTCGCGCGGGATGAGGGCCGGCGGGCCCGCCACCGTGACGTCCATGCCGAGGAGCTGGAAGCCGGCGATGTCGCTGCGCGCCACGCGGCTGTGCAGGATGTCGCCGACGATCCAGACCTTGAGCCCGTCGAGCTCGCGGCCCAGCGCCTGACGCATGGTGAACAGGTCGAGCAGGCACTGCGACGGGTGCTGGAACTTGCCGTCGCCGGCGTTGATCACGCTGGCCCGCGTGTAGCGGCTGGCCAGGCGGCAGGCGCCGATCTGCGGGTGGCGCATGACGATGATGTCGGGCTGGTAGGCCGACAGGGTGAGGATGGTGTCCTTGAGCGATTCGCCCTTGTCGACGGCCGAGCCCGAGGCGCGCACGTTCATCGTGTCGGCCGAGAGGCGCTTGGCGGCGAGCTCGAAGCTCGTGAGCGTGCGGGTCGAGGACTCGTAGAACATGTTGATGATGGTGCGCCCGCGCAGGGTGGGCACCTTCTTGATATCGCGCTGCAGCACCGGCAGGAAGCTCTCGGCGGTCTCGAGGATGAGCTCGGCGTCGGCGCGCGAGAGATCGTCGATCGAGAGCAGGTCGCGCTTGGCCATTCTCCTTCAGTCCTCCCCGGCCGGGCTCACCAGCACGACCTCGTCTCTGCCGTCGACCTCGGCGAGGCACACCTCGATGCGCTCGCGTGGGGCGGTCGGCAGGTTCTTGCCGATGTAGTCGGGCCTGATGGGCAGCTCGCGGTGACCGCGGTCGACGAGCACGGCGAGCTGCACGCGCGCCGGGCGGCCGTAGTCGAACAGGGCGTCGATCGCGGCCTTGATCGTGCGCCCCGTATAGAGGACGTCGTCGACCAGCACCACGGTGGCGCCGTCGACCTCGAAGTCGAGATCGGTGCTCTTGACGACCGGGTTGGGCGGCGAAGGCACCACTCCGTAGGCGCCGCGCGCCGCGACGTCGTCGCGATAGAAGGAGATGTCGAGGTCGCCCAGGGGCACCGCGCGCCCGGCGATGTCGGAGAGGATGCCGTGCAAGCGGGCCGCCAGGTAGGCGCCACGCGTGTGGATGCCGACCACGGCGAGGCGCTCGTCGCCCGTGTTCTTCTCGAGGATCTCGTGGGCCATGCGCGTGACCGTGCGCGAGAGCTGCTCGCCCGTCATGACCACCCGGTCGCCGGCGTCAGACATAAAAAAACACCGCCCCGTGGTGGGCGGCGGCGCTGCGTGGCTGGTGCATCATGAGGCACCCCTTTCCGGTCTCTCAGGACCTGGACTTAAAAGGTTTCTCAGACTCTAGCCCGCGCGCTCTCGGCGGTCAAGGAGCGGTTCCCGCTCTCTACCGAGACGCGCTCAGGCCGGCGAGGAACCGGGCGAGGTCGTCGGGCAGAGGCGCGTCGAAGGAAAGCGGCGCGCCGCTCAGCGGATGGGCGAACTCGAGGTGCCCGGCGTGCAGGAACTGGCGCTCCAGGCCGTCGGGTCTCGGGGCGTGGCCGTAGACCACGTCGCCGGCCACCGGGTGGCCCAGGGCCGCGAGATGCACCCTGATCTGGTGTGTGCGCCCCGTCTCGAGCCTGACCTCGAGCAGAGTGTAGCCGGACGGCCGGTCGCGCACCGTGAAATGAGTGACCGCCCGGCGCGGCCGCGTCGTGTGCACCGAGATGCGCTTGCGGTCGCGCGGGTGGCGGCCCAGCGGCGCGTCGATGGTGCCGGTGTCGTGGGGTAGCGCGCCGACCACGAGCGCCGCGTAGCAGCGCCCGATCTCGCGGCGCGCCATCTGCTCGACCAGGCGGCGATGGGCCTCGGCGCTGCGGGCCACGATGAGCAGGCCGGAGGTGTCGCGATCGAGGCGGTGCACGATGCCCGGCCGCGACTCGTGGCCCCCGGCGATGCCGTGCTCGAGCAGCCCCTGCACGAGCGTGCCGTGCTCGTTGCCCGGCGCGGGATGCACGACCACACCAGCGGGCTTGTCGACGACCAGCAGCGCCTCGTCTTCGTAGACCAGGCGGTACGACACCGGCTCGGCGACCAGCGTGGTGGCCGCCTGCGCCGGCGGCTCGTAGGCGAGCGACTCGCCCGTGCGCAGCACGTGCGCCTTGGTCGCGGGGTGTCCGTCGAGGATGACCGCTCCCGACTCGATCAGGCGCTGCGCGACGGCGCGGCTGGTGCCGAGCCGCCCGGCGAGCACGGTGTCGAGCCGCCGGCCCGCCTCGCCCTCGCCGACGACGAACCCTGGCACGGCCGCCTCAGGCCTCGCCCGTCGGCCGCGCGGCGGGTCGCACCACCGCGAGGGCGATCAGCACGGCGCCCACGGCGATGGCCACGTCGCCCACATTGAAGGTCGGCCACGGTCCCACGGCCACGTAGTCGACCACGTAGCCGAAGCGCAGGCGGTCGATGAGGTTGCCGACGGCGCCCCCCAGCACGAGGCCGAGCGGCACCGCGAAGCGCGCCGGCGCCCGCCAGATGGCGATCGCCAGGCCGACGCACACCAGGGCGATCAGCACGCGCAGCCAGTCGCCGCTATGCGAGAGCCGGCTGAAGGAGATGCCGGTGTTGTGCGACAGGCGGATGGCGAGCTCGCGACCCAGCGTCCACGGCAGGTGCCCGGCCTCGCGGCGCACGAGCCAGCCGGCGAGCTGGTCGAGGGCCGCGATCGCCACCGCAAGCGCCGCCGCGACGAGCCTGACGTGCCTCATCGGGAGCGTGTGTCGCCCCGCGGGGGCACGGTGGAAGGCCGGCCGCCGTCGAGACCGAGGCTGCGCCGCGCGTCGGCCGGCGCGACGCCGGCGACCTGAACGACCTTGTGACGCCCGCCCGCCCCGGCCACGATGGTCACGGCGCCGCGCGGCACCCCGATGGTGTCGGCGAGGAACCGGCAAAGCTCACGGTTCGCACGACCGTCGGCCGGCGGAGCGCCGAGGCGCACGCGCAGCTCGCCGCCGGCCACGCCGGCGATCTCGGACAGGCGCCGTCCGGGCGTGGCCCAGACGGCGAGACGCACGCCGTCGGCGTGGGGGCGCAGCGGCCCCGGCTCACCACTTGAAGGCGTTGTCGTCGACCTCGCTGTCGACGTCGGAGAGCAGGTCGTCGGCGTCGCCCAGGAAGGGCGCCCGCGGATCGCTCGCGGCGCGTTCCCGCTCGGGCGTCGTCGCGGGGGTCGGGCTCGCGCGATGATCGCTGTCGGTTTCGGGCGACCGCTCACGGTCACCGTCGCGCTCGGGTGCGCGCTCATGCTCGGCCTCGCGCTCGGGTGCGCGCTCATGCTCGGCCTCGCGCTCGGGGGGACGAGCCGGCACGGGCGCTGCGGCCGGCGCGGGCCTGGGGACCGCTGCGGCCGGCGGCGCCGCCACGGGCGCGGGACGCGCCGCCGGCGGGGTCGCCGGAGGCGCCGTCACCACGGGCCTGGCGGCCGGCGGCGGCGGAACGGCCGGGCGGCCGGCCGCGTCGCGGGCCATCGCGTCTTTGATCTGGTCGCCCTGACCGGCGAACTGGGCCGCCTTTCTGGAATCCGCGTCGGCCTCGGCGAGCTGCTTCTGGTAGCCCTCGAGCAGCGAGCGGAACTTGAAGCGGAAATCCTCTTCGGAGCTCTTGAGCACGACGATCTGCTTCTCGACCGCTTGCTTGTCGGCGTAGGACTGGTTGACCATCTGGCGCGCCTTGAGCTCGGCCTCGCTCAGCATGAGCTGGGCCTCCTTCTGGGCGTTGGCCTTGAGCTCCTCGGCGCTGCGCTGGGCGGCGACCAGGGTGTTCTGCAGCGTCTCCTCGAGATTGCGGTACTGGTCGAGCTTCTCCTGGAGGGCCTCGCCACGCTCGGAGAGCTCGATGTTCTCCTTGAAGAGGCGTTCGAACTCGTCGGCGATCTCGTCGAGGAACTCGTCGACCTCGCCGTCGACGTAGCCGCGCATGCCGCGCTTGAACTCCTTGTGCCGGATGTCGAGCGGTGTGAGCTTCATCGGGCCTCCCGTCTGGGCGCGGTCTACAGGTTCAGGATGACGGCGACGACGATGGTACGGACGACGACCAGGACCACGAGGCCGACGAGCGGGCTCAGGTCGAGGGCGGCGTTGCCGAGCCGCACCACCGGCAGATACCGGCGAAAGACACGCAGGTACGGCTCGGTCGCATCGTACAGGATACTGTAGAGCCGGTAGGCGAAGGTGCCGGAATGCAGCGGCACCCAGCTCAGGATGATGCGCGCGAAGATCGCGAGCGAGTAGAGCGTGAACGCCCAGCCGACGACATTCGCAAGAAAGGTCATCGCCCGCCTCTCGCCCGCGCGACCGCCGCGGCGACCGCCGCCGTGAGCGCTTCTCTCGTTCCCCGTGCCTCGAGCACGTCGACCCCCGCGGCCGTCATGCCCCCGGGCGTCGCGATCGCCGTGCGCACCGCCACCGGATCGCCCTCGCGAGCCACGAGGTCGGCCGACCCGGCGACGGCAGCGATCGCAAGCTCGCGGGCCATCGTCTCGTGGAGCCCGTTGGCCACGCCGGCTCCGGCCAGCGCCTCGATGAACAGCGCCGTGAAGCCGGGTCCGCAGCCGGCCACGGCCGTGGCCGCGTCGAACAGGCTCTCCGGCACCTGTACCACAGTTCCGGCAAGCTCGAACAGGGATCGCACCGCGGCGACCTGCGCGGCGCCCAAGGTACCCACCACGAAGAGAAAGACGCCTCGGCCGATGGCGGCCGCGACGATGGGCATGACGCGCGCCACTGCGGCGCCCGGCGGAAGTCCGGCGCGCAGCTCGTCGAGCGGCACCGCCGCCGCCAGCGACACGAGCGCCCGCTCCTCGAGCACGGGCGCCACCTCGGCCAGGGCCGCCGCCACGTCGCGCGGTCGCATGGCGAGGATCACGACGTCGCTGGCCACCACGAGCTCGGCCGGCGACTCGGAGACGCACGCGTCGAAGTCGGCGGCGAGGGCTGCGCTGCTCGAGGCTTGAGGATCGTAGACGTGCAGGACCGGACCGGGGTCGCGCTCGCCCGAGGCCCGGTGCCAGCCCTCGGCAAGGGCGCGAGCGATGTACCCGGCCCCGAGGAGTCCCGCGTTCATGTCTAAACTGATTGAAGAAGCCCTTCTCGATCAGCCGGGCGCGTTCCTCGGCCGACACCTCGACGTTGCGCGGCGTGAGCAGGAAGACCTTGTCGGCCACCCGCTGCATGCCGCCGTCGAGCGCGTAGGTG
>Ga0335071_10006590_pt1 | contig 11979 bp, 9 predicted proteins | sample Lox_Sample_15_FD_206724 | JGI IMG/M metagenome (GOLD analysis project Ga0335071, IMG submission 206724) | Soil microbial communities from Loxahatchee National Wildlife Refuge, Florida, United States - Lox_Sample_1.5 | ecosystem: Environmental > Terrestrial > Soil > Wetlands | place: USA: Florida...
GGGCCATGGGTTCGGCACCGATCAGACCGTCTGGCGCCACCAGCTGCCCGTATTGACTCCGCAGTACCAGGTGGTGCTGTTCGATCACCTCGGCTGCGGGAATGCTGACCTAGACGAGTACAGTCCGGCTCGGTATCCGACGCTGGAGCAATACGCCCACGATCTGATCGCGCTCCACGACGCCCTGCAGCTCCACTGGACGGCGTTCATTGGACACTCTGCCGGTGCGATGATCGGGCTCATCGCCAGCCTGGTCAGGCCCGGGCTGTTCGATCTCTTGGTGATGATCGGGGCCTCCCCCCGCTACCTCGATGATGGGGACTACGTCGGGGGCTTTGGCCGCGTCGATCTCGACGCCGTGTACCAGGCCATGTCCAGCGACTACCTGGGCTGGGCGAATGGTTTCGCACCCCTGGCCATGGCCAACGCTGAGCGCCCGAGCCTGGGCCAGGAGTTCGCGACGTCCCTCGGGGCGATGCGCCCGGACATCGCCCAGTCGGTGGCGCGGACGATCTTCGAATCGGACCTTCGCTCTCGCCTGGGGAGCGTGGAGGTGCCCACCCTCATCCTGCAGTCTCGCCGGGACATTGCCGTGCCCATGGCGGTGGGCGAGTACCTGGCGCGCCACATCCCCCGGAGCCGCCTGGTGCTCCTGGATGCGGAGGGGCATCTGCCTCACCTCAGCGCCCCGCAACAGATCAACGCCGTCCTCCTGAGAGCACTCGCCGATGCCGTCTGATATTCCCTCCGCGGAGAATGGCAACGAGGCATTGCTGCGAAGCGAGCTCCGGTTCAGGGCGATCATCGACGGCTTTGCCGATCCGCTCCTCAGCATCGATCGTGATCTGCTTATCCGGTATGTGAACGGCGCCGCCACGCGCGTGCTCGGCCACGGGGCCCGCGAGCTGCTCGCCCGCCCGGTGGGTGATCTGTTCCACCCCGACGAGCGGGCCAGCCTGGAGGCCGATCTCACCCATGCCTTGGCCTCTCCAGGGGCCACGAAGCTGCTGGAACATCGCGTGCGGCGGGCCGACGGGGCTTGGGAGCTGGCCGAGACCACTCCCAACGGGCTGGTTGACCCGCTCGGACGCCCCATGCTCGTGCTTCACGTGCGTTGCGTGACGGAGCGACGCGGCCTTCAGGCCCAGCTCCTCCAGCAGGCGAAGATGGAGTCCGTCGGCAGGTTAGCGGCGGGAGTGGCCCACGACTTCAACAATCTCCTCACCGTGATCCTGAGCTGTTCCTCGTCGCTCCGGGATGCCCTTTCGCACCTCCCGCCGGCGCTCGCCGAGGATGTCCGCGAGATCGAGGGCGCTGCACAGCGCGCAGCCGAGCTCACCGGACAACTGCTCGCCTTTGCCCGCAAGCAGATAGTCAACCCCGCCCCTCTCGATCTCGGGCAGGTCGCTTACGGCAACGAGCGAATGCTGCGGCGCCTGTTGGGCGAGGACATCGAGCTGCGGGTCGAGCGCGAGCCCGGTCTGTGGGCTATCAGCGCCGATGCGGGCCAAGTCACTCAGGTGATCGTGAACCTGGCGGTGAACGCTCGCGACGCGATGCCCAAGGGCGGCACCCTGGAGATCCGAGCGGTGAACGTGACCGTCACGGCCGATATGGCCATACGGGACACGGGGCTCGTCCCGGGAGAGTGGGTCCGGCTCGTAGTCCGCGATTCCGGGGTGGGAATGAGTTCGGAGACGAGGGCGCACATCTTCGAGCCGTTCTTCACCACCAAGGAACAGAGCAAGGGGACGGGGCTCGGGCTGGCGACCGTCTACGGGATCGTGAAGCAGGCGGGCGGGCACATCCACGTCCACAGCGAGCTCGGGCGCGGAACGACCTTCGACATCTGCTTCCCTCGGATTCTGGCGACGGCGGGCGCAGAGGGCCGGCCGGCGGAGCAGCCACAGCTCACGGGTACCGAGTGTGTGCTGGTGGTGGAAGACGACCCGGGAGTGCGCGCCGTCACCGTGCGGACCTTGCAGAGTGCGGGCTACGAGGTGCGCGCCGTCTCGAGGCCACAGGAGGCCCTGGACCTGCCCCGTGAGGAAGCCGGCCGGCTTCATCTGCTCATCACCGATGTGGTCATGCCGGGGCTCGATGGGCGCCTCCTTGCCGGGGAGCTGCGGAACCGGCTCCCCTCCCTTCGGGTGCTGTTCGTGTCTGGGTACGCCCCAGACACCATCGCCGAGCGCAACGCCGGGAAGTTGGATGGGCAGTTCCTGGCCAAGCCCTTCACGGGGAAGGCCCTGCTGGCCAAGGTGCGGGCCGTCCTCGACGCACGCTGAAGCGGGACGGGTTTAAGGGAGGCCCCCCCGCCCAGGCGGTGCTATCGCGTGCGAGCGGGATGGCCCTACCGTGACGCCATTCCCGATCGGCTTCGAGCGCAGCGACCGTCGCAAGGACGTCGCCTTCGCCCGCCAGCTCCGCCTCCGCGTGGGCAAAACCGGCCCCACCGCCGAGGAGGAACGGGAGCAAGAGGTGGCGGGCGCACCCCACCCCCGGGGCGGTCTGGGAGGGGCCATCGACACGGCGGTGCGCGTCGCCGCCGCAGAGGTCCGGGCAGCGCGGCGAGTCATGGAGGTAGTGGGGCCGCTCGGTTTCGGCGCTCGCGCCGGCGGTGGTGATGCGCTCGGCGAGCGGGCCACGGGTCGTGGTGGGGGAGTATCTGGCTGCGGCCCATGACGGGCGAGAGGGGATCTTCCACCGGACCTCGATGGTGGAGTCGGTCACGCTGCTTCCGGGCGTGCCGGGATCGGTTGCGGTGTTGCGGGGATAATCTGCCAGTGAGCTTGGGGTGGCGCCCAGTCTCCGCGTGTCCTTTGCGTCGTCCCGCTGCCGGAGGGATCAGGGCGAAGTACCTGGCGGAGGGCCGGTGCTCGAACCGAGGTCGCCTCCGGGGCACGGGGCCAAGCGGAGGATCCTCGAGAACGGGCCACAGGAGGCGAGCAGCGAGCCTCGGTGCGGCGTTGGCCGGCTGAATGGTGGCGCCCATGGGTCCAGGTCCGCCGGGCCGGGCAGTCCGGGGGCATGCTGGCGCATTTCGGGTGAAGGCAGGTGATGTCGGAGGGATGGCGTAAGAGGCAGGCAGCGTCGCTAGCCGCATGCGCTTCTACGCCGACCTCCACGTCCACTCGAGGTACTCGCGCGCCACGAGTCGCGACTGCGATCTGGAGCACCTCGCGGCTCAGGCCTTGCGCAAGGGGATCCAGGTCGTCGGGACGGGGGACTTCACTCATCCCGGCTGGGCGGACGAGCTGGCTGGGAAGCTCGTGCCGGCAGAGCCTGGCCTCTTTCGCCTGAGGCCCGACCTCGAGCGCGCGGCGACCCTGGCCTCACCGCCGACTTGCCGGGGAGAGGTGCGTTTTCTGCTCGAGGTGGAGATCTCCACCATCTACAAGAAGTCGGGGCGAACGCGCAAGGTCCACCACCTAGTCTTCGCCTCCGACCTCGCTGAGGCGGCGGCGCTCCGGGCGCGCCTGGCGACCATCGGCAACCTGGCCGCCGATGGTCGGCCCATCCTGGGTCTCGACTCGCGCGACCTGCTCGAGGTCGTGCTCGAGACAGCGCCGGGTGGCTTTCTCGTCCCGGCCCACGTTTGGACGCCCTGGTTCGCGGTCCTCGGTTCCAGTTCCGGGTTCGACAGCGTGGAGGAGTGCTTCGGCGATCTGGCGCCTCATGTCTTCGCGCTCGAGACGGGGCTCTCCTCGGACCCGGCCATGAACTGGCGGCTGTCAGCACTCGACCGCTATCGGCTCATCTCGAACTCCGACGCGCACTCGCCCGGCAAGCTCGGTCGCGAGGCCTGCGTCTTCGACTGCGCGCTCGACTACTTCGAGATGCGACGCGCACTCGAGACCGGGAAGGGCTTCGCCGGCACGATCGAGTTCTTTCCCGAGGAGGGCAAGTACCATCTCGACGGCCACCGGAGCTGCAATCAGCGGCTCACCCCCGCTGAGACGCGCGCAAGCGGGGGGAACTGCCCGGCCTGTGGCAAGCCGGTCACGGTGGGCGTCCTGCACCGGGTCGAAACGCTGGCGGATCGGCCCGAAGGGATCCGACCACCCGGCGCGGCGCCATACCGCAGCCTTGTCCCGCTCTCCGAGATCCTGGCGGAGATCCTTCGAGTGGGCGCGAGAAGTGGCGCGGTGGCCCAGGCCTACCAGGGATTGCTGACCCGGCTCGGTCCGGAGCTCTGGACGCTCGAGCAGGTGCCGATCGAGGAAGTACGACGAGCGGAGCCGTCCCTCCTCGCCGAGGCCCTTCGCCGGTTGCGACGCGGCGAGGTCCAGCGCGAGGCGGGCTATGACGGTGAGTACGGTGCGATACGGCTCTTCCATCCGCAGGAAGTCGAATCCGTGACCTCCTCGGCCCTCCTCTTCGAACCGCCGAGCGTCCTCGCGCCCATCTCGGCGGCTCGGCGGGCCGGGCAGTCGCCGGCCATCCCGCGGCCGGCCGTCGCCCCCGCCGAACCCGCCCTTTCGGCCTCGACCGCCCCTCTGGTTCAGGAGGTCGCCCCGACGCTCTCCGGACTCGATGCCGAGCAGCTCGCCGCGGCCCGGGTGCGCGAGGGCCCCCTCTTGATCTTGGCCGGTCCGGGGACCGGCAAGACGCGCACCTTGACCCATCGGCTCGCCTGGCTGCTCTCGGAGGGAATCCCGGCCGAACAGTGCCTGGTTCTCACCTTCACCCGCCGTGCTGCGGGCGAGTTGCGCGAGCGCCTCGACGAGCTCGTACCGGACGAGGCGAGGCGGGTCACGGTGGCCACCTTTCATGGAATGGGGCTGATGCTGTTGCATGAGCACGCGGACCGGCTTGGTCTGCCCTCCGATGTCGGCGTCCTGGACGCCGCGGCCCAGGAGGCTTTGGTGGTGGAGAAGACCGGGTCGAGCCCCAGAGGTGCCCGGCACCTGCTGGCAGAGATCTCGCGCCACAAGCGGACCCTTGGTCGCCACGCGCTTGACGGCGAGGCCGCCACCGCGTTTGCCCGGTACCAGCAGGCCCTGAGCGCGGCTCGAGCAGTGGACTGGGACGATCTGGTGCGTTTGCCCGTGGCGCTGCTCGAGAGCGACCCGGAGATCCGGGCCGACCTGCGCCGCCGGTTCGCGTGGATCTCGGTGGACGAGTTTCAGGACGTCGATGCTCTGCAATACCGGCTGCTCACCTTGCTCGCCCCTCCCCAGGGCAACCTGTGCGCCATCGGCGATCCGGACCAGGCCATCTACGGCTTCCGCGGGAGCGACGTCGCCCTGTTCTGGCGCTTTCTCGAGGACTTCCCCTCCACCCGCCAGGTCCGGCTCGACCGGAACTACCGCTCGGCCGGCCCCATCATCCGGGCTGCGCTCCAGGCCATCAAGCCGACGAGCCTCGTTCCGGGGCGCGAGCTCATTGCCGTGGCGGGGGGAGAGCGGAGGGTGGCGTTGCACGCGGCGGTGAGCGAGCGAGCCGAGGCCGAGTTCGTGGTGCAGAGCATCGAACGGCTCCTGGCCGGCCACACCTTCTTCTCGGTCGATACCGGTCGGGCTGGGGACGGCGTCGGGCAAGGTTACTCGCTGGCCGACTTCGCCGTCCTCTTCCGGACCGAGGCCCAGGTCGAGGTGCTTTCCGAGGCGCTGTCGCGCTCTGGCTTGCCGTTCCAGGCTCCCGGGGACGACCCGGAGGCATTCGACCCACGAGCCGAGCGCATCTCCCTTCTCACCCTGCATGCTGCCAAGGGGCTCGAGTTTCGAGTGGTCTTCATCGCCGGCTGCGAGGATGGGCTGCTGCCACTGCGCTTCGGTTCACAGCTCGCCTCGAGCCCCGAGGAGGAGCGCCGCCTCTTCTTCGTCGGCATGACGCGGGCGCGGGAACGGCTATTCTTGTGCAGAGCCCGCAAACGCGTCCTGCACGGGCAGGTGCACGATCGCGAGCCCTCTCCCTTCCTGCTCGACATCGAGAAGGCGCTCGTCGAGATCCAAGAAACCGAGCAGCGGAGTTGCGCGCGCCCGGCCCGGTCGAACCAGCTCGCTCTCCTCTGAGGGCACCGCCCGTGGCAAGCCGGACGAGGGGGGGAGCGGAGAGAGCACGGTCGTGAGGTAGGCCCTCCGGTCGGGGTCCGGGTCGCCCCGCGATCCGTCCCTGTGGCGGGTGCGCCAGGGCCGGCGCCGTTGCGGTAGATCGGGGCGGCCCGTGGGCAGGGGACCTTCGCTCGACGATCGCTCCAGGCAGCTCGACTTCGCGGTCGAGAAAGCGACCGCACGCCGACGAGCAGGGCTCGAGGGCAATCCGCTCCTGACCTTGAGAGCCGGGGACCTGCACCAACGGCCTTTGCCGAGGCCTTTCGCTTGACAGGGTGGAGGGCTGGAAGCGCCGTCTTTTCACGGCACCGAGACGTCGGTATTGGGAAGACCTTCGCCGAAGCCGGGGAGAAAAGGAACACGGCTGCCCTTGTACGAGTCGGCAGGCCCGATGAGTCTTGGGCGCTTGCAACGGTGGGCCTGACTCGGATCAATTTGGAGGATCGATACGAATTCTCCATTTGTGAAAGAGCCAATCGCCGCGAATCACTTCCGGCGCAGATGCGGGGTGCGCTGCCGCCAGCCTCACCATCGGAAGTAGTTTCTCTACGATTCGAGCGGCGGGCGTCGACCCGCGTAGACCATGGAGCCGCAGCGGATGGGATTCTGGGGACCCTCTTAGGAAGGCGAATCCGTGGCGTGGCGTCCGTCAAATTGGCAAACCATTCCGAGCCGGTGAGCTCATTCGCAATCTATTTGGATAGATTCTCGCCACACCCGTTGGCGTGGCGAGCTGCTCTTGAGCCCGTTGCCGCCATTTGACTCCCGTAGTTGATCTCCGAATCATGCGTCCTGAAACCTTTGAGGGTCGCACCCGAGAGCGTTAGCGCAGCGGATGGAGCGCGAACTGGAGGGTTGAAGTTCCAGAGCGCGCTCCGCCGAGCAAGTGGTCGCGGAAGCGAGGCGCTGCAATGCGGAACGTGCGAATCCGCCCCGGCTGCACCGATGGCGCCTCGGAGCAGGCGGAGGGCCGGAGCGTCGGGCCGGGGGCTGGCCGGGTCCGGCGCGCCGGAAACGGTCGGTTGTTTCACGGAGCCGTCGAGGCGGGCGAGGAGCGGCCTGCCGTGGGCGAGGAGCCTGCCCTCGGTGGAGCGGTGCGGGTCTGCGCCAACGGCGCAGCGAGGTTCGAGAGGTTCTCTGGGGCCGCGGTCCTGGAGGATGCATGAGCGAGGGAGGGTACACGGTGCGGCATCCGGCGGGACTGGTCGACGCGGAGGGTGCGGTGCACGGCTCGACGCGGCTGCTGCAGATGATCGCCCGGGAGCGCCCGCGGCTTCCTCGCGCCGAGATGCGCATTGCCGACTTCGTGCTGCAGCACCCCGAGAGTGTCATCACCATGAACATGACGGACCTCAAGGTCGTCGCGGGGGTGAGCGATCCGACCATCATCCGTTTTGCGCGCCGCTTTCGCTGCAGCGGTTACCCGGAATTGAAGGTCCGGCTGGCCCAGAGCCTGGCCCCGGCGGCGCCGTTCTCCCATGAGGAGATCCTGCCCACCGACAGCGTCGAGGTGGCGGTGCGCAAGACGCTGCGGAACTCCATCAACTATCTTCGCCGCTTTGAGCAGGACTGCGATTCCGCCGCCATCGGGCGTGCCGCCGACATCCTGTTGCTGGCGCATGAGGTGTTCCTCTTTGGTCTGGGGATCTCCCAGACCATCGCCTACGACGCCGAGCACAAGTTCCTGCGCATCGGACTCCGCTGCCGGCTGATCGAGGGCCAGCAGCGCCAGGCACTCGTGGCGACCACGGTGGGCAAGGAGGACGCGGTGGTGCTCCTCTCGCATTCGGGCGAGACCCGCGCCCTGGTGGAGGCCGCCACCGTGGCTCGGGCGCGGGGTGCGCACACCATCGCCGTCACCGCCCCGCACTCGCATCTCGCCCGCGTTTCGGAGCTGATGATCGCGGTACCGCGATACGAGCATAGCGAGGTGTACACGCCGCTGACGGCCCGCCTCAATCACTTCATCGTCACCAACATGCTGGTGGCGGTGGTGGGTGTGAGGCAGGGTCAGCCCCGTCCCGACAACCTGGCAGCTCTCGATCCCTGGACGGAGAAGCTCGTCGAGGACGTCATGCCAGGGCCGCCCGGTCCGACCGACCTCGCCAGGGGAGCGGTCGCCACCGAGGCGCACCGGGCGAGGACCAGGCGGACATGAGGCCCAGCGACACAGGCGGCGGCGAGCGCAGGTCGAGCTACACGGCGGGCGGCCACGACGGGCGAGGCTGGCGGAACGCCGACGCGGTCGTGCCTTGATGGGAGGACGCATGCAGCGCGCCGACCTATCCGGTGTCTTCGCTCCCATGGTGACACCATTCGGGGTCGACGATGCCGTCTTGCTCTCGGGAGTCGTCGAGAACGTCCACCGATTGAACGCCACCGGGCTTCGCGGCTACTTCATCCTCGGCACGAACGGCGAGTACAAGGCGCTCACCGGCGAGGAACGGCTTCAGGTGCTGGACGTGGTGATGCAGCACCGTGCCCCGGGCAAGGTGGTGATGGCCGGCTGCGGGGCGGAGAGCACCAAGGAGACGATCGACCTGGCCTGCCGCGCCGCCGATCGCGGTGTCGACTTCGCCAGCGTCCTCATGCCGTCCTTCTTTGCCAAGAAGATGACCGCCCAGGTGATGATCCGGCATGCGCAGGCGGTGGCCGACGCCTCGCCCATCCCCGTGGTGCTGTACAACAACCCGGCGGTGGCAGCGGGGGTGACCATCGGCCCCGAGGTCCTGGCCGGGCTGGCCGGCCACCCCAACATCGCGGGCATCAAGGACAGCTCCCAGGAGACCTACCTGGAGAACCTCAAGTCGTCCTCGCCGCAGTTCAGCGTCCTGGCGGGTTCGGCCAACTACTTCACCGACCTTTTGCGCCGGGGCGGCACGGGCGGGGTTCTGTCGCTGGCCAACGTGCTGCCGGACGCCTGTGTTGCGCTCTACCAGGCGGTTCGCGCCGGGCACCGGGCCGAGGAGGAGCGTCTCGATCGGTTGCTGGTCGAGCTCAACGGGAGGGTGTCGGGAAGGTACGGCGTGGCTGGAGTGAAGGCGGCCATGACGCTGTGCGGCTTCGTGGGCGGTGTGCCTCGGCGCCCCTTCCTTCCCTTGGACGCGGGGGCCGTGAGCGAGCTCCGGACGGTGATGGAGGAGAGTGGGCTGTTGTCGAGGTGAGCGGCAGCTGGACGAAGGTACGGTGGCCCAGGTCGGCAACGAAAACGCAACGCGGGAGTGGAAATGAAGCACGCCAAGACGCCCATCTTCACGTTCAGCCGCCTCATGCTCGAGGGAAGCTTCGGTGTCTTCCTGGCGGTCTTCATCTTCAGCGTCATCTTGACCGTCTTCACCGACGGGTTCCTCACCCGCGACAACATCTTCTCCACCACCCGCACGGCATCGCTGTGGATCATCGTCGGGTTCTCCCAGATGTTGGTGCTGACCATCGGGCACATGAACCTGTCTGCCGGAGCGATCGGCGGACTGGCGGGGGTGACGGTGGGGTGGCTCTTCCAGGCGTTCGGAGCCCCGGCCTGGATCGTGATCCCCGCCGGCATCCTGGTGGGAACGGTCTGCGGCCTGTTCAATGGACTGTTGATCGTTCGAACCGGGATCAACGCGTTCGTCATCACGCTGGGCACGAGCAGCATCTTCCTGGGTGTCAACTACGGGCTCACCAAGGCGATGCCCTTCTCGCGCGTCCCGCCGGCTTTCGACTTCATCGGTAGGGGGAAGCTGCTCCAGACCGTTCCCTTCCTTGCCTTCGTCATGCTGGCGGTGGCGGGCCTGCTCTACTTCATGTTTCAGCACACCGTGCTGGGCCGTCGGATCCTGGCCATCGGCGGCAACCAGGAGGCCGCGGTATTGAGCGGGATCAACACCAAGTTCGTGATCGTGGTGGTGCACACCCTCTCGGGCCTGGTGGCCGGGCTGGGAGGAGTGCTGTTCGTCGGTCGCCTCGGCGCGGCTCACCCGACCATCGGCCAGAACTGGCTCCTCATGTCCTTCGCCGTACCGGTCATCGGCGGGACGGCGCTGAACGGAGGTTACACGTCCATCCTGGGCGTGATCCTGGGGGGGTTCCTCATGACGCTCCTCTCCAACGGTCTCGTTCTGCTGAGAGTCAACATCTATCTCGAGGCCTTCTTCATGGGCATTCTGGTGCTCATCGCGGTGATCGTTGACCGTGGAAGGGCGGTCTACGCGGAGCGAAGGTACTTCTGAAGCTGCAGCGCTGAGCCGTCCAACAGAGAAAGCAGGAAAGGAGTGAGGTTCGCCGAAGTGGAAATCGAGCTCGATTGCGTCTCTCTGCCCGTCCCTCGATAGCCCGTGATCATGCTCTGCGGGATTGGCAGTAATGAAGCAAGCAGCTGAGGAGGATTCGCAATGAAGAGACTGGCCCTGTTAGCGTTGTTCTGCGCCCTGCCGTTGCTCGCGAGCGGCGCTGAAAAGAAGGACCACAAGTTCGCCGTGATCGGAGTCCTTCACCCCTTCTTCGAGCCGATGGGGGTCGCGGCCAAGGACTACCAGAAGGCCACCGGCATCCCCACGGAGTATCGGGCGACCGAGCACTTCGACATGGAGGAGGAGAACGCGATCATCGATGGCATGAAAGCACTGGGGTACAACGCCTGGGCTCTCTGGCCCGGGCACCCGAACTCCGTCAACGCCACCATCACCGAGCTCAAGAGCGCGGGGATGCCGACGATCCTGGTCGGCGGCCAGGCGAAGCTCCCCACCGATGCCGCCCTGTGCATCGCAAGGCCATGGGCGGGAAGGGCAATATCGTGAACCTGCTGGGGGAGCTGTCCGACCCCAACACCCTGCTGCGCAAGGCGGCCATCGAGGGAGTGGTGGCCAAGTATCCCAAGGTCAAGATCCTCCAGGAGATCTCCAGCGTCGACTCGTTCGAGGCGGCGGAATCGAAGATCGGCTCCTTCTTGTCCGCCCGCGGGAAGGAGGTCGATGGGATGATCTCGACCGCCTACGTCGCCTCGGTGGTGAATTCGGGGCTGCTGACCGAGATCGGCGACAAGCGGATCAAGTTCATCGCGATTGACGACGATCCCAAGGTTCTCACCGCCATCAAGCAGGGATTCGTCACGGGAACCATGTCGCAGGCGCCCTATGGGCAGGCCTACCTGGCGCTCACCGGCCTCGCCTTGCTGCGGGAGGGCTACACGGTCAAGCCGGGCAAGTACTTCATCGACTCTGGGTCCTTCCTGATCGATGCCGGCAACGCCGACAGCTACAAGGACAAGATCAAGGAAGACACCGCCAAGATCGCCAAGACCTTCAAGACGGAGTACTTCGAGCCGCCCAAGACTGCCAAGAACTGAAGAGGGAACCGTAGGGCGGTGAGCGCCCCAGGGGCATCACCGAGGGCACACGATCGAGAGGAGGTGAGCCCGTGCTACAACTCATGAACATCCGCAAGAGCTACCCCGGGCTCACCGCCCTCGACGATGTGTCGATCTCCTTCCGCGCGGGAGAGATCCACGCGCTGCTCGGCGAGAACGGCGCCGGGAAGAGCACCCTCATCAAGATCGTCTCCGGCTACCAGCAGCCCGACCGGGGCGGTCAAATGCTGCTCGACGGGGCGCCCTACGCAGTGAGGAACACGCTGGAGGCGATCCAGCGCGGGATCCACACGGTCTACCAGGATCTCCAGGTCATCCCCATGGCCAGCGTGGCCGAGAACATCATGCTGGACCGGCTCCCGCAACGCGGGGGGACGGGCATCCTCGACTGGAACGGCATGCGAAACCAGGCGCAGAAGTACCTGGAGGTGGTCGGGTTGGACGTTGACCCCATGGCCCGGATCAACACCCTCAGCCTGGCGCAGCGGCAGCTCGTGGTCATCGCCAAGTCTCTGTCCACCGATCTCAAGATCTTGATGCTCGATGAGCCCACCTCTTCACTCACCCGGAACGACG